>Ga0302322_100001512_pt1 | contig 19037 bp, 22 predicted proteins | sample Fen_T0_2_FD_203757 | JGI IMG/M metagenome (GOLD analysis project Ga0302322, IMG submission 203757) | Peat permafrost microbial communities from Stordalen Mire near Abisko, Sweden - Fen_T0_2 | ecosystem: Environmental > Terrestrial > Soil > Wetlands > Permafrost | place: Sweden: Abisko... | reverse complement strand
GCGGCCGTCCGCCGATTGACAGCACGGCGTTGCGCTTTCAGGTTCCGTCCGGGCGGGTGAACTTCCGCGACCGCCTGCTCGGCGAGGTCGGCTGCGATGTGAACCGCGAATGTGGCGATTTCGTGCTCAGGCGCGCCGACGCCGTCTTCACCTATCAGCTGGCGGCAGTGGTCGATGACGCCGAAGCCGGTGTCACCGACGTGGTGCGCGGCGCCGACCTGCTCGCCTCGACGCCGCGCCAGATCGTCCTGCAGCAGGCCCTGGGCCTGTCCACGCCGCGCTACCTGCACCTGCCGGTGGTGCTCGACGCCAATGGCGACAAGCTGTCCAAGCAGACGCTTGCCGCGCCGCTCGACGACGCGCGACCCCTGCCGGCCTTGAAACTCGCGGCCCGCTTTCTCGGTCTGGGGGAGATCGCGGCGGAGACTCTGGATGCCTTCTGGCGTGCGGCCGTCGGTCGCTGGGACGTGAAACGCCTGCCGAGTGTGACGGGCCGACAGTTGATGGAAACGGACGAGGATTGACTCATGGCCGGATGCTGCAACGACAAGTCCTGCGAGATCGAGGCCCTGCAGCGTCGCCAGAGCGGCACGCTGAAGGCGGTGCTGGCCATCAACGCCGTCATGTTCGCGGTCGAAATCACCGCCGGCGTGCTGGCCGGGTCGCTGGCGCTGATGGCGGACTCGCTCGACATGCTCGGCGACGCGCTGGTCTATGCCTTCAGCCTCTATGTCGTGGCGCGCGCCCCGCGCCACAAGGCCTATGCCGCGCTGGCGAAGAGCGCCGCCATGGCGGCCTTCGGTCTGTTCGTGCTCGGCGAGGCGGGGTGGAAGCTGCTGCATCCGCTGACGCCGGCCTTCGAGGCCATCGGTATCGTCGGCTTCATCGCCCTGCTCGCCAATCTGGTCTGCCTGACGCTGCTGTGGCGGCATCGCGCGGAGGACATCAACATGCGCTCGGTGTGGCTGTGCTCGCGCAACGACATCATCGCCAATGTGTCGGTGCTGTTCGCCGCGGCAGGCGTGTGGGCCAGCGGCAGCGCCTGGCCGGACATTGCAGTCGGCCTGGGCCTGGCCGCGCTGTTCCTGCGTTCCGCCTGGACCGTGCTGTGCGAGGCGCTGGCGGAATTGGCGCATGCCCGAGCGGACGTCGATGCCAAAGCGGCTCATGTTTCCACGCCCCTGGCCGATAACGGCCGGCGCGGGTCGTCATAGTGTGTCGGCGCCTGCCGCCCAAAAGACCATTCCAACTTTGAGAAGGATGTCCATGTCTGCAATCTCCAGTGTTGCCAGCAGCACAGGCGCGCAGCCAATCGCGCCGAAGCCCGAAGCCCTCGAAGCGAAGAGCGCCGGTCCCGACCATGACGGTGATTCGGACGACAGCGGTGCTGCCGCAGCCGTCAAACCGACGACCAATACCTTGGGTCAGGCCCTGGGACAGTTGGTCAATGCCAAGGCCTGAGCGGTAGCGCTTTCATAGGTCATGGCCCCCGGATGCCCGCTGCTGCGGGCATCGTTTTTTTACCCGCCGGTCATGCTCATGAAGCGCATGAGCTTGGTGGGCTGTTCGACGAACCGCCCGCTGATTTGTACACGTTGACCGGCTTGAGAGAAGTACCTCGTCAACGATCTGTCCGACCAATGCGGTTACTGGAAAGCGATCGACCATGCGCACGCCAATGGGCCTGCCCGAGTTGATGTTTGCGCTCCGGCGGGGGGGCGATAATTCGTGATAATCTGGCTCACGACGCAGCCACAAAGGGATCGCACATGGGTAATGCGCTGAAGAAACCCGAATTAACCGAGACCGACTACCTCACCGGTGAAGAACGCGCCGAGCGTAAAAGCGAGTACGTCGATGGCGAGGTTTACGCAATGGCCGGTGGCAGCGCGCGGCACAACAAGATCTCCGGCAATCTTTACGTGAAGCTACACAGCGCAACGCGTGGCACCCGTTGTGAGGTCTTCATGGCCGATATGAAGATCAAGGTGGAGACCCATCGCGCCTTCTACTACCCGGACGTGATGCTCGCCTGCCCGCAGGGCGACGAGCACCCGCTCTACCGCAGCGCGCCATGCCTGATCGCGGAGGTGCTGTCACCCTCCACCGCCAACATCGACGAGCGCGAGAAGTGGTTTCACTACCGCGACATCCCGACACTCAAGTACTACCTGCTGATCGACTCCGAAGGTCGCCACGCACGCATCCTCACCCGTGACGCCGACGGCTGGCTGGAACAGACCCTGGACGAGAACGACATCGTCGCCCTGGAGTGCGAGGGCGTGAAGACCACGATTTGCATGGACGATCTGTATGAGAGGACAGGGTTGTGAGGGTGGCTATGCCGTGCAGTACATCAGGAGCTATGCACGTCGCGCATTGCTCCCTACACGGGTTGCTATCTATTACATTCCTTCTCTCACCAGCATTATGTAACGCTGAGTTTTATAAGCTCGTCGATGAACAAGGACGTGCGACTTATACTGATCACCTACCAGACGGCGCAAAACCAAAGTCGGTTTTTGGCCCAACACAAAAGAAAATCTTGGAATTCAGAAAAGAACTCAAACGCGGTGACGTGAGTTCCTTTGGGCTTGTGATCGAGGTCAAGAAGCCACTCGCCAAAGTGCAGACTCAATACAATGAACGCTGGTATCGAATCGATCAGCTGGAACCGGCCAAATAATCAATGAAACGCACCTGCCTCGCCGTCGCTATGGAGATTCTGCTTACTGGATGTGCCGGTGATTTCATGATGGACAAATCGAGTGATGCTGTGAGGTCTGCCATCTTGGGAAAGCGTCTTGAAGAAGCAATTACAGCCGTTGGCATGCCCGCAGAAGAAAAGACAGTCGCGAGACACCGTATCATAATTTGGAAAGTTGGCGGCGGAGTCAATGGCTCCTATGGTTGTGAGCTTCGTGCTGACATTGATAAATTAGAAGTTGTGCGGGATTATCAAATTGAGGGTGCCCGCGGAGCCTGCTACGAATGGCTTCACGCCATCAAATAGTCAGTTCGTAGGTAGGGTTAGGCCGGTAGGCCGTAACCCGACATCCAGCCAAGTCGTCGCGTTACGCTGCACTAACCTGACCTATAACTACTCGTAAATGTTATTACCCGCCCGTCATGCTCATGAAGCGCATCAGCTTGGTGGGCTGTTCGACGAACTCGTGCCGCTCGGGCTTGAGTTCCATGGCGCGGGCGATGGCGGCGACCAGGTCGTCGTCGGTCGCGCCTTCGCGCATCAGGGTGCGGAAGTCCATGCGCTCTTCCTGGCCCAGGCACAGATGCAGGATACCGTCGACGGTGAGGCGCACGCGGTTGCAGGTGGCGCAGAAGTGCTGCGACAGCGGGGTGATGAAACCGACGTTGAAACTGTGGTCGGCGGTGCCCAGGTAACGCGCCGGACCGCCGCCGCGCATGACTGTGTCGATGAGACCGAATTTCTGCTGCAAGCGCGCCTTGTGCGCTTGCAGGTTGACGTAGCCCATCCGGCGCGCGGTGTCGCCCATCGGCATGACCTCGATCAGGCGCAGGACATAACCTCTCACCATGCAGTAGTCGACCATGGCGTCGATCTCGGGCTCGTTGTCGCGCATCACCACCATGTTTATCTTGATCGGCGCAAAGCCTGCCTGGCTGGCTTTCTCCAGCCCGGCGAGCACATCGTTCAGCACCGGGCGGCCGTTGATCCGTTCCACCACCTCGGGGCGCAGCGAATCGAGGCTGACGTTGAGCCGCGTCACGCCTGCCGCCTTGAGGCCGTCGGCCATGCGCGCAAGTTGCGTGGCGTTGGTCGACAGCGACAGGTCTTCGATGCAGGGGATGGCGGCGATGCGTCCCGCCAGTTCGGTCACGTTCTTGCGCAGGAGCGGCTCGCCGCCGGTCAGGCGGACGCGTTTCAGACCGAGCCGCGCGAACACTCTCAGCAGGCGCTCGATCTCGTCGAAGGTCAGCCAGTGCGAGGGTTCCTCGAAGCCCTTGAAGCCCTCGGGGATGCAGTAGGCGCAACGCAGGTCGCAGCGGTCCGTGACGGACAGCCGCAGGTATTCGATATGGCGACCGAAGCGGTCGATCAACTGGTTCATCGCTTAGTGTCCTTGCACGGTGCAGAATAGCACCGCCTCAATCCGGATTCGCCCCTATGCTGATGGTGGTCACCGACCTTTGCCTTGATATCCGTCATGCCCGGATGGTTCCCGGCTAAGGCAGGATGCGGCCGTGAAGATTCTGGGCATCGCCGGTTACAGCGGCGCAGGCAAGACCACCCTGATCGAGGCCTTGCTGCCGCAGCTGAATGCGGCGGGACTGACGGTATCCGTCATCAAGCAGAGTCACCATGATTTTGAGCTCGATGTGCCGGGCAAGGATTCCTGGCGGCATCGCCAGGCCGGCGCCCACGAGGTGCTGCTGACCTCACCGCACCGCTGGATGCTGGTCAGCGAGCTGCGCGGCGCGCCTGAACCGCCGCTGACGGAATTGATCGAAAGGCTGTCACCCTGTGATCTGGTGCTCGTGGAGGGGTTCCGCCATGCCCGGCTGGCGAAGATCGAGGTGTGGAGGACAGCCAACGGGCGGCCCTGGTTGCACCCGGACGATGCCGACGTCATCGCAGTGGCCGCCGATGCGCCACCGCCCGGTCCGTTGCCTTTCCTGCCGCTCGGCGCCCCGGCGGGGATCGCCGCCTACATCCTGGAATGGTTGAAAACATCATGAATATCCGCCTGCTCTACTTCGCTCGCCTGCGCGAGATCTTCGCCATCGGTGAGGAGGCCCCCGCGCTGCCCGCATCGGTGTCCACGCTTGCCGATCTGATCGCGTGGTTGCGCCAGCGAGGTGGTCATTGGGCGGAGGAACTGGCGCCGGGTCGCGCCTATCGCCTGGCGGTGAATCACGATCTCGCGCCGCTCGACACGCCGCTCAAGAACGGTGACGAGGTGGCCATCTTCCCGCCGGTCACGGGCGGATGACGGCCGGGACATTCGTGACGCGAAATACACATCCCTGACGTCGTGCCAGCGATGCCGCAAGTGCCTGGAAGCGCTCAGCCTCGCTGATCCGGCCGGCGGCTTCCAGGGCGCGCGCCTTGCACCACAGCAGGTTCGCCTCGACGTGGTGCTGGGCATAGCGGGCGCATTGATCCAGCGCCGCATCCAGCCACACGAGCGACCAGGCCGGCGCGTGATGAAATGCCGCTTCGGCCAGGATGGCCTCGGCATGGGCTGTACCGGCGGCCGTCAACAGCCGCAGTCTGGCCAGCGCGGCTTGTGCACGCTCTTGCGTGAAACACTGGCTCGTTCTTGCCATGGCCCAGATCGAGAACACCTCTGACCAGACCGTTTCCTTTTCATCTCCCGCCGCCGCCAGCTGATACATGGGCATGCATGCGAGGATGGATTCCGGATGGTCCGATAGCAACGCGAGGTGCGCAGACTCCAAGTGTTCAGCGAGCGTATACGGACGTGGCAGCGCCACCGTTTGCGACCCGAGCAGGACAGCGCACCGTGCACCCAGTCCGCGTACACGTGGCGCATCGTCGGCCGGCAGATCGCCTGCTTCGGGAATGGCTGCACGCGCCTCGGCGAAGCGGCCGAGCGTGAAGAAGGTTTGTGCCAACGCCAGTTGCGCGCGGGCGAACTCCCGTGCGCCTAAAAGGCGTGCCGAGGCCGGCAGGCGCCAGGCATAGGGATAGGCAGCGGCGGCGCCTGCGTCGTCCATGCGCCGCCGCCATTCGCTGTAACGGCGTTCGAACATGACCCGCGCGTCGGGCTCACACGCCTTCATCCTTGAGTCCTCGCGCCAGCAGGGCGCTGACGGCTTCGCGCGGCGGCATGTCCTGGCGGATGATGGCGGCGACAGCCGCGGTGATCGGCATGTCGATGCCGGTCTCGCCGGCGACCTTGTCCAGTTCCAGCGCGGTGGTCGCGCCTTCGGCGACATGGCCGAGTCCGCGCAGTGCCCCTTCCAGGCTCTCGCCCGCGGCCAGCCGCAGGCCGAGTTGCCGGTTACGCGACAACTCGCCGGTACAGGTCAGGATCAGGTCGCCCATGCCGGACAGGCCCATGAAGGTCTCTGCCCGGCCGCCGAGCTTGAGGCCGAGTCGGGTCATCTCGGCCAGGCCGCGGGTGACCAGGGCGGCGCGTGCGTTGAGGCCGAAGCCGAGGCCATCGGCGATGCCGGCAGCGATGGCGATGACGTTCTTGATCGCGCCGCCCAGCTCGACGCCGATAACGTCGGTGCCGGAGTAGATGCGCAGCATCGGATCATGCAGATCCTGTGCGATGCGGCGGGCGAAGTCCGCGTCGTTCGAGGCTACCGTCAGCGCCACCGGCAGACCGGCGGCAACCTCCTGTGCGAAGCTCGGACCCGACAGGACCGCGGAGGGCGGATGCGCCGGCCAGGCTTCGGCCAGCACCTGGTGCGGCAATCGATGCGAGCCGGATTCGAACCCTTTGCTAAGCCAGATCAGCGGCACACGCGTGCCGTGTTCCTGCAGGCAGGTGAAAAGGCTGCGCAGACCGACGACCGGGACGGCGGCAATGAGATAGGTGGCATCGCGGGTGGCCTCGGCCAGATCGGAGACGGGGATGACCGCGTCGGGCAGGTTCTGGCCTGGCAGATAACGACGGTTGGAACCGTCCTCGATCAGCGCGCGTACCTGCTCGGCATTGCGCGCCCAGAGACTGATTTCGACATGTGCTGCAAGGCGCACTCCGAGAGCGGTGCCCCACGCCCCAGCCCCCAGGACCGCGATCCTCATGACCATGAAGCGGCCGGGAGGAAAGATCAGTTGGGCTTCTGCGCCTGCGCCTGTTGCTGCAGGTAGAGCATCTCGAAGTTCACCGGCTGCATCATCAGGGGCGGGAAACCGGCCTTCATGACCGCATCGGAGACGGCCTCGCGCGCATAGGGGAACAGGACGTTGGGACAGCCGACGCCGATCGCCGGGCCCATGGCCTCCGCCGGAATGTTTTCGATACGGAAGATGCCGGCCTGCTGCATCTCGACCAGGAAGGCGGTCTTGTCCTGGATCTTGGCGTTGATGGTGAGCGCGATCACGGTCTGGTAGATGCCGTCCTGGACTTGTTCGCTGGAGGTATGGATCTGCAGGTCGATCTGCGGGGCCTCGCGCTCCAGGAAGATGGCGGGGGCGTTGGGCACCTCGACCGAGAGGTCCTTGATGTAGATCTTTTCGATGTTGAATACCGGTACGGGTTGCTGCTGCTCTTGGTCGCTCATGGTGATCGCCTGGTGAGATGGAGGGCGCGGCATTATAACCGCAGAGATATCGCGACCGCGTGACGCCGGCCGGCTCAGGCTGCGAGCAGGGCGTCGAGTTCGCCGGCAGCTTCGAGAGCGGACAGGTCGTCGAAGCCGCCCACATGTCGCTCGCCGATATAGATCTGCGGCACCGTGCGGCGGCCGGTTATCTGCATCATGTGATTGCGCTGGGCCGGATCGAGGTCGACGCGGATCTTCTCGATCTCGTTAACGCCCTTGCGGTTGAGCAGTCGCTCCGCCATCTGGCAGTAGGGGCACACGGCGGTGCAGTACATCCTGACCGCGGGCATCACTTTTCCTTCGGCAGCCCGGCCTGTTCCCATGCCACCATGCCGCCATCCAGATTGAGCACGTTTTCGAAGCCGGCCTTGCGCAACACGGAACAGGCATGGGCGGACCGGTTGCCTACCCGGCAGACGGCGACGATCGGCTTGGTCCTGTATTTGTCCAGTTCGCCGGATCGTTTGCCGAGTTGTCCCACCGGCACATGCCTGGCCTTGGCGATGTGGCCATCCATCCATTCGGATTGCTCGCGCACGTCGAGCACCAGCGCGTCCTCATGGTTGAAAAGACGGACCGCCTCCTGCGGAGTGATCTGTTTGATTCCCGACAGCCGACCGCGCAGGTCGCCGGCGAATAGCATGAATCCCGACATGGCCCAAAGCAGGATGAGCCAAATGTTGTTCAGGACGAACTCCATAGTTAGACCTCGACAATACAAGTTCTGGATGAGTGAACGACCGGAAAAATCAAGCGGAGTTCTTGCTTTCCTCGGCTGCAATCTCGGCATGCACCTTGGTCATGTCGATCTCGCGCGCCCTTGCGATCAAATCCTCGAAGGGTCCGGCCGGCATGGCGCCGGGCTGTGAATAGATGATGACCTTCTCACGGAAGATCATCAGGGTCGGAATGGAGCGAATCTGGAACTGGCCGGCCAGTGCCTGCTGATCCTCGGTATTGACCTTGGCGAAGACGATATCGGGATGTTTCTCCGACGCCGCCTCGTAGACCGGCGCGAAGCCGCGGCAGGGCCCGCACCAGGGCGCCCAGAAGTCGACGAAGACGAAATCGTTTTCGAGCACGGTGGTGTCGAAATTATCGGTGGTGAGGTCTTGTACGGCCATGGCGGATCCTTTGCTGAAGCTGGCTGCGGGATGGCGAATGTTATCACGCAGATATTCATCCGATTGGCGGTGGATGCCGCGAACTCGCTGGAACAGCGAAGGTCGGGACGCACTTCGACGCGAGCAATTCGTCTGTTCATCGCAGACAGTCGACACTTCGTTGTATCGAGGATGTCCGCTATGAGGTTCCGCCTTCCGGGTCCATGCCGGAACGATCCATCGCTATCGGCGCCAGTTCCTCTTGCCCCGGACCCGGAGCTCAGAGGCAGGAAGTGCAGAGTTCCTCAAGCCCATCTGAAAGTCTTTGCATCGTCCGGCTCTCCAGATGCATCGATCGCGTTCGCCATGCATGGCGGTAAGACGCGCATGCCGAACCGCGGCGTAATTTGCTGATGCCGAGACTGCCGCCGGGATTGAGAGACTGTCCGTTACGACGTCAGCGCGGTGCATCACAGGCATGAAAAAAGGCGGGACAAGCCCGCCTTCCGGAAAGGGGTCGAAATAGATTTACGCGGCGGCCGGCTTTTGAGCGGCAGGAGCGGCGACCTTTTTAGGAGCAGCCTTCTTGGGGGCGGCAGCCTTTTTCGCAGCGGGCTTCGCAGCAGCCTTCTTGGGGGCGGCGGCCTTTTTCGCAGCGGGCTTCGCAGCAGCCTTCTTGGGGGCGGCGGCCTTTTTCGCAGCGGGCTTCGCAGCAGCCTTCTTGGGAGCAGCGGCCTTCTTCGCGGCGGGCTTCGCAGCAGCCTTCTTGGGAGCAGCAGCTTTCTTCGCGGCGGGCTTCGCAGCAGCCTTCTTGGGGGCGGCGGCTTTCTTCGCGGCAGGCTTCGCAGCAGCAGCCTTCTTTGCAACAGGCTTCTTCGCAGCGGCGGCCTTGGCAGGTGCTGCCTTCTTTGCAGCAGGCTTCTTGGCGGGTGCTTTCTTGGTTGCCGTCGCGGCTGCAGCAGCGGCTACGGTCGGCTTGGCTGCGGCGGGGGCGGCGGCTTTTTTGCTGGCCTTCGCCTTGGTCGCGGTACTACCAGTTTTCTCAGCGGGCATACATGACTCCTCTGTTGATGAAGAAAGGTACTCGGCCTGAAAGCCTTATGCCTCAAGCGATTACACATATACGAGAGGCGTGTCCCGATTGTAGAACAAAAAAAAACGCGCACTGCAAGTGGTGCGCGATTTTTTTTAATGTGATTCGCGTAGCGATCAGGGCATCACGAATTCGTTCGCGAACAATTCCTGCACCTCTTCGCGAGCCCGCACCAGCCAAGCGTTTTCGCCATCCACCATGATCTCCGCGCAACGTGGTCGCGTGTTGTAGTTGGAGCTCATGCTCATGCCATATGCGCCTGCGGAACACACTGCGAGCAGATCATTTTCGGCGATGGCGAGGTCGCGATCGTGACCGAGAAAGTCTCCGCTCTCGCACACCGGACCGACAATGGCATAGCTCCGGGAGCCGCATGTACGCTCGCTTACAGCGATGATGTCATGCCATGCATCGTAGAGCGCAGGGCGCATGAGATCGTTCATCGCCGCATCGACGATGGCGAAATCGCGCGCTTCGCCGTGCTTCAGATATTCGACTCTCGTGAGCAGCCAGCCGGCGTTGCCGACCAGTGCTCGACCGGGTTCGACGATGAGTTGCTCGCGCCGCTCGTGCAGTCGATCGAGCAGCACGCGCGCATAGTCGTCGGCCTTCGGCGGCTCTTCGTCGCGGTAGCGGATACCGAGTCCGCCACCGATGTCGATGTGTTCGATCATCACGCCTTCGGCATCGAGTGAGGCGACCAGGTCGAGCACGCGATCGAGCGCTTCGGCGAAGGGTGAAGTCTGCGTGAGCTGCGAGCCGATGTGGCAGTCGATGCCGACCACGCGCAGGTTCGGCATCGTCAGCGCCTCGCGGTAGACCCGCAGCGTCTGGTCATGGGCGATGCCGAATTTGTTCTCCTTGAGTCCGGTCGAGATATACGGGTGGGTCCGGGCATCGACATGCGGATTGACGCGCAGACTCACCGGCGCGTGCATGCCCAGTTCGCCGGCGATGCGATCGAGCCGGGCGAGTTCCGATTCCGATTCCACGTTGAAGCAGCGGATGCCGGCCCGCAACGCATCACGCATCTCGTCGGCGCGCTTGCCGACACCGGAGAACACTATTCTGGACGGATCGCCGCCGGCGGCCAGCACACGCGCGAGTTCTCCGCCGGAGACGATGTCGAAGCCGGCGCCGAGTCGCGCGAACAGACTCAGAACACCGAGGTTCGAATTGGCCTTGACTGCGTAGCAGATCAGGTGCGGATGAGCGGCGAGGGCCTCATCGATGGCGCGATAGGCCGACTCCAGCGCGGCGCGGGAATAGATATAGGCAGGCGTGCCGAAGCGGGCGGCGATGTCTTCGAGCGACACGCCCTCGACATGCAGCGTGCCGCCGATGCGGTGGAGCTGGCTCATGGTGTCGGGCTGCTCGTCGTCTGATTCGACGGCGGCGCATCCGGCAGATAGAGGGCGCCCTTCTTGCCGCAACCGGCAAGGGCGAGGAACAGGCAGAGGAGGGCGATAGGGCGCATGGGGCAAGACGCTAGAATGCGTCCCAAAGTCTAGCATGGGGTCCGACATGGACGAGCGTGAATACCACCGGCGCGCAGAGGATGCGATGGCCGCGATCGAAGCACATCTGGAAGCGGCCGATGCCGATTTTGAATTCGCCGCCGGCAGCGTGCTGCAGGTCGAACGCGAAGACGGCAGCAAGATCATCATCAACAAGCAGGCTGCCGCCCATGAGATCTGGGTCGCTGCGAGGAGCGGCGGTTTCCATTACCGCTGGGATGGAGACGCCTGGCGCGACACGCGAAGCGGCGAGGAACTGCTCGCCGCGGTCAGCCGGTTGCTCGGCTGATTTTCTCGCGGGCCCGCGTCACGGCGGCGCGGACCTGCGTCGGCGCGGTGCCGCCGATGTGATTGCGGGCGGCGAGCGAGCCTTCCAGCGTCAGCACGCTGAACACGTCCGCGTCGATCAGGGCGGAGTAATCACGCAGCGCATCGAGAGACAGATCGGCGAGATCGCAACCCTGTTTTTCCGCCGCGCGCACCGCCTGAGCGACCGCCTCGTGCGCCTCGCGAAACGGCAGGCCCTTCTTGACCAGATAGTCGGCCAGATCGGTGGCGGTGGCGAAACCCTCCGCCGCCGCCGCGCGCATGCGTTCGGCCCTGACGACGATGCCCGGCACCAGCGCGGTGAAGATCGCCAGTGAATCGATCAGCGTGTCGACGGCGTCGAACAGCGGTTCCTTGTCCTCCTGGTTGTCCTTGTTGTAGGCCAGCGGCTGCGCCTTCATGAGCGTGAGCAGCGCGACCAGATGGCCGTTCATGCGACCGGTCTTGCCGCGCAACAATTCCGGCACGTCCGGGTTCTTCTTCTGCGGCATGATCGACGAACCCGTACAGAACCGATCCGGCAGATCAATGAACCCGAACCGCGGCGTCATCCAGATGATCAGCTCTTCCGCCATGCGCGAAAGATGCGTCATGATCAATGCGCCGGCCGCCACGAATTCGATCGCGAAGTCGCGATCCGAAACCGCGTCGAGGGAGTTCTCGCACAGCGCCTCGAAATCCAGTTCATGCATCACGAACTCGCGGTCGATCGGATAGCTGGTTCCGGCCAGTGCCGCGGCGCCCAGCGGCAGGCGGTTGACTCGACGGCGGCAGTCGGCGAGACGCTCGGCATCGCGTGCCAGCATCTCCTGCCAGGCCATGAGGTGATGGCCGAAGGTGACGGGTTGCGCGGCCTGCAGATGGGTGAAGCCGGGCATGACGGTATCGGCGTGGCGGTCCGCCTGATCGAGGAGGGCGGTCCGCGCCTGACGCACCAGCACCAGCAGGCGGTCGATGGCGTCGCGCAGCCACAGCCGTACGTCGGTTGCGACCTGGTCGTTGCGTGAGCGGCCGGTGTGCAGCCGCTTGCCTGCATCGCCGATACGTCGAGTCAGCGCGCGTTCGATGGTGAAATGGATGTCTTCGTCGTCCAGCGTCCACTCGAAGCGTCCGGCCTCGAACTCGGCAAGGATCTCGCCGAGGCCGCGCCGTATGTCTGAAAGATCCTGTACGGAGAGCACGCCGATCCGATGCAGCATGGCGGCGTGCGCCAGCGAGCCGCGGATGTCGAACGGCGCCAGCCGCCAGTCGAAGGGAATGGACGCGGTGAAGCGCTTGACGCGCTCGTCCACCGGTTCGGTGAACCGGCCGGACCAGATGGGGGCATGGGGGGTATCATCGGCGCTCATGGGCGGTCGCTTTCAGCAGGCTTGCATTTGTCACGGCGGATTATGACACCGGCACTCAGCTCTCCGGACTATCGCAATCTCGGCATGCAGCTGCGCATTCTCATGGTTGCGCAATTGATCACCGCGGCCGCCTCGGTCCTGGCCGGACCGGATCTGGCGGGGGCGATGATCCAGTTCGCCGCCTACGCCTTCCATGTCGAATCGCCGCTGTTCATCACCCTACTGGCGCTGTATGCCATCGCGCCGCGCCTGGCGTCGATGCCCGATCGACTGGTGGTGGCAACCCCGGTGCTGATCGGCATGGCGGCCAGCGTCCTTTGGGAAGGCCTCATGCGGCATGGCTATCCGGACCGGTTCGGTGGCGGCATTTTGCGCGCCATGATCCTCAGCGCCGGTTTCGCCGTCTGTGTATTGATCTGGCTCGACTGGCGCATGCGGCGCCTGTCGCCGGCCTTGATCGAGGCGCGCCTGCAGGCGCTGCAGGCGCGCATCCGTCCACACTTCCTGTTCAACAGCCTGAACAGTGTCCTGTCCCTGATTCGCTCCGCGCCGGCCAAGGCCGAGGCCGCGCTGGAGGATCTGGCGGAACTCTACCGGGTGCTGATGTCTGACAACCGGGATCTCTCGCCGCTGTCGCGTGAAATCGAACTGGCGCGCGCCTATCAGGAACTCGAAGCCCTTCGGCTGGGCGAACGCCTTCAGGTCACCTGGCGGACCGGCAATGCGCCGTCCGACGCGTATCTGCCCGCGCTGATCCTGCAACCATTGCTGGAGAATGCCGTCTATCATGGTGTCGAGCCGCACGCCGAGGGTGGCGAGATCGGCATCGACATCTTCGCCCGGGCGGGACATCTTCATATCGTGGTCAGAAATCCGCACCGTCCCGATGCGCCGACTCGTCAAGGCAATCGCATGGCGCTGTCCAACATCCGCGAGCGGCTGGCTCTGCACTTCGATACCGAAGCGCGTCTGTCGACCCACCAGGCGGGTGGCGAGTTCGTCGTGCAGGTGGTGATGCCGTTGTTGCTGCCGAATCTGGAGGAAGCCGAACATGGCGAAAAAGACGCTTAGGGCCATCATCGTCGACGACGAGCCGCTGGCGCGCGCGCGTCTCAGGAGTCTGCTCGACGATCTCGGCGGCGATCCGGAGGTGATCGTGGTGGCCGAGGCCAGCACCGGCGAGGCCGCACTCGCCAAGGCGGTCGGCTCTCCCGCCGACGTGGTCCTGCTCGACATCAGCATGCCCGGCATGAGCGGGCTCGAAGCCGCGCGCCATATCAGCGCCATCCCGCATGCGCCGGCCATCATCTTCGTCACCGCCTACGATGCGCATGCCCTGCATGCCTTCGAACTGAGGGCCGTGGATTATCTGGTCAAGCCGGTCCGGCTCGCGCGTCTCAAGGAGGCGCTGCTGCGCATCCAGCCGCTGTCGATGGAGATCGCTGCCGAACTGGCGCCTAAGCGCAGCCACTTCACTGTGGTCGAGATGGGACGGGTCTGGCAGGTGCCGGTCGACCAGGTGCTGTTCCTGCGCGCCGAGCTGCGCTATGTCACCGCCCGCACCCGGGATCGCGAGTATCTGCTCGACGACTCGCTGGTGAAACTGGAGGAGGAGCTGGGCGAAGATTTCCTGCGCGTCCACCGCAATTGCCTGGTGGCCCGCCGTCACCTGATCGGCTTCGAGCGTGTGCAGAGCGAAGGCGAACCGCACTGGCAGGCGGTGCTGGCCGAATGGCCGGAGCGACTGCCGGTGTCGCGCCGTCAGGCGCATGTGGTGCGGGAGTTCAAGGGCCGCTGATGATGTGTTGATCCGGAGCCGCCGGTGCGACGCCGCGCACCCTGGCAACCGCCTGGTCGATGGCCTGATCGAGGAAGAATCCGTAGTAATCAACGCTGGAGATCCCCACCAGCGGGTTGCCCAAGGTATGCCCGTCCGCGTCGAACAGCATCACGGTCGGCACCAGCCTGACACCTTTGCTGTCCGCGAATCTGCGTTGCGGCACCGGCTGTCCGGCAAAGTCGCGCAGCATGGTGAAGGCGCGGTTGTCCACCCGGCGCATGACCAGTCTGGACTGGTAATCGGCATTGCGGCTGAGTGGAAGAATGAACTCGTTGAGCACGGTGCGGCAGTAAGGGCAATTCGGTTGCGTGAACATCACCAGGATCACGGCCTGTTTGTCTCGCGCAAGCTGGCTGTCCTTTTGCAGGTCCAGGGCGAATGGCACCCCGTCCTCGGCCAGGGCCGGCTGCCAGGCCCATGCTAATATCGCCAGCAGCCAGGGAATTGCTTGTCTCATGGATGTGCTCCTCGCTTCCTCTCCAGCATTCTAGGTTCTGTACCGATTTCGTCGAATAGTCCTTCCGCCCCAATCAGACCGAGTTTTCTCCGATGAACAAGATCGTTATCGCCACCCGCGAAAGCCAGCTCGCCCTCTGGCAGGCCGAACACGTGAAGGCCCGCCTCATCGCCCTGCATCCCGGCCTCCAGGTCGAACTGCTGGGCATGACCACCCAGGGCGACCAGATACTCGATTCGCCCCTGTCGCTTATCGGTGGCAAGGGCCTGTTCGTCAAGGAACTGGAAGTGGCGATGGCCGAAGGCCGTGCCGACCTGGCTGTGCACTCCATCAAGGATGTGCCGATGGACCTGCCGGCAGGTTTCGAGCTCACTGCCATCTCCGAGCGCGAGGACCCGCGCGACGCCTTCGTCTCCAACACCTATGCGAGTCTCGCCGAACTGCCGGCCGGGGCGCGGGTCGGCACCTCCAGCCTGCGCCGCCATGCGCAACTGCGCGCCCGCTTTCCCCGGTTGGTCGTCGATACCCTGCGCGGCAACGTCAACACCCGCCTGCGCAAGCTCGACGAAGGCCAGTACGACGCCATCCTGCTCGCCGCCGCCGGCCTCAAGCGGCTCGGTTTCGGCAGCCGCATCCGCGCCGAGCTGGAACCGCACGAGAGCCTGCCGGCGGTCGGCCAGGGCGCGCTGGGGATCGAGATCCGCTGCGGCCGTCCCGATCTGGCCGCGCTGCTGGCCCCGCTCAACGACCCGGTCACCGCCGCCTGCGTGCGCGCCGAGCGCGCCATGAGCCGGGAGCTGCAGGGCGGCTGCCAGGCGCCCATCGGCGGTTATGCGGTGATGGAGAACGGCCGGTTGCGGCTGACCGGTTTCGTCGCCGATCTCGAAGGCCAGCGTTTCTATCGCACCGAGGTGACGGGTGCGGCAGCAGACCCGGAGGCGGTGGGACACACCGCCGCGGCCGATCTGATCCGCCAGGGCGCCGACCGCCTGCTCGCCGAAATCGTTCACCGCGGCGCATGAGCGCCCCGCACGGCCGTCCGAAGGGGGGCGAAGTCCCTCTTCGGAGGGACCGCGCGTAGCGCTGGGGAGCCCCAAATGACCCTCCGCTTGTCCGGTGTCGGCGTGCTGGTCACCCGGCCGAGAGGACAATCCGCGGGGCTCATGCGACGCCTTGTCGAGGCCGGCGCGAGGCCATTCAGCTTCCCCGCCCTCGCGATCTTTCCTGTCACCACCACGGAACTGCGCGCGATATTCGCGGACCTGGACGGCTTCGATCTGGCGATCTTCGTCAGCCCGACCGCGGTCGAGCAGGGCCTTGCCGCGCTGGGCCGAACCTGGCCAGCCGCGGTCGCCGCCGCCGGCATCGGTGCGGGCACGGCGCAGGCCCTGTTTCGAGCCGGCGTCGCCAGGGTGATCGCGCCGCCGACCGGGGCCGACAGCGAACATCTCCTGGCCCTGCCGGATCTGCAGCACATGACCGGCAAGCGGGTGCTGATCGTGCGCGGTGAGGGTGGGCGCGAGCTGATCGCCGAGGCGCTCGCCGCGCGCGGCGCGGAGATCAAGCACGCGGTCTGCTACCGTCGCGGCCGGCCCGATGCCGATCCCGCGCCGCTGCATGCAGCCCTGGCCACGGGCGAATTGCAGGCCGTGACAATCTTGAGCTCTGAGACACTCGATCATCTGCTGGTACTGGCCGGCCCCAGCGGGCGTAACGCGCTGCTTGCCCTGCCTCTGTTTGCGCCGCATCCGCGCGTCGCCGCTCATGCCCGCTCGCTCGGTTTTGTCGAGGCCATCGCCACCGGCCCCGGCGAGGACGGCCTGCTGGCCGGTCTTGTGGAATACTTCGCGCATGACTGAAACCGCCCTGCCAGCCTCCCGGTTCGCCTGGCTCACGCCGGCCTTCGTGATCGCCCTGGTGTCACTGCTGTTCGCGCTGGGTCTTGCCTGGAACATGTACGAACGCCAGCGCGAACTCGAAATGCAACTGGCGCGGCGCATCGGCGACTTCGATACCGCAAGCCGCGAGGCGCGCTCCGCCGCCAAGGCCGCGAACACGGCCCTGAACGATCTGCAGAACCGGCTGACGACGCTGGAGGCGCGCGCACAGGAAACCCAGAGTCAACAGCTCGCCCTCAATTCCATGTATCAGGAACTGGCGCGCAGCAACGACGAGCGTGTTATCGCCGACATCGAGCAGACCCTGCTGCTCGCCCAGCAGCAGGTGCAGTTGGCCGGCAACCTGAAGGCGGCACTGATCGGCCTGGAAGCTGCCCAGTCACGTCTGCGGCAACTCGACAAACCGCAGTTCGCCGGACTGGCCAAATCCCTTACCCAGGACATCGAGCGCCTGAAGTTGTCGCCCGCGGCCGACATCGAGGCCCTGAACGCGCGCCTGGAAACCTTGATGCAGGGAGTGGACGCACTGAAGCCGGAGTCCGAATCGGAACCGCCGGTGAAGCCCGCGCCGATCACCCAGAGCGGGCCGGTGGATACCCTTGAGCGGCTTGCGCGCGAGGCCTGGGAAGAATTCAGGAGTCTGGTGCGCATCCGGCGTCTCGACCATCCGGAATTGCCGTTGCTGACCCCGCAGGAAACCCACTTCCTGAGCGAGAACCTGCGCCTGCGCCTGCTCTCGGCGCGGGTCGCGGCAATGCAGCGCGACGAGGCGGCATTCCGCGCCGACATCCAGGCCGCGCGCGAGTGGTCGCTGCGCTACTTCAACCGCAAGGATCCGGGCACGCGTCTGTTCGCCGACAGCCTGGCCGAGCTCGCCCAGGCGTCGGTGGCCCTGAGGGATGCGCCGCTGACGGCGAGCCTCAAGGCCGTGCGAGTGCTGCGCAAGGAACGCTGATGCGCGCCGCGCTCTGGCTGCTGGCCCTGTTCGCCCTGGCCGTGGCCTTCGTCCTGGCTGCGCGTCTCGATCAGGGCTACGTCATCATCGTCTATCCGCCCTGGCGGCTGGAACTTTCCTTCATGCTGGCCCTGACGCTGACGGTGGCCGGATTCCTGCTGGTGTATGCGCTGGTCAAGCTGGCGCGGACCGCCCTGTCCCTGCCTGCCGACCTGCGTGCATGGCGCGCCCTCCGCCGCCGCGAGGCAGCCAACGAGGCGTTGTTCGAAGCGATGCGCGCGCAACTGGACGGAGATGCGGAGCGCGCCCGGCAACTGGCTGCCAAGGCGGCCAACAGCGTTGCGCCGGACCTGGCCAAACGTCTGGCCGGACCGACCGAACCGTAGGTCGGGTATCACTACGTTCGTTCCGACCTACTGGAAGTCGAACGAGTCCGAGAAGAAGGCGTCGGCCGGCAGTCCGCGGGCGGTGAAATCGCGGCGGGCGGCATCGATCATCGGCGGCGCGCCGCAGGCATAGACCTCGTGGCCCGACAGGTCGTCGAAATCGGCCAGCACCGCCTGATGCACCAGACCGGTCCGGCCCGGCCAGGCATCCGCAGCGGCGGGTTCCGATAGCACCGGGATGAAGCTGAAGTTCGCATGCCGGGCCTGCCACTCGCCGGGCACATCCGGCTGGTAGAGGTCCGGCAGCCGCTTCGCGCCCCAGTAGAGAACGAACCGGCGTTCCACCGCGTGATGGAAGGCATGGGCGAGGACGCTCTTGATCGGCGCGAAGCCGGTACCGCCGGCGACGAAGATCGCCGGTGTGTCCGACTCGCGCAGGAAGAAGCTGCCGTAGGGTCCGCTGATGCGCATGATGTCCTTCAGCTTCATGGTCTCGAACACATGGTCGGTGAAGCGGCCGCCGGGCACATGGCGGACATGCAGTTCGAGCAGGGCGTCGTCCTCGGGCGTGTTGGCCAGCGAGAAGCTGCGCCGCGACCCGTCCTTGAGCAGGAAGTCGATGTACTGGCCGGGCAGGAATTGCAGCCGCTCGTTCGAAGGCAGCTTGAGCCGGAGCAGCATGACGTCGTCCGCCAGCCGCTGCATGGTCTCGACACGGCAGGGCAGGGTGCGGATCGGGATGTCCTTGACCGCGCCCACTTCTTTGGCCTCGATGGTGAGATCGCTGCGCGGGGTTGCGCAGCAGAACAGGGCCAGGCCCTTGCGCTT
>Ga0302322_100001511_pt1 | contig 19043 bp, 21 predicted proteins | sample Fen_T0_2_FD_203757 | JGI IMG/M metagenome (GOLD analysis project Ga0302322, IMG submission 203757) | Peat permafrost microbial communities from Stordalen Mire near Abisko, Sweden - Fen_T0_2 | ecosystem: Environmental > Terrestrial > Soil > Wetlands > Permafrost | place: Sweden: Abisko... | reverse complement strand
GGGTGTCGGGCCCGGGTCGAAGGCACCACCGACCGCATCCCTACCCCCAAAAAACGCGAGGTCATCGAAAAACAGACGACGGTGGTTTTTTGGCATCGCCACGATCGGTGGTGGTTGGCGCGACCCGATGCGGGTCGGTTTTCGAACCTGTGGTTGGTGCCTCCGGGAAATCCGCCGCCGGGAGCCAGGCAGCTGACGGCCCGGGTCCACTCCTACACGAAGTACCGCGACCAAGTGACACCCTTCGCCGCCCATTGGGAGGGGGAGGGGGACCCTCGCCTGCTTCCTGGCTGGACGGGACGGTGGGCGACGGCCGCCGAGGCCCAGGGCCTGGGGATGGTCAGCGTGTACCGAAAAATCCTTGACGAGGCCCGGGGGAGCGTTCTGTTCTAGCCTGACTTTCCTTTGGCACCCGGCGGCCCCGGGAATTGACCCCGGGCCCGGGCGCGCGAACTCTACTTCTTCGGTGATTCTGATGCGGCCAGGTCTTTTGTTGGTGCCAGGTCGGCCCGGGTCAGTTCCCAGCCAGGAAACTTCTTCTGAAACTCCACCAAGGCCTCGTCGTACTCATCGACGTGTTTGAAGCCCGTGATCTCAAGGAACCGATTCCTTGTGAAAGCAAAGGTACCAATGTAGATGGCCTTCGCACCCTCGGGCACCTGGATCGTGAAGTTGGCGGGGAATCGAGCAATCGCGCTACCGTACCCCATGTTGAACCCCATCAGGTAGAGGACCTTGGCCCGAGAAGCGGGCAGGACCATCAGCTCCTTGTTGACGGCGTAGTCCATGACCGTTTTGGTGTTGGCGGCTTCGACGGAATTGGCATAGGCCGCGTCTCCCCCCAGATCAGTGGTCTGATTGAGGATGGCCAGTTTCTGCGAGCTCGTGAGGGTCAGCCAGAAGATCCCAAAATTGGGCTCGATGGTACCTTGGGATTCAGGAAGAGCGTTGGGGTTTCGGTCACCCTTGAAAGTGATGTACTGGAAAGGTGGATCGATGGTGAGCTTGGCCACCACCACGATCTGGTCGTGTTTTAGGCTCGTCGGGGTGACAGAGTGCTGAAAAGTGGAACAGGAGTTCAGAGCCAGGCACGCGGCAATCAGCGTCAGGGGGAATCTCATCAGTTCAGCTCCTTGATGCGTTTTTCGACGAGGGCCTTCCAGGTCGGGCGGAAGGCCAGGTTGGCAGAAAGTTTCTTGAGGAGGGTCCGCTCCTGGGTCTTGCCAACCAGATGCATTCGTTCCTTCTCGGTGAAGGCAAAGTCCCCGAGGTAGAGGATGCCAGGCTGGTCGACGGTAAACGAAAATCCGTCATCCCCCTGCCAGCCCATGACGTAGGTCGTGGTGGTGTTTCCGAACTGGACCACAAAGTTACTGATACGGTAGGTGCGACCCACTTGAAGGTTTCCCATGTAGAAGAGGTCTCCGTCCTTGCCCATGATGTAGGAGTCGGAGATCCAAGGGTCCAAGGTCTGCAAATAGACCGCGTTGGGACCCGGATCCATGGCCAGGAGCTGGGGAAATCTCATGGAGAGAATGACCAGAGCGTCGTTCTTTCCTGCCGGCTCGACGACCCCGTGGTCATCGGCCCAGATCCCGCCGGCAGCAAGACCGATCAGAACTAAGAACAGGTAATTTTTCAAAGACTCCTCCTATTGAAGCGAAGTGGACTGGATGAAGATGGAAAAGGGAAGGGACTTTAGACCATGAAGACCGAAGACGTACCAGCGCAGCCCCGCCGACGCCCCGAAGGACCAGTAGTCGTCCAAGGAGACTTCGACGCCGACCCGGGGTTCCAAGGCTCCTGCAAAGAGAAAACTATCAAGAGGCGAGCCGCCGACTCCGGTTCCTGAAGCCGCGTTGGCGAAGCTCGACTGCAGAATGGGATGGGCGAGATCGAGGTCGAAGTCGACGCCGGCGAAGGGGGCCACAAAACCGGCGGCGCCCAGTTTCCAGGTGTGGTAATACGTCGTTCCCACGCCGCCTTCGATCAAGTTGTATTTGTTGACCGGAGGTGAACTCGGGAAGTCTGCCTTGCCCGGGGAGTCCTGCAGGAAGCCCAGCTGCCATCCCAGGGTTGTTGACCCGATGAATTTCGATTCGGATCTCAACCTCAAAGCGATCCCGACGTCGGTACTCCACGAATCGCCCTGGGGAAGAACACCCGAGAGGGCCAGAGACATTCCCACGGGAACGGCATCCGAGTTCGTCTCGGCAGGTTCCTTCTTGACAGCGGCAGCGTCCTCGGGCCACTCGGTGCTAGAGATTTTCCACCGGGCGCCTTCTAGGATCCAGCCAACGTGGACGGTCTGTTTGCCCAAAGTGAAGGTCCCCACAGGCGCTGCGCCGTCTTTCTTTTCCGTGTCGACAAAAGTCATGTCGTCCGACGAAGCCCTGACCTTCTGCCAGAACCTGAACGACAGAAACTGGCTGAGGGTATCCAGGGGCGAATCGACAAAGCGGTCGTACCAAAGGGAACGATCCTTGGTCGACATGGTCCGGGCGGCTTTCTGAAACTCCTCCCACCCCTGGCTGGAGGCGTAACGGAAGGAGATGAACCGGCGAAAGGCGTACTTGTCCCACTCGGGGGCATTCAGGAAAGAGGCCAGGGCCAGGGAGTCGTCGTTGATCTTGGCCTGTCCGGCTTCGGTGTACCGTTTCAGAGCCTCCAACACTTTCTCGGCGGGGATAGAAAAGAAGGTGTTGTTCCTGTTCTTCACTGAGTAGGAATTGATTCCCACCACCCTGAAGGATTCGGGCTTGATCGGATCGCCGATCAGCAGGGGCCCCCCGGAGTTGCCAGGATTGATCGAGGCCGAGTGCTGGTAAAAGACGGCGTCCTTTTCGGGACCCAGTTCCGGAATGGTGACCGAGGCGTTGGTGATGTTTCCCTTCGCCAGCTGCCACTCGGGCCGTCCGCCCAAGCCCGGATAGCCCGCCGACCAGACCTCGGCTCCTTCGGAGACCACGGTGACCAGCGGGAGCGCCCGGGGGTTCTGGTCTTGGGGGATCGCGATGACGGCGATGTCGACTTGCGGGTCCGTGTAGACGACGGGGCAGTCGGACCAAAGGGTTTCCGTGCCGTCGGCGTTCCTGAAACTGACGTCGGCGGTGGTACAGAAGGAAGCTACGTGCCGGTTCGTTACCAAGATCACAGGCCCGGCGGGGCTTTTCAACAAGACACCGGACCCATGACTCCCCTGGGCCCAACCTCGAAAGTATTCTTCGAGATCGGAGTAGCCTTGGCTGCCAAAACTGTCGGCGATCTTGTTGAAGCCGGCTCGGGCCTCGTCGGTCATTTTGGGTTTGACCAAGGCCACCACAGACCTCAGGCTTTGGCCGAAGACCATCGAGCCACTCATGAGAATCAGGAAAGCGAACAACAAAACGCAAACGGTTTTCATAGAAATCCTTCTTGAGGCGGTATTCGAAGTTCTAGTAGGTTTTCGATCTAAATGTCAACTTATCGAATGATAACTAAACATATTTGACATCTTGAGCTTTTTTGGAAAAAACTTCTCCTCTGGCGATGAGGGACGGCACCCGCTACACTGGCTCTATGAACCCCGATCCGCGTCGTCTGCTCGACCTCACCGTGCCTTTCCGCTTCCTCCCCTCCGACGAAAAAGACCGCCTGGTTTCCGAACTACGGCGCATCGACGCCATCCCCCTGGAGGACTTGTTCGTCCCCGGGGATCCCAACGACGGCATCTATCTGCTCGAGGAGGGGCAGGTCGAGCTTGTTTACGACGAGGCTCCGTTTGTGAAGCCCTCGAACATCGTGAGGTCGGGGCACTACTTTGGCGAGCGAGCGGCACTGCTCAGCCAGGGCCGGAGCCATGGAGCCCGGGCCGTCACCCGGGTGAGATGCTGGGCCCTGGACGGGACTAGGTTGCTGGAGCTCATCGCGGCCTTCCCCGTGTTCGCCCATGCCTTCGGTACCATCCTCAGGGACAAGCACGGCATCTTCCTGCCCCTCGAGCGCTTTGTCGCCGAGGTGGCCCGGTCGCTCTCCGACGGGGTTTTCCCCATGCGGCGTCTCCTCGAGCTCTACAAGACCCTCGAGCCCGCGCTCCACCCTGGGTTGAACGCCTCCGCCCTGGACCTTGATGCCCTCAGTTACGCCGTCCGGCGCCTGCCCGACAACCTCACCTCGACGGTGTCCTGGTTTTTCACCGACGACATTCCGGCGCTGTATTCCCAACCAGGTCAATTGTTCGCCGAAGTCGCCACCGCCGCCCGGCGCCGGAGCGTCTGGCAGATGCTCCCTGGAAAGAACATGGTGCTGCTACGCAACGGACTCACCGACATCCTGGATTTCTTGACCTGCCTCTGCCTGTTTTCGGTGGAGGCCCAGAAGATCCGGCGGAAGCTCCACGATCCGGCGCTGTTGGTCAAACTGGCCTCAGGTTGCCGGGACGAGACTACCTCCGTCGAAGCCCTGGACCTGCCTTTCGACGAGGTGGAAATCAAGGGTCTGACCTCGCTTTGGGGCAAGAACACCCTGACCCGGCTGTTTGAACTCACGGTGCACCACGAGGACTGGTCGGTGAATGTCGAGAGGCAGCTGAACAACTACAACAGCCGAAGGTCGGAAAAGTGGGCGAACCTGGTGAGCAAGGCGGTCAAGGATCTTACGGGCATGGACCCCTGGGACTTCCCTGCCGATTGGGAGGTCCACGTGGTGTCGAGCAACACCCACTCGGTGACAAACTGCCTGTCACCCTTTGCCGCCAGGGTCGAGGACGAGGTACTGGCCTGGGCCGCGGCCATCCGCCATCCGTTCTTGGTCCAGTCTTGGGAGCACCCTCGGGACAGGCTCTACGGGTTGCTCCCGGCCTTCCTCAAGGCCCACCCCGAGAAGATTCCTCACCGGGACGACGAGAGGGCTTGGGGCATCCTTCGCATCGAAGACCAGGCCACCACGGGCATCTCCGTCCAGCTCATCGATACCTCGGCGGTAGAAGCTCGCCCTGGTCCCCGAAAATTCCTTGTGAACATCGACTACGCGTTCGGCGAACAGGCCGAGGAGATCATTCATAACCTCATCACGCTGTTCAGCCGGCAGATTCGGAGCGTCAACGTGCTGGGCAAGGCAGGGGCCCTCACCGGCCGACGGGGCGACATCCTGGTCCCCACGGCGTTCGTGCTCCAATCCGATGATTCGTTCCAACCGTTGCCGCCCCCTCCCTCCCTGGAAGGCCTTCGGGCCCGGCTCCCCAAGACCGGAGTCCACCTGGGCCCCCTGCTCACTGTCGCCGGCACTCTGCTGCAAAACCGTCCCCTCCTGCACTTTTACCGGAACATCTGGAAGTGCGTGGGCCTCGAGATGGAGGGTGTCTACTACGCACGGAAGGTGACCGAGTCCATCCAGCTCGGGGTTCTCGACCCGAAGGTGGTCCAACGGTACTACTACTACGTTTCCGACCTGCCCTTGGAAACGGGAGAGCGCCTCTCGGCGCCCCTGGCCCCCTACGAGGGCATCCCTCCGTTGTACGCCATCACCAGGGAAATTCTGGCCGCGATTCTGCCCGGGTTCGACGATGAGACCGGCTTGTCGGGCGAGGCCTGACCATGTATCGTGGAATTGAGGTGACCTGACATGAAATCCTTAGTGTGCTGCCTTCTCTTGTTCGCATCGGCCGGGCTGACAGTTGCCGCCCCCCTAACGGTGGCTGGGCAGAACTCTGGGCCGGTGGTGGTTGTGGTCTCGGGTTCTGGGCCCGTGAAATTGGTTCACGACGGAAAAGTGCTGAGGGAAGAGCCGTCCTGGACCCCGTACACCGCCGCCGTCATCCTGGCCGGTCCCCTGGATTCGGTTCAGTGGGACGGCAAGCCCGCCGCTGTCCTCGCCGGAGGCTCCAACCCCGTCGCCACAGCCCACCAGTCTCTCGAAGGCCGGGCGGCGCCCCACCTATACGTCATCAACACCGATGGATCGGTGGAAGAGCTCAAGGCTCCGCCCCAGCCCGCCGACGGCGAAACCGCCGCCACAGCGGAATGAATTGACCAGCGCCGCCGGTTTCGGCTAACCTCGCCCGCATGGGACTAAACTGTGGCATCGTGGGTCTGCCGAACGTCGGCAAGTCGACCATCTTCTCTGCGCTGACCCGAAGCGAAGCTCTGATTGCTAACTACGCCTTCGCCACCATCGACCCCAACATCGGCATCGTCGACGTTCCCGACCCCCGGCTCAAGAGGATCGCCGCCTACATCCCTCCGCAAAAGTTGGTTCCGGCCACGGTAGAAATTGTGGATATTGCCGGCCTTGTGAAGGGCGCCAGCCAGGGCAAGGGCCGGGGTAACCAGTTTCTTGCTAATATCCGCAGCGTCGACGCCATCCTTCACGTGGTCCGTTGTTTCGAGAACCCCGACATTGAGCACGTCGAGAACCGGGTCGATCCGCTGGACGACCGGGAGATCATCAACCTCGAGCTCGCCCTGGCGGACCTCGACTCGGTGACCAAGCGCATCCCCAAGGTCGAGAAGCTGGCCCGGGCCCAGGACAAAGAGGCCAAAGCCCAACTCGAGGTGCTGGAGAAACTCCGGGCCCACCTTGATCAAGGCAAACCCGCCCGAGGTCTGGGCCTCACCGCCGACGAAAAGCTCACGGTCCGAGACCTCTTTCTCATTACGCTGAAACCCATGATCTACGTGGCCAACGTCGACGAAGCCGGCCTCAAGGCCGAGCCGAAGTACGTCGCCGACCTGCGCCAAGTCGCCAAAGAAGAAGGCGCCGAAATGCTCGCCCTCTGCGGCAAACTCGAGGCCGATATCTCTGCCCTCGACGATGAGGAAGAGCGCACGATGTTCCTTTCCGAATCGGGCCTGGAAGAATCAGGCCTCGACCGTCTCGTCCACGCCGCCTACCGCACTCTGGGTCTGCGCACCTACTTCACCGCCGGGGAAACCGAGGTGAGGGCGTGGACTTTCCACGAAGGCGATAGAGCTCCCCAGGCTGCCGGCGTCATCCACACCGACTTCGAGAAAGGCTTCATCAAGGCCGAGGTGTACCACTTCGACGACCTGATGGAGCTTCATTCCGAGGCCGAGATCAAGGTCAAAGGCAAGATGCGAATCGAAGGGAAGGAATACGTGGTTCGCGACGGGGATATCATGCACTTCAGGTTTAACGTCTGAATCGTCCTTGAAAGAGGGGGAAAGCCCCTCGGGAGACGTCTACGAGGGGGCCCCGAAGTGTTGGGGGAAGACGTTCAAGAAGCTGTTCCACCCTTCGTCGTGGCCCCGTCCGCCTTCGTCGTCGGGAAGGCCCGAATGGACGAGGGTCATTTGGGTTCCCTCTCCCTTTTTTTCAAACGTCACGGTCACGATGGATTCGCGCCCCAGAGTATAGGGCGAGACCCATGTGTGCTGAATTTGAGACGGACGCTCCAGTTTCGTGAACCTTCCGTAATGGGCCGTGCCCGTAATTAGCCAGTACCACAGGGCATCCATCTTTGGATCAAAGATAAGTCTGTCGTTCATCTGCCAAGGCGTGCCCTTGACGGCGGGGTTTAGCCAGGCGTCGTACACGTCGGCGGGTGCCGCAGGGATGATGCGCTCCACCCGAACCTCGAGGGATTTTGTCGAATTCTCCATGGCACTTCTCCTCCTCTTCCTATTATTGAGTTCTTCTTTTTGGAAGCTCTGTTTATTACATCATAAGGTGTAATAATCGTCAAGCCCGACAGGCTTCTAGATCGTGTGGTACTTTGGGATATGTTTAGTTTTCTCAAGGTCCTGTTCCAAATCCGGAGCACCTACGTGTTGTTGCTCCTCTCTCTGTTCTCTATCTCCCTTTCCATCGGTAGGGTGATTGGCACTCACAATGAGTTCTACCTCTTCCTCTACTGGAACTTGTTTCTCGCCTTTATCCCCTGGGTCGTTGCGTCATTCATTTATTCCCGGAAGAGTAAGAACGTTTTCTCGCTGGTCCTCCTTATCCTTGTTTGGCTCCTTTTCTTTCCAAACGCACCCTACCTGATGACCGACCTTTTACATCTGGGAAAGGGGACGGCTATTCCTCTTTGGTACGACCTCATCCTGTTGCTGTCGTACAGCTTCACGGGAATGCTCTTCGGCTTCACAAGTTTGAACATGATCGAAGAGAAACTGAAGGCTCTGACTAAGCTCAAGATCTATGGCGTCATCTCGGCCTTTCTGATCTACTTGTCTTGCTTCGGCATCTACTTGGGCCGGTTCCTACGGTGGAACAGCTGGGATCTGTTGACCAATATGCGGTCCTTGATCTCCGACGTATCCGACATGATTGTTAGCCCGTTTGACTATCCGGCAACCTGGGAGTTCACCTTCCTCTTTGGCACCCTGCTTAACGTGATGTATCTGGGCTATAAAGAGTTCGGTGTGCGAAAAGGCTAGGTGAACTCCAAACTCCGGTCAGTCGTCGAGGGCTCCCATGGTCAGATTCACCGTCGTCCCCGTCATGCCGCTCGCCCGATCGGAGGCGGCAAACGCCGCCACCTGGGCCACTTCGTTGAGCCTCATTACCCGCTTCGGGTGGGTCGAGCTCCCGAGGCTGGCTTGAAACTGCTCCCAGGTCATCGCGCTTTTGGCCTTGACTTCGTACAGCTCGGCCATGGTGTGGGTCTCGGGTATTCCATGGGGCCGCAGACAGACCACCCGCAGACCCTGGGGTGAAAACTCGAACGAAAGATCCCGGGTCAGAGCCTCCTTGGCTGCCTGCGATGCACCGTACCCACCGTTCATCGCGGTGCCAGTCCGGGCGGGAAGGGCGCTGACGGTCATGATGACCCCGGCCTTGTGGGGGATCATGCGCCGGGCGGCCAGTCGCGCGGTGAGAAAATACGACGTCGTGTAGGCCGCAATGGGGAGAGAGAATTTCGCGACGTCGAGGTCGGCGAACTTCACTCCTAAAATCGAACGGTCCTGAAGTCCGATGGCATTGAACGAGATGTCGATCCGGCCCGCCAGGTCGATCACCGCCTGGAGATGGGCGTCGATGGCCGCCTCGTCGAGGGCGTCGACTTGCGCCGCCACGGCTCGGCCGCCGGCGTTCACAATCTCCCGGGCCACGGCGTCGACGGGCCGCCTTCCCGTAAGAAACACCCAGGCCCCCTCTTGGGCCATGGCTCGGGCCACGGCGCCGCCGATGCCCCCTCCCGCTCCGTAAATCACCGCAACCTTATCTTTGAGCAACATTGGGATTCTCCTTGCCCATACCGACACCGCGAAACGAGCCAACCGGGCGGTCCGCCCACTTTTTGACCCGGGCGGTGTCTATACTTGTATGACCATGACCCCCGATTTGATCGACCTCGCCCGAGACGGAGACAGTTCTGCGTTTCAAGAGCTGACCGAGCCCCACCGTCGCGAGCTTCAGGTGCATTGCTATCGCATGCTCGGCTCGTGGCACGATGCTGAAGACGCTCTCCAGGAGACCCTTCTGAGCGCCTGGCAGGGGCTGGCGGGATTTGAGGAGAGGGCTTCGCTGCGCACGTGGCTGTACCGTATCGCCACCCACCGCTGCCTGAACATCCTGCGCTCGGCCCGCCGCCGCCCCCAGCCGTGGGCGGTTCCGGGAATCGAACCGCCCGAGCCGACCCAGCTGGGTGAAGTTGTCTGGTTGGAGCCCTTTCCCGACGCGCGCTACGAGAGCACCGAGTCGATGTCGCTGGCGTTCATCTCGGCCGTCCAGAGGCTGCCGCCCCGGCAGGTGGCCGTGGTCATCCTGCGCGACGTGTTGAATTTTAGCGCCAAGGAGGTCGCGGCCATGCTCGACGTCACCGTGGAGTCGGTGAACGGCGCTCTCAAGCGGGCCCGGGCCTCTTTGCGGGGGCTGTCGGCAGACGATGCGTCCCCGGTAGCCTCGCCGGCCGAGCAGGCTTTGGTGTCGAGGTTCGTCCGAGCCTACGAGGCCGCCGACCTAGGCGCCCTGGTGGCCTTGCTCACCGACAAGGTGTTCATGGCCATGCCGCCCGTTGCTCTCGAATATGTGGGCCGCGACGCGGTGGCCGGGTTCTTCGACAGGCTGTTCACGGCGGGCCGAAACTTTGACCTGGTGCCGACCCGGGCCAACGGCCAGCCGGCGTTCGGACTCTATCTGAGGATGCCCGACGGCCAGCGTCCCGGGGCCGGATTCATGGTGGTTGGTTTGAGCGGCGAAAGGGTGTCCTCCATCGTCCGGTTCGACAAGGAGTTTCTGCCCGTGTTTGGATTGCCGACCGTAGCCCCGCCTGTCCGCAATCCGCTACAATAAGGGCATGGCCACCGAACTCATCGCCGGCATGACGGCACCCGACTTTACCCTCCTCGACCACACGGGCACCCCGTTCGCCCTTTCCCAGGCCCGGGGAAAACCCCTGGTCCTGTTTTTCTATTCGGAAAACGACACGCCCGTCTGTACGACCCACGCCTGCAATATGCAGATGGTTCACACCGAGCTGCTGGCCGAGGGCGTCCGCGTGTGCGGTATCAGCTACGACCCAGTGGACAGCCACAAGGCGTTCCGAGCCAAGCACCACCTCGAATTCACCCTGCTCTCCGACCCGGAAAAAAGGGTGTTCGACCTCTACAACGCCTGGGGGGAAAAGAACTCCTACGGCCGGCTGATTCAAGGATTGCTCCGCTCGAGCTTCATCATCGACGCCGAAGGGACGATACGGAAGGTGTTCCGGCGCCTCAACACCAAGATCAACGCGGGCCAGCTGATCGAAGCCTATCGGTCGCTCGGGCTGTAGCCCCGAGTTCCGGCTACATCGCTTCTAGGAACCCCGATTCCACGGTCAGTCCAGGCCCGAACGCGCAGGCGAAGAGTTTTCCCTTCCGGCCCCTGTCAAGGATCTCCCTGAGCACGAAGAAGATCGTCACCGAGCTCATGTTGCCAAACCGGCGTAGCACATCGTAGCTGACATCGAGCTCGTCGTGGACAAGGCCCAGTACCTGGGCCGTCTTGTCGAGGATGGCCCGACCACCAGGGTGGACGGCCCAGAGTTTGAGCTGGTCGCGGCTCCAGCCCGAGTCGACAAACAAGCGCTCGAGGATGGCGCCAATGTTGCCCTCAATGAGCCGGGGCACGTAGCTCGACAATTTCATGTCGAAGCCTGTCTCGCCGATGATCCAGGCCATGTCGTCCTCGCTACCGGGGATGATGTGACTGCGGAAGTCATGGAGTCGCAGAGGGCCCTCGTCACCCGACACCAACAGAGCGGCGGCTCCGTCGGCGAACAGGGCGTTGGCCACGACCACGTCGGGTTCGAAATCCTTTTGAAAATGGAGGGTGCAGGCTTCCACATCGACGATGAGCACCTGGGCCCCAGGGGTGGACCTCACCAGGCTCTGGGCCAGCTTGAGCGCTGGAAACGCGGCAAAGCAGCCCATGAATCCGATGTGGAACCGATGGATGCCCGGGGCCAGGTTGAACTCCTTCACAAGGTGAAAGTCGAACCCCGGAGCCGAGAAACCCGTGCAGCTCACCGTCACCAGATGGGTGATCGTTTGAGGGTCAAACCCCGGCATTTGGTCGAGAAGACGCCTGACGGCGAGCTCGGCAAGGTTGTTCGCCTCGACGCAAAAAAGCGCGTTACGCTGGGCCGTGGACGGCACGGGATCCAGAGCGTCGTTTTTCGGGAAAAACGTTCGCTGGTCGGTGGGCAGGCGGTAGTCGGGGATGACTGAGTAACGGGTGTCGATGGCCGAACCTTCGTAGATCTTGCGGATGAAGGATTTCTTCCTCTCGGTGTCACCAACCACCCGCAGCATGAAGGCTTCGATTTCGCATTGTTGGTTCTTGAACTCCGGCAGGGCGGTGGCTAAGGCTCGGATGTACACGGGAGAAGGAATCACGAAGTCTCCTTGAGGGCAGAAAGAGTCCGGGGATGGAGTCGCTTGGCCTCGGCCAAGTTCCGACCCGGAATGGTCAGCATGCCGTAGTGGCGGGGGAAAAAGCGTGGGAACCAGCGCAATGCCAGTCCCAATAAAGAGTTGCGTAGCCAGGATGCCGGACCCTTGACGGTGCCTATAGCCATGGAAAGTTCGGCCCGGCCGGCGGCCACCCTACCGGCCCGGCGACGGGTGGCGCTATAGAGGCGATTCCATTCCTCGGTGGGGGCGGTGGGGTTGTTCCTCCGGGCGTCGAGGACGGCGGCCAGGAACTCGGCGTCGGCGAACCCTGTGTTCATTCCTTGGCCGCCTATGGGAGACATCTGGTGGGCGCTGTCCCCCGCCAAGAAGACCCGACCGAAGGCATAGTGGGGGCTAATCCACCGGTGGATGCCGAAAGGACTCTTCCAATGACAACTCGCCCCGGGGATCTTGAGGCCCGTCCGGGCCTCCACCTCGTCCTCGAGGTAGGTCCCTGGCTCGTCAAGGAATTTCGGGGTCTGGACGATCCAGCGGCGTCGTCCCTGGCCCAGAGGAAAAGACTCGACGGCACCTCGGGGGGTGAAGAACAGGTGGGCATCGGCGCCCCAGCCCGTGCCGTCGTCGAAGTCTCCCATGAGGAAGGTGGAGTCGAACTTCTTGGGGCTGTGACCCTGGTCGATGGCCTCACGGACGAGGCTACGCACACCGTCGCAGCCGCAAAGGAAGTGACACCTTTCGACCCGGGGCGTACCGCCCGAATCCTGGAAGTACGCCGTCACAGATTTGGGGTCCTGGTCCAGGGAGCGAAAATCCCAGCCGTATTCCACCCGGACGCTCGGATACTCGAGCAGGTGCTGCTCGAGGATTTGCTCGGTCACATTCTGGGGTACCGCCAAGATGTAGTCGTGGGGCCCCGGGAGGGAACCGAAGTCCACGTCCCCCAGGACCCTCCCCCCGGCGCCGTGGACAGTGACGTGCCTGATCGGGGCACCCCAGAGGGTGAGAACCTGGGCCAGACCCAGCCGGGCCAACAAATCCAGCGAGGGTGGGGTGATGCCGATGGCGTTTGATCCGTAGGTTTTTTGAGATTTCTTGTCGAGGACCAGGACCGATCGGCCCCGGCGTCCCAAGAGGGCCGCCAGCATGAGGCCCACGGGGCCCGCCCCGACAATCAGCACGTCAGTCATCCCTTCAGGATAGCGGAAACAGCGCCCCCGGCCAAGGCCTTTCTGGACCGTTTCCCGGGGTGGAATTTTTAGCTCAAGTTTCCTCAACCTTCTGCCGATGGGTTGCACCGGAGGGGTTGGATGGATCCGGCCGCTCCGTATCGTTTTCACGTCTCTCGAACCTCGGTTCGGGTACCGGACGTAATATTCAAGGAGGAATATTATGATCATCAACCACAACATGAGCGCCCTCAACGCTCAACGTGTTCAGAGCGACTCCGTCAAGGAAGTCACGAAGAACATGGAGAAGCTCGCTTCCGGAATGCGCATCAACAGGGCCGGCGACGACGCCTCGGGTCTCGCCGTGTCTGAGAAGATGCGTTCCCAGATCCGCGGTCTCAACCAGGCTTCCCGGAACGCCTCGGACGGTATCTCCTTCATCCAGACTACGGAAGGCTACCTCCAGGAATCCCAGGACATCCTCCAGCGGGTTCGCGAACTGTCGGTGCAATCCTCCAACGGCATTTACACCGCCCAGGACCGCCAGCAGATCCAGGTCGAAGTCAGCCAGCTCGTGGACGAAATCGACAGGGTGGCCAGCCACGCCCAATTCAACGGCATGAACATGCTCACCGGAGCGTTCGCCAAGGAAGATGGGACGAACAAGGTTCCGTCGACCATGTACTTCCACATCGGTGCGAACGTCGACCAGCGCACCCGGGTGTTCATCGGGACCATGACCGCCAGCTCCCTGGGCCTCAAGGACCTGGGCGACGGCAAGAAGATCTCGTTGGCCTCGCCCGACGACGCGAACCGGGCCATCATGGTCATGGACAACGCCCTGAACAAGGTGAGCAAGCAGCGGGCCGACCTCGGCGCCTACCAGAACCGCCTCGAGTTTGCGGTGAAGGGTCTGGACGTCGGATCCGAGAACCTGCAGGCCAGCTAGAGCCGCATCCGTGACGTGGACATGGCCAAGCAGATGGTCGACTACACGAAGAACCAGATTCTGGTCCAGTCGGGCAACGCCATGTTGGCCCAGGCCAACCAGAGGTCGCAGTCGACTCTCCAGCTTCTGGGTTAAGCAGTATCGCTCTAGAGGAAAGGCGGCTTCGGCCGCCTTTTTTTTGATCCACCAGATCTTTTTTCCCGGGGGGGAGGTTGACGCGGAGGCCGATGTTGGCGACATTTCTGGCATGACTTTTACAGTGAACCCCGTGATCAATGCAGAACACCTCGGTCGGATTGAAGGCGCCCTCCGACTCACTGGCGTCCCTGGCAAAGTCGAGATCTTCGACAGCTTCCTGGAAATCACCCCTCCGATCTGGGGAGACCCCGTGGCCTTGGAGATCCTTAGGCCCGTCGTGGAGAACATCCTTCACGACATCACGAAAGAGATCCTGGAAAAAGACCGCCGAAAGCCTTCCCGCCTCTCCCTCCGTTCTCGTTCGTAAAAGGTTCCTCGAATGGTTTCGGTCGACTCAGGGTTTGTCGGCCAACAGCTTTAGTAGCAGCCCGCTCAGGGTCTCTTGTTCCTGCTTCGAGAGAACGCTGAGGTCGGGTATGCTCATCGAGCTCATCCTTTTCAGGAGTTCCTCCCTCAAGATCAAGCCATCGACCGTGAGCTTGATGATCTTGATCCGGCGATCCTTCGTGCTCTCCTGGCGGTTGACCAGGGACAACGAAACAAGTTTGTCGACGATACCTGTGACGTTCGAGGCGTCACAGTGGAGCATGCCCGATAGGGAGTTCATGGGAACCTCGTGGTCGGGTTCCAAGAGGCAGACCGCGAACATCTGAAGAATGGTCAGATCATGGGCCTCCGACATTCCGTAAAGCTCGGGCTTGGCTGAAAAAAAGAGCTGCCAAATCAGCCAGGGTATGTTTTTGCGAATCTCCCCGTCGTTCATATCAATCAAAATACACCGATTTTTCGAAAAATGGAACTCCCAAATAATTTTCATCCTAAATAGTTGACTATTACCACTATTGATTATTACTATGAGTTAAACACTCAGAAATAAGGAAGGAAACGTGGCAAAAGGATCCAAGGGACTCATCTTCACTCTGCTCGCGGTGGCGCAGTTCATGGTCGTTCTCGATGTATCGATCGTGAACGTCGCGCTACCGGCCATCAAACAATCGCTGGGGTTTGACACTTCCACTCTTCCGTGGGTGGTCACGGCGTACGCCCTTGCCTTCGGTGGATTTCTTTTGCTCGGGGGGCGGGCCTCCGACCTCTTCGGAAGGCGACGCACCCTTTTGGTCGGCATGACGGGGTTTTCGGCGTTTTCTCTCCTTCTGGGCTTGGCACCTACGGCCGAGTCGCTCATTGTCCTCCGGGCCCTCCAGGGACTGTCGGCCGCCCTCATGTCGCCCGCGGCTCTTTCCTTGGTCATCGTCAACTTTTCCGAAGGCGCCGAGCGAAACCGTGCCTTCGGTCTGTGGACCACGGTCGCCACGGCGGGGGCCGCCTCGGGGCTCCTCCTCGGCGGGCTTTTGTCCCAGTACCTCAGTTGGCGCTGGAACTTCTTCGTCAACGTGCCGGCGGGGCTCGTTGATGCCTGGCTGATTTTACGTTTCGTCCCCGAACCGGCCAAGAAGGCCGACACCAAACACCTGGATTTGTCCGGGGCGCTTTTGGTCACGACGGGGCTGGTGACCCTGGACTTTGCCATCACCCAAGGACCTGTCTGGGGTTGGCTCAGCCCTGCCATCCTGGGTTCGATCCTCCTCGCCGTCGGTTTGCTGTTGGCCTTTGTCTGGAATGAGCGCAGGAGTCTGCATCCGCTCATTCCGCTGTCGATCTTCAGAAACCGCAACCTAACCGGGGCCAACCTGATGATGGCGCCTATCTACGCGGCCATGATGGGAATGTTCTTTCTGCTGTCGCTGTACATTCAGGCGGTGCTCCACTACTCGCCGGTGATGACGGGCCTAGCCTTTCTCCCTTTTCCCATCATCATGGGACTCACCTCCAGCCAAGTCTCGAAGTTCGTCACCAAATACGGATTTAGGAAGTTCCTCCTCGCGGGTCCCGTCCTGGTGGCCCTGGCTCTGGCCTGGCTCGCCAGGGTTCCCGTGGCCGGCTCTTACTGGATCGACGTCTTTCCCAGCGTGGTCCTCATGCCCCTGGGGATGGGAATGACGTTTATGCCCCTGGTGGCTGCGGCGACCACGGGAATAGCGACGGGGAACGCCGGCCTAGCTTCAGGCCTGATCAACACTTCGCAGATGATGGGAGGCGCCCTGGGTTTGGCCCTGCTGACCGGCATCTCGGCGTCGGCAGGCCGGGGCGACCTCGACCCCCTGGTGAACCTTGTCAAAGGATACAGCACGGCCTTCCTCACGGGAGTGGGCTTCATCCTCTTTGCCCTGGTCCTGGCCGTGGTGGTCATCCGCTCCCGGGATGGAAGAGATAACGGACCGGGAAGAACCGAGGTGGAAATCCCCTTCAGCGAATGAGTTTGGGTCCACCGCATTGGCCGAAGAAGCAATATCCGAAGTATACTCTACCGGGGTACCCTAAGAGAGGAGAAAAGGACTGTGGATGCAATTCCTTCGATAAAGCACGACCGCGATTCAGCTCGGACAACGGTTCGTGATAGCAAGCTCAAGACCGATCTGATCACCAGGCTCAAGCGCATCGAAGGACAAGTCAGGGGAGTGACGCGCATGGTCGAGGAAGACGTCTACTGCGACAACATCCTTCACCAGATCTCGGCTCTTCGCGCAGCCCTGGACGGGGTGGGAAAACAGGTCCTCGAAAACCACCTTCGAGGATGCTTGGTGGACCGGATCCAGGCCGGTGAGAACGAAGTGGTCGACGAGTTGTTGGTCACCATCAAGACCCTTCTGAAGTAGAAGGCCCAGGTGACCTTCGAGCCCGATGCTGTCCGGATTTCGGACATCAAGCAGGCCGTCAAGGATGCCGGTTACCTGGCCCTGAACGAGGCTTGGGTGGTGTGGTCGGCCTCGGGGATGACGAGGTCGGTCGCCAAAAGTTTGAGATCATAGGGCCCTGAACAACGAGAATCCCGCCTTGGCCTCAGAGATCCCGGTCACGACGTAGCCGGCTTCGGCGATGGCCGCCTTGATGACCTCATCGTTGGTCGAAAGGGACTTCACCTCGGCCCGATTCTTCTTCAGGTCGACCTTAACGCCCTCGGCTCCGGGAAGGGCCTTCAACGCATTTTCTACGCGGGCCACGCAATGGCCGCAGGTCATACCTTCAATGCTGATGATCTTTTTCACAAGTACTCCTTTTCCGCCGATTCTTCGGCCAGTCCCACGCGGCGTATGACCCGGGGGAACTGGTCCAGTTTCAAGCTCTTGAACAGGGGAACCGCCATAGCGATCCCTGCAACGATGGCCAGCACTCCTACCCACCAGAAGTCAAGGAAGGCGGTGGCCGTACCGTACAAAACGCCCGGAAAAACGAGGAAGGCGGCCCCCCCGAGGGCCATGGTTCCCAGTCCATCGGTCACCTCCACCAACTCGCCAGGGTGAACTTCGAGGCCTTGGGGGTTCTTCGCCTCAAGGACGATGGAGGGAACGGTGCAACACGGCGCCACCGACGCATCGGCGTTTCCGTCTATCGCTACCGAGACCATAGCACCTACAACTTGGACGACCCTTCCAGACTTCTTCATGGCAAACTCCCTACGACGCGACCTTGAACCTGCGAAGCCTCAAGGCATTGGTCAAAACGGAAACCGAACTGAGCGACATGGCGGCGGCGGCGAACACCGGGTTGAGCAGCGGGCCGCCGAACAGGAAGAGAACGCCGGCGGCCACAGGGATGCCCAGCACGTTGTAGCCGAAGGCCCAAAATAGGTTCTGCTTGATGTTGCGGATAGTCCGGCGGCTGAGGTTCAGGGCCGTGGGCACGTCTGTGAGCTCCCCCCGCATGAGGACAATGTCGGCCGACTCCATGGCGACGTCGGTGCCCGTTCCGATGGCGATGCCTGTGTCGGCTTGGGCCAGGGCGGGAGCATCGTTGATGCCGTCGCCCACCATGGCGACGATTTCCCCGGCCTCCTGGAGTTTCTTGACCGCAGCCGCCTTATCTTGGGGCAGAACCTCGGCTAAAACCACATCGATGCCCACTTGCTTGGCAATGGCGTCGGCAGTTTTCTTCGAGTCGCCGGTGATCATGGCCACCTTGATCCCCATCTTGTGGAGGGCGGCTATGGCCCGGGCGCTGGATTCCTTGACGGTGTCGGCTACGGCGATGAACCCGAGGATAATCCCGTCCCGGGAAACATACATGGGAGTTTTCCCTTCTCCAGCCAACAGGACTACGGCGTCTTTTAGCGGTTCGAAACCAGCGGCGGAGGTCGCGGCGCCGGAGGTCTCCATCAACCTGAGGTTCCCCACTTGGATCTTGAACCCGCCGACTTGAACGGCGATGCCGTGGCCGGGGAGGGCCTCGAAGCCGGAGGTCTCTTCCAAGGCAACTCCGTCGGCCCTGGCCTTGCGGACAATGGCCTTGCCCAGAGGATGCTCCGAGCCCCGTTCGGCCGACGCCGCGAGGGCCAGGATTTCGGCGGCAGAGATTCCCGTCATCGGCACGATGTCTGTTACCTCGGGAATGCCCCGGGTGATGGTTCCTGTCTTGTCGAACACGATGGTTGTGACCTTGTGGGCCGTCTCGAGGGCTGTGCCGCTTTTGATCAGCACGCCGTGTTCGGCACCGGTTCCGGTGCCTACCATGATGGCCGTGGGGGTGGCCAGCCCCAGGGCGCAGGGACAGGCAATGACGAGGACGGCGATGAAGACGGTCAACGCGAACACCACGGACTGGCCGGCGATGAGCCAAGCCCCGCCGGCGACCAGGGCGATGGCAAACACCACGGGGACGAAGACCCCGGAAACCTCGTCGGCGACGGCAGCGATAGGAGCCTTGGACCCCTGGGCCTCCTCCACCAGTTTGATGATCTGGCTCAGCGCCGTATCCTTGCCGACCTTGGTGGCCCGGACCTTCAGGCTGCCGTTCTTGTTGAGGCTGGCGGCGAACACTCTGTCGCCGGCCGCC
>Ga0302322_100001509_pt1 | contig 19056 bp, 17 predicted proteins | sample Fen_T0_2_FD_203757 | JGI IMG/M metagenome (GOLD analysis project Ga0302322, IMG submission 203757) | Peat permafrost microbial communities from Stordalen Mire near Abisko, Sweden - Fen_T0_2 | ecosystem: Environmental > Terrestrial > Soil > Wetlands > Permafrost | place: Sweden: Abisko... | reverse complement strand
CGAGGAGCAGTACCGCGCCTGGGTCAAACCTGCCTTCACCCGCGCTTTGCAGCAGATGGTCCCCGAGTTAACCGAAGCGGACCTTGTGCCAGGTGGCTCAGGTGTGCGCGCGCAGGCGGTGGACAGAAACGGCAACCTGGTCGATGACTTTCGCTTCCTACACAGCCGCCGGATGATCCACGTCTGCAACGTACCCTCGCCCGCAGCGACGGCCTCGCTCGAAATCGGCCGCGAGGTGGTGGATATGCTGGTGAATTGCTTTGAATTGCAGTCCGCGCAAAAGTCCGCATCCCCGACGATTTAGAAAACCCCGAGGTTCTCCACCCACGACCAGCCCACTAGGGTTGCACCATCGGAATCATTGCCATCAGCTGCAGGTCGATCATCAACTGTGCACGGCGGTCGATCTGATAGAACAGTGCCTCGTTCTTGGCCGAAAGAACCTTGCGAAAGACAGGTATGTACTTTCGTCGTAGCGCGGCTACCGACTCATCCACGCTCACCCACTGCTTCACCGCATCGTCCGCCTGTGTATCCGTGAGGACTCCGTCTGTCTGGACGAACTGCTTGATCAGCGCATACTTCTTGTCGTTGTTGCTGACGAGTTCTGAAACGTACCGGTCGTAGACCGGCCAGAACTTTTCGGCTTCGGAAGGGGTTAGTGGCAAATTGGCCGCGATCAGTTGCTTGCGCTGCGCGCGAATATCCTTGCGTAACAGTTGGATATCTTCGTCAGAAATCGGTCGAGGAGCTTCGGGAAGCGCGGGTCTCGCAGCTTGGGGTGCGTTTGTTTCCTGGGCATAAACACCAGGGTCGACTATTCCGAGGGTTGTGATGATCAAGGTCGCCACAAGCAAATTACGCATCATTGCAGGCATGGTTACTCCTTGGCATGAACGGCAGATCGCCCTCTTTGAAATCTTGCCTGTCGTAGGGTGCGTTCGTTCGCTTCTCCCCGCATACCGTAGAAATTGAGAAGAATTGTACGCTGATTTCTCAGTAGGGCTCCGGTCCTCGACAAGGCCCTCGCCCTTATCGAAACCTACCCGGGAACGCAGCCTCTAATTGCCGGGATGGTCCTTGCGGATCTCTACCAGAAGCTCACCTATTTCCTTGGCCTCCTTCAGGGTAGCTTCGATGGAGGCTTTCCAACGGTCGTGATATTTCTCGGCGAGATGCGGGAGCATGGCCTCGGCCCGCTGGGCGCGTGTTTCGAGCGCGGCGATGTCCTGCTTGAGATGTGCGATCAACTGTTCGGCGGATGTCGGCATAGGGGATTCTCCGAAGTCAATGTACACCGAAATCTCTTACCTGGGGCACGCGACTCGAAAACTGAAATCCGAAGCTGCCGCTACCGCACCACGCCTTCGAGCGGGGAACTCGCAGTGGCGTATAGCTTCTTCGGCATGCGGCCGGACAAGAACGCCTGGCGTCCCGCGATCACCGCGTTCTTCATGGCCTCGGCCATCAGTACCGGGTCTTGCGCGCCGGCGATGCCGGTATTCATCAGTACGCCATCCATCCCTAGTTCCATCGCTATTGCAGCGTCCGAGGCCGTGCCCACACCTGCATCGACGATGAGCGGCACATCGGTGATCAACTCCCGCAGAATGCGCATGCTGGGCTGGTTCTGGATGCCGAGCCCGCTGCCAATCGGAGCGCCCAGCGGCATCACCGCGCTGGCTCCTGCGTCGATTAATCGCTTGGCAACTACAATGTCATCAGATGTATAGGGTAAAACAGTAAAGCCCTCTTTTACTAGCACGCGGGTGGCTTCGATGGTGGCCTGAACGTCGGGAAACAGCGTGGCCTGGTCGCCGATGACCTCGATCTTGACCCAGTCCGAGAGACCTACTTCGCGGCCCAGGCGCGCGGTGCGGATGGCCTCATCGGCGGTATAGCAGCCCGCGGTGTTGGGCAGGAGGAAATACTTCTTGGGATCGATGAAGTCGAGCAGCGACTCTTTGCTGCGGTCGAGGTTAACGCGCCGCACCGCGACCGTGACCATCTCTGCGCCCGAGGCCTCGATGGAGCGCGCGGTCTCCTGTCCCGACTTGTACTTGCCCGTGCCCACAATCAGGCGCGAGCGAAACTGTTTCCCAGCAATGACGAATGAGTCCATGCCGATATTGTAATGAATGGCCCGGTGCCGGGATGTGATTTCGCGCACTTCGTCACATCCGCTTTGCGCGGGAGCCACGGCGTCGTATGCTCGATATCATTCTTGCCGCGATCCGTCGATCAGTCCGAATGGGAGACACCATGAAGCCGTTTCTTGCAGCCCTGATCCTCTGTTGTTCGTTGCAACTGCTCGCCGCTGACGGCAAGCCCACCGCCGACGTGCTCAACCGCTGGGTGGGCGGCACCTGGCCCCTCGAAGGCAAGATGCTCGATTCGGACTACAGCAAGGCCATGACGGTTACCGGAGTCAGTAACTGCGCGTGGTCTCCAGACCACATCTTTATTATCTGCGATCAGTCGATCGTGGCGGACGGCAAGCCGAGCCGCGATCTCTCGGTCTATGTCTTCGATCCCGAAAACGCGACCTACCACTTCTTTGGGTTATCACCGACGGGCGAGCGTCCGCGCACCAGTGACTTGACCATCTCCGCTGACGGCACTCATTGGGAATATCTGAACAAGACCGAGATCAAAGGCAAGACGGTGCAATTCCGCACCATCAACGAATTTCGCAACGCCGATCACGTCGACTGGTGGTCGGAGTATTCCACCGATGGCGGAGCGCACTGGATCAAAATGGGCGGGGGCTCGGAGAAGCGGCAGAAGTAACTGGGTGCTGGCCGATCCGCGCGCGAAACGCCCCTGGGCTGGTTCCTGTGATTGCATGAAACGTCCGCGTGAAGTGGCTCTGGTCGGCGAAGCCCGTCTCGCAACTGATGTCGGCCAACGAGTATTCAGGATCGAGCATGCGCTCGCAAGCTTCGCGGATGCGCAGCCGATGCACATACTCGCCGATCCCCTTTCCCGTGATACGGCGAAACACCCGTGACAGGTGTACGGGATGCACGCCAGCCTCGCGCGCTAGATCGTCCATGGTGATCCGCTCGCGAAATTCGGCGTTCAGTTTTTCCCTGATCCGCCGCAACCAGAACGGCGCCGCGCTGCATCGTTCCGGCTTGCACGCCACCCTTCCCACTAACTCCGATACCAGGCTCTCCACCTGCAGGTCATGGGCGCCGAGCAGCGCGCGCGTCTCGGAATACAACTTGAGTCCCAGCCACAGCAACTCACCTCCCTCAAAGTCATAAGCAACGCTAAGATTCCCAGAGGCGCTCTGCAAGCTCTGTTGCACGTCCCGATTGATTTCGATGCCAAACATGCGCGCCCCGCGCGGGCCGACTTCGTCCTGGTGCGGCACGCCGGCAGGACGAAAGGCAAACGTAAACGGCCGAAATTGTAGGTCGCGACGACCGTACTTTTCTCCGTAATCTCCGCCGAAAAACAGACAGAAGAAGGGCAACTCGTGCGAATGGGCCGGAAGTTTGCGGGCCTGTGCGTGATGCAATTCGGTGAAGATGGCTCCGCCCACGACTTGGCGGGAGGCAATGCCGCCGTAAAAACTGCCGCCTGTCATCCGCTGTTCACTGCCCGAGCTTTGCGCTGACCGCGCCATCGTTACTCCCAAAACATGAGGTTGCTTTTGTTCAAGACGCTACGCCATGCTCTCCCTTAGACTCGGCCTACGTCGAATCGATAGTCAATGGGTGAGGAGAAAACACTATGCGTTATTGGCTGTTGCTGACCCTCTCGTTGGTCGTAGTGGCAGTGCTTGCGCTAGTGACGTACAGCGCGCCGCCCTCCGTCGTACACGCGGCTCCGCAATCGCAGTCGGACCTGCCTAGTTTTACGGCAGACGGCAAGCTGGAGTTCCCTGCAAATTACCGCGAATGGATCTACCTGACCTCCGGGCTCAACATGAGCTACGCTCCGCGCGTGGCCGGAATGGCCGGGCATGACATGTTTGACAACGTATTCGTCAACCCGCCGGCCTACAAAGCGTTCCTTGAGACCGGCACTTGGCCCGACCAAACCATGCTGGTGCTTGAGGTGCGAGGTGCCGGAAGCAAAGCTTCCATTAACAAATCAGGACACTTCCAGAACGGCGACGTCATGGGACGCGAGGTCCACATCAAGGACAAACGCGTGCCCGGCGGATGGGCCTTCTACGGCTTCGACGATACCAAACCCACCACGCCGTTTCCCCATGCAATGGATTGCTACAGTTGCCACGAACAGCACGCCGCGGTGGACACGACGTTTGTGCAGTTCTATCCCACGCTGATCAAGCTGGCCGAGCAGAAAGGCACTCTGAGCGAGGGGTACAAGAAGGACGAAGCGAAGAAGTGATGCCCGGCGTCGAATGCTCCTGGTTCGCGCCGGCTTGTCCGTGCGAACCAGGACATCTCAACTGCGGCTGACTATTCCGTCTCGACTTTCCCTGTACCTACGCGGAGCGACACGCAAGCCTGCTCCCCCTCAACTCTTCCAGCACCGACCGGCTAGTCCGCAGTCTTCCCGATCTCACACTGCGATTTTGGCCGGCGTGTTCTGGTCTGCGCGGAAGCGGAGCTGGGCCGCAATCCGCCCGATCTTGTCGAACTGCTCGTCATCGCCGACATAGACAATCTCCAGTCCATGGCGGATGGCATGTCCGACGATGGCGTCGCCGAGGTCGTCGAGTTCGGTATTGGGTTTGCCACACATCAGGCAATCGGGTGCGAGGTGGTAGTCCATGTGTCCGCAGTGGTAGCACTTCACGCCCGGTGCGCTAAAGCTTGACGCCAGCATCAGCGTTTGTACCTCTCCGGCTTCGAGAGAACGCAATACCCGGCGTAATCCGATGGCTCCCCGACCATTGCGATGGGCCTCCCCGATCACTTCGGTTATGAGCGATTGCTTGCGCGCTTCGTCGTGCTGTTGCAGAAGTTCGACCGCCAACTGCTTCACCTGTTCCGGCGTGGCCTGCTTGGGGTCGATGCGGAAGTGTCCCACCAGCCGCTGCCGGGAGTACGTATGAAGATGGGGAAGGAACTCCGACCACACATCGTCATGGCAGCCAATTAGCAGCTTGTCGCATCCTCCATGCTCGACGTGAGCAGTGACGGCGTCCGCCACCACCTTGAAATGCTGCATGGCCTCGTTCATCACCCGGCGCTGGACATGGCCGGCATCATAACCGCCGAACCCATCGCTGCGACCGCGACGAGTCAGTTCGTTGATGAAGTCGAGCTTCTCGAGGATCGTGCCTTCGGCAATCTCGAACACGCGTGCCTTGGTGCGATCGACCAGCACCACGCAAGCATGCTGCATGCCATCGAAGATCGCGGCCAGCGGCTTCAAGTGGAAGCGCTGGCTGAGGATCACGTTGCTTTTGGGAAGTTTGGCGGGCAGGTCGAACTCGCGCCAGAGGCCCCGGGCAGAACAGGCAAAAACCGCCTTGCCATGGCGGCCGTTGCTCCTCAGCGCTTCCGTCATTTCGAGGATGCGTGTCAGGTCAGCGCGGGCGGATTTGTGCGTGTTTCCTTTCTTCTCCGACTCGTGGAGCGCGTTGCTGACCAGGTCTTTTATGAGAATGGTTTCGTCACGGTGTGAGCGATTGAGCGGCGTCGTGGGCTGATAGTAAAACGTCACCGCGCAGCCCTCCGGCGAGTGGAAATTTGCGAGTTCACGGATGTCATCTCTCGTGATCATTCCGGTTCTCCTGGGTAAGTTGCTGCTTGCAGGTTCGGAGGGACCGCTGGAAGCGGCCCCTTCAAGTGCTATGCGAATACTCCACGTGCCTCTCTTTGAAAAGGTCCTTGGTGGGCAAGGCGCGTTGCAGATGCTGGCGGGCCTTGCGGATGGACGCGTGCACCTCCTCCAGCGTGTGGCTGGTTATGACGGCGATCTCTTCCGGGAGGAAGCCCTCAACCGCATACAGGATGAAGACCTCGCGGTCAGGCCGCCCGGCATCGTGCAGTGCGAGCTGCACCAGCTTGATCAGCTCGCCGCGCGCCGCCATCTGCTCGGGATTGCCGGCGTGCCCGTCGGCGATGAAGTCCTCTTCCAGCAGCTTCTCGTCCGGCTGATGGAACTGCAGTCGGGCCTCGTCGCTGGCCTGGACATTTTGTGTGCCATGGTGGCGATCAAGCGGTACGTCGCTGACGTCGCCGTCGCTGGCGGCGATACGGTCGATGGCCTCACGGGCCAAGCGGTAGAGCCAGGGTTCTATCTTGAGTCGCTCGGGCTTCTCCAAGTCATCGCCCAGCGCGGTGGCGATCGCCTCTGCGACGACGTCCTCGGGGGCGACCTGCTCGGGCAAAAGCTCGCCCAGCGTCTCGCGGTAGGCGATCTGGCGCTCCACGAACCGTTCCAAGCGTGGCAAGTTGATATCAATGTAGCTGGCGATGTCGAGGGACGAGACCGTCTCGGGCCGCACCACCGCCAGGGTGTCTTCGAAGGGAACGGTGTCGTCGCCCCGGTGTTCGGAGCCGCGACGACGGACCCACTTGTGCTTGCTGCGCAGCCCCTGCTTGTGCCGCTTGAGCTGTTCGATCAAGGCATCGAAGGCTGACCTGATCGCTGCGGCCGCGGTCGCACTCTTTTCCTGCGCGGCCATCTGCCCGGAAGGCAAGCGCAGGTTCAACGAGACGACGAAGCCCTCCCGCGCCGAGTTCTCCTCGACGATGCCTTTGACATGCACCAGTTCAGGACGAAACACCTGCAGGTGCTTGCTCAGTTTTTCCAGTTGATGTTGGGTTTGCTTTTCGAGATCGGCAGTTTTGGAAATCTTGTAACTGAAGTGAACGTTCATGAAAGGTTCTCCGGAGGGAATGGATCCAACCGCAGCTACCTTGCTCTGAGAGCAGTTTACTCCTGTTGGCAAACAGTCAAGCGGAAAATGATAGGTGAGTTTCGCCTGAGGACCAGGGTGGAATGAAGCAATGCCCCTAGACCGGCCGCGGGTCAGATTTCTTGCGGGGAAGAGGCCACCTTCCGGCCTAGCAAGAGGCCCTCCCGGGCAGGGCCATTCGTCGTGCCCTGGGCCAAATTGCTGCTACGGGATGCGCACCTTGGCGTCCGTGCTGTTGCTGACGTGAATGCTCTCGATGAAGCGCACCTTGCGGTTTTGCAGCTTCATCACCAGCGACGAAGTGCGCACCCCGTCACCGAAGAAACGTACGCCCTTGAGCAGCGGCCCATCCGTAACGCCAGTGGCGGCGAAGACGATGTTCTTTCCCGGCGCCAGGTCTTCGGCGGTATAGAAGCGCTTGGGGTCCTTGATGCCCATGTCGGGCATGCGCTCGGCCTGTTCCGGCGTGTAGCCGGTCAGCCGGCCCACCATGTATCCGTTGAGACAACGAATGGCCGCTGCCGTAATCACGCCTTCCGGAGCGCCACCGATTCCCATTACGGCATGGACGCCCGAGCCCAGCATCGCCGCGGCGATTCCGGGCGACAAGTCGCCATCTGAGATCAGCCGGATGCGAGCGCCCGCCCTGCGAATGTCTTCGACCAGCCTCTCGTGGCGTGGCCGCTCCAGAACGATGATGACCAGGTCTTCAACTTTGCGGCCGAGGACCTTGGCAATCACCTTGAGGTTGTGTCCGACCGGCGCCTCGAGATCGACTACGCCCTTGCATGATGGACCGACGACAATCTTCTCCATGTAGCAGTCGGGGGCATGTAGCAGGCCGCCACCCTCGGAAGCCGCCAGGACCGTGATTGCTCCCGGAGACCCGGTGGCGCACAGGTTGGTGCCTTCGAGGGGATCGACTGCGATATCTACCTGGGGATAGCTTCCGCCATCGCGCTTGCCGACTTTTTCGCCAATGTAGAGCATGGGGGCTTCGTCGCGTTCGCCCTCACCAATGACGATGGTGCCGTCCATGGGAACGGAGTCCATGACGCCGCGCATGGCCTCGGTCGCGACTTTGTCCGCCAGCTCGCGCTTGCCCTGGCCCATGGTCTTGGCCGAGGCGATGGCAGCTTCCTCGACCACGCGCAGGAATTCGAGAGCCAGGTCAGCTTCGAAATTTGTTCTTGGGGAGTAGGGGCTGTTCTCGGATTTCGACTTGGGTTGAGGTTGGACCTTGGTAGCCATGTGGTCTCCGTGAAGGTCGCGGCCAGCCGGGGCGGGGCAGCGGTCGCACTGCGTTCCGTTGTACCAGTGCATGCAGGCCGGCCCTTATCGATCCGGCCCAAACCTAGAGGATACACAAATACCGTGCGAGGGGTGCCAGTGAAATTTCTGCGGAGAGGGGGGACTCGCGGTAACATCGGTCGTACAATCCCACTGACTGGGAGGGGCGAATGCCAGTTGTCTCTCTGCGCGATGTGGTCGAGGCGCTCGACCTGCAAAGTGATGAGCTGCGGTCTTGCCTCGATCCGGATACGGGCGAGATTGTCACTTTCAGTGGCGAAGAAGCGAGTTTCGCCGAGAGTGACGATTGGGAAGATGCCCCGGAGTGGATGAAGGAGTTTCTGCCGAAGGTCAAGCGCGCGTTGGAAGACGATCGCATGCTGGAGCTGCCGGATCGTGTCCATATCGACGAATGGCGCATGATGCAGGACTTCGTCCTGGAAGACGAACAGTGCCGATGTCGCTCTGACCTGGCCTCGACGATTCACGGTGAGGGCGCATTTCGACGGTTCAAGGATGCGATTCGCCGGCTGGGCCTGGAGGACGCGTGGTTTCGATACCGCGAAGCGGCCTTCGAGCAGGTTGCCAGAGAATGGCTGGAAGAAAACAAGATTTCGTATAAGTAGTAATGAGTGCTGCTTCGAGGCAACACCTGTCACATGCATTCGACAGTTCCTCCGTGCAGTGGGACATTGAGAGGCATTATCTAAAAGCTCACCAGCAGAGCATTTCAGTTGCGCGGCTGAAGCGCGAGCGGCTAAGGTATTGCAACTGGCTCCCCCAGACATTTGAAAGGCTTCAGGGCGCATACGTATAACGTGGCGCCGGACGGGAAACGCCGGTCTCAAGATCGTTGGGAGAAAGCAGGAACACGGTACATGACAACCGCACCCAGTTCTTTGCAGCACGAGGTGGGCAGCTCGCTCCGAAAAGGAACGGGCACGATGACCGGCCTCAAACGATTTCTGAACAAGTATTTCTACTTCTCCATGTCGCTGGTGTTCGCCGCGCTTGTGGTGTGGGGCTTCAGTCGCACGGTTGAAGCCAGCCTCCTCCACGCTACCCCGCCCAGGCCCTTCCTTCTTTGGATTCATGGCGCCGCATTCTCAACGTGGGTGGTGTTCTTCATCGCTCAGTCCGGGTTGGTGCGCGTACATAGAGTCAGCTGGCATCGCTTCCTCGGCTGGTTTGGAACCGGGCTGGCCGCTGTGATGGTTCCGCTGGGCGTTGTTACCGCGATCATCATGACCCGATTCGACGCGGTTGTACTCCATCAAGCGGGCGTAGATGCTTTTCTGTCGATTCCGTTCTTCGACATGATCGCCTTTGGCGTGCTCATCGCACTCGCCATCTATTGGAGGAAGAGGCCTGACTACCATCGCCGGCTGGTGTTCATCGCAACCTGCGGGCTCATGGACGCAGCCGTCGGCCGCTTTGCGTTCATCTTCGACAACAGCCTCTTCTTTCCTGTCCTGGACCTCCTGATCCTGCTCGGCGTGGGTCGCGATCTTGTCGTAGATGGGCGCGTCCATAAGGTTTATCTTTATGCGCTGCCGGTGTTGGTCGTTGGCCAGAGCCTTGCGGTGTACGCGTGGCGGATCAATCCCCCGTGGTGGCAAGCGATCACCCACGGGATTTTGGGATAGTGCGCGAGGCGAGTTTGCCTAGGTGGATCCTGTCGGTGATGAACGAAAACTCCCGCTCAAGCTTCGCTTGAACGAGGCACCCGGCGGGACACTTTGTAAAGGATGTAGTGGGACTGGGCCAGAGGCCGCAAATTTGGTCCACCAGCCAGCGGGATGAACCACGCGCCACGTTAGTATTCTGAAACGTGACCTCCAGGCCAAATAAGCCCGCCAAGATCCAGCATTGGGAGAAGTACCTGTGGTCGCTTGCGCGATGGCTTGTCGCCGGTGCGCTGGTTTTTTGGTTGGCCGCTGCGCTGCTGCTGTTGGCGGCACGCTGGATCGACCCACCGACAACCGCGTTGCAGATCGAGCGCCGGTTACAGGCATGGATCCATGACAAGCCGTATCAGAAACGGTATCAATTCGTCCCACTGAACCAGATCTCGCCCAATCTGCAGCACGCGGTGATTGCGGCGGAGGATGGGCGCTTCTTCCAGCACCACGGGTTCGACTGGCACGAGATGCAGATCGCTGTCGAGGATGACCTGGAAGGCGAACGAACTCGTGGAGCCTCTACGCTGACACAGCAGCTGGTGAAAAACCTGTTTTTCGGAACGAGCCGGTCCATCGTGCGCAAGGGCGCAGAGGCCACGCTGGTACCGGTGGCTGAAGTGGTGCTCGGCAAGCAGCGCATCCTGGAGCTCTACCTGAATGTGGTCGAGTGGGGCCCCGGCATCTATGGCGCAGAGTGGGCGAGTCGTATCTACTACGGAACGCCGGCGCGGAACATTGGACGGCAAGAGGCAGCGCGACTGGCGGCGGTCCTACCCGGCCCGCTGAAACGACGGCCCGAGCGCATGAACCGCTACAGCGCGATCATCTTGAATCGGATGCAACAGCTGGGCTGGTGATATCCCCACGTTAGTCCCAAAGAGGGCCGAACTCTTCGACAAGCTCAGGGCGGGCTGTGAAGCACCCTACGGTTGTTCCACTCAGAGTCCATGGCAGACACGGGAATCATTTTTTGTTATACGCAACTACAACACTAAACTTATATGCTATTTACTTATTATAATCAGTTATTTAGAAAGTAGACATGAATATCTCTAAATATAAGATACATAACTATAACACTAGATCACACCTAGACTATTCGAAATCAGAGTTACTGCAACGGTGAACACGGCGAGTTGTCAAAGAGCTGCGGGCAGCGGCGGCCTGGGTCGCGCGGCGAAAGCGTAAAAATCCCTCGATCCTCGTTGAAGGTATAGAGGAGCCAGCGAGCGGCCGGCAAGAAGATTCGGGTTTTCGGCGGAACGAAACTAACCTGTGCAGTTCCAATATGAGACATCGATCCTGGCTGAATCGCGGCCGTATCGATGTTGGTGGAACGAGGTTGGTTTCGCCGCAAAGACTCAACATTTACCAGGGCAATTGTGGGCCACGGGCCGTTAGTGCGCCGCGGTGTCGAGCAGGTAGATAGTCTGATTGGCGGAGAGGACAAGCAGGCGCTTGCCGTCGGCGCTGAATGCAGTGAAGGCAACGCGGCTGTCGAAGTTGTTCACGGCGCGGGGCTGCAGCGTCTGCAGCTCATAGAGTGTGAGTTCGCCGTTCTGGGTGCGGGTGGTGATCAAGTTGGCGGTGCGTGAAATTTCGGGACGGCTGCCTAATAGGGTGCCGATCTGTCCACCGTTGGAGCCGAAGACCAGCACGCGATTATTGTCGTCGGCCAACACCAGCCGATCGGAGGAGGCGACCATTTCGGAGACGCGTATCGAGTTCTTGCCGGTGTCGATGGCCACAGAAAAGCGCAGCTTACCGGTGTCGAGGTCGACCACCTCGACATAGTCGATGCCTTCCCGGCTCTTGAATACGGCAAGTTTAGATTCCGCCTCGCGGTCCTGCTTGATTAGCGATTGAATCTCCTTGGAGCCGGCCTGCCAGTAGAGCACCAGGCTGTTGGCATTGGAGTCGGTGAAATAACCGGGGCGCTCCTGCGCGAAGTGTTTCGACCACAGCAGTTCGTGGTTCGCCACATCGCGCACTTCGAAGGTGACGTTGCGATCGGGGTTGCCGCCGGTCTCATCCGACACTATCGTCAGTAAGTACCGGCCATTCTGGAAGGTGTGTTCCTTTTCATCCAGGGTGTACTTCGGCTGGATGAATTCGTGGTCGAGCGCGAGGCTGACGATCGACCTCTCGGTCTTTAGGTACTTGGGAAAGTCCACCATGACGTCGCCCTGGGGACTGAAGTCGGCACCGTGAAAACCGCGGAGATGATACAGGCGCTGGCCGGTCTGCACATTCCAAACGGCGCCGCGGGAGTTTTGCGAGACGGCCAGCCAGTTGAGATCGGGCGAAGCGGCGGCGGCGCGGACGGAACCCAGCTGCGCCTCAGGCAGAGCCACGGATTCTAGCACCTTGGCGGTTGCGAGGTCCAGCACGATGAGATCGCCGTTCTCGCGCTCGCCGATGCCCTGCGTGTCCCAGATGTCAAACGCCGTACGTTTGCTTTGGAAGAAAATCCTGCCATCTTTCAGAGCGAGAACACCGAGAGGGTTGTCTTTTATAGGACGCAGAAATAGGAAATCGCCGCGGGCAACGCGCGAGATCTTGGCGCCGCCGACGAGAATGTCCTTATTGATCGACCGGCCGGAAGGAAATTCCACCACATTCACTTTGTCTTCCCGGCTCCCCGTAACGCCGGCGAAGCGGCCGTCACTCAAGAAGGTGAAGCGCCCATAGTTCAGCAGATCCTTGACGTTGCCGGGGATGTTAATGGGAGAGCGGGTGGTGAGGTCCATGGCGAGGGTGTTCGTGAGGCTTTGAGCGACCAGGTAGTGGCCGTCGGGGGAGATGGCCAGGCGGGAGAGCTGGTCATAGAGGTCTTCGTTGGCGCCGGCGATACCCAACGCAATTCGCCAAATGGCGATGATGTTGAATGACCGCGGATTGATGAAGACCCAATCCTTCTTCTGGAAGAAGGAGTCACCCGAGGCGGTGTCAAAGAGGTAAAGGTCGAACGTGTATCCGATGTCGGTGCCGCCGGAGGTGAGGCAGGCCAGGGTCCGTCCGTCGGGCGACAAAGTGCTCAGCAGGCAGCCACGGCGCACGTAGATTTCGCGGACATCCATGCGCTTGCGCGCTGCGATTTCCCAATGCTCGACGCGGGGTGACGCACCGGCCGAGGCGATCTGAAACACGACCCCGGAGGAGTCGGGCGTGAATTGCGCCGGGCTAGCGTCGGCAGCGTCAATGCGGAAAAGACTCTTCAGCGGCAAGCGGGTAAGGACATACACGTTGCTGTCATCCTGCGCCAGCACGTATTTGCCGTCCGGGCTGATGCGGATGTGGCTCACCTGCGGCCGCAGCCGCTCGGTGAGCGGACGCTGGCTGATGAGGCCCGACACCTTGAGGGTTCGCGCCTCCGCTTGCTGCTCTATGACCTTTGAGCGCCAGGCGGTGTATTTGGGAATGGAGTCGCCGTGTGCCAGCACGCAGTCGGCGGGAAGGACCGGCCGCTCCTTAACCAGTTGACGGAGCCGCTTGGAGTCGGGCGGGGTGTCGCCGAACAGGTCGGTCCAGGCGTTGCCGGTCTTGCCCTTGGTTTCGGCGATGCGGTCGAAGGCATCCACAAAGGCTTGCGCGGAGTACCCGGCCTTCGCCACCAGCGAGAGGGCGATGCTGTCGGCCTGTTCCTGATGCTGGTTCTCGGTCTTCTGGCTGCGGGCCTCGTCGCTGCTGGTGTACCTCACCCGCTTGTAGTTGTTGAGGTATAGGTTCCACTTGGCGACAACGTCGGCATCGTCGCCCACCTGGGTGACTTGAAGCACCCGGCGCAAATTCTCGGTGGCCTGCGTGGCGGAGTGATGGGCCAGGACGTGCCCCATCTCGTGGGCGAGGATGCCGGCCATCTCGCCTTCGCTGCGGGTGAGGGCGACGAGTTTGCGGGAAATGTAAATGTGGCCGGGAATGCTGAAGGCGTCGGCGGAGGTGGCGTCAAACAGCACGATGCGAAATTGCGGGTGGCCGGACGGCATCTGGGCCTCAAGGCGGTCGGCAATCGTGACGAGTGGCTGGATGAGCGCCGGGTCTTGCACCACGCGCATGGTTTGGCGAATGCCGGCATCCATTGCATCGCCGAGCGCTGCTTCCTGCCGGGCATTGAAGATGTTGGCGCCGGGAGCGGGCTGGGGGAGATTGATTCCGGGACAAGCAGATTGTGGCGAGGCGGACGCACAGCAACAGGCGATCAGGAAAAAGAGAGCGAGACACCGCGAGTGGTCTTTCATGGGCCGGGCGTACGCGAACTCAGAAGAGGATTTTGCACGAAGGATGACGGGTAAGCAAGGGCTATTGCTTGGACGCAACCTGCGCGCAGCAGGAAGATGCGGGCGGGACTAACCGGACACCTGTTGGCGCGCGAGGTTCAGTACTTATTTCGGCCCGCCATTTGCTTGATGACTTCGTCGTAGTACGGCTTGTCCTTTAAACTCGCGCGCGACTCTGGAAAGTAGGACAGCCTGACCGGCAAGGGGGAGGGTGGTGAGATCTCGCCCAACGTAACGGCACATCTCTCCCCGTCGGACAATCGTGTGTTGTCAATCATGGGGAAGGCGAACAATCCCACCCAGAACCTGGTGTCAACTTCGGCTTTCAAGGGATTGAAATACTCTTTCTTGCATTCGTCATTGCTCAGAGGCACGGATACCCTGAGCCACACTTCAACCTCGCGCTTCAGCACGCTGTACCGGGTGAAGACCACCTTGAACTGCCGGAACAGCGGCGGATGATCGCCGGAGTCCAGGAAAAGGCAGAATAGATGGTCCGGCCCCTCCAGGTTCTCGGGTTCATTCCTAAGCTGGCCAGACATCACGTTGCCCTGGGGATTGTCCATGGTGGGCAACGAGACATCCATCTTCAGTTCCACCTTTCCGCTGGCCGACAACCGGACGTCCTTGCCGGAGCGCTCCATGCCGGTCAAGACCGACAACTGTTGCGCCTTCACTTCCTGGGCCAGGTCCTCAAGCCGGTCGCGCATTTCCGCGCTTTCAGCCATTCCGTTGTTAAGAATCTGCCGGTGGATGCTCTTGAACAGCGGGCCAATGTCCAGCGATTCATGGAAATTGTAGGCCAGCAGCTCCAGTTCCAGGATTTGCTGATCGAGCTTTTCCTTTCCCTTCATCTTGTCGCTGTTACTCATGAACTTTTCCAGGACGGCCTTGAACATGTCCTTGCGCAGATCGCTGTCGGCTTGCTCCCGCCGCCCCATCATTTCGGTGTACAGCCGCATGTCGCTGTCGCGTGCTTGGGACTTGGTGAGAGAGTAATTAAAGGCGGCGCCGACAATCAGGGCGACCAGCGGCATGGCCACGGCCTTGACCAAGTCGATCCAGGTCGCAGACCGGTCTTTCTTGCCGGTTGCAGGCGTGGTTTCAGCCGTGCCTTTCGATTCGTCCGCCGCTGGCTCATCTTCCGGCATGCTCACCTTCTTTGCAGCTGGTTATTCACTAGTTGAAAGTTGTACTGGGACGGATTGGGGTAGGAGACAACATCAGCGGCAGCGCCACCATTTCCGGGCAAGGTTAGCTTGCATGGTCCCTGCTGTGGAACATTGATCCGATAAGTCCCGTCGGCGGCCGTGGCACCGCTGATGGGAGCTCCTCCGCAGTCGATGCGGATCGCTGCTCCCTTGAGGGGTGCGCCGTCTGCCTGGACAATGAACCCGTAAATCTGGCCGGCATAAAGCGCAACCGGAAACACGATGAAAAATGACAGACACAAACTGCGTATCAGGCGCGGCATTGGAATCCTCCGGGCAACTGGGAAAACTATATACCTGTGCGGGTCGACTTGAACGAGGCCGTGACGTGACTGAAGTGTCAGGTCAGAGAGGACATAGCGGGGAAGCCTGTTGCGGGCGCTTGGGTGTACACTGTTGGCCATTCCTGGCCAAAATGCAGATCCTCGACTGATTCATGGAGGCTGAAAATGGAACCGATCAATTGGAAGTCCCTCAATTGGACCCGTCTGGTAATTGCTGTTTGCGTTCTTGGCATGGCCGGCATGCTCGCCGGCTGCGGTGTCTCGGGCTACCAAACCGTGGTGAACAGAGCCGTGGTGCCGGGTGGCGCAACCCAAAGTGTTCATGCGAGCTGCCCCGCGGGCAAAAAGGTGCTGGGGGGAGGTTTCGACATCGAGACCCCCGACGAAGTCAAAGTGTTCTCGTCAGAGCCATCCGACGGGCATGGCAACGTCATTGATAACGGCTGGGACGTGATGGTCCACAACATTGACACGCAAGGCCGGCAAACCACCGCGATCGCGATTTGCGCACAGTGAGTTGCCGATAGTTCTGACGTCGAAGAGCTCAACGCGGAATATTTTCGTGTCCTGGTCGAGGGCTCTTGCTTAACCGAAATGAAAAGCCCCACCAAAAGAAGGCGGGATGGGCCACCCGCCTCTTTAGAATCAGAGGCTTAGCTAGAAATTGTTCGCAAGCGATTGATTATACGTAACTTATACGTATCCATATGAGCCATAATGGTTTAGACGAGATTTGGAGCGATTTCTAGGGCCCAAGCTACCATACAACACATACAAGTCATACACAAATTGCCATACATTCCATACAAGTATGACAAGTTTTTGTCATACATTTCATACAAGTATGGCGTAAGGCCCACCAAAGCCGCGAGGCGCGCCGAGTTTTCGAAGAACGGTTCGGGTCCACGGACTGGGCGCAGACCGAGGCAAGAGACAGCAATCCCTCTCGTCAAGGCGACATTTTCCCCAGAGGGAGGCGGGAGGCGAAAGGGCGCCAGTCACGGGAGTGTGTGATAACAGGAAGCTGTCATGGGCCGGTTGGTCGACTGTTCGGAATCATGTCTGGGTTCGGGACGAAAAGACTCACATCTGCCAGAAGAAGGCAGATATGGGCCACGGGATGTGGGCTGACCGGCCGGTTCATTCATCCTTCGCAAAAATGCGGGACAGTTGATTTCGGTCGGCTGAGGGGTGTTTGCGCTTGTAAACCGCCCACGGGGATTCGACCGTGACTATTCCTGGCTCGTCGAGAGCGTAGTGACGATAGCTACTCCACGGCCAGTCTTCGGGTTTCTCGACGAGGCCGCGCTTCACAGGGTTGCGGCGGATGTACTTGAGAGCTGCGACAAATTCTCTATGGTCGCGGACGTTGCGGTCGTAATAACGGCGTTGCCAAAAGGAACCTGAAGAGCCGTGCCCCAGGTTCGCGCCCGTCTTTTGGGCGCTAACCTGGGATCGTAACCGTTTGGTGAACGAAAGTTTCAAGAAATGAACTGCGTCAGCCAGCGTACGCTTTTCAGGTTCGCTCAGAAGCAGGTGGACGTGTTCCGGCATAACAACGAAGCCGTACACGAGCATCTGGAAATGCTGCCGCATTCTTTCGAGACAGACAGGAAAGAGGTCGTAGGTTCGGGCGTCGAGGAAGAACGGTTGCCGCCGGTAACAACTGAATGTGATGAAGTGGGCCTGTCCGGAATTGTGGATGCGGTATAGCCCGTGCGGCATGGGGAAAGAGTACTAGTCGAGATCGAGGGCGTCGGTGATGGATGAACGTCGGTTGGGTGAGGTTCGGCGCCGGTGCCCACGTTAGGCCAAAAGAAGGCCGAACGTGGGGCACGGATTTGATACCTGGGCCACCAGCCCCTCACGACTACCCACAGGATATTGAGCGGTCGACGATAATCGATGGCTCATTGAGTAGACCGAGCCATTTTAGCTCACTTCCGCGGCCTTACGCCCACGGCTCACAGAAAAGCTGCCCTACGGGCTAGGGGTGTCGCCGAAGCGGAGAGCGCTGAGCTACCCCGCACGAAAAACCCCACTCAAGGCCGCTGCGCGTCCATGAATGGGGCACCCTCGAGGTTATTTTGGTGGAGCAAATGTGTTACCTAGGCCACCAGCCGATTGGTGGAAACGATAGAGTCGGCCACCAGCGCGCCCACGTTCGTGCTCTTGACTTGGTAGTCGATTCGGCGCACCGTAGCACACAAAGATTCCCGGCAAGATCATACTTATCGCTGACGGAAACATCTTTAACCTAATAGTCTGCGTTTCTTGAATAGAAGACGTTTAGGAATTGTTTCTCGAGTCTACGTAAGGGGCGATGCCCCCCGGAGCGGGAGGTAGTATGAATCGGATCGTGTGCCTCAGTGCCATCATTGTCGCAAATGCTTTCTGCACTTTCGCGCAGGACCTGACCGACGTCCCTCAAAGCCAGAAGTTGAACGCCATAACTTCGCGGCCGGCGATTGAGAAGGTATACGGCAATCTGCCGCTGAGCTTCGAGCGCAATGACGGCCAAGCCGGTCCCCAAGCCCTGTTTGTTTCTCGTTCTCCTCACGTCAACATACTGCTGTCCACTGAAGGACTTACTCTGAACTTGTCGCACCGAGACCGGTCGGGAATCAAAGTCCTGTCCCAACACCCTGGCGCTACTCCTCGGGTCGACGGTAACTCCGTTTACGGCTTCCAATTCAAGTTTCTTAGCAGTAACGCAGCGCCAGGCGTAGTAGGCCTTGATGAATTGCCGGGCAAAAGCAACTACTTTCGTGGCAGAGTTCCGCAAAAGTGGCTTAGGAACATCCCAACCTACGCCCGCGTCAGGTTGTGCGACGTATACCCGGGCGTGGATGTGATCTATTACGGCAACAGCGGGCAACTGGAGTATGACTTCTCGGTGGCACCGAAGACGAATCCAGATGTGATTCGCTTTCGGGCCGACGGCGCTCTTGGTGTCTCGGTGGAGGCTAATGGAGACCTCTTGCTCGGGTTCGGAACCGAATCTGTGCGTCTCAATAAGCCGGTGGCTTATCAAGAAGCACAGGATGGTCACCACTTGGTTGCTAGCCGATACGTAGTCGAGACCAATGGTGAGATTCACTTCGCTTTGGGACCCTATGATCGCGAGCGGACGCTGATCATAGATCCCGTGTTGAATTACTCGACTTACCTCGGAGGATCTTTCGACGACGGAGTGCTGGGTCTTGCCATCGATAAAGCTGGAAATGCCTATCTGGCAGGATTTACTGACTCGCCCGACTTTCCCGTCACACCTGGCGCTTTTCAACCGACCTGCCAAGGGAATTGTGTGGTGGACGGTGATGCCTTTGTCACCAAGTTGAACGCAGCCGGAAATGCTGTTCTTTATTCCACCTTCCTCGGTGGCAGCAGCAGCGATGAGGCCGCCGCCATCGCCGTCGACTCCGCAGGAAACGCCTACGTCACAGGTGAAACTTTTTC
>Ga0302322_100001508_pt1 | contig 19062 bp, 16 predicted proteins | sample Fen_T0_2_FD_203757 | JGI IMG/M metagenome (GOLD analysis project Ga0302322, IMG submission 203757) | Peat permafrost microbial communities from Stordalen Mire near Abisko, Sweden - Fen_T0_2 | ecosystem: Environmental > Terrestrial > Soil > Wetlands > Permafrost | place: Sweden: Abisko... | reverse complement strand
CCGTGAGGTCATCTGCCGAACATTCGGTAACGTGCTCCTGAACGATCACGGTCGTGACGACATTCTGCACGCTCCAGTTCTGATGGCCAGCGAGGAGTATTTCAGGAAACGTTGCCCCGATTGCAATGGTGGCGGAACGTCCATGACCCATGCCATTGATGACCACCACGGCGAGAACGAAAAACCTCCATGTGAAACTTGCAAGGGTGCTGGCGATGTCTTCGACGAACGCGCCATGCTGGCGGCTACCGATCATTGCTGGGTGCAGGAAAGCTGGAGCGCTGCGATCAACCCCAAGGGAGCGTTCTTCTGCGAGGTTGCGGCGGCATTCACGGACCTGTTCGACGGCCCTGAGGGCTGGAAGGTTGAGCCTGACTGGTGGAAACGGACCCCGATGGAGTTCGGTGAACAGCGCAAATATGCCTGCCGGATGTGTGGGGCTGCAATGCCAATTGCCCGCGTCCGTAACAGCCAGGACGTTCGGGACGATGTCAGCCCCGGCAATCTGGAGCGCCTGAAGGCAGTCGGCTCCCGCAAGGTTGCGAAGGGAGAGTATGCGGTTCGTGAGTTTGAGTTCGACCAAAAACTCACCGAAAATCACGGTTACCCTTTTCAGTCTTATAAAGATATGATGTACCGCAAGGGGATCGCGGCCCGCTATGGAATCGACCTTAAGATCAACGATCGTGGCTATTGGGAGCCGATACTTATTCCCGGGGACTGGCGAAATCCACCCGCCGAAAAGCCCACCTTGTACCAGATTGCTCAGGCGCGTTATAGTGAGATGACGGCAACTGCCGCGAAAGGTTGAAAACACATGGGAAAATTTGTCCCGTTGCCTGGGTACCCGGTGCCCGTGAGCAACAAGATCGAGAATCGCGGCGATTTTTTCGGCACGTCGAACTATCAGGCTGGCGGCGAGTTGATTGTCCCGGCTACTTACGGGATGACAGCGATTGAGTCCGTCCAGTTCACCAATTTCGCGTTCAGCGGGAACTACTATGCGCAGGTTATATACCCGAATAACCCGAACAGCACCGAACTTCAGGCGACCGCCTTCCAGTCCGCAAGCAATAACAACAACCTGAACGTGCAGGTGAAGTGGCTGATCGCGGCTAACAACGCGCAGGTGGCCAACAACACCAATCTGGCAGCAGAAGGCATCCGCGTTCATATCGTCGGGGTCTGAACCGGACAGGCGCGACAGTCACCCTCCGCTGACGTACCTGGCAAGGGCGGTCCTCCTTTGTGGAGTTTGACCGCCCTTTTGCTTTACACTGGAACCAATGGCCTACATCGACATGCAGTCCGAGATTTCCGGGTCAGTGCCGAAGATCCCCTGGGATTTGGCAGGCACGTTGGTGAATCGGGCATGGCGGGACGTCCGACGCAAGTCGCTATGGTCATTCTTGCTGGCAGAGGCTAACTGGACAAGTCCCGCAATCGTCAACGGCGGAACTGTTACCGTGACGCAGGGCGCTAACACGGTCGTATTTGATGCGACGGCATCCGCGCTGATAAATGCTATCGGGTTTACCCCTTCAGCCGTGACGCAGCGGCAGTTTCGGGTCGGAATCGGCACGATCTACAATATTTGGGCGTGGGACGGGGTCAATACCGCGACACTGGACCGCACTTATCAGGAGGCTTCCGCATCTGGTTCGGCCTACGCGATCTACCAGTGCTACTACGCTGCCCCGGTAAAGGATTTTGAGACGTGGATTACCGTCCGCGACATGCTCAACTTCAACAACCTGATTACTACTACGGAGCGCAGTGTTATTGACCAGCGCGACCCGCAGCGGACAATTTACTACATTCCCACGCACGTTGTCCCGTATCAGCAGGATCAGAACCCGACTTCCAGCACTTATACCTGGCCCACCTTCGAGCTGTGGGGGCAACCAAACTTCGTCCTTACCTATCAGCTTTACTATGTGCGTAGGGGAGTTGACCTCGTTAACTCTACCGATACGCTTCCTCCCGCCGTTGGTGAGGATGTGGTTCTGGCGCTGGCAAGGAAATATGCCTACGAATGGGCAGAAGCCAATAAGGGCGATACCCCGCGCAATGCCGGATCTGACTTCAGGTTTCTGATTCAGGATGCCAAGGCTGATTACGACAGGCTGTTCAGGGAGTACCGCAAGCAGGACCGTGCGCTGGTGGACAACTTCGCAAGGACTCGCCGTATTACCTGGGCATTTCCGAATATTTGGGGGCAGTACTCTTCGGTTGCTGGTTACGCTTCAAGAGGAGCGGCATGGTAGTTTATCGCTGGCTCACTAACGATGAGATCGTGAACGAGGTGAACCCGATCTGCGCTCGTCGCGGGTGGGCCTTGCTGAACGTAAACGATGCCCAGCCGACTTGTCGAGTGCTTGGCGCGTTCGATGAATTCGAGGGTGGCCTGATCGGCTTCATGGCGTTCAGCCTAATGCCGATGATCGGGAGCCTTTGGGTGCAGCCAGATCATCGCGATGGCACCGTGAGCAGGGAACTTGCCGTACAGATGCACCAGTTCCTCAAGGATGCCGATGCGCGGGGTTTTATCGCGGTTGCCGACCATCCGGTAACATCCCGCATCTGCGAACGGTTCGGAATGGTTAAAATGGAAGCGCCGGTATACTCATTCGCGAGATCGGTGGAGGGTTAAATGGGCGGATTTTTAGGTATCGGCGGTTCTGGGGCCAAAACAGATCGAGGCAGTGAGCTGGCAGCACGGCAGGGCCAGTGGAATGTTTTCAATACCGGCGTTGCGGATAACGCGCAGTCTCAGACGGCTGGCCAGGATGCACTTACTGGCGCAGGGACCAGCTTGAACTCCGCAGAGGACTACTTCAAGCGGCTGATGGGGGCTGGCAGGGCCGACACGGCACAGATGTCCGCTCCCGCTATCAACTCTGCCACCTCGGCGGCAGATGCTAACCGAACCGCAGAGGCGACGGCTGGAACGGGGCGGGGCGGCGGCACGGCTGCGCTTAATCGTAATGCTGACACGCAGACCCAGAGCAACATCGACAACATCATTAACCAGAACCTCATGTCAGAGCACAGTACAGGGGCGCAGGGGGAAATGGGGGTTGCCGGGGCGAGGACTGGAATTGGCTCAACCGAACTGAATAACGCCATCAACAATCTCGGCATCGCAGGGCAGGCAGGGAATAATATCCTCACCGACTCGACTAAGTCGTATCAGTTTACTCAGCCGCGCCAGGATGCCTCGATGGCAGGTCTAGGTAGCCAACTTGGGCAGATTATCACAAATTTGCGAAAATATGCCGCCATGTTTGGGATTGGGGGATAGATGGGATCTGCCGGAGCGTTTCTTACTGGGTTTTTGGATCCCGTTACTCAACGGGTGAAGGAGGATCACGCCCGTGAGTTGGCGGCGAAGCAAACGCAGGCTGATGTTTATCTGGACAGCCTGAAGTCTGGCAAATGGGCACCGCTCGACGACGACACGCCTGATATTGCCGACAAAAAGCGGCAACAGGCGCAGTACGCCTGGGAGCAGTGGCAAAAACTCAGCGGGGCTGGTAAGGAAACCAAGCCGCTGTTGGCTCAGGTGGGAACACTTCTCGACCGCTTCCATACCCACCCGAACCCCAAGGGAGCAGTCCCAGCCCCGGTGCTGCCTCCGGTTGCGCAGGCATCAGCGGCGGGCGATCTGTCTACGCCGGAAACCGCTCCTCCTGTCTCTTATGAGCAGGGCGCTCCAGTGCAGCGATTGGGCGGGATTCCGCCGCCTAACCTGCCCCCGGTGGCGAACGCCACTCCCCCCGCCGGAGTATCACCCCCGCAGCAAGCGCCGATGGCACCCGGCAGGATTTCACCGCCCGCGCTTAGCCCCATCGACATCATCCAGGGAGTCAATCCGATTCAGGCCCAGGGGGTCAAGAACAAGCAGGCACTTGATCTCTATACGGCTGAAATCGACCAGGACATCCGCAAGGGCGAGGCAGTAGCTAGGGCGTCGGCTGATGGGAAGTCAGAAGTTGAGGCGCTGAAGGGCCAGCAGAAGGCTGAACTTGAAGCGCATAAAGCGGAGTCTGCTCAAAAAATAGCGGACGCTAAGGCTGAGGGAGCGAAGGCCCTTGCCGCGCAAAAAGCTGAATCAGACAAGGCAATGGAAGCGCTAAAGGCGCAACATGCCCTTGAAAAGCAGGAACTGGTTAACAGGGGGAAGCCTGCCGCATCGAAAGCGCCCGCCGCTGGGACTGCCGTCGATTCCACGATTATGGCGAAGGCGGCGAACGATCCGCAATTCGATATTGATGCAACTACATATCTCACTGAGGGAGCACCCAAGGCATTCGCAGGATTTGCGCGAGGGAAAGAGGGGCAGGCGAAGCGCGATTTAATCGTGGCGCGGGCAAACCAGATCATGAAAGATCTCGGCCTGACTGCCAGCGATATTCCTGCCCTCAAGGCGCAGTATAGGGGCAATGTTGGCGCTCTCGCAAAACTCACCAGCATGGGGGCTAGTGTCTCCCAGTTTGAACGCACTCTCGGCAAAAACATGGATATCGCCCGAACCCTGAGCGATGCCTACTCCCGCAATGATACTCAGTTCCTGAATCGCATCCAGAACGCATTCAACACCGGGACTGGCGACACGGAAGCGCTTAACCTGTCCGCGCAACTTCACGGCGTGTCTCGCGAATGGGCAAAGATCATGTCGGGCGCTACCGGCGCGGCTGGTATTGGCGTCACTGAAGCGAAGGATATGGACCAGTTGATTTCAAAGGCTATGTCAAACGGCCAGATCAACTCCCTTTTCGACAAGGTCATCATCCCCGACGCAAGGGCGCGGAAGGCTGCTATCGAAGAAACTAAGGCATCGCTGGTTTCTGGTATCAAGGGCCTGACTAAGCCTGTCGCTGGCAAAGGTCCGCTTCAAGGGCCAGCAAAATACAACATAGGCGACACGGTTAACTATCTGGGTAAGCCGCACAAAATCTCAGCCATCGCACCTAATGGCAAGTTGACGCTGGAGCCGTAATGCAGCAGATCACCGTTGATCCGTCGCAGGTTTCGGCTATCGAAGTTGATCCGTCTGAGGTATCAGCCGTAGCATCGCCGGGGCGCGGTGGAACTCCGGGGGGCGCGAAGCCGGGGAAATCCCCTACGTGGTTTGATCGCATACAACAGGGAGCGACTGGTGGGTTAATGAATCCAGGTCAAGACCGTGGAGATGACCCGATTAGTCGAACCGTGCGAGGGATCGGAAGTTCTCTTGGGAGGACCACAAAGGCGTGGTCTGATGCCATATCTTTTCGCCCAACGGATACGACTGCCGCTGAGATGATCCCGCTTATCGGACCAGCCGCCGTTGACGCTGCCCGCATGATGGGGACACCAGGGCAAAGGCTTGAGGGGATCGGCGCGGCTGGAGCGTTACTAGCCCCCGCTATCTCTCATGGCGGTGTCCCCGCTATCAATGCTGGTGACATCAAGACTGCTATTTCTGACAAGGTATTTGCTGGAGAGCCACACGAAATGGCCTTTCAGGCTATCAAGCCACGCGCCAGTAAGTTGGATTTTGCCAACACGCTGAAAACTGCAATGCCGGATATTAAGGCCGCAGAAACTACGCCTATTACCGGGGTTGCTGATACACTTGACGCTGTCAAGGCGGCAAAAGCAGCCAATCGTGCCGCATACGATCAGTTTCGTGGGCCAGCGAAGCAACGGGGAACCGTAGTTGATATGACTCCGGTTGCTGATGCAGTCGAGAAGAGTATCCCGCATGATCTCCAATTTGAGGCAGATCGCGGCGTAAGTAGTGCCGTTTCTGCCGTAAAGGCTATCAAACAGCAGGCCGATGCTTACCGAACGAAAGTACCGCTTGAGGATGCAGAGAAGCATCTGATGGCAGCAAACGCCAAGCTCGATGAGTTTTATGCCAGATACCCACGCCAGCAGTGGAAGGCTCTCGAAACTAACCCAGAGACGGCAGCAACCTATGCAAAGGCTGAAGCAGCTAGGAGGGCAATTTACAGCACCCTTGATAGCGAAAATGGAGGCGCTGGCGCAAAAGAATTGCAATCCAGGTACGGGAAACTGCTTGAAGTAGAGCAGGAACTTCAAAGGCGCAAGAACGTAACTTCCCGCCAGCAGCCTCAGAGCCTCGCGCAGCAGATCGGGAAAGCGCAGGCAGTTGGAAAGTTAGCGCTGGCGGGAGGAAAGGCGATCACTGGTAATGGGATTGGCGCAGTAGGGTCGGCGCTTGAGGCAATCGGAACCAGATCAGCATCCGACTGGATGAAGGAACAGCAAACATCCGATGCACTGCTGGCTCGGGCATTTCGGAACTACAAATCTCCACATTCTCCATTCCCAACTCCAGAGCCAGTCCAGATACGCGGACTTTTAGAGGCTGGCCCTCGTCGGATGCCAGCGGGGGTAGAATCGCCGCCAGAATATCGCACAGGGTACCCGGCTGGAGAATGGGAGCGTCAGGGATTTGTTCCCAAGCAATTACCCGCCGCCACTTCTGGCATCGGCGTCAGCGGGACGATTGTTCCTGACATCATCGGTAGGTCTTCCCGTGGGCAAGGAACGCCCTACAGACTCCTAAGCGCTCCGCAGGAAGGGATCGGGGGGCGCGGGAACCGCGTGCAAGGCGTCGTCCAGCCTAATTCAGAGGTATCCGGGCCTGGTGCCAAGACTATCGGGCCTCCCGCTCATATCGTGACGGAAGTGAATAAGTTAAAGGCGAAGCCGCGTGGCCCTATCCCTCCTCCGCAATGATCCTGTCCGCCGCCGACCTCGATGCCTTCCAGAAGTGCCCACGTCGCTGGAAGATCCAGCAGAGCGAGGATGCCCGCTGGAACCCCAAGGCGCTGTTTGATTCCACGTTCCGCCGCGCTATTCTAGCACTGTCAAATGGCGAGGATAAAGCCAAGGTAGCCAGCAATGCCGTTGCTACGTTTTTGGAAAAGTGTGTTACGCCGGGGCTGGAAACTCTTCACGATCCGTATACTCTGGCACACGACTGGACCTCGGTACTCCAGACCGCGATTGAGGCTGTTTCACGTGCAACCCTGCTGTGCCTGAAGCCGGGGATTACCGTGCCGCTGTCGTCGGAAATCTCATGGCGCGTTTCCGCTTTTGAAGATGAATCCGGCATGTTGCACCGCTGGGCATCTGTCGCCAAGATCGACAACGATTCGATTGCGCGGGAACTGCACTCATGGTCCGTATTTGGCGATTGCAGCGCCGTGGGCGCACCGATGATGATTCACCTTATCGAGGTAGGCCAGCAGCGTAGCGGGCACCAGCACACGCCGTGGTGCCGCAGTTGGAGGCATCCTGCGATCGCGGGTCGGTTTGCTTTCCAGAACAAAGACGGATCGCCGCTAAAAGGCGACTGGAAGCCTGTCTGGTTCCAGGACTCCAAGAACAACCCAGCAACATGGGTGGACCTGATGCAGCGGGACAACGTGAGCCTGATCCGGCACCTTCCGGTCAGGCAGCCAACTTCAGAGCAGGCGGCAGTCCTGTTCCGCGCTCAGGTTTTGGAGCAGGCAAAGCTGATGGCTGCTGCCGGGGAATGGCAGACGGTTCCGATGACCAGAAGCGCCTGCGACTTCCCGACTGTATGCGCCTGGCAGTTTAAGTGTTATGGGTGAGATATCCACAGGCGATTCTCAAAGTGAGGCCCGCTCAATTAGTGAACTACGTTGACAGCATCCGTGCTGCGGTACAAATCGCCCGCAACAAGACCACCACCCAAGGCCGCTGCGTTGTTCGCGTAGGCTGGGAGCGTCGGCAATGCTGCCCCATACGTCCGAAGGCAGAGTATTGAAACCCCCGATGTTGGAGTCCAGCACAGATCCGTATTTGTGATGCCGAACGACTCCCTTGCTTCCCAGTATTTCGTCAGATCTGCTGGAGCGTAAAGGCGCATTAGGGTATTGTTCGCACCAATAGCCTGAGTCTGGAACGGAGCAGGTGTAGGTGTAATACTTGGCACCAGCCCAGCCCCGAACATCCCCTGACTCCAGAGGTACTTCGTCCCGCTCAGTGTTCCGGCTGTAATCGTGTTGGAGTTCATATTTAAGGTACCGGAAACCGTCAAGGAACCTGGGACTACCGCTGTCAGCACACCCGTCCCGGAAGGATTGAACGTTCCTGCTTTCAGGACAGCGCCGGTACTGATCTGGTTTCCGGTCGCGCCAACATCAACCAGCATGTCGTATGTCGCTCCACCGTAGTACCCATCCCCGATGGAATTGTTGTCTCCGTACATCATTATTGCCATTGTGCCAGTATTTGTTTCATTGATGACGGCGCTGATTTTGCTGGCCGTTACCGTGCCTGCGAATTGGATTGCGGAGTAGCCCGGTCCAGATGTTCCGTTCCCGCTGAAAGTTCCTTTGATCGTCACGCCGCTAATGGCATGAGCTGTGCCAAAATCCGTTACCAGCACTCCATGGGCTCCAGAACCAGTACACGCACAAGATACGTCAATCCCTAAATCGGTACTAGCGACGAACTGTTCCACAACTTGCAGATGACTACCAACTGGATTGACAGAAGTGAATGACCCGGTTACCCCGCGTACAATATTTGTCGCTGAGTCTGGCTCAATGTCGATGTTGGAGAATGGAGCAGTGCCGACTTGCCCAACTGTAGACCCGGCATAAGACAGGTATGGGTTGTCCAGACGGACGTTTGTCCCGCAGACAATCGAGATGTTGTTTCGGCGGCTATTTATGGCCTTCACGTCTGAGGCGATAACGATGTTGTCTCCCGGTACGCTGCCGGATGATCCGCCCTGGCATCCAAGGAAAATCGCGTCTGTGTGCCAGCCGTCATACGTGCCATGAATCTGGACATTCGATGCGCCATCGAGCAGGAGCGCTACATTATTTCCGTCGCCAGCCCCTCCAGAGTAACTCGCTCGATCTCCCTGAAATAAGCACCCAGCTCCGATGTTGATGTTCGTATTCGTCGCCCCTATCACGTTGTTTGAAAATAGAAAATCGTTTATCCCATACCCAGACGGCATGTGCAATTCTGCCCCGGCTGCGCATTCGATTGTTATATTGCTACCAGTTGAGATGTTTTTGTACCAGTACTTTGAAGGCTGTGGGAATCTAACCGTCCCGCCAGACGCGGCGGTTGCGGTAATTGCAGCCTGTAACGCTGTCGAAATATCAAGCGATGAGTTGGATGGCATCCCACCCCACCACTCTGGATAGACAGTGTCGGCATTCGTGATAACAACACTTGCCCCAGATGCAGAGGTATCGAAGATCTGCTGCGTTTCTGTGGCCATTATACTGCCAGATAACGTAGCCGTTGCGGATGAATTAACAGTCAACTTACCGCCAGAGACAAACTGCCTGGAGCATGTATACGTTCCGGATGGAATATTCCAGTTCTTCGTGTGCATCAGGGTGCGATTTGTGGCGAGAGCGGCAGCACAGGCTGCTGCGTAAGTAGAATATCCTGAGTCAACAAGATATGGGGCCGATACTAAGGGATCGATAGACGGCAACGCGGAAAGTGTGAACGGGGAGGGAATCCCGCCGCCAGAAAGTTTTACGTCATAGACACCATCATTAGGGTAGAACAGCCATAGCCCGGTAGTAGATGCGGTAAACGGATTACTTTTAGGCGTACCTGAATTATCTGAGAAGATAGCAGCGGGGGCAGTGGATGCCATTGAGTAGGCCACGGGGGTTGATTGGACCCCGGCAGAGTCTGCCAGCGTAATTGAGGTGGTGGAGTTTACCGATGAGATCGTATGCGCAACGCTGTTGATGGTGATGGTGAGTCCTGCCCATCCAGAGTTCGCATTAAACAGAGTCCCGTAGGAAAACGTCACTGCTGTCCCGTTGGTCGTTACGGTGCCACTGGGGCCACCTGTATAGTAAACGGTTACCGTGCATTGCGGATACGACTGCTGTACTTTGGTAGAGGAAACCAATCCCTGAGTGGCAACGGTCTGGCCACCCTGTTCGCAGTAGCCGGAAAGTGATGCCCGCGCCATTATGGAAGTGACCGTTATGGCCATCAGAATCAAGAGTTTGATCGTTCGCATTTGCTTAAAGTATAATGCCTATGAAGGAACCCAATATGCCAGCAGACATTGTGATGAGTAAATTTAAGGCGGGGAAACTCCATTCCGGGGCGAAGAACGGTCCTCTCGTCACTAATCCGGCGCAGGCAAAGGCGATCCTGTTGAGCGAGACGCAGAAGCATGGCGCGGAGCCAGCCACCAAGGAAACCCCCGGCTTCAAGGCAGCATTGACGATCAAGCCATCTTTCGGAGCCAAGTCCTCATTTATGCGAAAGACACGCGGGAAGGTCGCCTGATGTGGCGATTGCCACCTACTCGTATGCGACTCTACAGCAAGCCGTAACAGCCTTATACCAAAGGCTTTACGACTCTTCAACAGACCCTACTCAGCAGTTTTGGACCTCCGAAGAACTTTCAGATTACATTATTGAGGCATTGCGCGTCCGTAATGCGCTTACCTCATTCTGGAAAGCGGATATCACCTGGACTGCATCCATAAATCAGGGATCAAACAGAAATCCATGGTGGTATGACATCGCGCAGCAAGGTCCGTTGCGGGCGTATACGGTTACTCAAAACGACCTCATCACCGAAATCCAGTATCATCTGCTGGAGCCTCCAACCAGCACATACCCCCTCGCATGGACTGGATCTACCCAGTTCGCGCTCTCCGATATCACTGATGCGCTCACAAGCCGCCAGAACGAAACAATCGGCAATACCGACTGCACGATATCCATTCTGCAATTGAATGCGCCTATCGCTCCGGGGCGAATCTTCCTTCCCGACAACGCACTCAATATCCGCAGAGTCTCATGGCAACCAGAAACTGGGAATGGGTTCGTGAACACTACGCTTCGGCAGTCTGACCCGTGGGCGAAGCGTTCCTTCAACTACGGATACCGTCAGGCATCGCCAGCTCCTCCACAAAACTGGATGCAGAGCGCGGAACCGACTCCGTCGTTCGATGTGGACCGAACGCCTCCAGTCCCTGGCGTATACGAAATCCTCGTTACGAACGCGGGTTCTGACTTCTCGATATCTGCCAACACGACACTCAATGTTCCAGACGATTGGTCGTGGGTGGCTAAGTACGGGGCGCTTACGAATCTGTTTGACAGAGAGGCAAACGCCAAAGACTCTCTGCGGATGCAGTACTGCCAACAGCGGTACGATACCGGGACTTCGATAATGAAGCTCGGAGCATCAATATTGGCTCTCTATATCAATGACGTTCCTGTTTTCGCTGACTCTGTCCGAAATGGGGATGACTTCAACGCCCTATGGCAGGCGAACATAAATACGACTCCGGTTTCGGCCTATACGGCAGGGATGAATCTTATCGGGCTTGGACCAGCGCCTGATTCAGGGCAGTACGGTATTCTGCTCCAGACTGTAATCAACGCTCCCGTCCCGGCGAGTTTCAGCGAATACATCCAGGTCCCTCGGGGAGATTTCGATTCTGTCCTTGATTACGCGCAGCATATCGCCACCCTGAAACAAGGGGGCGCTGAGTTCATCGCTACGCTGCCACTCTACAAGCGGTTTCTTGCGCAGTGCGCCACCTACAATTCAAAATTGAAGGAGATGGGTGAATTCTCGATGCCGATGTACGAAGTAGCGCAACTGGAACAGGAGCGCCGTCCCACTTTCGCCAGAGGTGTTCAGGATGCCGCGTAATTTCCGGTTCCGGTTCGCCGGGATCAATCTTGTCACGGTCCCAGATTCCATTCGCGACGACCAATGGGCTTCTGCGCTCAACATTCGGTCCTACTCTCCGTACTCGATACAGACTCGCCCCGGCTATAAGAACCTGTTCTCGACGGGCGGTCACCCGATCACCGATATCCATGCTTACGCCACCCTTGGAACGGACTCACTCCCGCGTTACCTGGTAAGGGACTCAGTAGGCGGGGTTTACCTCGATATCAACTCAGGAACGCCGCTCACCACGATGGCAAGCCCGCAGGGGTATGGCGCGTTCATGGCCTCATTCCGGCCAGCCGCATCCCCTCAATCGTGGATGTACATCGCTACACAGGGAGACTACCAGAAGTTCTCGGCACCATCCCCTGATGCTACTACCGTAGTAAATCAAAAGGTTGGGATAGCGGAGCCGCAGACCCAATTGGAGGCCTCTCCAGTCCTGATGCAGTTTACGGACTTCACAGGAGTGGCCGCAACCCCGTGGACGATAGCCGGGACTGCCGGGGCAGTGTCCGATTCCTACATAATTGCCCCCGGCACGTATACCGTAGGGGCGGCAGTTATTGCTGACCCGGTTGGGACCGGGCGCGTTAGCGTTCAGGTGGCAGGAAGCCCAGGTAGCGTGGCGAATTTTCTTATTGGGAATATCGCCCTATTCAACGCTGCCGTTCCTCTGATTGTTGAGGACGTGCTCCCTCCAGTTGCTACCAACTCAATAACGGCAATCAGGTATGCCACCGGATCGACGGGTCCATGCACTATCGTTTGCAGCCCGGTACCCATCGGAACAGGTCCGATCACCTCGAATATCCTCGGGACTCTTCGGCACGGGGCGCTTGTAACGCTCTCTGGCGGGGCGGAAACTGTGCTCGTTCTCAGTACCACCGCAGGACCGAACGGGGCGATCTCGTTTGAGACGTCAACGGCTGGGACTCATGCGGCGGGAGAAACGATTACCGGAGTCCCTGCTCTAGTGGTCGGCGCTGCGGTAACCGTGGGATGGTCGATTTCGGTAACGTCGATTTCTTCCACTATCGGGATTGGAACCGGAACAATCAGCCGCGCCCTTGGAGCGAATCCTTTCGCATCCCAAATCGGGACGTCAGGGAGTTTTCCATCCCCTGACGATTACGTGCGTATCAGCCTATTGGTCCCGAACGTTACCGCGCTCATTGAGTTCAAAATCATTTTCCAGTGCGGAACCTATGACACTTTTACCTATTCCTCCACCTCGCTGAAAAACATCGTTGATGGGGAACTGACGGAACTGGAGATCCCTATCTCCTCGCTGGTTCCGTCCAGCAATCAGGCGAACCTGAAAGACTGTTCATCCGTGACGGTGTCCCTCAACACCAGCGCATCTCAGTCGCTCTCGATCTCATCTTTCTGCATCCAGGGTGGATCACAGCCGGATGTTGGGGCAAACGGAGCGCCATACCAGTACATCGCGGTTCCGCATAACACCCTTGCAGGTAATATCGGTAACGGGTCGCCTTCGATGCGGTACGGTGTTTCTCCTCGTCGCCAGCTTGTGACAGTCCCGCTTCCCGCCGCCTATGACTCCCAGATCACCCTTTGGGACGTTTACAGGTACGGCGGGTCAGTCACTTCGTACCGATTCATTGGCTCGGGCAAGCCATCCACAAATTTCAGCGATCAGTACTTTGACGATACGGCTCTCGCCGGGGCACTCATCCAGACGGACAACTACGAGCCGTGGACGAGTGTAGACCTTCCGTACTCGCAGGCATCGAGCGGGACGGCTGTTATCACCGTCAAGGGAACCTGGATTACCCTTACGGGGGCCGGGATCGTCCTCCCCGGCAACAACACTATTATTCGCTGGCTCCCCGGAACGCTAATCCAACTTGGGGGGCAGGCGGCTTATACGCTGCGGTCCCGCCCGACTCCGATCACCGGGGGGTATCAGTTTGAGATTCAGGAATCGGCGGGGTCTGTATCGCCAGCACTTTTCACAGTCCAGGAGCCTGTCCTCGGGAGGCAACCGAATTCCTATTTCTGGGGTCCTGACGCAAACGGATTCTTCTTTGCCTGCGGAGACTACTTCCGCCCAGGAACGGTTAGCTACACGAAGTCCTACGCGCCGGATTCGGCACCTCAGTCATACAATCAGGACCTCTGCCCACCGTCAGAGCCGTTGCTGACCGGGGCCATTCTCGGCGGGATATCGTTCGGTGCTTCCAGCGATAACTGGTGGGGCCTGTATCCGTCATTCTCGTCCAGTAAGCTATTCACCCCGCTGGTTAAAAACGTGGGGCGTGCCCCGGTTTCTCCGTGGATATGTACGGACAAGACGCGGATCTTCTTCGTGGCCAAGGACTGCATCGCATCTACAACGGGCGCTGGATACCGCGACCACACTGAAGCCGATCTATACAACCTGTTCCCGCACGAAGGGATTGCAGGGCAAGACGTAACCCGCAATGGCATCACTTACTATGCGCCGGATTACAGCCGCGCTGCCAGTTTCCGGCTCTCTGTAATCAACGGTTACCTGTTCTTCGATTATGAGGACACAAGTGGAACCAGGCGAACGCTGGTAGGCCGCATCGACCACGGCACTGACTCGCTCGGGAATACAACCACGGCATGGAGTCAGGACTCCTACGCCAACCCCATTAGGTGCCGCCATACCCTGGAGCAACCAGAAGGTACCCTGACGAGCACGCCGCTGGCCACGTACCCCCTGATGGTGATGGGCGATACTACCGGAAACGTTTGGGCCGAAGCCGTTAACCACAATGATGATTCGACTCCGATTTCCTGCGTGCTAGCTACCTATGAGTGGGACGGAGGAGAGGATCGGAACGGGGCGCAGTGGGATAACGCCTACGTGGATCTCTTCCCGCAGTCGGCGGTGACGGCCACCCCGGTCATGTTCGGAGTAGCAACCGGGGCGGCAACGATTATCCCGGCATCTACATCGCGCCAGCTCCGCATGGTGACCGTTGACCCTCCATCGCTGCTGCGGTACCTCGGACTCCAGTTCAACTGGACGGATAACTTCTCGTCTATCTCCAGCCCCACAACGATGCTGGAATGGCGGTTCTATGCCGCGCCCGACGGCGTTTACACCTGGAATAGCCAGTTCATGTCTCATGGAATGAATGGGTTCCAGCATATTGCGCGGATCGAATGCGCTTACGCCTCGACGGCTTCAGTGGTACTGGATTTCGATGTTTATGACGGCACCGCCCCTCAAAGTGTGACTCTCCCGTCTACGGGAGGGGTCTACCATAAGGTGCTCATCACGCTGACTTACAACAAATTCATGCTGATTCAGTACTTTGCTACGTCAGCATCCCCTATGCAGATGTATCTCGATGCGTGGACTATCTACCTCGGTCTATGGGCGCGGCAGACTCCCTACGTCCCGTTCCATTTGGCGGCTGCTACGGCGGAATAAATGGCAATCTCACCCATACAGGGACGTTGGCGTCCGCAACAGTTTCCCGATCCGCAGACGGATGAAGCGTTCCGTATCGCCTACGATTACCTGTACGAGTTAAAGGACCTTCATCAAGATAACGCAGCGGCGATCAACACCGTTACAAACTCGACCTCCAATATTACGCAGCAGGTCACGGCGATCATCGCGGGGAACAGTAACAATGGACTCCCTCCATTCTCTTTTGGGGTCCACTCCGCAAGGCTTGGAGCCAGTCCAGGGTCATACGCCAACAAAGGCTGGGTAGAAACAGACCGGAACAATGCGCTTTACTCCTCGGATGGTTCGCAGTGGTATCTGGTAGCAGGGATTGCAACCGGGACCTTTGAGAATCGCTATACCGGGCTGAATGCGCAGGACGCTGGGTTCTTCTGGATCGAGACAAGCCGGAACAGCGTGGCGTCTGCGGTGCCCCCGCCGACCTACCGCTGGGATGGTAACAACTGGAACTTTCAGTACGGAGCGTTTAACAGGAACCAGTCCGACCTGGCTACACTGAAGACCACGTTCTCCGCCAATAACTCAAACAACGGTAACGACTTAGGCGCTGTGGTCAACGTGTCAGACTACCACCACCAATTGCAGTGGGGCGGATACAACGGTACGGTAAATTCCAACAACACTACCACTGTTATCTGGGCGTCCGGGGATACATTCGACTCTTCCGGGGCATGGACTGGGACGACTATCAATTTCGCTGGCGTGCCATATACAGTGGCTTCCGTCGCAAACTCTACCCAGTTGACGACAACTGCGAATGTCGCTACTGTGTCCGGCCTTCCGTATACCGAGACTAAGGCGGGGAAATGGAACTGGGGGCCGCAGGATGACCTCAGGGCCGGAGAGGGGCCGATTCTGCGTGAAGTTGACCCGTCTCCAACGACAGGCTGGCAGTTGTATGCAGGGAACAATAACGTTACCTACCTGAAGGCTGACGGGAATACCGGAACCGTGAACTTGCCGAACCTTAGCGGGACCGGGGCAGGCAACACAGCGTTCCTTGAGGCTGGCGAGGTGAACAGCGGAATTAACGCGGCCTTCGCCCCTATCTTTACTGGCAACGCCTACACCCCTGCCGGATCTGTTACAGGTACTGCGACCGGATCGTATACCCCGGCTGGAACCATCTCCGCTTTCTTCTCAGGTACCGCGCAAACGTTTACCACCTTTGGGGTTGCGGCGGGAGGGGCAAACAATGCTTTCATACTTCCCAATCCATATACCCCGGCGGGAAACGTAACTGGCGGATTCACTGGCTTTGCAGCTAACGTCAACAGCACACTTACGGCATCATTCTCAGGTACCCCAGGTAGTATCACGGGGACCATTTCAAGCAACGGAACCCCGGCAAACCTCGTCAGGAGAGCCTGGTTCAGAAAATAGTTTAGGATAAAGACATGGCACTCAGTTCGTACAAGAAATACCAGGGAGTGGTTCAGCCACTGGGCTTCGTATCTGTGGCTACAGCCGGGACACCTGTTTGTATCATGGCGAACGTTGACGCCAACAACAACGGCTCTCCCTCCGCAACTACTACCTACGGTGGTGTAATCCCTGAAAGCGCTCAGGTTTGCCGAGCGGTGACCTTGCAGGGATACAAGCCTGGTGCTGCGAACAACGGCATGATTATCAACACAGGGAACGTCTATGTCATGCTGGCGGCGGCGAATAACGGATCTGGCAACCGGACAGACTCCGGCGCGATGGTGAAGGTGCTATACCCCGGAGCGGACTATACCATCGGCGGGACAGCATATTCGGATACGCTGTTTTCTCCTTACCAAATATTCCTTGACTCCGACGTCAACGGCGAAGGTGCCCTGACGACGCTACTCGGGGTGATCCCATGAGGAACGTTGTTCTGTTCGCCGCGCTATTCAGTATCGCGATCTTCCTCAACGGACAGATGGGTAACGGTGGCGTCACTCCCGGCCCCAGCCCGCTCAGTTACGGGAACTGCACCAGTTCAGCCTCCCCGGCAGTCTGCGGGGTTGTAGGGGCTGGGTCGGTTGTTGTGGCTGCTGCGGCGACGACTGTGCAGGTTAACACGACAGCGGTAACAGCGAATTCCCAGATATTTGTTATGTACGATTCCAGTCTGGGAACAAAACTTGGCGTGACATGCAATGTGACGGAGCCTGCCCTCTACGGCGTTACGGCAAGGTCAGCGGGGGCAAGTTTTACGATCACCAGCACATCCCCCATCACAAACCCGGCGTGCTTCAGCTTTCTCGTCATCAACTAGGAGATACATGAGCCAGGTAGTAGCAGGCCAGATAGCACCAAAGACAATCCAGACTGCCTGCGGGGTGGCCAGTTCAAACACCGCGATTATTGCGCTGGTATCGGGAAAGCGAATCAAGGTAACCGTTTGCTCTTTGCGTACCTCGTATTCGGCTGCTGCATTGACTCCGATACTGACGGACGGAAACGGCGGAACAACGCTCTGGAATGACCTTGAGCAGGCAATCTCAGGGGCTGTATCCGGGTCAGTGGTGTCTCAGGACGCCCCAAACTTCATCTTCGGTACTACGGCTGGGAACGCGCTCTATCTGAACCCCGGTGGGCAGAACGTCACCTACTCGATTGCTTACTTTACGGATGACTCGATATGATCGACCACGTCCTAAACCTAGTTGCGGCAATCGGAGGCGCGTTCGCTATTGCCGGGTACCTCCGAAGGTCAGCCCCGTATACTCCTCCTTCAGGAGAGCCATCAGTCCATGCACCAGCGTTGCTTATCAATGAAATGAACGAAGTGCTACGCCGTGACCAGGATGGAAACTGGGAGCATGTCTCAAGCCACTCCCGCCATGAGGGCATCGGAGAGGAGTTAAAGCACGCTGGCAGGACTCCAGGATATGCGGTTCGCTGGTTCCACGGAAACATCGAGGAAGGTCGGGAGTAAGTGGCATACTCCCAGATCTCCTCGACTACGGTCCCGGCACCAAGCGCAAGCCAGACCAACTTTTCATTCGTAGTCATAGGGACGATGACGGCGCTGAAGACGGTCGGCAACGGTGGGTCTGTCCAAAACACGGTTTCCCGTGTTGGGGTTACCTGCCCAGCAGATTTCGTTCTATCCCTCAGCAACACCGGGTCACCCGCCCTGTCGTTCGACTTTGTAAAATATGACCAGACTACAGGTGCGTATGAAATCTGGTTCAAGATTGCCTCATGGACGGCGTCCTTTACCCTGTACGCGCTCTGGGGTGATGCGGCGGTTGTCACGTATCAAGGTGGTGCGCAAGGAACCGCATACGACGCGAGTACTATCCGCGCTTACCATTTCCCAGACGGGACCACCTTAAGCCTGAGGGATTTCTCAGCAAACGATGCCACCGCCACAAATAGCGGAGCCACTGCCATTACCGGCCAGGTTGACGGAGGTGTCGGGTTCGACGGAAGTTCGACCTATATCATCCCTCCAGTCGCCGGAATGCCTTCTGGTAACACTGCCAGAACGCTGGAAGGCTGGGTGAATTTCAACGGAACCTACACGGGTTTCAATTTGATCTGGGGATATGGAGCCTCAGGTGCCACTCAGTTGTTCGGGTTCTATCTTGACCAGACGACGCATCACCTGACGTCGTGGTGCGCCGGGACAGGAGGCACTCAAGACACCGGGGTAATCCTCACGAACAACACCTGGACTCATTTGGCCCAGACCTACGACACTTTCAATATCAGGTGCTACGTTAACGGAGTTCTTGTCCTGACGTACCCAGCCTCCTGCTCTACTACGTTGACATCGTTCAATATTGGTCGGAGCTTCGCGGCGGTCGATTATTTCCACGGATCTGTCGATGAGTTCATGGTGTCCTCTTCGGCCCGCGCTGCCGCATGGTTATTG
>Ga0302322_100001507_pt1 | contig 19064 bp, 17 predicted proteins | sample Fen_T0_2_FD_203757 | JGI IMG/M metagenome (GOLD analysis project Ga0302322, IMG submission 203757) | Peat permafrost microbial communities from Stordalen Mire near Abisko, Sweden - Fen_T0_2 | ecosystem: Environmental > Terrestrial > Soil > Wetlands > Permafrost | place: Sweden: Abisko... | reverse complement strand
GCCCTTGTTGAGCAGGTTGGCGGTGTGCGAGCTGGTGAACGAGTCGTCCTGGAAGAAGTTCGCCATGGTGGGTGTGCTCCTGGAGTCTTGGCCCGTCCCGGTCGGCTGGGCACGGGTAAAGACTCGCCCGCCGGCCACCACCACGGCATCGGGGCCATCCCCCCACCTGGGACCCCGGGGATAGGGGACGCGATATCCCGTCGGAGATCAGCGCCGGGGTTGCTAGCGTCGCGAGGGTCTCCTCCCGCCCACCGCTCCGGTCGACCCTCGGATCCGGATCCGGGACCGGGTGGGGCGGTGGTGGGGCGAGGCCGTGGGCCAGCGGATCGCCGTCCTGCGGATCCTGCCCCTGGCGGGCCGCGGCCTGGTCGCCGCCCTGCTCGCCGAGGACGTCGTCCTGGGGCTGCTGCCGGTCGCGTTCGTCGTCGCCGCCAGCGCCGTCGTCGGCCAGGTGCCGGCCGCTGTGGCCGGCGGCACCGGCCCGGCGGCCTGGGCGGACCTGACGCGCACGCCGCCCTCGAAGCGCAGGCCGAGCACCTGCTGTTCGAGCGGTACGCCGAGGGCGCCCGGCGGCTCGGTGCCCGGACCGGGGCGGTCACCGTGCTGGTCGGCCACCGCTTCTCGACCGTGCGCATGGCGGACGTGATCCTCGTCGTCGCCGGGAACCGGATCACCGAGGTGGGCAGCCACCCCGAACTGCTGTTGGTCGACGGGCTGTACGTCGAGCGGTACGGGTTGCAGGCCGCCCAGTACGGCTGAGGCCGGCACCACCGGCGCGGGCTGCGCGGGTGGTGCAGGCCTCAGCCGGGTGCTGCTGAGTGCTGCTGTCAGGCGGCGGCGCAGGTGAGGGTGGGGGCGGCGCTGCTGCTGCCGGTCCCGAGGAACCCGAACGACGTCGTCGCGCCGCCGGACAGCCGGCCGTTCCACGACAGGTTGGTGGCGCTCACCGTGGAACCGCTGGTGGTGACGGTGGCGCTCCAGGACTGCGAGATGCCCTGGCCGGCACCGAGGGTCCAGCGCACGGTCCAGCCGTTCGTGCCGGCGCTGCCCGCGGTGACGGTGACGTTGCCCTGGAACCCGCTGTTCCAGTTCGAGACCACCGAGTAGGTCGCCGTGCAGCCGCCGGTGGGCGTCGGGGTCACGGTGGGCGTCGGCGTGACCGTCGGGGTGACGGTCGGGGTCGGCGTCACCGTGGGCGTGACGGTCGGGGTCGGCGTCACCGTGGGCGTGACGGTCGGCGTGACCGTCGGGGTCGGCGTGACGGTCGGCGTGACCGTCGGGGTCGGCGTCACGGTGGGCGTCGGCGTCACGGTCGGGATCACGGAGCCGCTGCCCGCCAGCGAGTACGCGTTCGCGGGCTGGAAGGACCCGGCCGAGTTGGCGCACCCGTCCGCCTCACCCGGCGGCTTGACCCACAGGAAGGCGTCGACCGAGCCGATCCCGGGGGAGAGCGTCGGGGCGGTGCCCAGGCGACGGCTGGAGGGCAGGGTGTCGTCGCACCAGTTGCCGCTGCCCGGCCCGGCACCGTTCCGGCTCGTGTCGACGACCTGGTGGAGGTTGCCGGGGTTGCCCAGCGAGCCGAGGATCGCCTGCCCGTAGGAGGTCTCCGCCGACGTCGTCTGGAAGTTCGACACGTTGGTGAAGAACCCGTCGGCCCTGCTCACCCCGGACCTCGACAGCCGCGACGCCTGCTCGGACGCCGAGTTCCACGCCGAGTGGCCGCCGTCCAGATATACCTTCGCCGACGGGTTCGCCGACTTGATCGTCGTCACGGCCGCGGCCAGCGCGTTGTCGCGCGCGGTCACGTCCGAGGCGCTCAGGCAGGTCTGGAGGGCGATGCCGTCGGGCTCGAGGAGCACGATCGCCGTCCGGGTCCCGAGGCCGCGCGACACGGTCGAGACCCACGAGGCGTAGGCGTTGAGGTCGGAGGTGCCGCCCGCGCTCGCGCCGCCGCAGTCCCGGTTCGGGAGGGCGTACAGCACGACCTGCGGGATCGCGCCCGCGGCGTTGGCGGCCGACACGTACGACTGGACGTCGCTCAGCGAGGTGTTCGCGTTGGCGTTGGTGATCCAGTGCCCCTGCGGCCGCACCGTGATGAGCCCGCGGATCACGTTCGCCCGGGAGTCGTTCGGGTTCGCGGCCACCCAGCGGGCGCCGCCGGTGTTCGGGTCGGAGTACAGCGTCCCTGAGATCGCGGCGTCGGCGGATCCCGGGGCCAGGGCGAGCACCCCGACGCCGACCGCCACCGCCCCGGCCGCGGCCAGCACGGCCCGTCGGGTCCTGCCTTGCTTCGTCTGCGTGTGCTTCACGTCACGGTCTCCCTGGTGTTTCGCTCGTTCCGGTGGATCACCGAGGCCGCGTACCGCGCCTCGCCCCGGACCTCGCACCACGCCTGGTGCCGTGCGCCCGGCCGACTGAGGCTAGGAGCCCTCGAGAACCGTCGCCAAGGGGCGCCCACCGACGACGGCGGCCCGGCGCCGACCCGGCGCGGACCCGGGGCGGCCACAGGCCGTCCGGTCTGCGCACGGACCCCACCCGGACCACCGCGCGGCGGCGAAACCGCAGGTGAAACCCTTTCAGCTGGTCCGGCGGACGGGGTGCGCCCGGGGGCGGAGCCGGGACGTCGGCAGGGCCGGTGCGGGGAGCGGCGGCAGCGGGTCGTCGACCGGCAGCGCGAACCGGCCCGCCTCCCAGTCGGCCCGGAATCCGACGATCTCCTCGTGGGTGCGCCCGACGAAGTTCCACCACATCAGGATCGGCTCGGTGAAGGGCGTCCCACCGAGGAGCAGCAACCGCGCCGGGGCGGCGGGCGGGGCGGCCAGGGTGAGCGACCGCCGTCCGGGGTCGAGGTGGCCTAGCTCGCCGGGCTGCAGGACGTCGGGGGCCGGGCCCAGCACGGTGACGGGGCCGGCGTCCACCAGCACGCCGTGCTCGAACCGCGGGTCGACGTCGAGCTCGAGCCGCGCGCCGGGAGCCAGCTCCACCTCGGCGCCGAGCAGCGGGGTGTGGGTCGCGACGGGCGACCGGCGGCCGAGGGCCTCGCCGAGGAAGACGCGGGCCCGCCAGCCCGGTCCGGTGACGTCGTCCGGGGCGTGGTGCTCGAACCGCGGCGCGGTGGCCCGTGCCGCGTCGGGCAGGGCGACCCACAGCTGGACGCCGTGCAGCAGCGCCGTCCCGGGGGTCGACACCTCCGAGTGACTGATCCCGCGGCCCGCCGTCATCAGGTTGAGCTCGCCGGCCCGGACCAGGGCATGGTGGCCGGCACTGTCCCGGTGCTCGATCTCGCCGGCGAACAGCCAGCTCACGGTCTGCAGCCCGGTGTGCGGGTGCGGGGGCACGCGCATGCCGCCGGTGCGGGCGACGTCGTCCGGGCCGTAGTGGTCCGCGAAGCACCAGGCACCGACCGTGCTGCGCTCGCGTTGCGGCAGGGTGCGCCGGACGGTCATGGCCCGCGGCCCGCCGAGCGGCACCTCCCGCGGGCGCAGCACGTGGACGCCGCCCGTCGAGATCTGCTCGAGGTCGCTCATCCGTGCCCTCCCGTGCTCCTGGTGCCGACTCGTCCCGCCGGGACCATCATCGCGCGGCGCGGCCCACCCTGCCCGCGCCGACCGCGGCGGCGGTGGCCCGGCGCTGCAGGATCCACGTCGTCAGGTCCGCCGGCGGGATGGCCCGGGAGAGCACGTACCCCTGGACGAGCGGGCAGTCGACGGCGACGAGCTGGTCCAGGGTGCGGCCGTCCTCGACGCCCTCGGCGACGACGGTGAGCCCGAGACTGCGCGCCAGGTCGACGACGGACCGCACGATCGCGGCGGCCGCCGGGTCCTGCGTCATCGGCGTGACGAACGACTTGTCGATCTTCACCTTGGACACCGGCAGCTGCTGGAGGTAGGCCAGTGAGGAGTAGCCGGTCCCGAAGTCGTCGATGGCGAAACTGATCCCGGACGCCGCGATGTCGCCCAGCACGACGACCATCCGCTCCGGGTCGGTCATGATCCCGGTCTCGGTGATCTCGAACGTGAGCCAGCGCGGGTCGACGCCGTGCCGGGTGATCCGGTCGGCGACCTTCGCGGCCCAGTCGACGTCCCGCAGCACCTGCGGGGGCAGGTTCACGGTGACGAACAGCTCCAGCCCGCCCGCCCGCCAGGCGGCCACCTGCGCCAGCGCGTCGTCCAGGACGTACAGGGTCAGGTCGTGGATCAGGCCGCTGCGCTCCGCCACCGGGATGAACTCCGCGGGGCTGAGCCGGCCCAGCTCCGGGTGCAGCCAGCGCACCAGTGCCTCGGCACCGACGACGTGCCCGTCGGCCGCGCGGGCGATGGGCTGGTACCAGACGTCGATCTGGTGCTGTTCCAGCGCCGCCCGCAGCTCGCCCGCCAGGCGCAGGCGCACCTGGCTGTTCCAGTCGGTGTCGGGGTCGTAGAGGGTGATCCCGCCCCGGGTCCGCTTGGCCGCGTACATCGCGACGTCGGCGCGCTGCAGCAGGGTCGTCGGGTCGGTGCCGTGGTCGGGCCACACGGCCAGGCCCACGCTCGCCCCGACCTCCAGGGTCATGGCGGCGAGCTGCATCGGCCGGCCGAGCGCGAGCACCACCTCGCCGGCGAGCGCCAGCCCGGCGCCGACGTCCATCAGGTCCGGCAGCAGGACGACGAACTCGTCGCCCCCCAGCCGGGCCACCATGCCCCGGCCGCCGACGGCGTCGCGCACCCGGCGGCCCACCTCCTGCAGCAGCTGGTCGCCGATGTGGTGGCCGAGGGTGTCGTTGACCTCCTTGAAGCCGTCCAGGTCCATGAGCAGGACGGCGCCGCGCCGGGTGCCCCGCGCGTCCAGGTCGTGGCGCAGGCGCTCGCTGAACATCGTCCGGTTGGGGAGCCCGGTGAGCGCGTCGTGGCGTGACTCGTGCGCCCGGACCCGGGCCTGCTCCTGCAGTCGCTGCACCAGGCGGCCGTTCTCGAGCGCGACGGCGGCCTGCGCGGCCAGGGTCGCGAACAGGCGGCGGTCCTCGTCGTCGAAGGTGCTCACCTGCCCGAGCCGGTCGGTGACGACGAAGACGCCGGACGTCTGCTCGCCGCTCGTCAGCGGTGCCGCCAGGCAGTCCTGCGCGGCCAGGCCGGCGAGGACCTCGCGGTCCTCCGGGTCGCTCGCCCCCCGGCGGATCAGCAGGCTGCGCCCCTCCCGCAGGACCTGCCGGCGCAGGCGCGCGGGGAGGTTGTCGCCGTCCGGCCGCCGTCCGGTGCCGGCGTCGCCGGGCTCGGTCGAGGCGTGCAGGAACAGCCAGGGCTCGTCGCTCCCCGGCGTGAACAGGGCGATCATCGCGTGGCGGGCGCGCAGCAGGCGCCCCGCCTCCGCCAGCACGCGCTGGACGGTGTCCTCGGGCCGGGCCGGGCCGCCCGTGATCCGGGTGAACTGGTAGAGCAGCTCCAGGCCCTCGTACCGGTGGGCGAGCCGGTTGTACCCGCGGTAGGCGGCCACGAGCACGCCGGCGACCGTCAGGAGCGGCAGCAACGCCAGGGGCGCCGCGCGCAGCAGCACCGCCGCGACGGCGGCCAGGCTCGTGTTCGCGACCACCGTGACGGCGGCGGCCAGCAGGAGCCGCTGCGGTTTGGCGGCACCCGCGTGCAGCCGCACCACGATCCAGACGGCGAGCGCCCCGAGCAGCGACGCCGCCCCGGCAGCCACCAGGGCGCGGACCCAGGCCTCGGGGCGCAGCGGGTCCGGGTCGCTGCCGAGGGAGTGGAAGAGCGCCAACGCGATGGCCGTCTCGCTCGCGAACAGGCACAGGTTGAAGGCCGCCTTGGCGCTGCGCTGCCGCCGGACCAGCAGGACGACGACCGCCTCGCCGAGCAGCCGGCCGCCCAGCAGCGCCTCCGGCCGGGCGAAGAACAGGCCCAGTACCAGCGGGATCTCGCTCAGCGAGAAGGTCTCCGCCTCGCTGCCGAACTCGAGGTGGACGACGAAGACGGCGGTCCCGGCGAACATCACCGCGAGCTGCCACCAGGTCATCAGGGTGTCGTCGGCGCCGGGCTGCCCGGCGGCGCGCAGGGCCACGGGTGCCAGCACGACCGCGATCCCGGCCAGCGCCAGGGTCAGGGCCAGGGTCCCGAGGTCCCTGGGTGCCCGACGGGGCCGGATCCGCCCGGGCCCTCGGGGGAGCGGCGACCGCAACGGCGGCCGCACGGGCGTGGGCGTCACGGAAGTCCTGTCGGGTGCAGGGTGCCGCGGGTTGAGCCGGACGGGGACATCGACGTCGTCCCGAGCCTGGCGCCCGTGGGTTCTACTATGGTGGAATTCGAGGATGACCGACGTGTGGGACCCGGACGTCGCGGCCGCCAGGCCGCCGGAGGGCCTCGGCATCCGACTGCGCGCCGAGCGGCGACGCCGGGCGATGACCCTCGAGCAGCTCGCCGCCGCCAGCGGCGTCAGCCGCAGCATGCTGTCCCAGGTGGAGCGGGGCGGCCGGACGCCGACCGTGCTCGTCCTCGACCGGATCGCCACCACCCTCGGGACCAGCATCGCCCGGCTGCTGCGGGCCGAGCAGCCGGTGCGGACCGTGCTGCTCCGCCGGGCCGACCAGGACGTCGCCCGGGACCCCTCCGGCTGGGAGCGGCGCGTGCTCAGCCCCGTCCTGCCCGGCGTCGAGCTCGAGTTCATGCGGACGACGATCGGCCCCGGCGTCGACGCCGGCGTCTTCGACCCGCACCGACCGGGCTCGCGCGAGTACCTGGCCGTCGAGCACGGCACGCTGCACCTCACCCTCGACGGCGACCCGCACCTCCTCGGCCCCGGTGACAGCGTCTTCTACCCCGGTGACGTGCACCACGGCTTCGCCAACCCCGGCGCCGAGCCCTGCGCCTACTACCTCGTCATGCAGCTGGCCGACGGCGCCGGGCCGGCCCACGGGGAGGGGCGATGACCGCCCACGGGCCGGGGGTGCCCGACCCGGGGCTGCCCGGTTGGGAGCGCTCGCCGGCGGAGATCCGGGCCCTGGGCCACCGGGTGGTGGACCTGATCGCCGACCACCTCTGCGGCCTGCCAGACGGACCGGTGTTCCGGCCGTTCCCGCCCGCCGAGGCGGCGGCGCTGGCGGCCGGGCCGGTCCCGACGGCGGGTGCCGCGGCGCACGACGTCCTGGACGACGTCGAACGGCTGGTGCTGTCGTACCCGTTCGGCAACGGCCATCCGCGGTTCCACGCCTGGGTGAACTCGCCGCCGCACGTGCTCGGCGTCCTCGCGGAGGCGCTCGCCGCCGCGATGAATCCGAGCGTGGCGGGCGGCAACCACGCGGCCGTGCACGTCGAGCACCAGGTGGTGCGCTGGTTCGCCGAGCTGGCCGGGTTCCCGGCGGGCAGCGGCGGGCTGCTCGTCAGCGGCGCGTCGGCCGCCACCGTGACGGCGCTCGCCGTCGCCCGTCACCACGCCGCCGCCCGTACCGGGCTCGACGTCCGGGCCGACGGCCTGCAGGGCCACGACCGGCGGTTCGTGCTGTACCTGGGGGAGGAGGCGCACGGCTGCGTCCGCAAGTCCGCCGAACTGCTCGGGATCGGCGCGGCGAACCTGCGGGTCGTCGGCTCGGACGGCGCGGGCCGGCTGCGGCCCGGCGCGCTGCGTGACGCCGTCCGCCGGGACCTGGCCGACGGGCACCTGCCCGTCGCCGTCGTGGCGAGCGCCGGGACGACGAACACCGGCGCCGTCGACCCGCTCGACGAGCTCGCCGACGTCTGCGCCGAGCACGGTGTCTGGCTGCACGTGGACGGCGCCTACGGCGGCCCGGCGGTGGTGCTGCTCGACGGCCACCCGGCCGAGCGGGCCGGCCTGGCCCGCGCCGACAGCGTCGGGATGGACCCGCACAAGTGGCTCTACGCGCCCGTCGACGCCGGCCTGCTCCTGCTGCGCGACCCGGCCGCCGCGCGGGACGCCTTCAGCCTGGTGCCGCCCTACCTGCGTACCGACGGCGACCCGGGCGGGGTCACCGGGCCGGTCTGGTTCAGCGAGTACGGGTTCGAGCAGACCCGGGGCTTCCGCGCGCTCAAGCTGTGGGTCCTGCTCAAGCACCTCGGCGTCGACGGCTACCGGCAGCTCGTCGCCCGGGACCTGGCGGTCGCCGCGCACCTCGCCGACGCCGTCCGGGCCGCCCCCGACCTGGACCTGCTCGCGCACGGCCTGAGCGTCGTCTGCTTCCGCTGCCGCCCGGACGGCGTGCCGGCCGACCGGCTCGACGAGCTGAACCGCGCGGTGGTCACCGCCGTCCAGCTGGGCGGCGGATCATTCCTGGCCGGCACCACGGTCGGCGGCGTCGTGGCGCTGCGGGCCTGCATCGTCAACCCGGGGACGACGACCGCGGACGTCGACGCGCTCGTCGCCGCCGTCCGTGCGGCCGGCACCGCCGGTGCCGCGATCGTGGTCGCCCCCTGAACTCGCCCCGCGCTGGTGGTCAGGCGTCGGGGGGCGGGTCGCCCAGCCCCTGGCCGTCCTGGCCGTCCTGACCGTCCTGGCCTTTGCGGAGCGAGCGGCTGTGGGCCGCCATCCGCTCGCGGAGGACCGCGCGGTCCGTCGGGACGGGCTGCGTGGTGGCGAGGAACTCCAGCAGCACCCGGGCGAACCGCTTCGGCTCGTCCATGTGCGGGAAGTGCTCGGACTGCTCGAAGATCTCGAGCACGCTGCCGGAAATGGCGGCATGGGCGGCGTGCGCGTGGGCCACCGGGATGACCGGGTCGTGGGCGCCCCAGACGATCAAGGTGGGGCGGCCCTCGGCGAGGTAGTGCCGGTCGCCGGCGTCCACCCGTTGGCCGCCGGGCTCGACGACGCTGCGCAGGGTGTGGACGAACGCGCTGAGGCTCTGGCTCTCGGAGAGCGTGGCGTAGCCGCGGGCGAGCTCGAGCATCGACGGCCGTGGGCGCGTCGGCAACCGGTGGAGCAGCCGGGCCACGGCCATCCCGGCGTGGTGTACCCGGGCGTTGGCGATCAGGGGCAGCACGAACTCGACACCGGGAACGGTGGCCGCCCGCAACGCCCAGCTCACGTCCCGCCCCAGCCCGCCGCTGCAGACCAGGACCAGCCGCTCGCAGTACTCGGGGTACTGGTAGCCGAACTGCAGGGCCACCCCGCCGCCCAGGGAGTGCCCGACCACGGTCGCCGTCTCGAGGCCCAGGTGCTGCAGCAGGTCACGCAGGCCGCTGGCGAAGGCTCCCAGGGAGTAGTCGCCGCGCGGCTTGTCCGAGTCGCCGTGGCCCAGCAGGTCGGGTGCGATCACGTGCGCGTGCTCCGCGAGCACCGGGATGACCGGGTCCCACGTGGCGCTGCTGCTGGTGATGCCGTGGATCAGGAGCAGGACGGGAAGTGCGGGGTCGCCGGCGACCCGGTAGGCCACCCGGTGCCCGTGCACGGTGATCTCGGTGGGGCGCATCACGACCCTTTCCTTGCCGAAAGCCCAAGCACACCACCTCCCGGACCGTCCGGGTCGCTCCCAACGTCACGATCCTCACGGCGGCGCGCCGTCGCGGTGCGACCTGGCGATGGATCACCCTGCGGAGCGGGCGTCGTACGTCGTGCGGTGGGCGAACACGTCGTCCATGTTGTCCTCGGCCCAGACCTTGAGGGCCCGCATCAGTCGGTGCAGGGAGAAGCCTAGGTCGGTGAGCTCGTAGCTGACGGTGACGGGCACGGTGGGCGTCGCGGTGCGTGTGACGAGGCCGTCCCGCTCCAGGGAGCGCAGTGTCTGGGTGAGCATCTTCTGGCTGACGCCGACCAGCAGGCGCGCCAGCTCCGAGTACCGCATCGGCCGCGGCTCGCCGTCGCAGCCCGGGCCGCTGCCCAGCGCCGCCAGGACCAGGGTGACCCACTTGTCCGAGATCCGGCTCAGCAACTGGCGGCTGGGACAGACCGCCAGGAACGCGTCGTACTCGGCCTTGGTGCGGGCGCTACGCACTTCCAAGTGCCTACTTCCCCTCGGAGAGCTACCTGTCCATAGTGAAGCAGGCAGCCGTCAGGCGCCAGACCCCCGACCTCCGAGAGCACGAGGTACGCGCATGCCTTCCCTTCCCCTTCCCGGCGGTACCTGGACGCTGGGCGACCTGACCGTCACCCGGTTCGGCTACGGCGCGATGCAGCTCGCCGGCCCCTGGGTCATGGGGCCGCCCGCCGACCGGGACGGCGCGCTCGCCGTCCTTCGTGAGGCCGTCGCCCTGGGCATCACCCACCTCGACACCAGCGGCGCCTACGGACCGCGCGTCACGAACCGGCTCGTCCGGGAGGCGCTGCACCCGTACCCCGACGCGCTGCACGTCGTGACCAAGGTGGGCTCGACGCGGGACGAGCAGGGCGGCTGGCCCCCGGCCCGGCGCCCGGACGACCTGCGCAGGGCCGTCCACCAGAACCTCGAGGACCTCGGCCTGGACGTGCTCGACCTGGTCAACCTGCGGCTCGGCAACGCCCAGGGCCCGCAGCCCGGCTCGCTCGCCGAACCGTTCGGGACGCTCGTCGACCTGCAGAAGGAGGGGCTGATCCGGCACCTCGGAGTGAGCACGGTGACGGCGGAACAGGTCGCCGAGGCCCAGGCGATCGCGCCGATCGTGTGCGTGCAGAACCTGTACAACGTCGCCCACCGGGCCGACGACGGCCTGATCGACTCGCTCGCCGAGCAGGGGATCGCGTACGTGCCCTACTTCCCGCTCGGCGGTTTCAGCCCGCTGCAGTCCGTCGCTCTCTCGGCCGTGGCCGCCCGCTCCGGGGCGTCACCGCTGTCCGTCGCCCTGGCCTGGCTGCTGCAGCGGTCGCCGAACATCCTGCTCATCCCCGGCACCTCGTCGGTGGCCCATCTGCGCGAGAACGTCGCCGGCGCGGCCCTCGTGCTCTGCGACGACGACCTCGCCGAACTGGACACGATCGGCCGCTGACGCCGGGCCCGGGTGGCGCCGGGGCGTGCCACGATCGGTCGATGGTCGCGAGCGCGGGGGCGGACCGCTTCGACGAGGGCGCGACGCTCGTGCGCCGTGACGTCCTGCGCGGCCGGCTGTGGAGCGCCTCCGCGCACCGCGTGGTCCGGGACGACGACGCCGGGCTGGTGCTGGCCTGCTGGCCGGGCACCGAGGTCGTGGCGGCCTCGACCTGGCTGCAGTGGCTGCGGACGGGCGACGCCGCGGTCCGCGGGCAGGCTCTGCCCGATCTCGCCGCCGCGCACTGGGAGCTGGACCTGGCGGTGGACCACCCTTGTCACGCAGATCCGGGCCGGGGAGTGGTTCAGCGTCCACCGCCGAGTACCTGCGGGCGCATCCTGAGGCCGCGCGCCGCTACGAAGCCGCGAAGCGGGCCGCGGCGGACCGGCATCCGTTCGACCGGCGCCGCTACGCGGAGGCCAAGCAGGAGGTCGTGGAGCGGCTCGCCGCCCAGGCCGAACGCTGGGGCCGCCGGAAGATGGCGCGCGGCTCCGTCCGTTCCCCAGGGGTGTCTGCCTGCAAAGCTGACACGGGCCGACCGCGATGGACCATGTCGCTCTTCTGATCGAGGTCCCCTCTGCCCGGAGCGCGACGGGGGCTCGTGAGGTGGGCTGTCAGGACCACGGGACTCGCAGCCGCCGGTAACGGGTGAAGGGGACGAGACCGAGCCGGCGGTACAACGGTTCGCCGAGGGCGGTCGCCTGCAGGACGACGAGGTCGGCGCCCCGGTCACCACCGGCGCGTGCGGCGGCGGTCGTCACCGCCCGGCCCAGCCCCCGGTGCCGGTGGTCCGGGTGGGTGACGACCCAGTAGATCCCGGCCACGGAGCCGGTGCTGACGGCCATCGCCGCGGCGACCGCGACCCCGCCCTCGCGGGCGACGAAGGCATCGACGGCCGGGTCCGCGAGCGCGCCCGCCGTGGCGAAGTGCGCCACGGACTCCGGCGCCCGTCCCGCGGCGACGATGCTGCACCGATGGACCTCGGTGAACGCGACGACGTCCGCGGCCGTGGCCACGCGCCGCACCTCGACGCCGTCCGGTTCGGGGGGCGTCGTCGCCCCGACGGCCGGGAGCCGGCAGGACATCCCGACGGCGGCGGGGTCCTCCCGCAGCCCGGCCGCGACCAGCGCCCCGACGAGGTCGGCGTCGGTGTCCTCGGCTCCCCACACGATCACGTCACGCCGGACGGTGCGGGCGAGTCGCGAGGCGGCCGCCAGGACCTGGCCGGCGTCCCGGTCGGGCTGCACCCGCACGGCGGCGGCGTGGAAGGGGCCCGTCACCGCGGCGGCCGACGCGATCAGCAGCACGCCGTCGCGTTCCTCGAGGACGGCGCCCGGCGCATGACGGGCGAACAGCGACAGGGCGGCGCGCAGGTTTGTCCCGGCGCGGGCCCGATCCCTCGGCTCCACGCCCCCGACGGTAGCCAGGAGCGCGGCGGGGCCATAATCGGTCCGGTCGGTCGACGGGTGGCGAGCGGGGAGCGGCACATGGACCAGTTCAGCGTCGTGGTCGGTGCCGGCTCGTACCGGTCCGACGACGAGGGGGCGGTGACGTTCCCGCACCGGTGGACGCCGGACGGCGTCACCGTGCAGGCCACGTTCACCGGTGCGCACCTGCTGCACCTGGCCGTCGCGGGCTGCGTCCTCAACGACGTCTACCGGGAGGCCGGCGCGCTGGGCTTGCCGGTCGACGGCGTGCGCGTCGAGGCCGTCGGCGGCTTCGACACCGGCACCTGGGCGTCCAGCGGGATCGACTACCGGATCGAGGTCGACTCCGCAGCGCCGGCGTCCGACCTCGCGGCGCTGCTGGAGCGCGTCGACGCGGTTGCCGAGATCCCGCGCGCGGTCCGCGCCGGGGCGACGGTGCGCCGGACCTGACCCGACGGCGAGGACGCGGCGCGCGTGCCGGTCAGTGCGGCAGGGGGAGCTCGAGCAGGTCCCGGCCGACCACCACCCGGCCCGCATAACCGTGCCGCGCCTGCAGCCATCGGCTCGCGGGCGCGGTGCCCGGCAGCAAGTGGCTCAGGACCAGGGTCTTCACCCCGGCCGGTGCGGCGACGTCCCGGCCGACCTGCTCGATCGTGGTGTGCGCCGTGAGCAGGTGCTGGCGCACCGGGCCGGCGAGCGCGGGCGGCAGGGCGGCCGTGAGCTGGTCCACGAAGTCGGGGTCGATCACCTCGTGGACCAGGTAGTCGGCGTCCCGGGCGAGGTCGACGAGGTTCTGGCTGACAGCGGTGTCACCGGAGACGACGACCGACCCGCGGGGGGTGTCGAAGCGGTAGCCGAAGGCGGGCGCGGTCGGCCGGTGGTCGACGAGCGTGGCCGTGACCGTGACGTCGCCGTCCTGCCAGACGGGCAGCGGCGCGGCCAGCCGGGGCGGCACGCCGGCCGGGTCGACGTCCCAGACCCCGACCAGGTCGATCTCGCTGATCCGGAACAGGGTGCCCGGGTCGGGGATCCCGGCGTCCCGGATCCGGTCGTTGGCGTCCTGCGCGAACGCCTCACGCACGTGCCGGGTCATTCCCGCGATGCCGGGGGTCGGCTCCTGCGGCGCGACGGGGTCCGGGGCGGCTCGCGTCGGCGGGAACACCCGCGGCAGGGTGCCCCGGTCGCCCGGCCCGAACACCTGGATCGGCGTCGCCGCCGACGCCGGCGACGCCGTCCGGTGGGCGACGTTGACGCTGCCCGTCGCGTAGACGGCGGGCCAGTCCGTGGTGTGGTCGCCGTGCAGGTGCGTGAAGAAGATGCCGGCCACCTGTGACAGCGCTGTCGGCTGCCCGCCGCGCGCCTGGTGCTGCACGAGCCGGAAGTAGGCGCCCATCCCGAGGTCCACCAGGTACACGCGGTCCTCGTGGACGAGCGCGGTGCATGTGCCGGCCCGCCCCGGGTCCAGGTAGAGGGGACCGCCGAGCGTTCCCAGCAGGACGAGCCGGGTCCGGGCCGGACCCGTCACCGACCTACCGCCCGGGCCCGCCGCCGCCGGAGCCACCCCCGCCCCCACCGTGCTCGCGGCCGCGGTCGCCGCCCCGGCCGCCAGCGCGGCGAGCACCCGGCGCCGGCTCGTCGGCGGGACCGCGGCCATGGCCTGCCCCAGCACGTCACACATGCCGTGTCTCCCTCCGGGGGCGGTCCTTCCAGGCTAGGTCGTCCCCCGGCGCCCGTCCTCCCATGATCGAAGGACGCCGACAGCCCTCCGACCACCCCCGGCCCTACCTCAAGTGCGGGCTCACACGGTGATGACGGGTTCGTGGCGCACCGGGAAGTTGACCGAGGCGGCGATGAAGCAGGCGCGGTGCGCGTCGGCGTGCAGCCGGCGCGCGGTCGCCACCATGTCGGCGGAGGCCACGGTGACGCGCGGCCGCAGGACGACCTCGGTGAAGCGGCCGCCCTGCTCGTCCTCGGTCATCGAGCCCTCGGCGTGGTCGACGTACTCGGTCACCACCACCCCGGCGTCGGCGCACAGGTGCAGGTACCAGAGCAGGTGGCACTGGGCCAGCGAGCCCACGAGCAGCAGCTCGGGGTTCCACCGGGCGGGATCGCCGCGGAAGGACGGATCAGAGCTGCCGGGGATGCCCGGGCGGCCGTCGGCGTCCACGAGGTGCTCGCGGCCGTAGGCGCGGTACCCGCTCGTGCCGGTACCCCGGTCGCCGGTCCAGGTCACGACGGTGCGGTACTGGTGCTCCCTGGTCACAGGCGTCAACCTACCCGGCGGTCGGTCGACGCCAGGTAGTCGTGGATGCTGGCGCTGATGCGCTTGCCGTCACCCATGGCGAGGATCACGGTGGCGGCGCCGCGTACGATGTCGCCGCCCGCGAAGACGCCGTCCATCGAGGAGTGGCCGGCGGCGTCCGTCTCGATGTAGCCCCAGCGGTTGAGCTGCAGGTCAGGGGCGGTCGAGGTCAGCAGCGGGTTGGCGCGCGTCCCGATGGCGACGATCACGGTGTCGCACGGCAGCACGAACTCCGACCCCTCGACCGGCACCGGACGGCGGCGGCCGGAGTCGTCCGGGGCGCCCAGCTCCATCCGCCGGCACTCCAGGCCGGTCACCCAGTTGCCCTCGTCGCCGACGACGCGCACGGGCGCGGTGAGGAAGTCGAACCGCACGCCCTCCTGCTCGGCGTGGTGCACCTCCTCGGCGCGGGCCGGCAGCTCCTCGCGGGAGCGCCGGTACACGATGACGGCCTCGTCCGCACCGAGCCGGCGGGCGGTCCGGACGGCGTCCATCGCCACGTTCCCGCCGCCCACCACGGCGACCCGCTTGCCGATGAGCACCGGCGTCCGGCCGTCCGGCATCCAGGCGCCCATCAGGTTGATCCGGGTCAGGTACTCGTTGGCGGAGTACACGCCCTTGAGGTGCTCGCCCGGCACGTCCATGAAGACCGGCAGCCCGGCCCCGACGGCGACGAACACCGCGTCGTGGTCGGCCCGCAGCTCGGGCAGCGTGAAGGTGCGCCCGATGATGGCGTTGCACTCGATCTTCACGCCCTGGGCGACGAGCCGGTCGACCTCGCGGCGGACGATGTCCTTCGGGAGCCGGAACTCGGGGATCCCGTACACCAGCACGCCGCCCGGCTCGTGGAACGCCTCGAAGACCGTGACGTCGTGTCCGTGCCGGACGAGCTCACCGGCCGCGGTCAGGCCGGCCGGCCCGGAGCCGACCACCGCGACGCGGCGACCGCTCGACGGTGCGGGCGGTGGCGGCTCGGTCAGGTTGGTCGAGGCCCAGTCCGCGACGTAACGCTCCAGGTAGCCGATGCCCACCGGTTGTCCGGCGACGCCGCGCAGCGTCGCACCGCGCGGGCACTGGCCCTCGCACTGCGTCTCCTGCGGGCACACCCGGCCGGTGACGCCGGGCAGCGCGTTGCACGAGAGCAGGTGCTCGGCCGCTCCCCGCAGGTCGCCCTCGGCGACCCGGCCGATGAACGCCGGGATGTCGACGCCGACCGGGCACCCCTTGACGCAGTGCGCCTGCTTGCAGAGCAGGCAGCGCTGCGCCTCGAGCAGGGCGACCTGGGCGTCGAACCCGAGGTTGACCTCCTCGAAGGAGTGCGAGCGCCCCTCGGCCTCGCGCTCCGGCATGGACTGGCGGTCGATGGACATCCGCTGCTTGGTGGGGATCCGCCCGAGCGGGACGACGACCGGCTCACGCTTCGGCTGATCGGTCATGTCACGCCTCCTGGCAGGCGAGCCGGCGGGCGAGGGCAGCCTGCTCGAACTCGCGGTAGGTGGTGAGCCGGTCGGCGAGCAGGTCGAAGTCGACGCTGTGGCCGTCGAACTCGGGGCCGTCGACGCAGGCGTACTGGCTGTGGCCGTCGATGCTGACGCGGCAGCCGCCGCACATCCCCGTGCCGTCGAGCATGATCGAGTTGAGCGACACCGTGGTCTTCACCCCGAGCGGCCGCGTGACCTCGGCGCAGGCGCGCATCATGGGCACCGGGCCGACGGCGTACACCTCGTCGACGTGCTCGCTGCGGCAGACGTCGTCCAGGGCGGTCGTGACGAAACCCCGACGGCCGTAGCTGCCGTCGTCCGTGCAGACGACGACGTCGCCGGCGGTGCGCAGCTCCTCCTCGAGGATCACCCACTCCCGCGACCGGCCTCCGATCACCGACGTCACCCGCACGCCCGCGGCGGCGAGCGCCTGCGCGATCGGCCAGATCACCGCGGTGCCGACGCCGCCGCCGACGCACACCGCGTGGCCGCTCGCGAGGAGGTCGGTGGGCCGGCCGAGCGGGCCGGCGACGTCGGTGATGACGTCGCCGACGCCCAGCTCGACGAGGTCGCTCGTGCTCGCGCCGACGGCCTGGATCACGAGCGTGATGGTGCCGCGCTCGCGGTCGACGTCGGTGATGGTCAGCGGGATCCGCTCGGCACCTGGCCCCTGGCGGACGATGACGAACTGGCCGGGCCGCCGGACCTGCGCGATGCGCGGGGCGTCGACGACCAGTCTCGTGACGTTCGGTGACAGGGGCGTCGTCGCCCGGATGATGTTCACGCTGTCCGCCCACCTCGCTGTCGTCGGCGTCGCCTCGTTGCGGCGCGTCGCTGGCGAGTCTGTCCGGGTGAGCAGGGACGGGTAAGGGCCACAGGTCCCCGGGACGGATCATCGAACCGTCCGCGCGCCGACCGGCGGCGACGGGAACGTCAGCGGTCGCCGAGTGCGGCGAACCAGTGGGCGTCGCGGCGCCGCTCGGCGGCGGACAGGAGCCGGCCGAGCGGGAACCCGGCCAGCAGGGCGGCGACCGCGGCGACCACGATCGGGGCCAGGTGCGTCGACTCGGCGGGCTGGACGGCGTCCGCCGGCACGCCGCGCGAGGGGTCCTTCGGGTCAACGACGACGGGCAGCTGCGACCCCGCGGTCACCGGCTGGGCGCACCAGCGGACGGCGGGCACGGTGAGCATGCCGTGCCCCGGCGCCGTCACCACCAGCTCCTGGCGGCAGTAGCCCAGCTTGATCTCACCGCCTTCAGGCGCCTGGACGACGACCGTCGTCACCGCCGTGCCGTGGTCGGTGAGGTTGCGGTCGGCCCGGGCGTCCTCCCAGGCCGTCCAGGCGACGCCGCACCACAGCACGGTCCAGCCGACGGCCACCAGCGCCAGCAGCCAGAGCGGGAGCCGCAGGCGGCGACGCCGTGGCGTCGGCGGGATCGCCCGGCCGGCAGGGCCGTGCGGCTCGGAGGAACCGGCGGGACCGGCGGGTCGGGGTGCGGCGCTGGACACGGGTGGCTCCGGGCTCGTGACGATGTCCGTTCACGGTCCCTCGCCGGACGCCGCCAGGCAAGTGCAGCGCGGGGCTGATCTCGCTCGCGGGCCCGTGATGCTCAGGTCAGGTCGCGCGTGATGGTCAGGTCAGGGCCGAGCCGGCCTGCCACTGGGCCCAGGGGAGGTTCCAGTCGTACAGGCCGGGGTCCTGGGTGGCGATGCGCTCCTGCGGGCCGCGGCCCGTGCGGCTGACGATGACGACGTCCCCGACGACCGCGTTCTGGTAGAAGGTCTTCGCGTCGGTGTCCGAGAGGTGGACGCAGCCGTGCGAGACGTTGGCCCGGCCGAGGAGACCGTCCCAGCTGGCGGCGTGCAGGAAGGTGCCCGAGGCGGTGATCCGGGTGGCCCAGTACTCCTTCTCGTCGTAGTAGTCCGGGTCCTTCTTGTCGCACGTGATGCGTGCGCTGCACGAGTCCATCTGGACCACCGACGCCTTGCCCAGCACCACGTACGTCCCGCTGTACGTCTCCAGGCCCTTGCGGCCGGTGCCCGACTTCCACTCGCTGACGAGCTTGCCGTCCTGGAAGACCTGGGTGCGGTGCGTCGTGCCGTCGACGCGGGTGACGTGCGACGCGCCGATGGTGAAGGTCTGCTCGTAGTCCTTGCGCCCGAAGCGGTTGGGTGAGGCCTGCACCCCGGCGATCTTCATGTCCAGGTGGACCGTGGTGCCCGGCGTCCAGAACTCCTGCGGCCGCCAGTGGACCTCGCTGCCGCTCAGCCAGTGCCAGCTCCCGGTGACGCTCGCCCCGGCGGGCGTCTTCGCGTCCACCGTCATGACCTTCTCCAGCTCGGCCCGGCGCGCGACCGCGGTGAGGAAGCGGACGACGACGGGCTGGCCGATGCCGACGGTCGTCCCGTCGTCCGGCGTGACGTTGAAGCTGAGGCGCTTGTCGTCGGGGACGGGGGCGACGGTGAACGACGTCTGCACGCTGCGCACCTGGCCGGCGGAGTCCTTGACGGACGCCTCCACCTGGTAGGCGGCCGCCGGACGCGGCGCGTTCTGCGAGTCCCAGCCGACGCCGTCGCCGGTGATGTCACCCTCCAGCGCCTGGCCGCCGTCCTGCGTGCTCACTTGCACGGACGTCAGCGAGCCGCCGTCGACGGCGAGGTGTACCGGGTTGAGGTACGAGACGGAGGAGCCGGACTTCGTCACCGTCACGGTGGGTTCGGTCGGGGTGGGGGAGGCGGACGACGCCGAGGGCGCGGCGGACGTGGCGCCGCCGGCCGAGGTGTGGCCCGGCGAGCTGCAGCCCGTCACGGCGAGCAGGGTCAGGGCGACGGCCGCGAGGAGCCCGCGGCGCAGACCGAGGACGTCGAGCCGGGTCCGGACCGGGAACACAGGGGCGACCACGAAACCATCGTACGTGGCGCAGCG
>Ga0302322_100001506_pt1 | contig 19068 bp, 17 predicted proteins | sample Fen_T0_2_FD_203757 | JGI IMG/M metagenome (GOLD analysis project Ga0302322, IMG submission 203757) | Peat permafrost microbial communities from Stordalen Mire near Abisko, Sweden - Fen_T0_2 | ecosystem: Environmental > Terrestrial > Soil > Wetlands > Permafrost | place: Sweden: Abisko... | reverse complement strand
ACGAATTCTTGAACGTAGAAAAATTCCCGACGATGACCTACAAGTCCGCCGACCTCGTGTTCGATGGCGACAACCTCGTGGGCGCCAACGGCGACTTCACGATGCTGGGCGTGACCAAGCCCGTTGCGCTGAAGGTCACCAGCTTCAAATGTGCCCCAAATCCGTTCAACAAGCGGCCGATGTGCGGCGGCGAGGCCACGGCCACGCTCAAGCGAACGGATTTCGGCATGAAGGCCGCGCTGGGCGCGGCGAGCGACGAGATCAGGATCGTCATCCCGTTTGAGGCGGCGAAGGAACAGTCGTAGCGGTCAGGTCGCGACACGCGCCTGCATTTGTTTCACGGCCGCGACCAACGCTCTCGTTATCCCGGGCTCGCGCACCGAATGCCCGGCATCGGGCACCACGATGTACTCCGCCTCCGGCCATGCGCGCGCCAGCGCATCGGCCGTGATCGGCGGGCAGACGATGTCATAGCGACCCTGGACGATCGTGCATGGCAGGTGGCGGATGGTCGCCACGCCGTCCAGCAACTGGCTCGGTGCAAGAAAGCCCTTGTTGACGAAGTAGTGCGCCTCGATCCTCGCGATGGCCAGCGCGGCGGCATCGCCGTCGAACCGGCCGAGCGGATCGGCAATAGGAAGGAGTGTCGTGCACGCGCCTTCGTAGCGGTCCCACGCGCGCGCGGCCGGCAGATGCACCGACGGATCACGGTCAGTGAGCCTCCGGTAGTAATTGCCCAGCAAGTCGCCGCGCTCGGCGGGCGGCAGCGCTTCGGTGAACGCGCGCCACGCCTCCGGGAAGATGTTTCGCATACCGTGCATGAACCAGTCGATCTCGGGTTCGGTGGCAAGGAATATGCCGCGGAGCACCAGTCCCAGCACGCGATCGGGATGCGCCTGTGCATACGCGAGCGCCAGCGTCGAGCCCCACGAGCCGCCAAAGACCAGCCAGCGCTCGATCCCGAGTTCCGTGCGCAGGCGTTCGACGTCGGCGACCAGATGCGGTGTCGTGTTGTCGGAGAGCGCAGCCGCAGGCGTGGAGCGACCTGCGCCGCGCTGGTCGTACAGAACGATGTTCCAGAACGCGGGATCGTAGAAGCGGCGATGGTGCGGCAGGCAGCCGCCACCCGGCCCGCCGTGCAGGAACACCAGCGGCACGCCGTTCCTGCTGCCGCACGCTTCCCATTGCATCAGGTGGACTGAATCGAGCGCGAGCCGCCCGGAGGCATACGGCTCGATCTCGGGAAAGAGCGACGCGTCGGACGACGAAGACCGGGTGGCGTCGTTTGCGGCCATCAGCCGGCGCTCCGAATCTCGATCTCGATCTTTCCCAGGTCGCCGAACGTCACCGTCAGCGGCGTGCCGACCGGAACGTCGATCGCGCCGGCGTAGGAACCGGTGGTGACGACCTGGCCCGCGCGCAGGCCTTCGTCGCGGCCGGCAAGAAAATTCGCGAGCCAGTACAACGGCCGCAGTGGATGACCGTCGCCGTGGCGCCCGTCGTGCGTCGACAGCACGCCCGCCGGTGTGCGGATGGTGACCGGGAAGGATTCCAGCGCGGCATCGAGCCCGCCTGGAAAGAGCGGACCGATGAACAGTCCCTGGTTCTGCACGAAGTCGGCCATCATCTCGGGCCAGCTCGCGGCGGCAGGATCCGCGTAGCGCGTGCCGAGCAGTTCGAGGACGAGGCGCGGCTCGGCGATCGCCGAACGAATCTCCGCTTCGGTGTACGGCATGTCCCGCTTCGGCAGGTCCCGGCCCATCACGAAGGCGACCTCGGGTTCGATCCGGGCGATTGGGCCCGTCGTCACGATGGCGCACGGCGACTTGCGGAAAATGGTCGACGCGAAGATCGGCGCGACGTTGAGCGCCCGCGCTTCCGAAGGCACCGAGCATTTCCAGCCGCCGACGGCCTGCCCCAGCAACGCGACGACGCGACGCTGGATGACGAGCGCCGCATCGAGGTCCGCCGGGCGATGGGCTTCCGGCAATCGCGCGCCCGGCTTGCCGGTCCTGCGTGCCGCGGCCAGGAACTGCGCTGCGGCTTCCTGCTGCTCGACTCCCATGGAATTCCCTCGTCGTGGTCCGGGCCAAACGGTGATTATGCAGCCAGTCCCGCTCTGCGGTGAACGGCACGCGGCCAGCCCATGTCGGGTATTCTGTCGGGCCACGTTCCCCATCGACCCGGCGTTTCCCGCGCAATGAAAACCCGACTTGCCGTTCCGCTGTGCCTGCCCGCCGATCACGACCGCGCGCTGCTCGTCGGCCGCGTCTTCGTGGCAGCGCTGGAGGGCCCCGTGCTCGTGCGCGTGCAGGCGGACGGCATCTACGATCTCTCCGCCGTCGCCGCCACGTCGAGCCAGTTGCTCGGCATGGCCGATCCGGTCGCGGCCATCCGCTCGGCGGGGACGCTGGCGCGCATCGCCGCCACCGCCGACGTGCTGGCCAATTCCGCGTTCGATGCGCGCGACCCGGCGCTGCCGTGGTTCCTGGCACCGTGCGACCTGCAGGCGCTCAAGGCTTCCGGCGTGACCTTCGTCGCCAGCACACTCGAGCGCGTCATCGAGGAACAGGCGCGCGGCGATCCGGCGAAGGCCGTCGCAGTACGCCGCGAAATCGTCGCGGTGATCGGCGACAATCTTTCGAAGATCCGTCCCGGCTCGCCCGAAGCTGCGCAGGTCAAGGAAGCGCTGATCCGGCAGGGCGCGTGGTCGCAGTACCTGGAGGTGGGCATCGGTCCGGACGCCGAGATCTTCACCAAGTCGCAGCCGATGTCCGCCGTGGGCGTGGGCGCCGAGGTCGGCATCCATCCCAAATCGGAGTGGAACAATCCTGAGCCGGAGATCGTGCTCGCGGTGAACGGGCAGGGCCGGACCGTGGGTGCGGCGCTCGGCAACGACGTCAACCTGCGCGATTTCGAGGGCCGCAGCGCGCTGCTGCTGGGCAAGGCGAAGGACAACAACGCCTCATGCGCGATCGGGCCGTTCATTCGCCTCTTCGACGAGCATTTCGGCATCGACGACGTCCGCCGCTGCGACATCGCGATGCGCGTCGACGGTCCCGAGGGCTTCGAGATGACGGGCGCTTCGTCGATGGCGATGATCAGCCGCGACCCGCTCGACCTCGTCAGCCACGCGATCGGCGCCAATCACCAGTACCCCGACGGGCTGATGCTGTTCCTGGGCACGATGTTCGCGCCGGTCAAGGACCGCCTGGGGCCGGGCAAGGGCTTCACGCACGTCGTCGGCGACATCGTCACCGTGACCACGCCTGCGCTCGGCGCGCTCGTCAACCGCGTCAATCATTCCGACAAAGTCGCACCGTGGACCTTCGGCGCAGGCGCGCTGATGCAGAACCTCGCGCGGCGGCGTCTCCTTTAGCGAAACCGGATCAAATCATGGCTGAACTGTTCAGGAACTACATCGCCGGCGAATGGGTCGCCGGTGCGTCCGCGACGGCGAACCGCAATCCGTCCGACACCAGCGACGTGATCGGCGAATATGCGCAAGCCGACGCCGAACAGACACGCAACGCGATCGCGGCGGCGAAGAAGGCGTTTCCCTCGTGGTCGACCGGTTCGATCCAGGAGCGCGCCAACATCCTGGACCGCGCGGGGAGCGAGATCATCGCGCGCAAGGACGAACTCGGCGCGTTGCTGTCCCGCGAGGAAGGCAAGACGCTGCCTGAAGGCATCGGCGAGGCGATGCGCGCCGGCCAGATCTTCAAGTTCTTCGCCGGCGAAGTGGTGCGGCTGACCGGCGACAAGCTGGCATCCGTCCGCCCGGGCGTCGATGTCGAGGTGACGCGCGAGCCGCTCGGCGTCATCGGGCTCATCACGCCGTGGAATTTCCCGATCGCGATTCCCGCGTGGAAGATCGCGCCGGCACTCGCCTACGGCAACACCGTCGTGTGCAAGCCGGCCGACCTGGTGCCCGGATGCGCGTGGGCGATCGCCGAGATCCTCGCGCGCGCCGGCTTGCCCGCGGGCGCGTTCAACCTGGTGATGGGGCGCGGCTCCGTCGTCGGCGAAGTCATCGTCAATCATCCCGATGTCACGGCGATCAGCTTTACCGGGTCCGTGGGAACGGGCCGCGCGATTGCGGGCAAAGCGATCGCACGGATGGCCAAGATCCAGCTCGAAATGGGCGGCAAGAATCCACTGATCGTGCTGGATGATGCCGACCTTCCCACGGCAGTCAACTCCGCAGTGCAGGGTTCGTATTTTTCCACCGGACAGCGCTGTACCGCTTCGTCGCGGTTGATCGTCACCGCCGGCATTCACGACCGCTTTGTTGCGGCGGTCACCGAAAAGCTGAATACGTTGCGTGTCGACAACGCATTGCTGCAAGGCACGGACATCGGTCCCGTCGTCGACCCGAGCCAGTTGGACCAGGACGAGAAATACATGGCGATCGGCAAGGCGGAGGGCGCGAAGCTCGTCACTGGCGGCGAGCGACTGACGCGCGCCACGGAAGGCTACTACCTGTCACCGGCGCTCTTCACGGAGGCGACCAACGCGATGCGCATCGCGCGCGAGGAAATCTTCGGCCCGGTGGCGTGCGTAATCCGCGCCAAGGATTACGACGAGGCTCTCGCGCTGGCTAACGACACCGAGTTCGGGCTGTCGGCGGGCATCGTCACGACGTCGCTGAAATATGCGTCGCACTTCAAGCGCCACGCGCAGGCGGGCATGGTGATGGTCAACGTGCCCACCGCCGGCGTCGACTATCACGTGCCGTTCGGCGGCCGCAAAGGGTCGAGCTACGGTTCGCGCGAGCAGGGACGCTACGCGGCGGAATTCTTCACCACCGTCAAGACGGCGTATACGGCGGCCTGAGGGACACCGATTTGTTGTAAGCGGCGCGCGCATCGGTGACGAGATGAACTGGGTCCAGATTGCCTGGGTAATGATGATCGCCGGGAGTCTCATGCTCGGCGTCGTCCACCTGTTCGTCTGGCAGAAGCAACGATCGCAGTACGCCAATCTGCTGTTTTTCGTGGTTGCTGTGTCGGCCGCAGCCTACGGTGCCTACGAACTCGCGCGCATGCAGGCCGGGACACCGGCCAGTCTTGCGGTCAATGCGCGCTGGTCTCACGTACCGCTCGCGGTGTTCATCATTGCGGTCGTGGGATTCGTGCGCCTCTACTTCGACGCCGGCCGGACATGGCTCGCCTACGCCGTGATCGGACTTCGCCTGGCCGCCCTCGCGCTGAATTTCCTGACGGGCGTCAACGTAAATTTTCGGGAAATCACGGCGCTGGATCATCTGCAGCTTTGGGGAGGCGCCGTCGTCTCCGGACCCATCGGCATCCCGAATCCGTGGGCGATCATCCCCCAGCTCAGCAACCTGCTGCTCGTGGTATTCATCGTGGACGCGTCCGTCACGCTTTGGCGCAGGGGCGGGGCGGTGTCGCGTCGCCGCGCAGCGTTCGTCGGGGGCAGTCTCGCCTTTTGCGTCCTGGCCGCGGCCAGCTTCGCCGCACTGGTCGTCACCGGCGTGGTTCACGCACCCACCATCCTCATGCCGGGCTTTTTCGTCGTCGTGCTGGCGATGGGCTACGAGCTCGTCTGGGACCTCGTCGCCGCTGGACAGCTTGCGGCGCAGCTCCGGGCAAGCGAGCAGCGCTTTCGTACGGTCGTCGAGGCGGTGCCGAGCGCGATTCTTCTGGTCGACGGCAAAGGCATGATCACGCTGGCAAATGCGCGGGCGGAGACCGTGTTCGGGTACCAGCGCGCGGAACTCGTCGCGCAGCCGGTCGAAATGCTTATTCCGGAGCGCCTTCGTGCTTCGCACGCCGCCGTGCGGGGCGACTACGCCGGAGATCCGCAGGCGCGGGCAATGGGTGCCGGACGTGAACTTGTCGCGCGACGAAAGGATGGCAGCGAAATCCCCGTGGAAGCGGCGCTCAGTCCGATGCCCACCAAGGAGGGCCTGTTCGTGCTGGTGTCCGTGATCGACATTTCCGAGCGCAGGAAACTGGAACGTTCAGCCGCCCGGCAGCGCGACGACCTCGCACACCTGTCACGGGTCGCGATGCTGGGCGAGCTGTCCGGATCGCTCGCGCACGAACTCAACCAGCCGTTGACGGCCATACTGAGCAACGCACAGGCCGCGCAACGGTTCCTCGCGCAGAGCCCGCCGCGCATCGACAGGCTCGCGGAGATCCTCGCCGACATCGTGAAGTGCGATCACCGCGCGGGAGCAGTGATTCAGAGGGTACGATCTCTTCTCCGGAAGGAAAATTCGCAGCTTCATTCGCTCGACGTGAACGACGTGGTCGACGAGTCGCTGCGCCTGATCCACAGCGACCTGATGAATCGGCAGGTGATGATCAGCACCGACCTCGCCGCCGGGTTGCCGGCGGTGAGCGGCGATCGGAATCAGCTGCAGCAGGTGCTCCTGAACTTCGTGATCAACGGATGCGATGCCATGGATGGGCAAGAGATGGATCGGCGGTTGCTGGTGCGAACGCAGGCAACGGCCCACGGCAACGTTGAGGTCTCCGTTGCGGACCGGGGCGCAGGAATTCCTGCGGCGAATCTCGAGCGCATTTTCGAGCCCTTCGTGACCACCAAAGCTACCGGCATGGGTCTGGGCCTCGCCATTTGCAGGTCGATCGTCGAGGCACATGGCGGCCGTCTGTGGGCAACCAACAACGCGGACCGCGGTGCCTCGCTGCATTGCGAATTGCCGGCCGCAAAGAACTAGCGTCCATGCGAGAGCTCCCGCCAACGGTATACGTAGTCGACGATGATCCCGACGTGTTGAAGGCGATCGATCGATTGCTCGAATCGATTGGACTGAACGTTGCAACGTTTTCGTCGCCGCGTCAGTTTCTGGAAGTCTACGACGGGAACGCTCCGGGCTGTCTTGTGCTCGACCTCGCACTGCCGGGACTGAATGGTCTCGACGTCCAACGGGTTCTGGAACAGCGTGGGAGCGCGCTGCCGATCGTCTTTCTCACCGGTCGCGGCGACATTGCCGCAAGCGTTCAGGCGATGAAGCATGGCGCGGCGGACTTCCTCACCAAGCCGATAGATGACACAGCGTTGCTTACAGCCGTTCGCGATGCGCTAGCCAGGGATAGGGCGTTGCGGCCGGCGCAACTGGAGCGGGAGCGCATCGCGAAGTCCCTTGCGATGCTTACCGAGCGGGAACGCCAGGTTCTCGAGTTGATCGTGGCCGGAAGGCTGAACAAGCAGATTGCCGCCGAACTGGGCACGACCGAGAAGACAATCAAGTTTCATCGCGGCAACCTGATGCGCAAGATGGGGGCGCGGGTAGTTGCCGATCTGGTGAGACTGGCGGACCGCGCCGGGGTCGGGTCGACGTCCGGAAACTGAAGCAGCGCCGCCTTGTGCGCGCCGCGTCCGCTACCTGGACCAAAGTCCAGTTGGATCGGTCGCCGCTGCTTGGTACCGTCGACATCGAGATGCCAAAGGGCGCGCCGCTGCTGGCCGTTGTGGACGATGACGCAGACGTTCGCGTTGCGTTGACGCGCCTCGTTTCCTCCGCGGGTTTCGCCGTCGAAACGTTCGCGTCGGGCGCGGAGTTCCTGCATTCCGTTTCTGACCACGAACCGGACTGCGTCGTGCTCGACCTGCACATGCCGGAGATGAGCGGATTCGATGTGCAGGGCGCGCTTGCCAACGGTCATCCGGATTTGCCCGTCGTTGTCATGACGGGACACGACACTTCGGAAACTCGCGCGCGAGCCTTGCAAATGGGCGCGAAGGTCTACCTCCGCAAGCCCATCAACGACGAAGCATTGCTTGCGGCGATCGGCGATGCCATCGGCCATGCGTCAACCCGTACGGGAGAAGTTCGATGAATGCACAACATGTATTCAAATTGCTGGCCTCGGCAGTTGCGATCGCCTCGTGCCTGGGTTCGGCCTCGGCGCAACAGGTGACCGGCGTCCTGGGTTCGCCCGGCGCCACCACCACTCTCGACGGCAGGCAGTTGCCTCCGCCCGATCCCAAGTTCGGCGGCGTGATCAAGGAGCGCGCCTCCGAGTCGAAGCAATGGTGGGCACCGCGCGTCGTGCCGCCGAAGGGCGCGCCCAACGTGCTGCTGATCATGACGGACGATAGTGGCTTCGGCGCGCCTGGCACGTTCGGCGGCGTCGTTCCCACCCCGGCGATGGACCGGATCGCGAAAAGCGGGCTGCGCTACACCAATTTCCACTCCGCGTCGCTCTGCTCGCCGTCGCGCGCCGCTCTGATCACCGGGCGCAACCACCATGTGGCGGGCTTCGGCGTGGTGGGCGAGATTGCGACAGGGTTTCCTGGCTACGACTCGATCATCCGCAAGGAGAACGGCACCATCGGTGCGATCCTCAAGGAGAACGGGTACGCCACGTCGTGGTTCGGCAAGAACCACAACACGCCGTTCTACGAGGCAACGCCGGCCGGCCCCTTCAACCAGTGGCCGGTGGGGATGGGCTTCGAGTACTTCTACGGTTTCGTCGGCGGCGACACCAGCCAGTGGCAGCCGAACCTGTTCCGCAATACGACCCCGATCTTCCCCTTCCAGGGCAACCCGGGCTGGAATCTGACCACGGCGATGGCCGACGAGGCAATCCAGTACATGACGGAGCTGAAGGAGATCGCGCCCGGCAAGCCCTGGCTCGTCTACTACGTGCCGGGCGGCACGCACTCTCCGCACCATCCGACGCCGGAATGGGTCAAGAAGATCAGTGACATGCATCTGTTCGACGGCGGCTGGAACAAGGTGCGCGAGACCATCTTCGCCAACCAGAAGCGCCTGGGCATCATGCCCGCCAACGCGCAACTGACTCCGTGGCCCAAGGACCTGCCCACGTGGGATTCGCTCGGCTTCGAGGAGAAGAAGCTCTTCATCAAGCAGGCGGACATCTTCGGCGCCTATCTTGCCTACACCGACCACGAGATTGGCCGGGTCATCCAGGCGGTCGAGGATCTGGGTCAGCTCGACAATACGCTGATCATCTACATCGCCGGCGACAATGGCGCTAGCGCCGAGGGCATGCTCAACGGCACGCCGAACGAGTTCACTACGTTCAACGGCATCGAAGTGCCGGTCAAGGACCAGTTCCTCTGGTACGAGTTCTGGGGTTCCGAGAGGACGTTCCCGCACTTTGCCGCCGCCTGGTCGTGGGCGATGGACACGCCATTCAAGTGGATGAAGCAGGTGGCGTCGCATTATGGCGGGACGGCCCAGGGCGTGGCGATGTCGTGGCCCGGACACATCACTGACGCCGGTGGCATCCGCCGTCAGTTTTCCCATCTCATCGACATCGCGCCGACGATTCTCGAGGCGACCGGCATCCCGTTGCCGGAAAACCTGGACGGCATTAAACAGCGGCCCATGGATGGCGTGAGCATGGCGTACACATGGACGAAGGCGAACGCCAACGCCCCGACCAGGCACATGACCCAATATTTCGAAATGCTCGGCAACCGCGCCATCTACCACGACGGTTGGATCGCGACGACGACACCGGCGACCCTTCCTTGGATCCTGAGCACCAAGCCGGCACCCGACGTGATTACCGGGTACAACTGGGAACTCTACAACGTCGGCGACCTGCAAAGCGGCGATCCCACGGAGAGCAACGACCTGGCCGCAAGCAGGCCGGACAAGGTGAAGCAGATGCAGGAGCTTTTCTACGCGGAGGCCGCGAAGCACAACGTGCTGCCGCTCGACAACTCGACGCTGACGCGCTGGAACGCGCCGCGCCCCAATCTGCGGGCGGGCCGGACGGTGTTCACGTATTCGGGCGCGCCGATCAGCGTCCCCAACAGCGGCGCGCCGAGCATTCTCAACAAGTCGTACACCATCACGGCCGAAGTGACGATTCCCGAAGGCGGCGCCGAGGGCATGATCGTCACCGACGGAGGGCGTTTCGGCGGTTATGGCCTGTTCCTGAGCAAGGGCGACCTGGGATTCGGCCGGGGAAAGCCTGTGTTCCTCTACAACTTCCTCGACCTCAAGCGCACGACCTGGGAGGGGCCCGAGTTGAAGGCCGGCAAGCACACGATCGTCTTCGACTTCAAGTCGGATGGTCCGGGCCTGGCCAAGGGGGGCACCGGAGTTCTCCTCGTCGACGGCAAGGAAGTGGCGAGGAATTCCATGGAGCACACCACGCCGATCACATTCCCGGAGGACGAGACTTTCGACATCGGACAGGACACCCGCACGCCGCTGGCGCTCATCGAGTATCGCTACGACTCGCCGTTCAGGTTCACCGGCAAGATCAACAAGGTCACATTCAACCTCGGCGAGGAAAAATTGACTGCCGAGGAACAGGCGATTGTGCACAAGGCCCTCGCGCGGGCACGCGATGAGCTTTAGGATCGAACCAGCGCAATGAAACCGGCGCTCGTATTTGCCGCCATTGGCGAAGCGATGACCGGGGCGGCGTTGCTCATGTTTCCGGGTTGGATCGGGCGTTTGCTGTTCGGCGTCGAACTGACCGACGTGGCCGCCATTGCGGCGCGCGTGGCCGGAATCGCGTTGATCGCGTTGGGAATCGCCTGCTGGCCCGGAACGCAACTGATTGGCATGTTGATCTACAGCGCCGGGGTCGCCTTGTTCCTCGCGTGGGTCGGGCTGGCCGGCGGATCGGCCGGAATCCTGCTGTGGCCGGTGGTCATTCTGCACATGATCCTGACGGCGCTGCTGATGCGGTCATTGCCTGGGGACCGCGACGCCAAAGCTTGACATGCAATTCCCGCGTCCAATGCCTCCGGTGTCGCGGGCAGTGTTTCTGCTGAATTGAATCCGGGCGCCAATGCATGATCGAGGAGTCGGAAATGAAAAGAGCCTTCTGGTTGATCGCCTCTGTTGCGGGTATTACGGCGGGTATTGCCTACGCGCAGTATCCGATCCTGGACATGGTGGCCGGCAAGGTCATCCAGAAATACCAGAGCTCGTCCTGCGAGCAGCTGTGGCAGAAGAAGGGCGAGCCGAAGTCGATGGAAGAGCAGCGCGTCATCGGCCTCCTGCAAAACGACCCGCAGATGCGCACCGCTTTCATCAATCAGGTCGCTGCGCCGATCGCGAACAAGATGTTCGAATGCGGGATGATCCCTTGATGCAAGCACTGCGGCGAGGCTGAAGATGATGAAGAGAAATCCCATGCGTCCGTGGCGCGGCAGAACGGTGACGCTGGCCGTCGGACTGGCACTGGCGTGTGGCGTGGGGGGGCAATCGCCTGCGCCTGACGCAAAATCCGCGAAGCCGTCGGCAAAGGCGCCAGCGGCAGCGAAGCCCGCGATGAAGTACACACCGCCGGAATTCAAGCTGGTGCTGGAACCGAGGGCGATGGACCTCCTCAAGGCGACCAGCGCCAAGCTTGCAGCGGCCAAGTCCCTGTCGTTCACCGCCACGGTGAGCTATGAGTACCCGAGCAAGCTCGGTCCGTCGATCGTCTACACGTCGCGCTACGACGTGGCCATGGTGCGGCCGGACAAGCTCCGGGTCATCATGCCCGGCGACGGTCCGGCGTCGGAGTTCTACTACGACGGCAAGGCGATGCTGGCCTATGCGCCGGCCGAGAACCTGGTCGCCGTTGCCGATGCGCCGCCTACTATCGACGCGACGCTGCGGGCGGCCTTCGACAAAGCGGCGATCTACTACCCGTTCACCGATCTGATCGTCTCTGATCCCGTTGCGGCACTGACCGACGGAGCGATGCTCGCGTTCACCATCGGGCAATCGGATCTCGTTGGCGGGACCAAGACCGACATGGTGGCGTGGGCCAACGACGACGTGTTCCTGCAGATCTGGATCGGCGCCGACGACAAGCTGCCACGGCGCATCCGTGCCGTGTACCGGACGGACCCGTACGGTCTCGGCCATCAGATGGACCTGTCCAATTGGCAGTTGGACGGTCCGCTGGCGCCGGACGCATTCGTGTCGCAGAAGGCCCAATCCGCGAAGCGCATCGCGTTCGCCAGCCCTGGCGGCACCGCGCCGGCGACCGCCAAGCCACCGGCCAAGGCGACGCAGGCCAAACCCGCGCCGTCCGAATCGACAACCAAATCCCAATGAGGTCGCGCGCCATGAACACGATGATTTCGCGTACGGCGTTCCTCATGTTCGCTGCCCTGGCGGCTGCTGACGCCCATGCGTGGGCCAGTGCCAACCGCTATGGCGGGAGTACCAGCCACAGCTGGGGCTCGACGAGCCATGAGAACGCCTGGGGCGGCAGCTCGTCGCATACCTATGGCGAGGGCACGTCCCACACCAATGCGTATGGCGGCAGCACCAGCCATTCGTATTACGGCGGCACCGAACACACGAATGTCTATGGCGGCAGCACGTATGGCCGCTACGGCAGCGGCGCCTATCACACCTATCCGTCGGGCGCGACCTACTACCATCCGCCGACCTATCCGTATTACCACCCGCCAGTCGCCGTACCGTACTACTCGTCCGGTTGCTGGGGCTGCGCGGCCGCTGCAGGTGCGATTGTCGGTGCGACCGTGGGTGCCGCGGCGGCGTCGGCCAACTCGGCCGCGGCAACATCGAGCGCGTACTCCGCCGGCGTCGCGGCCGGCAGCGCGAGCACGGCGGCAGCGACAAGTGCCGCCTACAGCGCCGGGGTTGCCACGGGGGCATCCATAAGCGCACCGGCAGGCAGCGCGTACGTGATGGGCATCAACTATGCGAGCGTGCCTGCCGGCTCGATGACCATCGACAAGAACGGGGCGACCTACTACCTGAACGGCAATACGTGGTTCCAGCCGGCGTATGGTGCCAACGGGATTTTCTACAAGGTGGTGTCGGCGCCATAGGGCCGCGCGACCTTCGGGGCGATAGTCTCCGGAGGGCCATTACGAGCCTGTCTCTGCTAACGCCCCAGTCTTCTACGCAGCGGACGCTCCCGGCCGCAACGCTGATTCCGCGATACTTGATCTGCCTCAAGGAGCGCCACGCCCTGCAAACGCAGAGTGTCATTCTGTAGAAGTGTGCCCAATCGAGCGCTAGTGTTGTTCGGCCCCGATGGAGTCAACCATGCATAGCACCATCGCTCTGGTCGTGACGGCGCCGTGACGCTGCGTTGCTCTTTCATCAGCGAAAAGGCTTAGTAAACGATGAATCAGTCACGACGAATTTCGTTGTCGTTGCTTGTCTTTCTGTTCGTGCTCGGCGGTTGCGCCACACGACCGATCAACCCGCCGATCAAGGAAGCGGGCCTGAATATCGGGTATACGTTCCAGACCCGGCAGAAGCACTTCAAGACTCAGGATACCCTCGTCGTCCTCGCCTTTTCCGGCGGCGGCACGCGCGCGGCCGCGTTCTCCTACGGCGTTCTGGAATTCCTCCGACGCACCGAAGTCGTCGGACCGAAGGGCAACAAGGTACGCCTCCTCGACGCGGTCGACATGATCACCGGCGTGTCGGGGGGGAGCTTCACCGCGCTGGCCTATGGCCTCTATGGCGACAAGCTGTTTGCCGACTACGAGCAGCGTTTCCTCAAGCGTGACGTCCAGGGCGAACTCGTCGCCCGCGCTCTGAATCCCGGCAACTGGGGAAAGCTGTCGTCGCCGGGCTGGGGCCGCTCCGAACTGGCCGCCGAGTTCTACGACGAGATCCTGTTCAACGGCGCGACCTTCGGCGACCTCAACCGCGGTGACGGTCCGTTCATTGTCGCGTCGGCGACCGATATCTCGTCGGGCGGCCGGGTGCCGTTCAATCAGAACGTATGGAACGTGTTCTGCTCGGATCTCAACGCGGTGCGCCTGTCGCGTGCGGCGGCCGCGTCGTCGGCCGTTCCGGTTGTGCTCTCCACGATCACGATCAACAACTATGGCGGCACCTGCAACTACGAGCTTCCGGCCTGGGTCAAGCTATTTGCCGAGGCCGCGGAGCCGCCGCGGCCGGCCGCACGCGCGATACGCGAGGTGCAGGACGTCCTGCCCTATGCCGACGGCGCGAGTCGTCCCTATATCCATCTCGTCGACGGCGGCGTGTCCGACAACCTGGGCATGCGCGGCGTGCTCGACGCGCTGGAATTCCTCGAGGCCCTGCACGGCAAGGGCATGCCGACACCGCTCGACAATGCGCGCAGGATCGTCGTCTTCGTCGTCAACTCGCTGTCCGACCCCCCTACCAATTGGGACCAAACGGAGAACCCGCCCAGCACCATCGAGATACTGCTGAAGGCCACCGGCGCTCCGATCGATCACTATTCCTTCGAGGCGGTCGAGCAGCTGAAGGACATCGCGGCGCGGTGGCGGACGGCGCGGGAGCTGCGGACGCTGGCCGGGTGTTCGACGAACAAGGACTTGCCGGTCTGCGCCGCGATACATCCACCGGAAGCGGAGGTCTACGCCATCGATGTGTCGTTTGCCAATCTCCCGGACGTGAAGGAGCGCGACTACCTGAATCTGCAGCCGACGTCGTTCGTCCTGCCGCCGGAGGCTGTCGACCGATTGCGCGCCGCTGCCGGGACGATCATCCTCGCTTCGCCGGAATTTCAAAGATTGCTGAAGGACTTTGGCGCGAAAGTCGTTGTCGATCCATCCGCCCCCGGCCGCCCGGCAGCCAAGGCCCCCTGACGAATCTGGCTCCGCGTTCCTGTGAAACGCCTCGTCGCCGTGTTCGCCGCCGGCATGCTGGCGGTATTCGTATCCCCCGCACGCGCGCAGGACATCGAACCGCGGGCGTATTCCAATGCCCCGATCGGCATCAACTTTCTGATCGCGGGCTACGCCTACACGAGAGGTGGGGTCGCCTTTGGCCCCTCGTTGCCCGTCACCAATCCCCATCTCGACACGTCCAATGCCGTTCTTGCGTACGCCCGAGTGCTGGATTTGTGGGGGATGTCCGCCAAGTTCGACGCGACCGTGCCGTACACCTGGCTTTCCGGCACGGCCGACTATCGGGGACAGACCGTGGCGCGGACTGTGGATGGTTTCTCCAATTCGGCGTTTCGGCTGTCGGTCAATCTCTACGGCGCGCCGGCACTCACGCTGAAGGAGTTCGCCGACTGGGAACAGGATCTCATCGTCGGCGCCAGCTTCCGCGTGGTGGCTCCTTGGGGCCAGTACGATGACACCAAGCTCGTCAACATCGGCACCAATCGCTGGTCCTTCAAGCCCGCGGTTGGGATCTCGAAGGCAATCGGGCCATGGACGATGGAATTGGAGGCTGCCGCGACGTTGTACACCGACAACAACGATTTCTTCGGCGGCAAGACACTATCCCAGTCTCCGCTCTATTCGCTGCAGGGACACCTGATCTATGGCTTTCGGTCGGGGATCTGGGCGTCGCTGGACGCCACGTATTTCGTCGGCGGTCGCACGACCGTTGATGACGTGCTGAACAGCGACCTGCAGCAAAACTGGCGCATTGGAGGGACCTTGGCGTTTCCCGTCAATCGCGAAAACTCGATCAAGCTCTACGCAAGCAGTGGCGTGGCGGCGCGCACCGGCAATAACTACGACCTTGTCGGCGTGGCATGGCAATACCGCTGGGGCGGCGGATTGTGAGGAGTTCCTGCCGCCCCGAGACCGCTCCCCCTGCGAAAGAAGCAGCGTGTAGCGGCATGGTGTCGCAACGGACGCTGCGCCGCCCTAGTTTGAACCGGCGCGCCGAGCCGCGTTGGCGGCACCCATTCGGGCCGCGATCGCCAGCGCGTTGACCAGCGCCTGCGGATTGGCGATGCCGCGACCCGCGATGTCGTAGGCGGTGCCGTGCGCCGGCGTCGTGATCGCGACGGGCAGGCCTCCCTGCACCGTGACGCCGCGCTCGAAGCCCATCAGCTTCATCGCGATCTGGCCCTGGTCGTGATACATCGTGACGATGCCGTCGAACATGCCGTTCTTCGCGCGCACGAAGATGGTGTCTGCTGGATAGGGTCCATCGGCGGCATGCCCCCGTTGTGCTGCCAGTTGCACGCCGGGCGCGATCACGTCGATTTCCTCGCGGCCGAAGTTGCCGCCGTCGCCGTTGTGCGGGTTCAAGCCGCACACGCCGATGCGCGGCGCGGCGATGCCGGCGCGGCGTTGCGCGTCGTCCAGCATGCCGATCGCCTCCGCGACCTTTTCCGCGGTGAGCAGGTCCGCGACATCCCGCAGCGGAACGTGCGAGGTGACCCGCGACGTCCAGAGCGAGTCCAGCACGTTGAACTCGCCGCACGCGCCGTGGTAGTGCAGTTCCTTCGCGAACCAGCGGAGTTCATCTTCTTCGGCCATGCCGCCGGCGCGAAGCGCGGCCTTGTTGAGCGGGGCGAAGCAGAGGGCGTCGGCGTGACCGGAACCGGCGAGGTCGAGCGCTGCACGCAGCGAATCGAGCATGTATCTGCCGTTGTCGGTATTGGCCCTACCGCGAGCGAACGCGGGTGCGTCCCAGCCGTACCAGGCCAGTCGCGTGACGGCGGGCCTGGCGTCCGAAGAATGGCCGGGCTCGAACACCGGCAGGTCGGCCGTGATCCCGGCTGCGCGCGCCGCTTCCGCCAGCCCCACGCGCTGGCCGATAACGACGATGCGGGCGGCCGGCAGCGATGCCGGCGCGGCAAGCACCTTGGCCACGAGCTCGGGGCCGATGCCGGCGGGGTCGCCGGTGAAGAGCGCGATGGTCGGGGTCTTCACTGGCGACTATTCGTCGAGCTTGATGTTGGCTTCGCGCACGAGCTTGCCGAAGCGCTCGTAATCGGCGCGGTTGAGCGCGGCGAACTGTTCGCTGGTGAGCGTGCCGGGCTCGCCCGCGAGGCCCGCGATGCGCTTCTGCACATCCGGCGCCTGCAAGGCCTTCATGATTTCCGAATGGAGCTTGGCGACGATGTCCTTCGGCGTGCCGGCGGGGACGAATACGCCATACCATGTCGTCATCTCGAGTCCGGGGAAACCGGCCTCGGCGAGTGTGGGCACGTCCGGCAACTCGGACGAGCGCTTTGCAGTGGTGACCGCCAAAGCCCGCACCTTTCCGCCCTTGATCTGGCCGATGGCCGACGACGTGGTGTCGAACATCAGCTGCGCGTTGCCCGAGATGAGGTCGAGGTGCGCCTGGCTGCTGCCTTTGTAGGGAATGTGCGTCATCTCGACGCCGGCGATCTTCTTGAACGCCTCGCCCGCCAGATGCTGCGTGCTTCCCGAGCCCGACGAAGCGTAGTTGAAGGTGCCCGGTTTGGCCTTCATCTGCGCCACCAGTTCGCGCACGTCCTTCGCTGTCACGGCCGGCCCGACGATCAGCACGTTGGGCACGACCATCACCAGCGCGACGGGCGTCAGGTCCTTCAGCGCGTCGAAGCTGAGCTTCATCAGGTGCGGGGCGATCGCCTGGCCCGTGTTGGTGGCGACGAGCAGCGTGTATCCATCCGGCGGCGACTTGGCCGTGATGTCGGCGGCAATCGTGTTCGATGCGCCGGGCTTGTTGTCGACGACGAACGGCTGCTTCAGCGAGTCGGCGAGTTCCTTGCCGAGCATCCGCGCGACGATGTCGGTGCCCCCGCCCGGCGAGGCACCCACCATCATCTTCACGGGCTTGGACGGCCAGGTCTGCGCGGCCGCCGGCAGCGCGGCCACAAGCGCCGTCGCCGCCAGCGCCAGCAGTCCCGCACGAAGAGCGAGTCTCGTCCGCATGGCCTTAGCGCTTGCCCTTGAACGGCACGACCTTCTGCTTCTGCTCGCCCAGTCCGTCGATGCCCAGCGTGATTACGTCGCCGGGTTTGAGCCACTGTTGCGGCTTCATGCCCATGCCGACACCCGGCGGCGTGCCGGTAGTGACGACGTCGCCCGGCAGCAGCGTCATGTACCGCGACACGTCGGCCACGAGCTGGGCGATGGTGAAGATCATCGTCCTGGTGTTGCCGGTCTGCTTGCGCACGCCGTTGACGTCGAGCCACATGTCCAGATTCTGCACGTCCTTGACCTCGTCGGTGGTGACGAGCCAGGGGCCGAGCGGTCCGAACGTGTCGCAGCCCTTGCCCTTGTTCCATTGCGACGCGCTCTTCTTCAGTTGGAAGTCGCGCTCCGAAATGTCGTCGACGATGCAGTAGCCGGCGACGTATTTCAGCGCGTCCTTCACCGGCACGTGCCGCGCCGTGCGGCCCATCACGAAGGCGATTTCCACTTCCCAATCGAGCTGCGTCGAGTCCTTGGGCACCATCACGTTGTCGTTGGCGCCGACGATGCAGGTCTGCGACTTGAAGAACACGATCGGATTCTCAGGGATAGGCGAACCAGTCTCCTTCGCGTGGTCGACGTAGTTCAGGCCGATCGCGATGAACTTTGACGGGTTGGCGACGCAGGGGCCTAAACGTGGCTTGCCCTTCACCAGCGGCAGGCGCTTGACGTCGAGTCTCTTAAGCTTGGCGAGTTCGGCCGGCGCGAGCGTCGCGCCGTCGATATCCTTCACTTTCCGAGAAAGGTCGCGCAACTTGCCGTCGGCGTCGATGAGGCCGGGCTTTTCCTTGCCCGCAGGGCCGTAGCGTACGAATTTCATGTTTTCTCCTATTTCAAGGTTTTCAAATCGTCATGCCGCCATCGACCGAATAAATCTGGCCGGTGGCGAAGCGGGATTCGTCGGACGCGAGAAAGACCACGATGGGCGCGATTTCCTCAGCCTTGGCCAGCCGTCCCATCGGCTGCCGCGCGATGAACATCTTGCGCGCCTCGACCGGATCGTCGAACGCGTTGATGCGGTCGGCCAGCGACGGCGTGTCCACCGTGCCGGGGGCGATGCCATTGCACCGGATTCCTTTCTGGACATAGTCGGCCGCGACCGCCTTCGTGAGTCCGACGACCGCCGCCTTGCTTGCGCCGTAGACGAAGCGATTGGGAAGGCCCTTGATCGACCCTGCGACGGAAGCCATGTTGATGATCGATGCCCAGCTGCCGGTCTTCTGGTGTGCATCGAGCATCTTGGGCACCGCAGCGCGGATGGCGACGTACATCGCGCGCACATTCAGGTTGAAGCTGAAATCCCAGTCCTTCGGCGTGCAATCGAGTACGGTGCCGGCGTGGACATAGCCGGCGCAGTTGAACAGCACGTCGAGCGCGGGCAGCTCGTCGATCATCTTCGTCACGGCTGCGTCGTCGAGCACGTCGAGGATGCGCGGATGCACGTTGGCCACG
>Ga0302322_100001504_pt1 | contig 19084 bp, 14 predicted proteins | sample Fen_T0_2_FD_203757 | JGI IMG/M metagenome (GOLD analysis project Ga0302322, IMG submission 203757) | Peat permafrost microbial communities from Stordalen Mire near Abisko, Sweden - Fen_T0_2 | ecosystem: Environmental > Terrestrial > Soil > Wetlands > Permafrost | place: Sweden: Abisko... | reverse complement strand
CTACGACGAGCTCAAGGGCTAGCGGGGACGACGTGGAGGGGACCCAGCAATGAAGATCGCCGTCGCGCTCATCCCGCTGCTGCCGCTGCTGGGGTTCATCGTGACCCTGGTGTTCGGCAAGCGCTGGGGCTCCAGGGCGCACATCCTGCCGGTCGCCCTCGTCACCGTGTCTGCGGCGCTGAGCATCTACTGCTTCATCTGGGCGTTCACGCATCAGGATCAGACGTTCGTCTGGAACGCCTTCACCTGGATCGCCGCCGGCAAGTACGCCGTGCCGTGGGGCTTCCAGGTCGACACGCTCACCGGCGTCATGCTGCTGGTGGTCGGCGTCATCGGCATGCTCGTGCACTACTACTCGATCGGCTACATGCACGGGGACGAGGGCTACTACCGGTTCTTCGCCTATCTGAACCTGTTCATGTTCGCGATGTTCATGCTGATCCTGGCCGACAGCTACCTGCTGCTGTTCCTCGGCTGGGAGGGCGTGGGCCTCTGCTCGTACCTGCTGATCAGCTTCTGGTTCCGCAAGAAGAGCGCCAGCCAGGCGGGCAAGAAGGCGTTCCTCGTCAACCGCGTGGGCGACTTCGGCTTCACCCTGGCGATGTTCGCCATCCTCGTCGCCACCGGCACGCTCCAGTTCACCGGCGTGTTCGACGCGGCCGCGAAGGGCAACATCGCCGCCGGCACCATGACCTGGATCTGCCTGCTGCTCTTCACCGGCGCCATCGGCAAGAGCGCGCAGTTCCCGCTGCACGTCTGGCTCCCGGACGCCATGGAGGGCCCCACCCCGGTCAGCGCGCTGATCCACGCCGCCACGATGGTGAACGCGGGCGTGTACATGGTCGCGCGCTCCTACCCGCTGTTCATCCAGAGCCACACGGCGATGACGGTGGTCATGGGCGTGGGCATCTTCACGTCGATCTTCGCCGCCTACATCGCGATCACCCAGAACGACATCAAGAAGGTGATCGCCTACTCCACCATCTCGTCCTTGGGGCTGATGTTCGTCGCCCTCGGGGCCGGCGCCTGGGTGGCCGGCATCTTCTACCTGTTCGCGCACGGGTTCTTCAAGGGTCTCATGTTCCTCTGCTCCGGCTCGGTGATCCACGCCATGGGCGGCGAGCAGGACATGCGCAAGATGGGCGGGCTGCGCAAGAAGATCCCCATCACCTTCTGGACGATGCTCATCGGCGCCCTGTCGATGGTCGGCATCATCCCCTTCGCCGGCTTCTGGGCGAAGGACGAGATCCTCGGCGCGACCTTTGTGAAGGGCTACTACGTGGTCTGGGGAGTCGGGCTGCTCATCGTGCTGCTCACCGGCATCTATGTGTTCCGCCTCATCTTCCTGACGTTCTTCGGCGAGAACCGCTCCGACCCCGAGGTGCAGGCGCACATCCACGAGAGCCCGGCAGTCATGACCGTGCCGCTCGTGCTCCTCGCCATTCCGGCTGCTCTGCTCGGCCTGCTCGTCGGCGTGCCGCCCGAGACCGGCTGGCTCCACGGCTTCCTCGAGCCGGTCTTCTTCGACGTCGAGCACGAGGCGTTCGCGTGGGCAGGCCAGGGTGGCCTGCTCATGATCGTCTCGCTCGCGCTCGCGCTGATCGGCATCGCCATCGCCTGGTGGCTGTACATCCGCCAGACCGACGTGCCCGGGCGCATCGCCGAGCGCCTACCGTGGGCGTACCGCGCGAGTCTCAACAAGGTCTACGTGGACGAGGTCTACGCCGTCGTCCCGATCGGCGCGACGCTCGGCCTCGCCAGCTGGCTGTGGACTTTCGTCGACGCCAAGGTCATCGACGGCGCCGTGAACGGCGTGGCCTGGCTCTGGGGCTGGGCCGGCGACCGGCTGCGGCCCATCCAGACCGGCCGCGTGCAGAACTACGCGATGTACGTCTTCGGCGGCATGGTCGTGCTCGTCGTCGTCCTCGCCTGGGTGTGGGGGAGCTGACATGAGCTGGAGCGACCAGATCGGGTTCCCGCTGCTCTCCGTCATCACGTTCCTGCCGCTGGCGGGCGTGGTGCTCATCCTGCTGTTCGGGCGCGGCAAGCCGGGCGCCTACAAGGTCATCTCCCTCGTCGTGACGCTGGCCGCGTTCGTGCTGTCGGTGTGGATGCTGTTCGCCTTCAAGACCAAGCTGCCGGGCATGCAGTTCGCCGAGACCGTCACCTGGATCAAGCCGCTCAACATCAAGTACGGCATGGGCGTCGACGGCATCGCCGCGCTGCTCGTGTTCCTCACCACGCTGCTCGGCGCGATCGTGATCATCGCCAGCTGGAACTACGTCAAGGACCGCGAGATGGGCTTCTTCATCTCGCTGCTGCTGCTCGAGGTGGGCATGGTCGGCGTGTTCTGCGCCACGGACCTCTTCCTCTTCTACGTGTTCTGGGAGGCCATGCTCATCCCGATGTACTTCATCATCGGCATCTGGGGCGGCCCGCGGCGCATCTACGCGGCGATCAAGTTCTTCCTGTTCACGCTCATCGGCAGCCTGCTCATGCTGCTCGCGATTATCACGGTCGTGTACTACGTCAAGAGCTCCACCGGCGACCTCACGTTCAACATCCAGGCGCTGGGCCACGTCGTGTACTCGTACCACCTGCAGTTCTGGGCGTTCCTCGCCTTCTTCGTCGCCTTCGCCATCAAGGTGCCGATGTTCCCGGTGCACACCTGGCTCCCCGACGCGCACGTCGAGGCGCCGACGGCCGGCTCGGTCATCCTGGCCGGCGTCCTCCTCAAGATGGGCGGCTACGGCATGCTGCGCTTCTGCCTGCCGTTCTTCCCGGACGCCGCCGTGACGTTCATCCCATGGGTCGTCGGCCTCTCGGTGGTCGCCATCGTGTACGGCGCGCTCGTGGCGCTCCAGCAGAAGGACCTCAAGAAGCTCGTCGCCTACTCGAGCGTGAGCCACATGGGCTTCGTCACGGCCGGCATCTTCGCCGGCATCGCGCTGGTCGGCAACGCCGCCGGCATGGAGGGCGCCATCCTCGTCATGCTCAGCCACGGCTTCCTCACCGGCGCCCTCTTCCTCATGGTCGGCTTCATCTACGAGCGCACGCACACGCGGCTCATCGCCGACATGAGCTCGCTCGCCAAGCCGCTCCCGATCGCCGCCGGCTTCCTGCTCTTCTTCGCCTTCGGCTCGCTGGGCCTGCCCGGGCTGAGCGGCTTCGTCGGCGAGTTCCTCAGCCTCCTCGGCATCTTCGAGTACTCACGCTGGCTGGCGGCCATCGGCGCTCTCGGCGTGATCCTCGCCGCCGCCTACCTGCTCTGGATGTTCCAGCGCACGATGTTCAACGACCGCGGCGACGACGAGGTCAAGCCCTCGTTCGGCCTCAAGGACCTGGGCCCGCGCGAGATCGTCTCGCTGGTCCCGCTGGTCGTCTTCGTCATCTGGCTCGGCGTGTACCCGCAGACGTTCCTCGAGTTCCTGCACGTGCCGGTCCAGCTGATCATCCACCGCGTCACCCCGTCGCTGCACGACACGAGCGCGAGCGTCCAGAGTCTGGCGCAGCTCTTCCACTTCACCAAGGGGCTGTTCTAGATGAACGCGGGCAACACCGTCACCGTGATCCTGCCCGGCGTCGTCGTCGCGGTCGCGGCCATCATCGTCTTCATCGCCGACCTCTTCCTCAAGCGCAAGGGCGCCCTGGCCTGGATCGCCGTGGCCGGCCTGCTCTCGGGAGCGTCGGTGGCCATCGGCCAGTGGGGTCAGTGGACCGCCGGGTTCGCCGTCTGGCGCGTCTTCTCCGGCGGCCTCACGTTCGGGCGCATCGACGCCTCCGTCGGCTTCGCCGGCATGATCGGGCACGACCGGTACGCGCTGTACGCGGTCGTGCTGTTCTGCGCCATCGGCGTGCTCTCCGTGCTGCTCTCCGACGCGTACCTCGCCAAGCGGCAGGCCGCGCGCGGCGAGTTCTACGGCCTGCTGCTGCTCATCGTCACCGGCATGATCGGCATGGCGATCAGCACCGACATCATCGCCTTCTTCGTCTCGTTCGAGCTCATGTCGCTGCCCACCTACATCCTCGCCGGCTACATCTGGCGTGATGAGAAGTCGAGCGAGGCGTCGCTCAAATACTTCGTCACCGGAGCCTTCTCCTCGGCCATCCTCGCCTTCGGCCTCGCGCTGCTGTACGGCGCCACCGGCGCGACGAGCTACGTCGGCATCGCCGCCGGCCTGCACACGCTGCTGGGCAGCGGCCTTGCCGCCGACGGCTTCCTCGTCGTCGCCTTCGTGCTCGTCGTCACGGGCTTCGGCTTCAAGGTCTCGGCGGTGCCGTTCCACAGCTGGGCGCCGGACGTCTACGAAGGCGCGCCCACGCCGGTCACGGCCTTCATGGCCACCGGCGTCAAGGCCGCGGCCTTCATCGGTTTCGCCAAGCTCTTCCTCATGGCCGCCGGCGGCGACTGGGCGCACTGGGGCCACGTCATGATCATCCTCGCGATCCTCACGATGGTGGTCGGGAACGTGCTCGCCCTGCCGCAGCGCAACCTCAAGCGCATGCTCGCGTACTCGAGCATCGCCCACGCCGGCTACCTCACGCTGGGCATCATCGCCGCCGGCAAGAGCGGCGACAAGCTTGGCGTCAGCGCCGTCCTGTTCTACCTGGCGGCCTACGCGCTCATGAACCTCGGCGCGTTCGGCGTGCTCATCTGGATCCGCGCCCGGCGCAAGTACGACTACTCGCTCGAGGGCCTCGCCGGTCTGGGGCGCACCATGCCGTGGCCGGCGATCCTCCTGGCGCTGTTCATGGTCTCGCTCACCGGCATCCCGCCGACAGTCGGCTTCTGGGGCAAGTTCTACCTGTTCACCGCGGTCATCCAGGCGCACCTCTGGTGGCTGGCGGTCGTCGCCGTCGTCATGAGCGCGGTGTCGGCGTACTACTACCTGCGCGTGGTCTGGTTCATGTACTTCCGCGAGGCTCCTGACGGCCAGGTGGTCGAGCCCGAGGCTGAGTCGTCGCAGGCCGGCGTGATCACCGCTGTCACCGTGGCCGCTCTGGGCGTCGTGCTCGTGGGCCTCTTCCCGGGTCCGCTGCTCGAAGCCGCGCAGGGCGCGATCCGCCTGCTCATCGGCGGCTGACGCGCTCCCGCCGCGCCGGCGCCGGCTGAGGCGCGGTCCGCCGAGATGCCGCCGGCACCCACTCCGGGCTCACTTCTCCAGCGCGTGCGACTCCCGAGGTGCGGCCGGCTGGCCGTTCGCCGCCGCCTGGTCGGCGTGCGGCAGTCGGCACGCGGCACAGTGCTCCTCCACGGCACCTCTGACGTCACCGAGCTCCACGGCGATGCCGTGGAACGGATGGGCGCACTGCCAAGTGGTGATCACCCGCGTGCGAGCGTCTCTGGACAGGTCAAGGCTCTCGCGGTACGTGATCGTCTCGCGAGCAAGGTAGGGGCAGTCGAGTTCATTCATGGTTGACCAAGTATCGCATGCGCGGTTGCCCGGAGTCGCGGATTTCGCGGACGGACGTCGGGTAGACTGGCCCTATGAATATCCTCTTTGTGGGCGATATCTTCGGGAAGCCCGGGCGGGAGGCGCTGCTGCGCTGGCTCCCGGGCTTCGTGGACGAGCACGGCGTGGATTTCGTGATCGCCAACGGCGAGAACTCCGCCAACGGCGCCGGCATCACGTCCAAGATCGCCGAGCGCCTGCTTGCCGGTGGCGTGGATGTCATCACCACCGGCAACCACATCTGGCGCCAGAGAGAAGTGTTTACCTTTCTGGCAACGGATGAGCGCATCGTCAGGCCTGCGAACTACCCGCCGGGAGCGCCCGGCCGCGGCCTCACGGTGCGGCCGGCCGCAGACGGCTCCGAGGTGGCAGTGATCAACCTCGCCGGCGAGCTGTACCTGAACTCCGGGATGTCGCCGTTCCGCATCGTCGACCGGCTCGTCGAGGAAGCTCAACAGCTCGCCGAGACCATCGTCGTCGACCTCCACGCCGAGGCTACCAGCGAGAAGGTGGCCATGGGCCACTACCTCGATGGGCGTGTCACCGCCGTTCTCGGCACGCATACGCACGTGCAGACGAGCGACGCGCGTGTGCTCCCCGGCGGCACCGCGTACATGACGGACGTCGGCATGACGGGCCCGCGCGACTCGGTGATCGGGGTGAGCACCTCGGTCATCCTGCGCCGGTTCACGACGGAGCTTCCGCAGCAGTTCGAGGTGGCCGAGGGGCCGGTGCGCCTCGACGCGGCGCTCATCGAGTCCGACGGCGGCCGCGCGACGGCCATAGAAGCCGTCGACGTCATCCTGTAAGCTGAACATCCGTGCGGGGGGGCACCCGGTCGCGCGACGCATCGGCAGCGCGTTCCCCAGCGCCGTGAGCCGGGTACGTCTCCTCCCGCAGGAAAGGCTGTTCTGGCGGGCCTACGAGAGGTGGCGGGCAGGCACATGGCGTTGCGGGCTGATGAGACTCCCTTTGTGGCGAATCCCCCCCTCGTGCTTCCCAAAGGTGTTGCCGATACAGGAGACATGACTGACGGCACGCTCGAAGAAGCGAGGGCGCAACGCGCCGCGGTCCAGGCTGCGGCGGACACCCCAGGCGCCATCCGTTCGCGGCGGCCCACGTGGCTGCGCGTCGCGGCGACGCTCTCCGCCGACGCGGTCGCGTTGGTGCTCGCGTCGGTGCTGGCTGCCTGGCTGGCCACCAAGTTCGACGGTATCGCCTTCTTCAGGGGGTTCAGCGGACCCTTCGAGAGGGACCCGAGGGTCGACGTCCTGGTCTTCGTGCTCCTGACGCCGTATTGGCTCGCGGCCCTGTGGGGCTTCGGCCTCTACAACGAGCCGGGACGGAGCATCGGCGGCTTCAACCTCGGCGAATCCCTGAACGGTCTGACGGCGCTCACGTCGGCCAGCTGGGTGCTGCTCATCGGTCTGGTGCTGGTGCTGGACGACCGGGCGCCGGTGGCCCCGCTCATCGCGTTCTGGTGTCTGGCGGCCGTGCTCGTCCCCCTGGCGCGCTGGCTCAGCCGCGCGACCATCTGGACGCGGCAGTCGTTCCAGGAGCGGGTGCTCATCATCGGCGCCGGCGAGGTGGGCCACACCCTTGCCGCCAAGATCGCCGTCCACCCGGAGTACCGCATCGACCTTATCGGGTTCCTCGACGACGGCGAGCCGCGGCGCAACGGTCGCAGCGTTCCCAAGGTGTCGGTCATGGGCGCGCTGGACGACCTGGACGCGATCGTGGCCGGACAGCAGGTGGACCGCGTTATCGTCGCGTTCTCCCGCGCCCGCCACAACGACTTCCTGCGCGTGGTGCGCGCCTGCGCCGACAGCGGCGTCAAGGTGAATATCGTCCCGCGCCTCTTCGAGGTCGTCAGCTCGCGCGCCCTGGTCGACGATATCGAGGGCATCCCACTGCTCGATGTCGGCCACGTCGAGCTCAGCCGCTTCAACATGGCCGTCAAGCGTGCCTTCGACCTCATCGTCGGAGGTCTGCTCTGCATCCCGATCCTGCCGTTCATGGGCATCGTCGCAATCACGATCAAGCTGGACTCACATGGACCGGTCTTCTACCGTCAGGAGCGGATGGGCCGTGGCGGCCGGCCGTTCCAGATCTTCAAGTTCCGCTCGATGCACGTGGGCGCCGACGAGGCGCGCCTCGAGCTCGCCGAGACGCACAACGACTACGATGGCCCGATGTTCAAGCTCAAGGACGACCCGCGCATCACGAGAGTCGGCGGCCGGCTGCGGCGCTGGAGCATCGACGAGCTGCCGCAGATCCTCAACGTGATGAAGGGCGACATGAGCCTCGTCGGGCCGCGGCCGCTGTGGATCGAGGAGGCCAAGCAGTGCCGCGGCTGGACGCAGAAGCGCCTGGATATCACGCCGGGCATGACCGGCCTGTGGCAGGTGCTGGGGCGGACCAATATCCCGTTCGACGAGATGGTGAAGCTCGACTACATGTACGTCACCGGCTGGAGCCTGAGCTGGGACATCAAGTTGCTGATGGAGACCATTCCGGCCGTGCTCAACAAGCGCGGAGCGTACTGAGACCCTCTCTGCGGGTCTCCCACCGCCTGGTACTGCCCGCGTGGACAGGCGTGTGCCGGCAGGACCTCCGAGCAGGCTCGCGACCTCCGTCGGCCATCCTGCTCGGGTCTCACTCCGCTTCGTGGTCGGTCGGCGCTGGCGCCGGAGCATCCGTGGCGGGTCCGTCTGGGTTCCGAGAGCGGCCGTCGGAAGTCCTGCTCGGCCGCCTTTCCACTCGCCTACTGCCGCACTTCATCGCCCGTCCGCGTCACCGTCAGCCCGGGATCGGCGGCGACCGCCGAGGCGCTTGCCGCCCGTCCGGACGCCGGCAGGACGAAGACGCAGGATCTGAAGACGGTGCCCTGAGAGCCCTTCCGAACGTAGACCGCCGTCGCGCCGGCGGCGGTCTCGAAACGGTCACCGATGAAGGCGTTGGACGAGGAGGAGTCGGTGATCAGGACGCAGGCGTAGGCCTGCCCGTTGGAACGCACGTCCGTCCAACTGTTGTCGCTGAATCGGTTGTTCGAGGACTCGGCCAGATAAGCGAGCTCCCCACCGACATTCGTCCTGACCACATTGCCGCTGAAGACGGCGCCGTCGACTCCGGAGAAGTAGATAGTCTGGGCGGCGCGACTTGGGACAGCCTTGATGAAGGTCCTGGTGCCGTCGAAGACGTTGTCCTTGATGATCGTCCCCGCGTCGACGCCGACGGATCCGCTGTGGTTGATCATGGACCCCCGACAGCGGTACACCGTGTTGCCGACGAAGCGCATGCGGGTGGCTCCGTTGAATTCGATCCCCTGGCCGTAGGGATAGGCGTCGTTCCACCCGGCGCCGTAGAAGGTGCAGCCGGAGATGGTGCACTCGCCGGCTGCGCCGACGGCGTCGTACGAGACGCTTTCGGAGCCAGAGGGATCGAAGGCACAGTCGAGGAGGTCGATGTGGCTGTAGCCGGTATTCATCAGACCTGAGCCGTCGGAGCGCTGGATGACCTCGATGTTCATGCGCGGCGAGCCTTTGAAGAGGCAGCGCTGCCAAGTGATGTCCCGGTAGGTGGCGCCGGCGCGGCCGTTGCTCACCATGCTGACGCCGTTCCCGTTCGCCGAGTTGGCGTCGATCACGCAGGCGACGAAGCGAATGTCGGCGGCGGAGCGTGCGGCGCTGAAGCGGATCACGCCCTGGTCCTCGCCGGAATCCATGCCGCCGCCGCCGACGAAGGTGACACTGCGGAACACCATATTCGCGGCTCCGTTGCTGAACCGGGTCGCGGCGCCGTCACGACCTACCCGCAGATCAGAGACGCGGCCGTCGCCGCCGAACGTGACCCGTCCCTTGAGCCACGCGCCGTCCGCTCCCGCGCCGGCCAGCGCCGCGCCGCGGGGCAGCGTGAGGTCGCCGACCGCATAGGTGCCTCGCGGGAACCAGACGGCGACGCCCTTCGACGTCGCCGCCCGCGCGGCGTCGAGCACGGCGGCGGTGTCGTCGGTCGATCCGTCCGCGGCCGCCCCGAAAGCCCCGACGGAGAGTGCACCGGGCGGCTTCGTGGCGGTGGGGAGGGGCGCACCGGTTGATATGGGCGATCCTGAGTCCGGGAGCGGCGACGTCAGGATGGGGCTCGGCGAGCGACTCGGTTGACTCCGGTCACTACAGCCGCTCGTCGCGAGCATCCCGATTGCAGCGAGCAGCACGGTGACCGCACCGAGGAGCATGCGGCGTACCCCGACGATGCGATGCCCGGTCTTCGCTGCGACCGGACGCCGCATGGCTTGCCGCCGCTCGGGTGCGACCACCTTCCGGCTCCGTCTGCCGCTCAGCCGCGATCACCGTCCGGATCCTCCCGCCGCCCGGTCCGCTGGGCCAGAGAGTCGACGGTCCGCTTCGCGCGCGCGCGCGTGCGCCAGTAGATGCGGCTCAGTTCGTCCTTGTGCCAGCTCTCGAAGGCATAGGCAGCCTTGTGCGGCGGCGTCCTGAAGAGCGACACCTGGTACGCGGGGACCGGCTGAGCGCCGAGGCGCTGCTTGTAGATCGGCGTGCCCCAGAGCATGTGCATGCGCGAGCAGCTCCTCTCGATGCTGTCGACGACTGTGAAGTAGGCCATGAGGAGCCCAAGGTGCACGTCTTCGAAGCCGCTGTCGAAGCCTGTGGTGTGCACCCAGGTCTCCCGTCCGACGTGGATGACGAGCTGGCAGGCCACGCAGTCGTTGCCGACGTGCCCGCACAGGGCGACGCCGTAACTCCTGAGCAGTTCCCAGAGCGGCACGAGCTTCTCCGGATTCTCTTCGTAGATCGAGACTTCGCCCTTGAGGTGCATGCGCTCCTGGTTCCAGCGTGCGGCCTGCTCGACCAGGGTGAATGGGATGTCGCCCTTCTCCAGCGTCACGAGGTGGAAGTCCGGGTACCGCCGCTCGAGACGATGGGAATACTGATTGATGTTCTGGCGGGTGCGCCTGCCGAGGCCTGCCCGGTACTCGTCCAGCGTCGCCGGCAACTGGATGACGAGGTCGTCGTTTCGAAGTCGCACGCGGAGCGGGCCGTGGAGCTCCTCCGGGGGGAACTTGACCTCCATGCGGATGCGATCGACCTTGGGGTAGGCACGAAAGACCGCCTGCGCCAGGCGCTTCACGACTTCCGGCTCGATGTCGATGAGCTTGTTCAGCACATCGACGGTGCGGCCTCGGGGCGTGAAGAAGATCACGTGGCGCGGGTCCGCGAGCTCGCAGGCGCAGACGGTGCCGGGGTGGTCGTAGAGCGAGAAGTACTCGGCTACGGAGAAGCAGCTGCTGTACCGCTGCGGCAACTCGGCCACGAGGGCGTCGTCGACCTCTTCGCAGTGCACGGTCGCCCCGAGGTCGGGAAAGCGTAGGCAGCCCTCGCCCGAGCTTGCGCGGCCGATCCGCCCCCACATGTTCATGTGTCGTCCCTCGTTTCCGTGTCCATCCATGGCCTCGTCGTACGTGCCTCGCGGCAAGCGCGGTCCCCTTGGCACGGCTGCCATGACTACGAAGGCCCGGCAGCGCAGCCGCGAAGGATGCTAAATGGGGTGCCCAAGGACCCATTCCACCAAGTGGCGCGCTGCATGTCGAATTCGCCAGTAATGGTCCCTGTATCTCCTGATCCAGCGCCGGGCGACGCCATAGCCCTCGCGTGGCGCCCACAGCTTGTCCACCTGCCGTCTGAACACAGAAACGCCCCACGCCATGTGTAGGGTGGCGCCAATACGCTCTTTGTACTCCCTGTCGCCAGTCGTGAGGTCGAGGCTCTTGGCGCCGCGCCGCACAGCCTCGCGAGCCACTTCACGCAGCGTGAGCAGCCCAACGTCAAGGCGTTCATACTCCGGATCGAATGCGGCCTCAAGGGCACACAGCGTGTCTCCGGCCGGGAAGGTGAAGACGATCGCCGCCGGCTTGGCGGCGATCGTCAACACATGGGCCTCTCCGAGCCGCAGAACCAGTTCGGCGAAGTGCTCCGGGAACTTGGCATCATTCTCCCAGTAGGTCGTGCGCCCCCTGGCGTGAAAGCGCGCAAGCTTCCAGGTCACGTACAGATCGACCAGTTCACGACTGCGCTCGCCAGGAGTCAGTATCTCGATCGCAGCGTCTGGATGCTCGCGGCGCAGGCGATGCTCATATCCGCGTAGACGCTTGCGGGTGCTCCGACCGATCATGGCGTCGTACGCCTCGACGGTGTCGGGCAAGGCGATGCTGAAATGCAGGATGGCGCCTCGATTCCACATCGGAGCACGGAGTTCCCGCAGCGGGAACATGAGCTGGACGTGGATGAGGCGCGCGCCGGGCAGCGCACGGAACAGCGCCCGAAGAGCGCGCGATGCATCTGCTGGGCTGATGGCGAACGCCTGATTCAGCACCACGATCGTCCTGCCCTTCATCGCGAACAGGAGGACATGAGGAGGATCGGCCAGCACGCAAGCGCCCTCGGGTTGAAGGGAGCTGAAGGCCGCGAGGCTCTCGACGGAACAGCGGAAGCTGCCGTACAGCGCGGCAAGTCGCCCGGCGACGTCTGGAGGCACGCCGTCCAGATGAACGACGGCGCCCAGATCCGGGTATTCCACCAGCCGATAAGGCTTTCCTAGCAGCTCCCCCACAGGGTCCATCATCTCACGCTGTGTGCCAGCGGCGCGAGGGGGGAGGCGTGACCCACCGCCGGGGTGCTTGCGGCGCTCTCCCTCGTGCATCCGAGCGCACGCGGATTCGGCTACAGGGCAGACGCGGGGCGGGCCGCCGACGCCGCTTGCTAGCCGGCCTCGTCGATGCGCCGCCGCACGCCCGCGGCGCGCGCGACCCGGACCGCGACGTGCCGGATCCTCCAGTAGGAGGTGTGGACCGCGCGCCGCAGGCGCCGCCGTGCGATGTCTGAGGCTTCGTCCAGTGACCAGAGACGCGCGATGGGGTTGCGGAACACTGAGAGCCTTGTCGCGCTCACGGTCTTGGACCCGAACTGCTCCAGGTAATCGTTGGGACCCATGCCTAGATAGACGCGTCTCGCTCCGCACCGCACCGCATGGCACACCATCCAGTAGTTCATCAGCGAGCCGAGCGCATAGCGCTCGTACCGAGGATCGAACGCGCCTTCGTTGGAATCGATCACTGAACCCAGCGAAAAGAAGAGGATCATTCCAGCGGGTTCTCCCCCTACGTAGGTGACTTGCGCCTCCCCGGACTCGCGCAAGAGATCGGTGAACGCCTTGACCGCCTCGGGTTTGTTCTCCCAGTAGCTCCTCTTGCCGTGCTTGGCAAAGCGGCTGGCTTTCCAGTCGCGGAACAACTGGAAGAGCTCGCTGCTGCGATCGCCCGTCACCATGACTTGCGTTGTCCTGTCGGGGAAGTCGCGGAGCAGGCGACGTTCGTACTTGCGCAAGTTCCTGCGCGCGCTCACCCCGAGGGAAGCCGTGTACTCATCCACGGTCGCCGGCAGATCGATGAGCCGGTGCAGGCTGTCCGAGAGCGCGCGCCAGGGCAGAGGAAGCTGATTTGGCGGGAACATGACCTCCAGGTGGATGCGGCGGATGTGCGGCATGGCGCGGAAGATCGCCGTACAGGCTCGCGCGGCATCTGCCGGCGGGATCTCGAAGACCTTGTTGAGGATCTCCACCGTGTCGCCGTTCTGGCAGAAGACCAGCACGTGATGCGGGCCTTCGAGAATGCAGCTTCCGGTCGGCAGGATTCCCTCGTGGATACGGAAGAAGGGTTCCGTGGACGCAAGGCTGCCGTAGAGTGCGGGGAGCTCATCGAGGCTCCCCGGCGGGATCGCGGTCGGGTACACGAGCGCATGCAGGTCGGCCAAGCTCACCGCAACGGCAACCGCGGCCGGGGACTGGCCATCCACGCGTGGTGCCATCACTCCCCGGTTCTCTTGCGGCGCGCCGCGGTCGGCGCCGTCGCAGCGCGGGCGGGGCGAGTGACAGCACGCGCGGAGTTCATGAGCGCAGGCTCCTCAGTCGACGGCCGGCCGCGTGACGTGCCCGCCAGTACTGCTTGTTCGACTGCCGGCGTACGCTCCGCCAGGTGATCGACCACGTCTGCGCCGATGAGAGGAACGTGCGGCGGTCGCGAAAGACCACGATGGCCGAAGCGAGACGGGGTGTGGCCGCGAAGTGCGACTTGTGCTCCTCGGTCCCCCACAGCATGTTGACGCTCGCATACCCGCGCGAGATGGCGTCACATGCGACCCAGTACTGGCTCACGATGCCCAGGCGATAGCGGCTGTATGCCGGATCGAACGCCCATTCCTCGGCGCACATGCCATCCCCGACCGGAAAGGTGAAGACGAGCGCGGCGCTCTTGCCCGAGACGGTCGTCACGTGCACCTCGCCGCGGCGTCGCAGCAACTCGAGGAAGCTGTCGACCATCTCGGGGTGCTCCTCCCAGTACGTCTTGAGGCCGCGTTCCCTGAAGCGCGCCGTCTTCCACTCGAGAAGCTGATCAAGCAGCGCCGGCACGCGCTCGTCGCCGGGCGCGGAGAGGACCTCGGTCGCCAGGTCGGGGAAGTCCCTACGAAGTCGGTTCGTGTACTGCCTCAGGTTCTTGCGCATGCTCTTGCCGAGCGATGCGAAGTACTTGTCCTCGGTGGGCGGCAGATCCACGACCATGTGGTTCGACGCGAACAGGACAAGCTTCGAGCAGTGCAGTGCGGAGGGCGGGAACAGCACTTCGATGCGGATGCGGCGCACGTGCGGAAAGGCGCGGAAGAGCGCCTGGAAGGCGCGCTCCGCATCGGCGGGAGCGATAAGGAACGCCTTGTTGAGCACCTCGACCGTATCGCCCTTGCCGGTGAACAGCAGGACGTGCCGTGGCTCGTCGAGCACGCAGGCGCCCATCCATGGGGCGTCCTCGTGCGTCTCGAACCAGTCGACCGTGGCGAACAGGCTCGAGTAGAGCACGTCGAGCTCGTCGGCGTATCCGTGGGGGTCGACGCGGGGGTGGACGGAGGCGCCGAGATCGGCGAAGAGGAACACGCCGGACGATGGATCCACTGCGTGGGCGCTCATGTCTCGCTCCGTGCCGCCGCGCCGAAGCGAGCGGCGCTGCGCAGGCGTCGGCCGGCGGCGTGACGCGTCCGCCAATACTGGTGCTCCGCGCGCCGCTTCATTGTGCGCCACGCGACCTCCCGCGCCTCGTCGAGTGAGTACAGCCGCGACCGCCGGTCGGCGAAGACCGAGAGAGCTGTCGCGGTTCGCGGTGTAGCTCCGAGGCGCGCCTTATGCTCCTCGGTACCCCAGAGCATGTTGAGCGCCCGGAACCGGCGGGAGATGGCATCGCAGGCCTCCCAGTAGTCGCTGAGCAGCGCCAGCCCGTAGTGATCGAGGTCGGGGTCGGTCGCCGATTCTTGCGCGCACATCTCGTCGCCCACAGGGAAGTCGAACACGATCGCCGCTATCCGCCCGTCGAGGGTCGTCAATCTCACCTCGCCACGTCGGGCAAGCAGGGCGAGGAAGCGGTTGACGAGGCGCGGGTCCTTCTGCCAGTACGTCATCTGACCGCGTGAGCCGAAGCGTTTGGTCTTCCAGCGCCGAAGTTGGTCGAACAGCGCCGGTACGCGCTCGTCCCCGGCGGAGGGAAAGACTTCGGTCGTGATGTCGGAGAAGTCGTGCTGGAGACGATTGCGATAGGTCCGCAGGTGCTTCCGCATGCGCTTGCTGAGCGAAGCGAGGTACTCCTCCGTCGACGATGGCAGGTCGACGACCATGTGGTCGGTCGTGTAGAGCACGCGTTTCGAAAGTCCGAGTCTCGAGGGCGGGAACACGACCTCGAGGTGGATGCGCCGCACGTGCGGGAAGGCGCGAAAGAGCGCCCGGCAGGCTCGTTCGGCGTCGAACGGTGCGACTGCAAATGCCTTGTTGAGCACCTGGACGGTGTCGCCTTTGCCGGTGAACAGTACGACGTGTCGTGGCTGCTCGAGCACACAGGCGCCCATCCAGGGCGCGTCGTCGTGCGTATCGAACCAGTCGACCGTCGAGAACAGGCTCGAGTAGAGCGTGTCGAGCTCGTCCGCGTACCGGCGTGGATCCACGCGCGGGTGCACGGTCGCATTGAGACTTGCGAAGACGAAGGGAGCTGCGGCCGGCGAGGACCTACTCACGGTGGCCTCGCGGTCTGCCGGACTCGTCGTGATGGCCGGGCCGCACGGTCCGAAGGGCGCGCCCCGCCGCGTGTCGCGCCCACCAGTAGTAGCGCTGGCCGCCGCGCCGCAGATCGCGTGCGGCGACCTCTCGCGCCTCGCCGAGCGAGTAGACCCGCGCGGCCTGGGAGCGAAACACGGACAGCCGCGTGGCACGCCTCGGACGTGCTCCAAGGTGCGCCTTGTGTCCCTCCTCGCCCCAGAACAGGCTGAGGCGCAGGAGTCCCTCCTCGATGGCCTCGCAGGCGATGTCGTAGGTCTCGAGCAGGCCGAGGCCGTAAGACGAGAACGTCGGATCGAAGCCGGACTGCATGACGTACATCGAGGCGCCCACAGGGAAGAGGAACTGGATCGCCGCTCTCGCGCCGGCGATGCTGGCGATGCGCACGCGCCCGCGGCGGCGCGCGAGCTCGGCGACGTAACCGGCCGCCTTCGGGTTCTCCTGCCAGAGCGTGGTGCGACCCTTGGCATTGAAGCGCAGGTTCTTCCAAGAGATGAGTGTGCTGAGGAGCTCGTCGACATCCCCGACAGGCGAGATGGTCTCGACGGTGATGGGCCCTCGCTCCTTCTCGATGTCCCTCCGGCTGCGTCGCACCTGCTGACGCGTCTTCTTGCCCAGCGAGGCCGTGTAGGCGTCTGCGCTCGCGGGCAGGTCGATCACCATGTGGTCCGTCCCGTACAGCACTCGCTTGGGCAGGCGGAGCTCTCCCGGCGGGAACATGATCTCCACGTGGATACGGCGAGCGCGCGGGAGGGCGCGGAACAGCGCGCGGCAGGCGCGTTCGGCATCGAGGGGCGCGATCGCGAACTCCTTGTTCAGGATCTCGACGGTGTCCTTGTTCCGGTAGAAGAGCAGGACGTGCCTGGGGCGTTCCAGGATGCAGGCGCCCGTGGCCATGACCTCGTCTTGGACCTCGAACCAGTCGACCGTGCTGAGCAGGGTACCGTAGAGCGCGGGGAGCTCGTCGGCGACTCCGTCGGGAATGCCTGCGGGGTAGACTATCGCCCCGAGGTCAGGGTAGCCGACGCTGGCCTTCACGCTTCTCCAGTCCAACGTGATCCGTCAGCAGACGGCGCTGTGCGGCGTTTGCAGTCCGGACCCTCGAGGACGTGCGCGCCGTCGCCCGACGAATCGTTCGGGTACTGCACGGGTCGAACGTCGCAACGAGGCTGCGGCACAGGCCGGCCAGTTCGTCCGCCCGCCGGACGGGCACGTGGCCGGCATGTAGCTCTGCGCGAAGGTCCGCGCCTCGCTGCGGTGTGTTCACCTGGCTCCCTCCGTCGGCTCCGCGCACCCATACTCGTCTCGAGGCTGAAGCCCGCGCATCATACTACGGGCGGTGGCGTGACGTGGCGAGGCGCGTCTCATCGTGGGCTGGAGGCCTTGTCTGTCTTGTCAGCGCCGCTGCGCGTACGGCGGAGGCCGAGCCGTTGAAGGTGGCGGCCGCTCGCGTGACGCGCGAGCCAGTACTCGCGTTGCCCGTTGCGCTGCAAGTTGCGCCAGGCCACTTCCCAGCCCTCATCAAGGGAATACAGTCGGTCTGTCTGAGCGCGGAACACCGAGAGCCTCGTCGCCCGCCGCGGCTTTGCGCCGAGGCGGCGTTTGTAGTCGTTCTGACCCCAGAGGAGGCTGAACGACCGGTAGCCGGTGTGGATCGCGTCGGCGATGTTCTCGTAGGTGTTCAGAAACCCGAGGGAGAAGTCCTCGTAGTCCGGGTCGAATCCGGACTGCAGCGCGTAGACCGCCGTGCCGACAGGGAAGAGAAAGGTGACGGCGGCGAGGCGACCGTCAACGTGCGTGACGCGGATTCGCCCGCGCCGTCGCACGAGCTCGGCGAAGTCGTCGCTCGCGCCTGGCTCCTCCTGCCAGACTGTTCGCTCCCCGCGCGCGTTGAAGCGCTCGTTCTTCCAAGTGATCATGGCCTCGATGAGCTCCTCCGGACGGTCGGCGGACGCCACCGTCTGGACGACGGTGTCGGGGTGCGCCTCGAGGAGGCGGCGCCTCTTGCTGCGTACCTCGCGGCGCGTCCGCCTGCCCAGGGACGCGTGGTACGCGTCCACTGTGTCCGGCAGGTCGACGATCATGTGGTCCGTCCAGTACAGGATCCGCTTCGGCAGCTTGAGCTCCCACGGCGGGAAGAGGATCTCGAGGTGGATGCGGCGTGTGCCGGGCAGGGCGCGAAAGAGCGCGCGGCAAGCGCGCTCTGCACTCCGAGGTCCGATCGCGAACTCCTTGTTCAGCACCTCGATGGTATCGTCGACGACGTGGAAGAGGATGATGTGATGCGGTGACTCGAGGAGGCAGGCGCCGGTCGGCTTGGCGCCGTCTTCGATCTCGAACCAGTCCTGTGTCGAGAGCAGCGTGTTGTAGAGAGCCGGGAGCTCCTCGGCGGCCCCCGGCGGGACGTGGTCTGTGAACACGACGGCCCGCAGGTCCGGATACTCAGCGCCGGCGGGGCCGGTCGGGGCGTCAGGCGCCACCGGTCTTCCCGCGCCAGTGTCGCCGGATGAGCCTGCCGGCCGCGTGTCGCGCTCCCCAGTAGTCACGCTGTCCCCTTCTCCGGAGGTCGCGCCATGCCACCTCCCGGGCTTCATCCAGCGAATGTAGCCGCGCCGTCTGCGAGCGAAACACCGAGAGCCGCGTGGCTCGCTCGGGATGGGCCCCCAGCAGGGCCTTGTAGTAGTCCGTGCCCCAGAGCAGGTGACAACGGCGGGCTCCGCGGCGGGCGGTCTCGCGCAGCGCCCAGTAAGTGGAGAGGAATCCGAGGTCGAGATCCCTGTAGGCGGCGTCGAAGGAGCCGGCGTAGATGTTGGCGTCGGGGCCGACGAAGAAGAGGAACTCGATGGCCGCGAGGCGGCCCCCGATCGTCGTGAGCTGGGCCTCCGCCCCGCCGCGCACGAGCTCGGTGGTCTGCGCGGCCTGCTTCGGCTTGCTCACGTACCCCGAGACGTAGCCGCCCTCCCTCGCCCGGGCGAGGTGCCAGACGAGAAACTGATCGACCAACTCCCGGGCCCGGTCGCCGACCTCGACGATATCGGTCGTCACGTCGGGATGAGCGCGGCGCAGTCGGTTCTCGAAGTTGCGCACGTTCTTGCGCGTCTTCTTGCCGAGGGACGCATAGTAGCCTTCGGCCGAGCCGGGCAGCTCGACGACCATGTCATCGGCCGAGTACAGCACGCGCTTCGGAACGTGCAGCTCGGCCGGCGGGAACATGACCTCGAGGTGAATCCGTCGCGCGCGCGGCAGCGCGCGAAAGAGCGCCTTGCAGGCTCGCGCGGCGTCCACCGGCGCCATGGGGAAGGCCTTGTTCAGGACTTCGACGGTGTCGCCGTCCTCCGCGAACAGCAGCACGTGCCGGGGGCCGGAGAGGCTGCACGCCCCCGTGGGGGTCGCCTCATCGACGATGCGGAACCAGGGTCCGGTGCTGAAGATACTCCCGTACAGACCCGGGAGCTCGTCGATGATGCCGT
>Ga0302322_100001503_pt1 | contig 19085 bp, 16 predicted proteins | sample Fen_T0_2_FD_203757 | JGI IMG/M metagenome (GOLD analysis project Ga0302322, IMG submission 203757) | Peat permafrost microbial communities from Stordalen Mire near Abisko, Sweden - Fen_T0_2 | ecosystem: Environmental > Terrestrial > Soil > Wetlands > Permafrost | place: Sweden: Abisko... | reverse complement strand
CATGATAGGAGGCCTTGGGCCGGAAATCCGGTCTGGCCTGCGCCACGATCACGATGTGATCGAGCAGAATATCGGCGTCCGGATCCTGCGAAACCAGCACGTCGGCAGTGATCATATCGCCCGGATGAAGCTCGCCGAGAATGCTCGCGTCCCTGAGCTTGTAGGCCATGGTCATCGCCTCCATGAAGCCGGGAATTGCCTCATGATTGAGCGTGACCTCGCCCTTGGCGGCATTGGTGGAGACCACCTTGCCGCGGAGCTTGTACACCTTGAAGTTCTGGCCCGCGCTCTGTTGCGTGGCCGCATTCTTCCCGGAGTGGCAGCCGGCCACCAGCAGAGATGCGAGCAGCGCGGAAGCAAGCAATCGATTCATCACAGGCTCAGTTTACAACCTGTCGAGTGTCCTGAATCCAAAGTCCGCAGCAGGACTCGTTGGATTCAAAGCAGATTCTTCGACTCACCACCCCCAAGCTGAGAAACGCTTGGGGCCCCGTTCGCTCAGAATGACACCGAAAATGAGTCATGGATTTCAGACCCGAGACGCTAGGGAGCTTGTTACAGCGTGCGCTTGAAGAGCGGTGTAGCAATCAGCAGGGTGCCGATACCGAAGACGAAGAGGAAGAGCAGATCGAATCCGATGGCCTCGAAGCCTCCATCCTTGAGCAGCACGGCCTTGAATCCATGCACCGCGTAGGTAAACGGATCGACGACCGACATGGCGCGCAGCCATTTTGGAAATGCGGCGATGGGATACATGGCGCCTGAGGGATAGAAGAGAAGCATATTGAGCACGCCGAACATGGCGCGCGGCGTGAGCGGATCATCCACCCTGACCATCAGGAGGAACATCATGCCGTTAAAGGCGATCGAGGTGCCGAGAATCAGGCACATGAGCTCAATCAGCACGACCGGATGAAAGATGACCCCCAGGCCGGCCATGAGCGAGCCAATCACGGTGATGCAGATGCCGGCCAGCGTGGCCTTTATGGCGCCGGCAATGTTGATGCCGAAGACCAGTTCAAGCTTGGTGATGGGAGTCACAAGATAGCCCTCATGAACGCCGCGCGCCTTGTCGTCGATATACAGCATTCCGCCACCGATCATCACCGAGATGTACATGGCCATGGCGACCGTTGCCGGCAGCAGGAACTTGAGATAGTTGACGTAGGGATAGAGCTCGACAATCTCGAGGGCGATGGCGGTGGCGGTTCGCGGCTGAATGATGGGCGCATTGAGGGCGGCAACCACCGACTGCAACTCCCCCTCGATGGAGCCGGAGGTGAACTGGTCCGAGTTGTCCACCACAAGGCCCACCTTCGGAGCCTCGTGCGCATAGTAGCGGCGCGAATATTGGGCGGGAATCACGATCGCGGCATCGACTCTGCCGGTGCGCACATCTTCGCGCGCGTCGTTTTCGTTTGAGTACTCGACCGTGGTGAAGGTCTTGATGTTGACCGCAATCGCGTCGAAGGACTCGCGCAATTTGACCGCCTGCGGGCCATGATCGTAATCCACAATGGCCACGCGGGTGCCTGTGATCTTGCCGCCGAATGCGTTGCCCATGATGATGAGCTGAAGAATCGGCATCATCAGCGACATGATCATCAGCATGGGCGAGCGGAAGAACTTGCGCATCTCGCGCTCGATGATGGCAAACATTCTGTTCATGGCCTGGCTCCCGGACGCGGCGGCATGGTATTGACGGGTTTCACCTGCTCATCGCGGAGCTGGCGGCCGGTGTAGTGTACAAACACATCGTCTAGAGTGGTGTTCTGCACGCTGAGCGAGGTAAGGGTCTCGCCGAGCGATGCGGCCAGCTCCACCAGCTGCATGGTGGTGCGCGAGCCAGACGAAGTAAGAACGCGATAAAAGCCGGCACTCTCTGCCTGTACGCTGGTCACACCGTCCATCCCCTCCAGCCGCCCCTGCCACTCCTCGGTGTCGCGGTCGAAGTGCACTTCCACGACGTTGGCGCCGGGAACGCTATGTTTCAATTCGATGGGTGTGCCCAGAGCCACCAGCGTTCCGTGATCGACAATGGCGATGCGGTCGCAAAGCTTGTCGGCTTCTTCCATATAGTGCGTGGTGATCAGCATAGTGAGGTTGCGTGTGGACCGCAGATGATCCAGCATCTCCCACACGGCGATGCGCGAGACCGGATCGAGTCCCGTCGTCGGCTCGTCGAGAAAGAAGATGCGCGGATTGTGGACCAGCCCGCGGGCAATCTCGAGCCGGCGGCGCATACCGCCTGAGAGCGTCTTGGTCTGCGCTCCCCGCCATTTGGTCAGATCGACGGCTTCCAGGACTTCGGCAATGTTCTTTTCGCGCTGGACGCGAGGGACGGAATAGAGCTTGGCGTAGATGCTCAGGTTTTCCTCGACTGTGAGATCCTGATCGCTGGTGAGCGCCTGGGGAATGACGCCAATCATGCGCCGCACCGCATCCGGCTCTTTCACCACATCGTGACCGGCCACAATGGCGCGCCCGGCTGTAAGCGGGATGAGCGTGGTCATCATGCGGATCAGCGTGCTCTTCCCTGCCCCATTCGGGCCGAGCAGGCCGAAGATCTCCCCTTCCGCCACGGAGAAGGTGACACCCTTGACCGCCTCAAAGTCGCCGTAGCGCTTGACAATATTCTCCACGGCAATCGCCGGCTGAGCGCCGTTGATTGCCCTGGCCAAGTTGGCGGTTGCTGCGCTCATTGCTTCACCAGCTTGTTCTTTGCGATGTACACCTCGGCAACCATTCCGGGAACATACTGTTCGCCGGGATTGTCGATAAGCAGCTTCAACTGAATCGTCTTGATGTCACGCTTGCGGGCACTCACATCGCGCTGCGTGGCAAAGTCAGCCATGGTGGCCTTGTTGATGACCTTCCCCTGAATCGTCGTTCCGCTGGGCATGACCACCCGCAGCGAGTCGCCCAGTTGCACCGCATCGGCCTGCGTCTCGGGCAGCGGCGCGTAGACCCAGGTCTGGGTCAGGTCCATGATGGTCACAATCGCGGAACCGGCGCCAACTACCTCGCCCTGGCGCGCGGCGCGAACGTTAACCCGGCCGCTGACCGGGGCGAAGATTTGAGCGTAACCCAACTGAACCTTGGCTTGGTCGGCAAGAGCGCGGGCGTTCTCAACCTCGTCCCGGGTCGAGTCCACGGTTCGCGCGGCCACGGTAGCCGCCAATTCATGCGCGCGGGCCTGCTTCAATGAGGCCTCGGCAGCGGCAACGTTCCCCTGGGCCGCCTCAACGGCCGCTTTGGCCGCCTGAAGGCTGGTGGCCGCCTCTTCCTTTGCCTGCTCGCTCATGATGCCCTGCTGCGCCAGCGCCAGCGTGCGGCTGGTATCGGCCTGCTGGTGGTCGTAGTTCGCCCGGGCCTGCGCCAGCGTTGCCTTAGCCGCCGTCAACAGCGCTTCCGCATTTACGGTGGCGCTGCCGGTTTCTCCGCGCGTCTGGCGCTCGCTCTCCACGCTCTGATCCAGCTTGCCCCTCTGGCTGGCCGCGGTGGCCTCTGCGGCCTTGCGGGCAGCTGCCAGATCGTCGCTCTCGATAATGGCGATAAGCTGGCCCGCCTTCACCTCCTGGCCCTCGTCAACGGTGAGGGTCTGGATGCGTCCGGGAATCCTGCTGCTTACGACTACCTCGTTGGCGTCCACGGTTCCGATCAGTTGCAGATCCACTGTCGGCCGCACTGTGACGAAATACCAGATCAACGACCCGATGGTCAGCAGCCCCAAAATCATGAAGACTCGATTGCGTGCGTTCAATTGTGCCTCGCTTCAGTTGCAGACGTTTGTGGAGCTTCAATATTGCAGTTTCTGACATTTACATGGCGGGAGAGATCGGCTGGCTCCGGCATGGGTGTTGTGGCCAGCACCTGCGCCGCCACCCGCGCGCCGTACTCCCGGTCAACGAAAATGGCCTGGCCCAGATACTCAATTGCAGACTTCCTGCGAAAGCTCAGGGCCGCTGGTTCCAGTGGATTGAACTCAAGCGCCGGGCCGATCAACGGCGCCGAGAGATAGTAAAAAAGGTTGGCTCCAAGCGCGGAGTAGATCATCTGCGTCCACTCAGCGCGAATCAGTTCGCCGGCAGCGGCCCCCTCCTCGATCAACACCCGCAGCCTAAGCCACAGCGGCCCCACCAGCTTCTGCGCCAGCAGTTGCAGTGCATTCGCCTCGCCCCGATGCATGCGAATCATTTCCTGCTGCATCAGGCCCTGGAATGCGGGGAAGGCATGCGTCCGGTCGAAGTTGCTCAATACAATGCGCAGGAATCGTTCCCCGGCTGAAGAGTCGGCATCCAGCATGGCCATGCTGGCCGTCTGTACCCCCTCAGCAACGGCCTCAATTGCCGCCACGTAAAGAGCTTCCTTGCTCTTGAAGTAATAGTAAAGCAAGGCCTTGTTGACCCCGGCAGCCTCGGCAATCTGCTCGGTGCGGGCTCCCGCGAGCCCGTTCTCGCCGAACTGACGGATGGCAGCTTCGAGAATGCGGGCTCGGGTATGGTCGGCACGCTCGGTGAGGTTTCGAAGAGGGATGGGGTTTTCCATGATTAACTAACCAGTTAGTAAAATAGACTACCGAACGATGAATTGCAAGCCGGTCCAGCGGAATTCCTCGCAGATTCACAGAGATTTCATCGAATTCGAAGGAGCGTTGGGGTTTCGGCCAAGGCGGTCTGAGAAGTTCTTTATCTAATTCATAATAAGATACTTGTGATCATGTTGGTAACTCACGCAAAGTAACTGATGGGCCGGCGCCCGCTGTTTCCGGCGGTAAGCGCCCTGGGATCCCCGTCGAGACTGTCCTCCGGGACCGACTCCTCCTCATCCTCGATTCCGCTGGCTGCTCTTGTGATGGTTGGCGTGTAGGTCTCGTCGCCGCTTCTCGAAGTACTTTCGATCTCGAAGATGTCTGTAAGGCCTATATCGGTGGCTTTCGGCCGCACCGGGTGCAACGGTCGAATTCCCGGTATTGGACTGATCTCCATATCGCAGTTCCTCCTCCTAGGGCACTCCCTGCAGGAGTTCATCGACCGACCGCAGACGAACTTGAATGACCCATTGGGAGTGTCCAAATTCAGGACAACGTGGCTGAATTTCAGGGAAGGTGAAGGGAGGCGAAGCGCATCAAGAGTTCCATCGCGCGGCGTTACACTAATGCCATGTTGGACGAATTGGAATTCCGCAGCCTCGTCGACGTCGCTTTACAGGCGCTCTTTCAGCACTTGATTGAATGCGAGGAGGCGGCGGATGCAGGCTTTGAGGTCGAGGAACAAGGCGGCGTGTTGAGCGTGATCTTCGAGGACGCCGCGGACAAGTTCGTGATTACGCCGAATGCGGCGGTGCGCCAGATCTGGATTTCGGCACTGTCAACCAGCTTCAAACTTGACTGGGATCCGGCGTCGGGCGGGTTCCTGTTGCCGCGCACCGGGGAGAGCTTGATAGCGCTCGTAGATCGGCTGATTGCGAGCCATGCGCCAAGCAACTAAATGATCAGGCTTCACTCGAAGCCAAGGCGGGTTGCGATCGAAAGGGGTCCAACATCGACGCTGGACCCCTCGAAGGGCTGTTATTGGAGCGAATAGACAGTCTGCAACTCCTTTTCCACCAAGTTCTTGGGTAGTGGGGCGTAGGAGAGCTTTGAGACCTCATCTTCACCGGACTTGAGGATCCAGCTGAGGAGATCCTTAATGACGGCACCCTTGGCCGGATCCGCAGCCTTCAGCGGCACCAAGATCCAGGTGAAGCTGGAAATGGGATACGCGTTCTGGCCCGGTGCATTGGTGATTGAGACGCGGTAGTCGGCAGGAAGCTGCTTAATGCTGGCGGCAGCCTCGGTGACGCCCTCAATCGAGGCTTTCACGAAATTACCCGCCGTGTTTCTGACCGAGCCGTAGCTGATCTTGTTTTGCAGGGCATAGATCAGCTCGACGTAACCGATTGTGCCGGACATCTGGCGCACATATCCGGCTACGCCCTCGTTGCCCTTGCCGGCAATGCCGGTGGGCCAACTTGGGGAGGCGCCTCTGCCCGGTCCACTGGCCCACTCGGGGCTGACCTTGCTGAGGTAGTCGGTGAAGATGTAGGTTGTGCCGCTGCCATCGGCGCGGTGGACCACGATGATCTTGAGATCCGGCAGCGCGACACCTTGATTGTCCTTGGCGATGCGCGGATCGTTCCACATGGTGATCTTGTTCAGATAAATATCGGCAAGGACATCGGGGCTGAACTTGAGGTCGTTCACACCCGGAACATTGAAGATGGGAACAACCGCGCCGAGCACGGTTGGAAGATGGATAAGCTTTGTCTTCGCCGGGGCGAGTTGTTCGTCTGTCGCCGGTGCGTCTGTGGCGCCGAAATCGACAAGGCCGGCCACCATCTGGCGGATTCCGCCACCGGAACCGATGGACTGGTAGTTGATCTCAACGCCCGGATGCGCCGCGGCGTATTCGCTGAACCATTTGGAGTAGATGGGATAGGGGAAGGTAGCCCCGGCCGCGGTTAATTTCTGGGCCTGAGCAGCGCTCAGGGCAAACACGAATAGCCCAACGAGAATTAGTGCCTTTTTCACGGTAATCTCCCTTGCAGTGTTGCTTCCGCATACGATTGTCTACGCAAAATGTTAATGGCGTTTGAATTCAAAGAGATTTACGGAGTTTTATCCCTTGGAGGTGTTGTGGCGGGGAGAGAGATGTGAAATCCGGCTGGCTTGCCGCCGGCAAGAGCGAGATCATCGATCCTCTCTTGCCGGCAGTCAGCTAAAGGCGGTGGGCAGAGTCCGCTTGCCGTTCCATCACTGAGGAACACTCGCAGTGACTTCAGCCTCAGCCAGGCCAGCCTGGCTGGCCTGTTGCTGGAGTTCAGCGGATACATTTGGATCCGGTGGCGGCGCGATTGGCGCATAGACAGCCGTTGTCTGCTGGGCCGCAGCCGGGGGAGCCTGCGGTATCCCTCCCTGGCCCTGTTTGGCCTGGAGTTCCTGGAGTCCCTGGTCGATGGTCTCGCGCATATGGTTCTGCATCTCTTGCAGATCATCGAGCGATACGGAGACTATGTCTTGCCTAGGGCACTCCTGTCCTCCCTTGCTTGCCAGCACCAGCAGGTCAACAGCCCTTGCATCCCCGATTGGCGGGCTCTGCAATCCAAGAACATCGCCTTCGCTCAGAGAACACTCGGATTGATCGGCATCCACGACATCCAAAGTGGCGCCCACGACAAACACGTGCGTTTCTCCATCATTCAACATGCGGTCGATTCCGCTCGAGCCGGGATTGATATCCTGCTGCTGCGCGTTTTGCTGGGCCTCCTGGTTCTCCAGCGCGAGCTGGTTTCGGACCTCATCCGCGATCTGCTGTTTCACTTCGGGAGTGAGCTCGGGGGCACCGCCCGAATCAGGGGGGGGGCCGTAGGCTTCGCCGGCAGCCATTTGCGCGTCATAGCTCTGCTGAAGAGCGGCCGCAAGCATAAAGTCTGTTAACCAGAAGGCGGCCGACGGATAGACCGAATAGGGCGCAAAGTAATATCCATAGTGCCGATACCAGGGGCTCCCGTACCATCCCCAGCCGTAATGCACCGGCACAGCCCAGGGATTGTAGGCCCACCCATAGTAGGCGGGATGGTAAAAGACACTCGGCGCATACACGTTGATGAAGACGCCATGATAGGCGTACCCATGATAGAAGTGGCTGTAACTCCGCCCTTGATAGTAATAGGTCCGCCGCGCAAAATCGTGGCCGCGGAAATTGTAAGGCCGCTGCACAAACCCCGGCCGCCCTCTTTCGTAGACGACCCGGCTGTGGTCGGAGTGCTCGACGAAGACTCTGCTGCCTCCATTGAGTCCGTGGTGAATATCCATGTTCCGTCGCGCGTCGTGAAAATCACTCGGCCTGCCGTTGGGGCGCATGCGGATGGCGTCGCCTGAGTGCGAGGTCATCTCACGCGAGTTCCTGGTCATGTAGGAAGCGCCTCCATGAATCGGCACCTGGGGCTTGGCGGCTGGAATCCTGCCGCTGGCCAAGCCCGGGCGGAGGCCCGCTCCGCCATTCATCGCAGGCCCATGCGAGCCTGGGCTGCCGGGTGCGCCGGAGGCGGCGGGTGGGTGGTAGCCGGGCTCACTCGGCCTTCCGGTTGTGGTAGGACCGTGCACGCCGGGGCCACCGGTAGGAGCGGATGCGCCGGGTTCGCGAAAGCCGGGCTCACTCGGCCTCCCGGTCGTGGTAGGCCCGTGCACGCCGGGGCCACCGGTAGGAGCGGATGCGCCGGGTTCGCGAAAGCCGGGCTCACTCGGCCTTCCGGTCGTGGTAGGCCCGTGTGAGGCCGGTCCCGCGGGGACAACCTGGGGATTTCCCGATGGTCTTGACGGAGGAGCGGGACGGTATTCAGGCGCTGGCGGCCGCACTGCCGGCGCCGCAGGCGCGGGTGTGGGCTGCACTGGCCTGGTGTAAGGCGTTGCAGGTCTCTCAGGAGGTGTGTAGGGTTTCGGAACAGACGGCGCCGGTCTCACAGTGGGCTCTTGTTGTCTCGGTGCGGGCGCGGACTCTCTCGGCACAGGAGCTTGCTGTCTTGGTGCTGGGGCCTGCTCTCTCGGCACAGGAGCTTGTTGTCTAGGAGCGGGTGGTTGTTGCCTATGTTCGGGTGCGGCCTGCCTTGCCGCGGGCGCCGGTCTTGAAGGAGGAGGGTTCTTCTTCTCTTTATCCTTCTCGTCGGCAGCGTTTGCCAGACAGCTCATTCCCAACAGTGCTGCAAGAATCAAAGCAGCGCCACCCCACTTCAGGCCTCTGCGAACAACTTGACTATTCATCGAATCCCCATTCCTTTCCGTGGTCCATACATTCACCAGGATGCCTGTGCGGCAAGAGCGGACAGACCCGCACCAGCGAACGAAGGGAAGATCTGCCATCTACCTGCATTGAACCCATGCATCCGGAATAAGTTGTTCCGCGATCCTGCGTGATGCGCGCGGTATACAACACAGGCTGCTCGAATTTACGCTCCAGCGTGGGAGAACTGTCAAGCAGCGCGAGAGCGATGCCAGCGAGCGGGGAGTGAGTTGGAGGCGCGCGAACTCTGCGTCAAATGCCGGCGATTGCCTGAGCTATGGCCCGCGCAATTCACTCTCTGTTTTCGACACCAAGCCGATATCACTTGCGTGGGGACTTCGATTCTCCGTCTTTCGCCGAGATCCCATCAGGCGAAGCACCAGCGTCGTGGTCCGCGGCTCCTTCCACATCACCCAACGACTCGGCGTCCAGCCCATGCTCGTGGCGATAGTGTTCGACGGGCATCTTGCCGTCCCACCAGGCCCAGTTCATGGGATAGACATCGGGATCGAAGAAGACCTGGTAGAAGTGCCAAACAACAATTGCGAGTGTGGCCAGAATCGCCTCGTAGAAGTGAATGGCGGTGGCCACATCGACCCACCAGCGCGCCAGCAGGTTGCCGGTAGCGACCTTGGCCCACATCATCACGCCGGTCAAACCCATCAGGCCAGTGCCCCAGACCAGAGCCCAGTACTCGGCTTTTTCTCCGTAGCTGAAGCGGCCGTAGGTTGGCTTCTTTCCACCGAGACCGAGGTAAAAGCGCATGGTAGCCACCAGATCGAAGAGATCGCGGGGCCGTGGCGCGAGGTCGAGAATCAGCCGCCGTCCTTCGCGGGCAGCCGCCAAATAGAAGAGGTGGTAGATTCCGGCGCCGATCAGCACCACTCCGGCGACGCGATGCACGATGCTGCGCAGGTGCTCGCCCATGGCAAGCACTCCAGCGATCCACGAGTTGGGATACTTGAGAGCGAAGCCGGTGATGACGAGGACAATGAAGCTGGAAAGCAAGGCCAGGTGCTGCCAGCGCTGGTTGGCCGTCATGCGAACCATGAATGGGTTCTGCATCGCCCGCCGCGCCACGGCCTTGCTGCGCCAGATGATCGCGTTGTGCAGGAACATGGCGCCGATAACGAGGAAGATCAGCCCCAGGTAGATCCACCTGACCCATCGCACAGCCGTGGCGCCAATGTCCTGGGTCTGGCTGCCGTCAAGATGGACCTTGGTCAGGGTGAACTTCCGCGTGACTCCCTGGTGGCACTTGCCGCAGGTGGCGTCAATATTGGCGGCGCTGATGGTGGAGCGCGGATCGCTTGAAGGGAGAATGTTGTGCACGCCGTGGCAGCTTGAGCAGTTGGCCGCGACCACCGATCCGCCCTCGGCGGCCAGTCCGTGATAGCTATCGAGATAGGAGGTCACGCGGTTTTCCGGAAGCCCATATTCCTGTGAAAGCCGCACGCCCTGGTGGCAACGAGCGCAGATATCGCGCGAGAGATTCTTTTCCGACGAGGGTGAGTTGGGATTCGCGTGCGCCTTGATCGAGTGAATCCCATGGCAGTCCGTGCAGACCGGCGCCAGCCCGTTACCGCGCGCGATTCCCTGCCCGTGAATGCTGGCCATGAAGGTTGCCTGAATGGCGCTATGGCACTTGCCGCAGGTGGCCGGAACATTGAACTTCGAGATCGGCGACTGAGCGTCGTTGGCCGGAAGTATCTGATGCGCGCCGTGGCAATCGGTGCAGACTGCCGCCTTCTTCGAGCCCTTCTCGATGGCCTGCCCATGCACGCTCTCCTGGTACGAAACAAAGGGCTGGGAACTTTGGCCATTCGATTCCATGAGGAACTTTTGTCCGTGACATCGGCCGCAAGTGGCAGGAATATTGGCGTGATTGACCGGGGACTTGGCATCGTCCGCCGCCAGAATCCGGTGCGCGCCTCCGTGGCAATCCTGGCAGTTGGCTCCCGGCGCGCCGGCTTTGTAGGCCTTGGCGTGCAGGCTATGCGCGTAAGCCTCCTGCGCATCGGCGTGGCACTGGGCGCAACGGACCTTTAACGGCGTCGTCTCATGTACCAGCCCTTTTACGTCCTTGTGACAGTCCACGCAGGCAAACATGCTGCCGTGGATGGAGTGTTTCAAGCTCTCGCCGTCAACAAACAGGCTGACCTGCTTGCCGTTGATCTCTGTCGTCAGGGTGTTGTCGCCGTGGCAGGTGAGGCAGTCTTTGTCTGCCAGCTTATGTTCGGCGCGGGCTGTAGCAGTGCCCAGAAAAAGCGAAAGGAAGAGGGCTTGTATGAGAACTTTTCCAGCGGAATTCACAGCCTTGAGGAGATTCCTCGGCAGGATTCGATGGCAGTGACTGGAGTCACACGGGTGTAACAATCGCGGCCTCCCACATCTCTGCCTGCACATAATCAGAGGCCCATCCTGTCCGAAGGAATCGGCCTGTTGTACGGCTCTGGTCAAACGGCTAGCTGAAGTATGCGCTCAGAGTGAGCACCAGCAGCGTCAAGCCAATAAGAATGGCGGTGTATCCAGCCACCTTGGAGAAGTTGACCAGCCAAAGCGGCGCCGCAGTTGCGAGTCTTGACTCCAGTTTGCCCTGACTTTCGAGCCTCTTGTACTCCAACTCCCGCTTGTGCTTGAACTCTTCCTCGCTCTCGACGCCGGTAAAGACCACCATATCCATCGGAAAGCTGTCGGGCCGCAGATGGGTGTTGACGAAGTGAATCGAGAAGATGAAGAGAATGGCCAGCAATCCTTCTTCGCTGTGAATTACCAGTACCGCATTCAATGCCCATCCGGGTAAGAAGTGCGCGAAGAAGGGAGCGAACCACATGGCGTAGCCCGAGAAGCCGATGACGATCATTCCCCAGAAGACGGCCCAGTAATCGAACTTCTCCCAGTAGGCATAGCGGTCAAACTGCGGCCGCGGTCCCAGGCCCAGAAACCAACGCATGTGCGCGAAGATATCCTTCGCGTCCTTCCAGTTGGCGACCATGGAGTTTGGTCCCCAGAAGATTCCCTTCTCGCGATGCACCAGGGCGCGCGTAAAGACATCTTTCACATGAATCAGAAAGGCCAGCGTGAGAACGAGCGCAAAGAGCTTGTGAAAGAAGATAATCGCGCCGAATCCCCCGACGGCGCTGGCCAATTTGCGAGCCCAGAAACTCTCGCTGAACCGCATTGGGAGCCCGGTTGCCGCCAGACCCAGGAATGTGGAGAAGAGCACCGCGTGGAGGTACCTTTGCGCTCGCGTAAAGCGCGTGAAGAACCGCCCCTGAGGGAGGCCATTCTCCCCATTTGGCGCTGTGACTTGCTCGAGATCAGGCATTTTTCCCTCCCTGGGCCGCCTTCTTCTTCACCTGGTCGTATCGCGAGCGGATCAGCCACAGTATGGTGTGAATGACAAAGAACGTCAGCGTTCCGGCCAGCAGCAGGTTCATGAACAGGCGCACAAAGTAGAGAGCTGGATTGAGCTTGCGATTGCGCGCGTTGGCATGCGGCTGGTACTGCACAAAGCTGAGATTGGCGCCCGCATGGCACCGTCCGCAGGTGGCCACCAGATTTGCCGGAGCCACCGGCGATTTGGGATCGGAGGCGGGCAGAATCCCATGGGCTCCGTGGCAGTCCCAGCAGCGCGCCGTTTCAACGTAACCGCCCAGCGAACTCAACTGGGAGTGGAAGGTGTCGCGGTAGGTGCTGAACTTATCTTTGTGGCAGTTGCCGCAGATAGGCGTGGATTGCATGCGGAAGGCCGCCGCGGTAGGCTGCTCGATGGCGTGTGCGGTGTGGCAATCCGAGCAGACCGGCGCGTCGAGATGGCCGGCGGCGACCGCCTTGCCATGCACGCCGCCCATGTAATTGTCGGTAATGCCGGCATGGCAAGTGCCGCAGGTTTTGGGAACGTTGGCCTTATAGGTGGGACTGGCCGGATCCTTGCGGCTGAGGATATGGTGCGATCCGTGGCAACTCTGGCAGTTTGCCGCGACGAGCAACCCTTCCTTGCTCAGCGCAAAGCCGTGAATGGAATCGACGTACAAGGGATAGACGCTGTCAAGACCGTGCTTTTTCGCCATCCCCTCAGTACCGTGACAGGCGCCGCAGGTGCGCGGCACGTTGAGCGGATAGACCGCCGAGCGCGCGTCGGCTTTGGGGAAGATCTCATGTGCGTTGCCGTGGCAACTGGTGCAGGGATGGTCGGCCTTTGCGGAGTGAACACTGCCGGCCAGCTGATTCGATTGATCGGCATGACAGGTGTCGCACTGCACCTTTCGGATGTGGTCGGGGTGGGGATATTCCTTGATGTCGGTGTGGCAGTCGGTGCACTTGAGGACGCCGTGAATGCTGGCATGGAATTTGTCGCCATCCACAGAGATGCTTTGCCCGTTGGCATCGGTGACACTCTTGTCGCCATGGCAGGCGAGGCAGTCGGCCTGGGCCGATGCCGACGGCGGCAGGGCAGCCAGAAGCGCTGCTGCAAAAAAGGTCAGCGCAAGGTAGGATGCACTCTTCATCTCGGCTCCAATCGATCCTGCCCGCTGCCGGCGCGGGAGAGAAGGCGCGGCAGCCATTCTCTCCCGCTTCCAGCTACGTGGCGGGGGCCATTGACCTGCGCGTGGCTATTTCTGCAGGGTGCGAATGTACGCGACGAGATCCTTGATCTGCGCGTCGGTCAGCTTGCCCTTGTAAGCCGGCATCTTGCCCTTGCCATCGGTGGTGGAGGCGATGAATGCCGCATCGGTTGCCTTGATCATCTCCGGAGCCTTGAAGGAGAGGACTTTCATGGCCTTTGCCATGGGTGTTGCGGCAAGGCCGTCGGGACCATGGCATGACGCGCACTTGGCTTTGTAGGTATCTGCAGCGGAACCCTGCGCAAAAGCAGGGGTCACAAGGCAGGCAGCCAGCAGGATCAAGGCCGCCGCTCGAATTGTTTGGATCATTGAGTTGCTCCTTAGCCGGTTTCCCGGTCACATCCCTGTGATAACGGCTTGATTGCAGGTCGGAATGTGATGTTAATCACAGATGATACTCCATGGGGATGGGCTCCCCGGAAAAAGTGGCGCATTGAGGTGAATTGATTTTCCTGTCCTTTCCGATTCTGCCGACTTGAGTCCCGGAGCTTCCAAGGTGATACGGGTCACATGAGATAAGGGGTCTCGTCAAGCACAATATGACCGCTACTTGAGGAGAACAAATGGCCACGGCTGCCCTGTCCGAAGCAAAGACGATGCTCACTCTCCCTGGAGATGCAGTACGCCAGATTCAATGGCGCTTCGCCGATCGTTTCGATCTGCAGATGCTGGTTCAATCGGCGCGTGGCGTGGCGCGCAGCACGGTGGCCCAACTGGTGGCCAAAGGCGAGCGCAATACCCACGACTGGACACCGGGCAAAGCGAGCATGATGGAGGCCTTTGACCGCGCCAGCGTGACCGCGGCCTTCATGGAACCGGAGGAGGGGGGATTCATCTCCGGACCGAAGAATCTGGCTCTCTCGTTGGCGGCATTCGAGCTGGCCTGGGTGGACGGCGGAGCGGCCACGGCCAGCCTGGCGAGCTTTCTGGCTCTGGCGCCGATTCACGAGCGCGGCACGCCGGAGCAGGTGAATCGCTACAAGAGCCTGGCGGCACCGCCGCAGCCGGGCGAGGATCGCATCCCGTGGCGCGGAGCCTTCGTGCTGACCGAGCCGATTCCCTATGTGGGAGTGGACGCGGGCATGCTGAGCGGAAAGATCAGCGTGGCCGAGTGGAAGGACGGCGAGGAACCGATTCTGCATGTGGACAAGCGCGGACGGTTCATTACCAATATCGCCTTCGCCAACTTCGCGACCGCCGCAGTAGGCTCTGTCGACCCGCGCATCAAGGGCAGTTGCATGGTCATTCTGGAGGAGACCGACGAGGGCATCTTCGACCGCGGCACCCCGACCAAGAAACTGGTCCACCAGCTCTCCTCGACCGGCGACCCCATCTTCAACATGAAGGTCCCGGCCAGCCGCATTGTGGGCGGTTACACGGTGAAGGACGGAGTGATTATTCCGAACTTCAGCCACGGCGAAGTGATTGATGCGGTCTTCCGCCGCACCCGCGTGCCTGTAGGCCTGATGACCTCCTCGAAGCTGCTATCGGCCATCGAGCCGGTGATTCGCTACCAGCGCGAACGCTATCGCGGAGCCGAAGGCGCGAAGCCGGGATCGGTGCGCTACGAGTTGGGCATTCAGCAGAAAGAGGACGCGCTGCACCGGCTGGTGGACGTTTGGGTTGTCGGAGAGGCGGCGACCTCTCTAGGCTTTGCCACCGCACGGCTCTTCGACGAACTGGAGCCGATCGAGAAGCAGAAGACCGCCATCCTGAAGGAGCGCGGCGTCGCCGGGGGACGGGCGGAGATGAAGGCGCTGAAGGAGAGCGAGAGCCGGGCCATCGAGTTGCTTTCGCTGGCGCCAGGAGATCCGCGCCGGGAGGAACTGGAGGCCGATCCGCTGGTACGGTATGTGCTGCTGGACGCCGAGACCAACGTTCTATGCCCCGCCACCAAACTCTGGAACACCGGCCATGGCGCGAACATGCTGCGCGAGGCCGTGAGTCTGATGGGCGGTTACGGCATCACCGAAGACTGCCCGGGCTTCCTGGCCAACAAGTGGATGGACGCGCAACTGGAAGCCACCTATGAAGGCCCCGAGGCGGTACAGCGCCGGCAGATGGCGATCACTATGACGAGCGAGGTTTTCCAGGCGCAGTTCCGCGGCTGGACGGCGGAGATGCGGCGAATTGCCTCAACCCACCCCGGCACAGGCGCCTGCACGCTGGCCTCGGCGATGCAGATGTGGATGTGGACGCTCGTTCACCTGCGCAAGGCCGTCGACCCGGCCGGCAACAAGCTCTATCACGGCCAGCGGCAGGGCGTGACCTTTGCCCTGGCCGATGCGCTCTGCTGGCTGGTGGCCTCACGCGCGCAGATTCAGGATGTGCTGGAGTTGGCGGCGCGCGGACCGGAAGATCCTGTGGCCTCGGAGGGAATCGAAGGCACCGTCCAGTTCTTCAGTGACCTCTGCCATATTCAGGCAGCCCAAGCTGCCGGCGAGGTCTCGCGGATTTGCGCGGAGCTGGTCTTCGGCTACAACCTGCACCCCTGCTGGGACGATGAATGCCATACCAATTGCTTCCTGGCCAGCGAACTCGATGAACTAGAAGAGACCATGCCCGGTATCTCCGCGATGGCCATCGATGTTCTCAAGGCCGACGGCAGCCACCCGCAGAAGGCCGGCCCCTGCGCCACATGCGCCGGAGCGGGCGACTTTCTGCGCATGCAGAACAAGCTGTGCAGTTGCCTGGCCGGCTCGCGTCTGGCCAAGGACCGCGCCGCCGATACCGTGAGCAAGGTGATGATCCCGGAGGCGCTGGATTATCCGGTGTAACCACCTGCGGTGGGGCTAATCGCTCGCTCTTCGCTCGCTTGGCTTCATCGCGCATAAGAATGGATTCCCAGGTCCGGATTTTCGGACTTGGGATAGAACGACCCCAAACGGCCATGGCAATGAGGAAACCGCATGAGCGTGGAAGCCACGACCACTGAAACCCCGGAGATCGAGCGGCAGAAGATGGAGGTGGACATCGCCTGTGCCGGCTTTGGTCCGGCGATGGGCGGCTTTCTCACTACGCTGACACGCGCCTGGCAGGAGAATCCCGCCGATCCGGCCTTCGAGAGCAAGGTGACGCCCGGAATGCCCCTCCAGGTCCTATGCTACGAACGCGCCGACGACATTGCCTCGGGCGTGAGCGGCGTAGTGACCCGCGCGCAGGGCATTCGCTCGAGTTTTCCGGAGCTGAAGCCGGCCGAGATTCCCATGGCCGCCGATGTGAAGCAGGAGCGGGTTCTCTACCTCCTTGATCCCACGGGCGCAAGCCGGCGCTCGCTCACGCTTCATGCCGCCGATGCGCTCTTGCGCACCTTGGGCCGGTTGGCTGGCGTGAAGGACCATGCCTTCGAGCTGCCGTGGACTCCGCCCTTTTTGAACAAGCACGGAGGGCTGGTTCTCTCCATCGGCCAGTGGAACCAGTGGGTGGGCCAGCAGGTGATGGCCTCGGGCCTGGTGCAGATTTGGCCGGGAAGTCCGGTGGCCGGGCCGCTCTTCTGTGACAAGAAAGTGGATGGCTTGAGACTGGCCGATCAGGGCGTGGAGAAGAATGGCGCCCCGGGCGACGGATTCATGGCCGGAATGGACGTGAAAGCCCTGCTCACGGTGGTGGGCGACGGCCCGGTGGGCGCGGTGGGCCAGGCCATCGACCGGAAGATTGGCATGCCCGAAGGCCACGCGAAGCGGGAGTGGGCGCTGGGCATGAAGTTCGTGATTGAGCTGCCGGAAGGCGCCTCGAACGACGGATCGCCGCTGCAACCCGGAACCGTCTGGCACAGTTTCGGCTATCCGGAGCCGGAGATCTTCGGCTTCCTGTATGTGCATCCCGGCCACCTGGTATCGGTGGGCATCTTTGTCCCTTCGTGGATGGGCGACCCCTCGCGCACAGCCTACCGCTACCTGCAGCATTACATTCAGCATCCGGCGCTCTGGCCGCACCTGAAAGATGGAACCCTGCGCTCGTGGGGCGCGAAGTCGCTGGAGGAGTCGGGCATGCACGGCGAGCCGTATCTCTCCGGCGAGGGCTACGCACGCATCGGCGAGGGCTCCGGCTCGACCAATATGCTCACCGGCTCGGGCGTGGACGAGGCCTGGACAACCGGAGTGCAACTGGGCGATTCGGTGGTGGAACTGCTGCGGGCCGGCAAGCCCTTCACCCGGGAGAACCTGGCCCCCACCTACGAAGCCCGCCGCCGCCAAAGCTGGGTGGAGCGGGGCGCCCGCGAGGCCGAAAACGCCCGCAATGGCTTCCAGGGCGGTATGGTGAAAGGCATGATCGGCATGGCGCTGGCTGGGTTGACGGGAGGCAAGCTCTCGCTCGGCGCGCACATTCCCCCGGCCTACAAGCAAATTCGCAAGGCGGCTCCGAACTCAGCGCCGGGCATCAAGTTAAAAGAGGCCGTGGCACTGGCCGTTGCCGATGGCCGACCCCTGCACGATGCGCTGCTGACCGCGCGCGGCTGGCCCGAGATTCCCTTCGACGGCCGCCTGCTGGTTTCGCACCAGGACGCGCTGCTGATGGGAGGCAAAGTGCAGGCGATGCCGGGCTTCGCCGATCACGTCGCCTTCCGCAACGCCGAGCTTTGTATCGGGTGCGCTGAAAAGACCTGCATCGCCATGTGCTCGGGCCAAGCTCTCACGCCAGGCGAGAACGGCGTGCCGGCCTTTGAGCGCGAGAAGTGCATCCACTGCGGCGCATGCCTGTGGAACTGCGGCCAGTCTTCCGACGGCGAGCACTCGAACGTTGAGTTCCGCGCCGGCGCGGGCGGGTTGCACTCGGCGGAAAACTGAACCCTTCCATCCTGAGCACTTCCATTATGATTAGACATATCTGGTCGATCCAACCACAACGCTGTCATCCTGAGCGGAGCGCAGCGGAGTCGAAGGATCTGCGGTTGCTTTTTTACTTTCCCGCTTTGTAACAGGGCACGACTGAAGTTGTGCCGCAAATGAACTGTAATTCACCCCGGCTTCAGCCCTGAGGAAATGTGAGATGAAAAAGTTTGTTGCCGTATTCTGCCTGTTGGTCTGCGCCGCCACTTTACAGGCGAAGCCCAACCCTGCCGACTACAACATCAAGTTACATATCACCTCTACTCAACTTGCACCGAATCCGTATGTGTTAAACGATTCAAGCTTTCCCATTCTCATTGCCGACGCGGTCTTGAACGGAAAGAAAGTCAAGCTAGCGGGAAATATGCTCTTGCCCCATGGCATTCACATCATAAAGCCCCCATTTATGATTCTCAGTCCCGGGGACTATCAGGTCCAGATCAAAGAAGATGATTCAGAGAAAGACGGCTCTATTATTCGCCAGAAATATGAACTGCTACTTCCGAATGGCGACACTTGGGAGTGCAGCATTATAGGCGTCTCCGAATAGTGCAGCCGATGAACGAAAAGCAACCGCGGATCCTTCGACTCATTGCACTCGCTCAGGATGACAGAGTTTTGGTGAGATGAGAGAGTTTTGGAATGATGAAGGCACTGCAGAAAAAAAGGGAAAGAAACATGGAAAATGTTTTGCACATCGTCGTCTGCGCCGGGATCGTTCCCGATCCGCTGCAGACTCTGGAGCCCGTAAGCGGGCCAACCGGGCCGGGACTGAAAAATGAAATGGTTCTGCCAGCAGTGCTCGACCC
>Ga0302322_100001502_pt1 | contig 19097 bp, 17 predicted proteins | sample Fen_T0_2_FD_203757 | JGI IMG/M metagenome (GOLD analysis project Ga0302322, IMG submission 203757) | Peat permafrost microbial communities from Stordalen Mire near Abisko, Sweden - Fen_T0_2 | ecosystem: Environmental > Terrestrial > Soil > Wetlands > Permafrost | place: Sweden: Abisko... | reverse complement strand
GGACCGTTGAGGACGAGCACCCGTCGTCGTTCCTCGCTCATCGCGCCACCTCTCCGTAGGCCGCTGCCAGCAGGGCCGGATCCGGCCCCTCCAGACGAGCCGGTCGGGCCACGTCGTCGAGGACGACGAACCGCAACCGGCTGCCCCGCACCTTCTTGTCGATCTGCATCGTCTCGTACAGCTGCGGCCAGGCGTCACGTTCGTAGGTGACCGGCAGACCTACCGCACGGAGCAGGGCGCGGTGCCGCTGCACCACGTCGGCCGACAGCCGGCCGGCCAGGCGGGACAGCTCCGCTGCGTAGACCATGCCCACCGACACCGCCGCTCCGTGCCGCCACCGGTAGCCCTCGTGCCGCTCGATGGCATGGCCCAGTGTGTGGCCGTAGTTCAAGATCTCGCGTTCCCCGGACTCGCGCAGGTCGACCCCGACGACGTCAGCCTTGACCTGGACCGCCCGCGTCACCAGCTCGCGGGTGTGCGGCCCTTGTGGCGTCGTGGCGCCGCGCGGGTCGGCCTCGACCAGGTCGAGGATCCGCGGGTCGCGGATGAACCCGGCCTTGACCACCTCGGCCAGACCCGACACGTAGTCGTCGGCCGGGACGCTGTCCAGCGTGTCCAGGTCGCACAGCACGAGCACGGGCGGGTGGAAGGCGCCGACCAGGTTCTTGCCCTCGGCGGTGTTGATCCCCGTCTTCCCGCCCACCGCAGCGTCGACCATGCCGAGCAAAGTGGTGGGCACGTGGATGACAGCGACGCCGCGCAGCCAGGTCGCGGCCACGAATCCGGCCAGGTCCGTTGTGGCCCCGCCACCCAGTCCGATCACCACGTCGGACCTGGTGAACCCCGCGCGACCGAGCGTGGTCCAGCAGTGGGTGGCCACGTCGACCGTCTTGGCCGCCTCGGCGTCGGGGACCTCGATCGACGTGACCTCGCGCCCGGACGCAGTCAACGCTGCGTGCAGCGAGCGCGCACGACCGGCCAACGTCGGGGGATGGATGAGCGCCAGTCGCTGCGCCGCGTCCGGCACCGATGCCGGCAGCTCGTCGAGCACGCCCGAGCCGATCCGTACCTGGTAGCTCGGCGTACCGGTCACCTCGACCGTGGTCACGGGGTCGGTCATCGCGGGTCTCCGGCCGGGGACGCCGGCGCAGCCGCCTCGTCGAGTGCCGCCAGCACCTTCGCGGTCACCTGTTGCGGGGTCAGGCCGTCGGTTCGGACGGTGGCCGTCGCCACCTGCTCGTACCACGGACGGCGCGCCGTCATGAGGTCGACCCACTGGCCGCGGATGTTGCCCAGCAGCAACGGTCGGTCCCGGTTGAGACCCACGCGGCGCGCCGCGTCGGCCAGTCCCACGTCGAGGAACACCACCCGGTGACCGATCAGGAGCCGACGCGTGTCGGAGTCGGCGACGGCCCCGCCGCCGAGCGCGAGGACGCCGGTGAAGGTGGCGAGGGCATCGGCCACGGCCAGCCGCTCCAGGAGCCGGAACTCCGACTCCCCGGACATGATGAAGAGGTCACCGACCGACCGGCCGGCCCGCTGACTCACGACGTCGTCGGTGTCGCAGAAGGGCACCGACCAGTGCTCGGCGAGCATCCGCCCCACTGTGGTCTTCCCCACGCCGGGCGGACCGACCAGCACGAGCAGCGACCGCGTGGGCCCGGCGTCCGACCCCACGGTCACCGGACCGACAGGTGCTGCAGGTATCCGGTGAGGTTGCGCCGCGTCTCGGTCACCGAGTCGCCACCGAACTTCTCCAGAACGGCGTCGGCCACCACCAGCGCGACCATGGCCTCGGCCACGATCCCGGCCGCGGGCACGGCACAGACGTCGGAACGCTGGTTGATCGCCCGGGCCGGCTCGCCGGTGGCGACGTCGACCGTGGCGAGGGCTCGGGGAACCGTCGCGATCGGCTTCATCGCCGCACGCACCCGCAGCGGTTCACCGGTGCTCATCCCCCCTTCGGTGCCCCCGGCCCGCCCGGTGACCCGCCGGAGCCCGTCTTGTGTGCCGACGATCTCGTCGTGTGCCTGCGATCCCGGAACGCGGGCGAGGTCGAAGCCGTCGCCGACCCCGACCCCCTTGATCGCCTGGATCCCCATCAGGGCGGCCGCCAGCCGTCCGTCCAGCCGACGGTCCCAGTGGGTGTGGCTGCCCAGGCCGGGAGGCACGCCGTACGCCAGGATCTCGACGACGCCACCGAGGGTGTCACCGTTCGTTCTGGCCCGCTCGATCGTCGCGACCATGGCTGCGCTGGCGTCGGCGTCGAGACAGCGCACGGGGTCGGCGTCCAACCGCGCGACGTCGTCGGGCACCGGCACCGAGCCGGCCGGCGCTGCGGTCCCGCCGATCTCGACCACGTGACCGACCAGCCGGATGTCGGCGGCCTGCTGCAGGAAGGCCTGAGCCACGCAGCCGAGCGCCACCCGCGCCGCGGTCTCGCGGGCGCTCGCTCGCTCGAGCACGGGGCGGGCGTCGTCGAAGCCGTACTTCTGCATGCCGACCAGGTCCGCATGGCCCGGGCGCGGCCGGGTCAACGGGGCGTTGCGCGCCTGGGCGGCCAGCACGTCGGCGTCGACCGGGTCGGCCGCCATGACCGTCTCCCACTTGGGCCACTCGGTGTTGCCGATCTCGATCGCCACCGGAGATCCCAGGGTGCGACCGTGGCGGACCCCGCCGAGGATCCGGACCTCGTCGCGCTCGAATGACATGCGGGCACCGCGGCCGTGCCCGAGGCGGCGCCGCGCGAGCGCTTCGTCCAGATCGCTGGTCGTGACGGCGACGTCGGCCGGCAGCCCCTCGAGGATCGCGACGAGCGCAGGCCCGTGCGACTCCCCCGCCGTCAGCCAACGCAGCATGACCGTCATCCTCCCACGACGCGAAACGACCGCCCCGTGACGGGGCGGTCGTTTCGGCGATCCGTTTGCGTGACGACCAGTGGCCGTCGACCTACCGCACTCGTGGGCTCACGGACTGAACCAGTACGACTGGTTCTCGTACTTCTTGCCGGCCGCGGCCACGTCGCCGAAGGTCAAGGTGACGTAGCTCTTCCCCGACTGGTTGTCGACGCCGACGCTGTCGAGCCGGAAGGTCGACGCGAACGTGTCCCCGACTCCTACGCCGTTGTACTTGACGCCGTTCACCCAAAGGTCCGCAGTCTGACTGCTGACGTGCACGCTCTTGACCGTCACCTGGTAGGACGACGCGGCGGTCGGAGTGCTTCCGCCCCCGTTCGACGGCGCGGGTGTGGGGGCGCCGGCCGAGCCAGTGGGTGATGGCGATGGCTTCGCGGCCTCACCCGGGAGCGGCTTGAACGGGTTGGTGCCGGCCTGGCCGTGGTACACGGCCGGAACGGTCTGCCCGCCCTGCTTGGTGGCCGCCGCACTCGGCTGACCCGACGGCGTGACCGCGGGGTGCACGACCACGACGGCTTCGGGGGTGCTGCCACCGGAGCGGAGCAGGAAGAACCCACCGAGGGCGGCAACGACCAGAGCTGCACCGCCGATCACGAGGAGGAGGCGGCGGTTCACCCCCGAGCCCTTGCTGGGCTCCAGGTCGTCGTCCGGCGACGCCGGACCCTGAGGCATCTGGTTCATCTCGGTCATCGGTACGCCTTCCTACTGGACCGGAGTCGAAGCGGTCGGGGTCGGAGTGGGCGTCGCGACCACACCGGGAATCTCGGTGGACGTCGGCAGCTCGGTCGGCGACAGGAAGACCCGTGCCGTGACGGATCCCTGCAGCAACACGGACTTCGTCGAATCCTGCGACGAGAGCGACAGGTTGCTGATCAGCATCGCGCGCTGCAGCTTCTCGAGCCCGGCGACGTACTCCTCGGACTCGTAGAACCCGCCCTGGAATGTCAGCTCGAGGTCGACGTAGGCCAGCTGGTTCGGCGTGAGGATCGCTGCGCCGGTCGCGGACGTCGTCGGCACCGTCGAGGTCGGCGTCGAAGGGGTGACCGTGAGCAGGTCGACACCGGCCTGGTCAGCCGCAGCCGACAGCTCAGTGATCAGTGCGGGCATCTGGGCCGACGTGGGGATCTTCTCGCGCAGCTTGGCCAGCTTTGCCTCCTGCTGAGGCAGGTTCTTGTTCTGCTGCTTCAGCACGACGATCTGCGTTGTCAGGCCGGCGTTGGTGGCCACCTGCGCATCGGTCAGGGCCTTGACGTCGGCCGCATGGGCACGCTCTCGTTGGACGAGCAGGAACCAGCCGGCCAGCGCGATCACCACGATGACGGCAACGGCGCCCAGCGTCCACTGTCGGGTGCGGGTCATGGTCACTTACCCCACTTGTCGTAGCGGTGTGAAAGCGCGTCGGCGGTCACCGTGACCGACGAGTTGAAGTCCGCAATCCTCTTGGCCGTCGACTGGTCCGTCGGGTCCGAGATGCTCTGCGGGTATGGGTCCACCAGACCCGGCTGCCGGTTCTGCACCTGCAGCCACTTGGCCACGGCGTCGTAGTTGTTGGCCTTCCCGACATAGCTGATCGTGCCGATGCCGGTGACCCCCGACGGACTGGTCGTGGTCGCGACCCCCGTGCTCGCGGAGGCCGCATACGGCTCGACCGCCTGCAGCGACACCAGGCGCACGCCGTCGGGAATCGTCAGGCTCAGGTCGTTCAGGTAGAACGACCAGCGAACCTCGGGAGTCATCGCGGTGACGAGCTGGGTCTGCGCTGTGGTGACCTCGGAGTAGACCTCGGGCACGTGTGCGTACTGCGCCACCTGGGCCTGCAGGGCCGTGGTCTGCGCCTGCGCCTGCTCCAGGTCGCTTTGTGCCGCCTGGGCCTGCGAGTGCGCCAGGAACCAGAGGGCCCCGATCGCGAGCACGGTCAGGACGACGAACATCCCCAGGTAGGTCTGGAGCCGACGGAACTTCGCGGCTTCGGCGATCTCGGGGGGGAGCAGGTTGACGCTCGGCAGGGTCGCCGCGCGCGCAGCGGTGAGCGTGGTCATGACGCCACCCCCAGGGCCAGGCCGACCGGTACGGAGGCCAGCGGTTCGACGAACGTGAGCTGTTCGGGCGAGAGCCCGGTCTTGCCGACGCTGAGGTCGGCGAACGGGTTGCCGGGAACGACCGGGACTCGAGTGGCTTGGGCCAGTCGCTCGGCCAGGCCGATCAACCGGGACCCGCCGCCGGTCAGCACCAACCGGGACAGGGGCTGGGAGCCGCTGGAGGCGGTGTAGTAGTCGAGCGAGCCACGAACCTGGTCCACGAAGGCCTGGCCGGCCGCGTCCATCACCCGTCCGGCGGCCTGCGCCTCCATGGTCTCGCCGGAGGCCTGCATCCCGATCTCCTGCTTCAGGGCTGCGGCCTGAGCCGCCGACACTCCGGCGCGGTCGACGACTGCGTCGGTGATGTCCTGGCCACCCATGAGCAGGATGCGGACGAACCGGGGGACGCCGCCTTCGTGCACGATCACGTTGGTGACCCGCGCGCCCACGTCGACCAGGGCCTCGAGCTGTCCGCCCATGCCCACGTCGTCCATGTCCGCGAGGGCACGAAGCACGGCGAAGGCGGTGAGGTCGACCATCTCGGGAATCAGTCCAGCCTTCTGGACTGCCGCCAGGTGGGACGACACCATGTCTCGCGAGGCCGCGACGAGCAGTCCCCGCACCATCTTGACGCCACCGTCACCGGTGAGGTCCTCCAGCGGGTAGAAGTCGAGGAGGGCGCTCTCGATGGGCATCGGGATCGTGTCCTGCACCAGGAACCCCAAGGAGCCCTTGAGCTCGTCGAGGGGGGCCCAGGGAAGGTCGACCTGCCGGACGATCACCTTCTGGTTGGCAACACCGATCACCACCTTCTTGCTGGTGAACTTGGTGTGCGACCACAACTGCTTGAGGGCCTCTGTGACGGCATCCGGGTCGAAGACTTCGCCGTCTCGGACGGCGGTGTCCGGCAGGGCGACCTGACCGAACTTCTCGAGTGTGATGCCGCCTTTGCCGAACGCGAGTTCGGCGGCGCGCACCCCTGAGGTGCCGATGTCGAGACCGATGGCGGTTCGTGCAGCCACTGCGATCTTCCCTCCACCGTGGACGCGGCTAGGCCGCGTGGGCGAGCCCGTTCGGGCTATGTCAAGGGAAGGCATCGGAGCAAGTTCGCCCGGGCTTGAGCCTTTCGCGCCAACCGGTCCGGCTCCGAGTCGTCCGAAGGACCGTGCGGTGCGGTGTCGCCGGCTTCACGCGCTCGCTGAGCGTCGTGGGAAAGCACCACGGCCCCGGGGGGTCACCCCGGGGCCGTGGTCGATCGGGTCGGTACGACCGGGCTCAGTACTGCGGCTTGAGCTCCGCCGTCGTCTTGGCTCCCCACACCGCGTTCGTCCACTGTGGGAAGTAGGGCGGAGAGGTGAACTTCAGCCGTGAGTCGTAGCCGTAGTCCTTCAAGTAGCCCGTGCCACTGCTGCCGCTGGTTCCGACGATGCCGCGCCACTTCTGGGCGATCGAGCCACGCACGTGCAGCGTGCCCATCTTGGCCCCGTTGTCGTACGACTGGACCCAGAAGCTGTGCTGCAGTGCCTGGATGGAGGCGTAGATCCAGCGATCCTCTGGCGCCTTCAGGTTGTTGCCGCTGGCGTCAACCGGGTGGTAAGCCACCACCGAGTTGCCGGCCACCAGCCCGATGATGTCTGGGCCTGACGGGGCCTGCGTGATCGGCGTGCTGGCCACCAGGAGATCGTCGGTGACCACGATGTTGTTCTGCGCGGCAATCGTGACTCGGCCCTTCACCGTTCCTTCGATGTAGGCGTTGCCGTTGCCGCAGTAGAACGTGGGGGTGTTCATGTTGTCGTCGTTGGCGATCGGGAGCCCGTCACCGATCTGGCCGGTGGTGCACTTGGCCTGGGTCGACGCGTTCTTGATGTAGATCACCTGATCGGTTGGCACGTTGACCGTCTGCGGCCACGGACCAGCGGGGTTTCCGCACCCGGTTCCGAGCGTGGTTCCGGCGCTCTTGTAACTCCACACCGTCATGGTGCCGTCACTGTTGAACTTGAGCCGCGTGTCGCCGGTGTACTGGCAACCCGGGAACGTCGCGAACTGGTTGCTGTTGTCCGGCAGGTAGAGGAGCGGCGCGTATCGCGGCAGACCACCGTTGAGGTTGGGGGTTCCCGAACCACGTCGGCAGTTCGCGATGCTCGGCGTCTGGCACTTCGGGTCAGACGTCTCGTACTGCTTCAAGAACACGGTCGACCCGTTGATCAGAGGCGTGTCGTTGAAGTGCACGGCACCGTCGAGGGTGTCCCCCGTGACGAACTGGATCTCGACGCAGCTACGGCTGGAGTTCTGCCAGTAGTACTGGGCCAGCGTCGGCCCGCTCTTCCCGCAGGCGTTCGACGACGGACCGCTGGGGTAGGCCTGTGTGTTTGCCGGGTCCGCATCCTCGAAGTCGGTGTAGTAGAGGAAGTCGGTCGAGCCGCCACGGGACACCAGCACCTGAATCGAGCGTGAGACCCCGCGCATCCGTCCGGTCGAGGTGACCCGCACCGCCCCCTGGCTGTAGATGCCCGAGGCGTCGACGTCGTAGTGGAACTGCGCGGAGTTGGGGTTACCGGGCTGAACCGACTGCCAGCCGGCCGGGGTGCTCGACGTCCAGCCGCACGAGTTGGTCCCCGCCTTGGGACCCTTCAGGGCAGGGTTCGAGCAGTCCACGGAGGTCCAGTAGGTGTCGCTCTGGTTCAGGCGCGCGATGTAGTCGTCCACGCCGGCTTGGGCGGCAGCCAGGGCCGCGTTCCAGTCCTGGGTACGTCGGGCCTCGGGTTGCGCCTGCAGCGCGACCATGTAGGCGGTGGCCAGCAGCATGCTCAGCACCACGATGGACGCCATCACCATGATCATGGCGATGCCTTCGTCGCGCTGGTGTGGCGCGAGAAGACGGGCGGAGAGACGTCGGGACATCGAGACTCCTGTCACGGACTCGGAGACGGCTGGGCAATGGCGTCGGCGTTCGGCAGGCTGACCCGCGCCGTGAAGGTCGTCGGGGGAACCTTCGACGCGGCGGAGTCGCTCACCGACACGACGACGTCCATGCTGTCCACCAGGGCCAGGTCGGAAGCGTTGAGCGTTCCCGTGCCGAGTGAGGTCCCGGCCTGGTCGTAGTAGGTGAAGATGGTCGAGCCCGGGACGATGTTGTAGGCGAGCACCCGCGTGGCCACCACACAGCCGGGTCCGGGCGTGCAGTACTGGTAGTTGTAGTCGCTCGCCGCGTGCGCGTTCGGCGCCTGGATCGTCTCGACCAGCTGGTTGGACGAGTTCACGACGTAGCTCACCTGGCTCGGCCCGATCACGTTGGCATCGTTGTTGATGTTCGCGTAGAACTGGACCTTCGTCGGAGTCCCCTGGATGAACGCGGCCAGGTTGCAGCTGCTGCAGGTGCCGTTCAGCTGGGAGGGCAGAACGGCCGTCCGCAGGGTCTTGGTGATCGCCTCCATCGCCAGCCGCGTCTGCTGCTCCTGGTCGATGCGGATCGACTGCTGGCCCACCGTGCGCTGGGTGAAGATGAGCGTCGTCTGCACCCCGGCGAGCAGGATCCCGAGGACGAAGACGGTCACCAGCAGCTCGGTCAGGGTGAACCCGTCGTCACCGTTGCCGGCCCGCAGCCGGCGTCGCAGCACCGCGATCACGTGGTCACCACCGTTACGCTGGTCGGTCCAGAGGTGGGCAACAGCGTGGCCGTGCTGGGCCAGCTGCCCGAGGGGCTCTTGCTCTGGATCTGCAGGGTCCACTTGCCGGCCGGCAACGAGGTCATGAGGACTCCGGATGCGTTGGTGACCCCGAGGGTCATGGACGTCTCGGGGGCCAAGCAGCCCGCGGTCGACGCCGGGACAGCGAGCACCGTGGCGTTGACCAGGGCGGCACCCAGTGCGGTGCGCGCGGTCACCTGTACCGGAGCCAGACTGGCCGTCGTGCTCCCGGTGGCGCCCGGGTTGACCACGACCGCTGCGGATCGCGTGCCGCCGGCGGTGGCCGGGTCGGACTGCGAGCAGGTGCCGGCCCAGACCGAGTACCCGTCGGTGAACGGCCACAGCGTCGACACGGTCGTGGCGGCTCCACTCGAGACGAGGCTGCGAACCCCCGAGGGCTGCAGACCGGTGTTGGCCAAGGTGAGCCCCGGCAACGCGGTCGGCAGCGCGTAGCCAGCCTGGGTGGTCAGAGCCACGGTCAGTGCAGCCGCCTTGTCGTAGTTGAACTGCACCTGCGACAGGGATCCGGCGGTGACGACCACCGACTTGGTCGGAGCCTGGGCCCCGTAGAAGTCCACGTAGCCAGGCGTGTTGAGCGACGCGGTGTACGTGCCGGGAGTCGCCAGCGCGAAGACGGCGCAGCCGTCGTCGGCCGTGGTGTCCGTGTAGGTGCCGCCCGGGCCGGTCAAGGTGACCGGGAGGTCTGACTGTGCGGCGGCTGCGTTGTTCAGCACCTTCACGCCGACGAACGCGAGGGTCGACGACAAGACCCCCTTCTTGGGCGTCAGGATCGTGTTCGACTCGACCGGGGGAACACCGCCCATGGCCGGCCAGGCCACCTCCACGTGCACCGACAGCGTGGGGTAGGTGATCGCGGCCCCACCGTCGCAGGCGCTCTTGCCGCTGCCGGCCGGGAGCCACTCCACGTTCCTGGTCACCGTGTAGGGCACGTTGTCCACGAGCAGGTTGCTCCCGGCGGTGCCACCAGGAAGGGGATGGGGATTGGTGACCTGGTTCTGGGCGGCCAGCGTGGTGGGGCCGCTGAGCGACGCGTTGAACTCGTTCCGCGAGATCTCGAGCTCGCGCGCGGCCAGGTTGGCCGCGGCCACCCGGTTCTTGTCCAGGCGCGCGGTCTTCAGCGCACCGGCCATGCCGGTCACCACCGCGCCGGCCACCATGGCGAAGATCACCATCGCCACCGTGACCTCGATGAGTGTGAGTCCCGCGTCCGCGTTCGAGCCGGTCACCCGCTGGGCGACGCGTCGAAGCCGCACCGATGCCATCCGCATGCCCGTGCCATCGGCAACGGTCAGGGCCGTCTTGAGAATCGGACCCCCGGATGCCACTCGACCGGCCGAACCGTCGCGATGACGGTTGGGCCGGTCGAGTGGGTGCGGGTCAGCCGGTGAGGCTGCCACCGCTGGTTCCGGTCGTCGTGACGGGGCAACCCGAGCTGCCGCTGGGCTGGAGCCCACCGCTTTGGCTGTCGTAGTACCAGACCGTCGGCGACAAGGCATGGCGAGCGGTGAGGCAGTAGCCGGTGCCGCCATTGATCTTGATGGTCAACGTGACCTGACGCGTCGGCTGAACCGTGAGGCTCTGTGCGGCCAGGCCCGTGAAGGAGCCGTACGTGCCGACGCTGACGAGATAGGTCTCTTCGTATTGGGCCAGGTTGCGGATGTCCGACTTCGCTGCGCTGTCGTAAGCCCGCTGGCGCTGGTTGAGGTACACCGGGATCGCGATCGCCGCCAAGATGCCAATGATGATGATGACGACGAGCAGCTCGATCAGGGTGAACCCCGAGTCTTCGAAATCGTGCCAGCCCTGGCCCGGGAGCTTCTCCCGGGATTTCATGGATCCTCCTTCGCCCGTACCGTCCCGAACGGGACGTTCCCCTGTGAATATCGAGGCGGCGCGGCGATCTCCTGTTGACCCGAACGGTGGAGATGCCCGAGCCTCGCCGCCCCAAAGACAACGGGAGCCGGTGCCAACAAGACACCGACTCCCGCCGTCGCAGTTCTTGCCCAGATCAGAATCCGGCCGGGCAAGCGACCGTGCCGGACGGCTGAAGGCCGCCCTTGTTGCTGATGTAGACCCAGGCCTGCGTACCCGGCTGCATGGTCGCAGCGCGGTCGGTCACGATGCAGTACGCACCGAGGTTGGCCGCAGCAGTACCGAGCGTGACCACTGCCGTGTTACCGGTGGACAGGGAGACGACCTGACCCGGAGTGATCGTGATGGTCGGCGCCTGAGCAGTTCCGCCGGAGGTGGCGGCCACGTACTTCTGCTGGTCGGTGAAGTAGGTCTCTTCCTCGTTGGCGATGGTCCGTGCGTCGGACTTCATCGAGGAGTCGACTGCCTTCTTGCGCTGGTTCAGGAAGACCGGGATCGCAATCGCGGCCAGAATACCGATGATGATGATCACGACGAGGAGTTCGATGAGGGTGAAGCCCTCTTCGTTCTCGTCCATTGCCTTGCGAATTCGTGCGAGCATCAGCTGTTGCCCTTTCGGACGAACCGGTGAGCCGCCGGCTTGTCGCCTCTAGGACCCCCGTAGGGATCCGGACCGAGGTAGCTGGGCTGACCCATGGGGTCCCCTGGCTTTGCGACCCCGCCTCACGACGGGAGTGCCGTTTCTGGCCGGATGGCTCTTTGACCTTTGGGTTTTCGGCCCCGCAAACCCACGACTTGAGCAGCGACCCGGTGCCTTCAGTAACGGAACGGTCACGGAAGGAGCCGGTCCCCGAGGGGACCGGCTCCTTCGTCGGAGTTCGTCCAGGGACGGCCGACGCCTACTTGATCAGGTTGAAGATGCTGAAGATCGGCATGTAGAGCGCGATGATCATGCAACCGATCATCCCGCCCAGGAAGGCGATCATCAGCGGCTCGATCAGCGAGGTGAGGGCCTCGGTCGTTGCTTCGACTTCCTGGTCGTAGAAGTCGCTGATCTTGTGCAGCATGTCGTCGAGTGCGCCGGTGTCCTCACCGACCGACATCATCTGAACCACCATGGGCGGGAAGATCGAGTGGTGGGCCAAGGGCGCGGTCAGTGACTCACCGTTGCGGACGCTCTCCTGGACGTCGCGCACGGCGTTGGCGACCACGACGTTGCCCGACGTGTCGGCCACGATGTCGAGGGCCTGCAGGATCGGCACGCCGGCGTGCAGCATGGTGCCGAAGTTGCGCGTGAACCGGCTGATCGCGATCTTCTGGAACAGCGAGCCGAACACCGGGATCTTCAGCTTCATCGGGTCGACGACGTTGCGCACCCGGTCGTCCCGCTTGAACTTCTTCCACAGGACCAGACCCACGATCGCGAGGATGATGATGACCGGGAAGAACGTCTTGAGCAGATGGGACAGGTTCACCAGGATCTGCGTCGGCGCGGGGAGCTTCGCGCCGAGGCTCTCGAACATCTTCGCGAACACCGGGACGATGAACAACAGCATGCCGGTGACGGCGATCATGGCGATGCAGAACACGACGACCGGATAGGTCATCGCGGCCTTGATCTTGCCGCGCAGCTTGACCTCGGCCTCGTAGTTGGCCGCGATCTGCAGCAGCACCTGGTCGAGGAAGCCGCCCACCTCGCCTGCCCGCACCATGTTGATCATCAGCGGTGGGAACACATCGGGGTGCAGAGCCAGGGATGACGAGAGTGCCTGGCCGGTCTCCACCTCGTTGCGCACCTCGGCCAGCACGTCGGCCAACTTCTTGTTCGGTGTCTGCTCGGCCAGGATGCTCAGGGCCCGCATCAGTGACAGACCCGAGTTGATCATCGTGGCGAACTGGCGCGACATGACGGCGAGGTCCTTGAGCTTGACCTTCGGCCCGAAGCCCGGGATCGCCAGATCTCGACCGAGGCCCGCCTTGTGCTGGCCGATCGACATCGGCGCGTAGCCCATGCTCTTGAGCTTCTGCGCCACCGCCGCCTCGGAGTCGGCCTCGATGGTGCCCGTGAAGACCTTGCCGGCCTTGTCGCGGACGGAGTACTGGTAGGTGGTCGTTGCCATGAGTCAGCCCCTCAGATCCGACCGGTGAGCCGGTTGAAGTCCTCGATGTGGTGGCACTTCTCCAGACCGGTCTCGTATGAGACGCGACCCTTGTTGACCAGCTCCGCCAGGTGCTGGTCCATGGTCTGCATGCCGAACTTCCCGCCGGCCTGCATCGCGCTGTAGATCTGGTGGGTCTTGCCCTCGCGGATGAGGTTGCGGATGGCCGGGGTCGCGACCATGACCTCGCAGGCCACGACTCGTCCCTTCCCGTCCGGGGTTCGGGCCAGCGTCTGACAGACCACACCCTGAATCGACGTGGCAAGCTGCGCCCGGATCTGCTGCTGCTGGTGCGGGGGGAACACGTCGATCACGCGGTCGATGGTCTGCGCGGCGTCCTGCGTGTGCAACGTCGCGTAGACGAGGTGACCGGTCTCGGCAGCGGTCAGCGCGACCGAGATCGTCTCGAGGTCACGCATCTCACCGACCAGGATGATGTCGGGGTCCTGCCGGAGCACGTGCTTGAGCGCGTTCTGGAAGGACCACGTGTCCTCGCCGACCTCACGCTGGTTGACCAGGCACGACTGGTGGCGGTGGAGGAACTCGATCGGGTCCTCGACGGTCATGATGTGGTCTTTGCGGTTCCGGTTCGCCAGGTCGAGCAGCGACGCGAGCGTCGTCGACTTGCCGGAACCGGTTGGACCGGTCACGAGCACGAACCCGCGCGGCAGCATCGAGAAGTTCGCGACCTGGGGCGGAACACCGAGGTCCTCGAGCTTCTTGATCTCGAACGGGATCAGCCGGAAGGCCGCGCCGACCGCATCCCGCTGCCGGTACATGTTCACGCGGAACCGGGCCCGTCCGGGCACCGAGTAGGCGAAGTCGAGCTCGAGGTTCTCCTCGAACTTCTCCCGCTGCCGTTGGGTGATCGACGCGTACATCACGCGCTGGATCACCGGAGGGGTCAGGACCGGCTGGTCGTCGAGCTGTTCCAGCTCGCCGTTCACCCGGATCGTGGGGCGGGCGCCGGCGCTGAGGTGCAGGTCGGACGCCCTGCGCTCGAGGACCTCGAGCAGCAGGTCGACCAGGACCACGTCGTCGCTGGCACTCGCCTCGGTCGACATCCGGTGGTACGAGGACTCCTCGGCCTCGGACGCGGCGAGCCCCACACCGGCTTCCTCTTCGAGGACGGCGGCGTCGTAGCCGGACTCGTAGCCGGCTTCGAAGGTGCTGGCGGGGGCGTCGACCGGCTCGGCCGGGTACTCGAACGGCACAGCGTGGGCCGGCGCGGGAGCCGCGTCGACGGGGGCCGACTGCGGGGCATCGGTCTCGCCGAGGCCGTTGAACGCCGAGTAGTCGACACTCGGCGGCTCGACCGGCTGGGACAGGTCGACCTCGGCGGCCTCCTGGGCGGCGATCGCCAACGACATGGGCAGACCCTCGACCGGCGAGCCGACCAGCGACGCGGCGGACTCCGGAGCGGTCTCGTCGACCAGGAGCGGTGCCGCGACCACCGGGGCCGGTTCGACGACCGGCTCGGGCTCCGCCTGGACGACCGGCTCGGGCTCCGCCTGGACGACCGGCTCGGACTCGGCCTGGACGACCGGCTCAGACTCGGCCTGGACGACCGGCTCGGCCGGGGCCTCGACGACCGGCTCGGGCTCGGCCTGGACGACCGGCTCGGGCTCCGCCGGGACGACTGACTCGGCCGGGGCCACCGGCTCGACCGGCTGTTCGACCGGGGCTTCGGCGGTCGGCGTGACCGCCGGCGCGGGTGCGAAGAAGCCGTAGTCGGGCTGGGGGGCGGGCACGGTCGACTCCGTGGGGGTGTCGCCCGGATCCGCGCCGGGCACCGTGTTGCTGTATCCCGAGGTCTCCACGAGGGCCCTCCCTCCGCGCCCGAGCGCGGGTTGCTTCACCGTCAGCGGTTGCTGGCGGTTGTTCTCAGGCAGGCATCGGCGGGAGTGCGTCACCCCTTGAGCCGAGACCAGACGAACTAGTCCGTCACCGGTGTGGCCGGACTCATCCGGAAACTCCAGCCGGGGCGGACGAGACGTGGTATCACACGACCACCCGGAGGATCTCGTCGATCGAGGTGACTCCCTGCGAGACCTTCAACATCCCGTCCTCACGCAACGTGCGCATGCCTTCCTCACGGGCGGTCTGCATGATCCGGGCCGCCGATGCCCGCTCCACCGCGAGTCGTTCGACCGTCTCGGACACAGGCATCACCTCGTGCAGCGCGAGCCGGCCCTTGTAGCCGGTCTTGGAGCAGTTGGCGCAGCCCAAGGGACGGAACAACCGGGGCAGCGGTTCGCCGTCGGACCACGGATAGCGGGCCGACGCGAGCTGCTGCGGCGTCGGCTCGTACTCCTCGCGGCACTTCTCGCACAGGCGCCGCGCGAGCCGCTGGGCGAGCACGCAGTCCAGAGCCGACCCGACGAGGAACGGCTCCAGACCCATCTCGACCAGGCGGGTGACCGACGACGGCGCATCGTTCGTGTGCAGCGTCGACAGCACGAGGTGACCAGTGAGCGCAGCCTCCACAGCGATCTGGGCGGTCTCGTGGTCGCGGATCTCACCGATCAGCACGATGTCGGGGTCGGAGCGCAGGATCGACCGCAGCGCAGACGCGAACGACAGCCCGGCCTTCGCGTTCGTCTGAACCTGGTTGATCCCCGGGATCCGGTACTCCACCGGGTCCTCGACGGTGATGACGTTGACCTCGGGACGGGCGATCTGGTTGAGCGTCGCGTACAACGTGGTCGACTTTCCCGAGCCGGTCGGGCCGGTGACCAGGATCATCCCGTACGGCTTGGTGAAGCTCTCGCTGTAGGACTCGTAGTTGTGCGACGAGAACCCGAGGTCGGTCAGCTCCAGGCGGGTGTTGGAGTTGTCCAGCACTCGCATGACGACCTTCTCGCCCCACACGGTCGGCAAAGTGGCCACGCGCAGGTCGATCTTCCGGCCGTGCACCGTCACCGACAGCCGACCATCCTGGGGAACCCGTCGCTCGGCGATGTCCATGTCGGCCATGATCTTCAGCCGCGAGATCACCCCGGACTGGATCGACCGGTTCGACTGCATCACGTCGTGGAGGACGCCGTCGATCCGCAGCCGGACGCGGAGGTGGTGCTCACCGGGCTCGATGTGGATGTCCGAGGCCCGGTCCTGGATCGCGTTGGTGATGACCCCGTTGACCCACTTGACGATGGGCGCGTCCTCCGTGGCCTCCTTCAGCGAGGAAAGGTCCTCGCCCTCGTCGCTCTCGCTCTCCAGCACGGCCTGCAGGTCGTCGAGCTGGTCGTCGTCCCGGAAGAACCGGTCGATCGTCGAGAGGATGTCCTCCTTCGGCGCCACCACCCGGTGGATGTCCACCTGGATCCCCGCCGCGGCGAGATTCGCCTTGATGTCGTCGATCGCCAGGACGTTGTAGGGGTTCTCCATGGCGACGAGGAGCTTGCCGTCGTCGTCGAACTTGATCGGGATGGCCAGATGCTGCCGGCACAGGGCGGCCGACACCCGGGCGACGATGCTGCCGTCCACGGCGTAGTCGGAGAGGTCGACGACCTCGAGGCCACCCAGGCTGAACAACGCCATCTTGATCTGGGCCTCGGTGACGATCCGCCGACGGACCAGCGCCTGCGACAGCGTCTCCCCCGTCGTCAGCGACTCGGTATAGGCCTCCGCGGCCTGCTCCGGTGTCACGAGCTTGGCATTGACCAGGAGGTCGACCATCTGTCGAGCCACGTCGGACATCGCCGCCTGCGACGTCCAGGCGTCGCCTTGCACCACGTCGGTCACCGCGTGGCCTCCCCAGCTGAACCCGGTCCCATCGAGGTCGACACCCCGCCCTGCGTAGAGGCTTCGGCAGGTTGCCGGTGTTCCGTGAGCCAAACCGCCAGGTCTTCGGCCGTCGCAGACCCCACCCGGCGGGCCACGGTCAATGCCTGGACGACCAGGGCCCGAGCGCGGGTCGCCTGTCCCGCGGCCACCAGCACCTCGGCGCGGGCGATGACGGTCTTGGTCCGCGGCTGCTCCGGATAGGTCTGCGCGGACCACGCAAGTCCGGTGTCCACGTCACCGAGCACGACGAGGCCGAGCGCCCGCTGCTGGGCGAGCACGGGGTCGGCGGCCGCCGCTCGTCGGGTCCGGTCCAGGGCCGTGCGAACCGCCTGTGCCGGCTCGTGCGGCGCCGCCGCGAGGACCGCCACCGCCGCCGCAAGCGTCGGTAGCCGGTCGGCCACGGAACGGACCGGGAGGATTCGGGTGACCACACGCTGCCAGCCGACCTGCGGGGCGCCGAGGTTCTGCTGGTCGCCGCTGACCAGGGCGGAGGCCGCGGCCAGGACGGCGACTGCGACCACGGCGGCGGTCAACGGCCCGGCCACTCGACGACGTGGGGCGACCGGGCGCAGCCGCCAGGGCAGCAGGGCCGCCAGCAGCGCGTAGAGACCGAGCAGCGCCGGGTAGGCCCAGTCGATGTCGAACAGGGCGTGGACGAGCAGCACCAGGAGACCGGCCGCGGCCCCGAACGCCACTGGCTCGGCACCGGCGTGGCGGGCTGACCTCAGCCGACGGACCGCCCGGGCCGCCAGCCATGCCGTGACGGCCACCACCGGTACCGCCCAGACCAGTCCGCCGTCGACCAAGACCTGCAGCCACCCGTTGTGCACGAGCGAGCTGGCCGGCTTGTCGACCGGCATGTAGGGAGCACCCGCCCCCGCGAAGGAGTCGAACCCGGAGCCGGTCAGGAGGTGGCGTCCGGCCAGCCGGACAGCAGCTCGCCAGTAGTCCAACCGGATCAAGAAGTTGCCCTCGGCGGCCTCGGTCCGACCGGCGGCCCCGACGCCGTGTGCCGCGGCACCCGCGCCCATCAGCCACCGCGACGCCAGGAGCCACGCGACCCCGAACGCCGCCGCAGCCTGTCCGACGACGACCAGCACCGGTCGCCAGCCACGGGCGGCGAACGCGGCGACGAACCCCAGTCCGAGCAGCCACAGCCCCAGTCCGGCACGACTGCCCGACAGCCACACCCCCGCCGCGATCCACGGCGTGACCAGGACGGCCAGGGTGCGCAGCGACCCCCGCCCGCGCATGGCAACGGCCGTGCCCACCATGGCGATCCCCGCCTGGAACGCGGCGAACGGGTTGTGCCAGAAGAAGGTGCCGCCCATCAGCCCGCTGGAGTCGCCGGCCCCCCACCACGGGAACCAGGCCTGGAACATCTGCTCGGCGCCGACCAGCAGGAGCACCGCCGCCACGAGCTGCCGCCGTCGCGCCGTGCGCGCGTAGGAGGCCATGCCCAGGCCGAACAGGCCGGCGAACCACCAGCTGGCGGCGTCGTCCAGACCCATCCACCCGGTGGCGCTGAGCGGGTTCAGCAGCAGGGCCACGGTGCCGGGCGCGAGGACGAGCAGGATCGCCGCCGGCGGAGTCCGTCGGACGGTGCGCGACAACAGGAGCAGCGGCACCGTGGCGACCACGGCAAGAGCGGGGGTGTACGGGGCCCGTCCCCCGGAGGCGTGGGTGAGGGTGATCCCCCACGTCAGAAGTGCCAGCAGTGCCGCGGCGGTCTCGGCGTACCCGCGCCAGCGGGGGGCCCCGCTGGGTGCCCCGGTGCGGTCGCTGGGTTCGGCGCGCTCGGCCCCGGCCGCGGCCAGCTGCGTGGTCACCTCGATCAGATCGGCCGGACGGGTGAGCGGCTTGACCCGTGCAGAGCGGCCACCACCGCCGCGAAGGTCCGGGTGCGCGGGTCGTTGGGCGGCAGCGTCACGTAGCTGTCGTCGGCGAAGCCGAGCCGGACCACGGGGCCGGGCGCGAACGGGTCGTCGGGAACCGGCCACGAGCTCGTCGACGGGGTCTGCGGCGCGGGCGGCGCCGTCGTCCACGAGGTGGGCGGGCTCGCGGGTCGGGGCAGGGCGCTGTGACGCCCTCGCAGGGAGCGGCGGAACCACGTCATGGCGACCCCACCGGCTAGACCGTTGCCGGTTCGGCCTCGATCTCGTCCAGGACGCTGTACAGCAGCGCCAGGAGCACCGCCTTGACCGACTCCTTGTCCGTGGCGTCACAGGGCACGACCGGAACGTTGGCCGGAAGTGCCAGGTGCTCGCGAACCTTGGCCTCGTGCGACTCCTCGGCGCCCGCGGTGCGGTTCAGGCCGACCACGAACGGGACCCGGGCCATCCGACGGAAGGCGTCGAGGATGCCCCGCGCCTCGGCCAGGGAGTCCTGGCGGGTCACGTCGACCAGAACGACGTAGCCCAGCATCCCTTCGCCCAGGATCTCCCACATGAAGTCGAACCGTTCCTGGCCGGGCGTGCCGAACAGGTAGAGGACGAGGTCGCCGTCGATGGTGATCCGACCGAAGTCCATGGCCACCGTGGTCTCGTTCTTGCGGGCGCGGGTGCTGTCGGTGATCCCACG
>Ga0302322_100001498_pt1 | contig 19114 bp, 15 predicted proteins | sample Fen_T0_2_FD_203757 | JGI IMG/M metagenome (GOLD analysis project Ga0302322, IMG submission 203757) | Peat permafrost microbial communities from Stordalen Mire near Abisko, Sweden - Fen_T0_2 | ecosystem: Environmental > Terrestrial > Soil > Wetlands > Permafrost | place: Sweden: Abisko... | reverse complement strand
GCAACGATAGAAGTGCTTTCACGTAGGGTTTCGGCTTCCGCATTTTTCTTCTCAAGTTCAGTGATCAACAGTTCCCGTTCAATAAGTTCCTGTTGAAGCCGCTTTAACAGATTGAGCTTCTCAACTGTGATGGCAACCTGCCCTGCCAGTGTTTCCAATATACGAATTTGCTGGGGAGTATACGCATCAGCCTGGCAAGATTGCACTGACATAATGCCAATTACCCGGTCATGCAACATTAATGGGATGCCAATATATGCGCGGATGCCGGCATCGATCACGATCAAGATATTATGCTGGCGTTTCGCTTCGGGGTCTGTAATATCCGGTACATATAACATATGTCCGTTAGAGATAACTTCCCAAGTTAAGCCAGGGTTTTCGCTTAATTTGCGCGGCGGGATCTGTAAATCCTCGTCAAGATTTAAAAATAAAGAGTAAGAGAATATATCGGTTTGTTGATCATAAAGCCCGATATGAAAAGCATCCAGAGTCATGATATGTTTAATTTCCTTTACCAGAGCCCGCAAGGCGTGATAAAGATCTTCTTCGCTGGTTAATGCCAGCGTCACTTGATTCAACAAAGCCATCTCATTGATGCGTTGATGTAAACTGATCTCGATAGATTTACGTTCAGTAATATCCTGCACAGCGCCATAAATACCTGCGAGACGGTTGTGCTTTTCATCCCATAAGGGTTGACCATAGGCACGCACCCAACGAATACTACTGTCTTTTCTGACGATGCGGACTTCCGTTGAAACCATTTTATTAGCACGCAATTGAGTCATATCGCGCTCATCTTGCGCCTGATCCTCTGGATATAAAATGGATCGCCAGCCGCCTCGTGCAAAATATTCTTCGGCTGAATACCCAGTGATCGCTTCAAAAGCACCACTTAACCATTGATCGATTGTGTTTCCATCAAGATCAAATTGGATCGAGAAAGCATAGTCAGACATGACCGAGGCGATCAGCCGATATTTTTCTTCGCTCAAACGGGCATGCAACGCTGAATCAGAAAGGCTCTGAAGCGCGACTTGAAGTGGTATCACTGTAAACACAAGGTTCAAGAAAAGGATGATCCAGACAGCAGCTGGCGGAAAACTAAAGAGCTGCGGGAACACCACGCCCATACGTTCAGCAAATACCATTCCCAGGCTCGGCAGCAAACTTAGCCACGCATAGTAGTAGGCGCCTTTATGACCTAGAAGAATTCCTGCGACTACAGTTCCCGATATAAAAAAAATAATATCTAAACTGCGTATACCACCCGAAAGAACCGTCATCACGATCGTCATCACCCAAAGGGCAACCAGCAAAAGAACGGCGCTTTCTTGCACCCTGCCACGATGATTTAAATACATCCCACTAACTATCACAAAAAAACCAGCTGATAAGATAATGGTCGTAATCAGCTTTTCAGCAAACACAAATAAGATTCCCACTGAGCCCAATATCAGTATGGCCGCACCCATATTTAAATACAATGAGGCCATAGCGCGCGCACGGCGAGACTTTTCCTCATCATCAGGAAATACCGGTGCTTTCAAAAAATTGATGATACTACTCCACATTCATTCGACCCCAGCAGATTTGGATTCAGGCGACGCAGGTAATGTGAAATAAAACGTGGCACCCTTGCCCGCTTCACTCTGGACCCAGATGCGGCCGCCGTGAACCTCAACAATTCTCTTGACCAAAGCCAGTCCAATACCGGTGCCGTCGCTTTTAGCGTCCAATTTATTGAATAAGCCAAAAACTCTTTCGTGATGCTCAGGCAAAATACCGATGCCATTATCCCGCACAAACAGAATGGGATTGCCATCTTCAACCCCAGCCTGCCCGATCTCAATGTGTGGTTTTTTTTGATCGCCCATAAATTTAGAGGCATTGTCAATCAAATTTTGAACGACCTCCAAAAGGCGTTGCCTATCGCCAAATACATTTGGCAAATTTGAATCAACTTGAACTTTAACATCCGCTTTTGTAATACGCCCATGCACTAGCTCAAGCGCATCTCGCACCAGATCATCAAATGCAATCGTAGCGGATTCGTTCTTCAACCGCCCCACCCGCGAAAGTTCAAGCAAGTCATTCAACAGAGTTTTCATTTTTTCAGTAGCATCTGTGATACGTTGAACATCTGACCGAATGCGTTCATGATTCCCAGCCAGAGCATCCTGTTCGAGAAAACCGAGGAAGCCGCGGATGGTGAAGAGAGGCGACTTCAAGTCATGCGAAACGGTATACGTAAAACGTTCCAATTCTGCGTTCTTGGATTCCAACTCAGCGATGAGGTTTTGACGCATCAATAACTCAGCCTGCAATTCCTCAAAGAGGCTGGCATTTTCGAGTGCGATCGCAACCTGATTGGCGAACGTCACAGCCAATTCGGCATGATGTTCGTTAAATTTGTTTTTGGACCTGCCATCTAATGCGATCAAACCAATGATCTTGCCTTTGGCTTTGAGTGGTACTGCCAACCAGGAGTTGATATATGTATCTGGCGGGTTCTGAAAATCTGGTAATTCTGCCTGCACATTATTATTCAAAAAATAGGGCACCTGCCCCTTGATCACTGAATAGGCTGAATTAAATTCATTGACGATATATTTGGTTCCGGGGATTTGGATCTCGGGGGGGAGGTCTGTGCCCGCTAAAATGTATTGCACATTGCCTTCCACCTTCCAAACCGAGGCGCTATCGTATGGCACAACTAGTCTGATTTGATTTAACACACGCTGAATGATCTCGTTGAATTCAACCGTGCCCACAATGCCCGCCAGGCTTTCGCGCAAAGTCTCTGATTCTTTATTTGTAGACTCTAATTCATTAATCATTTTTTCGCGTTCGGTTTCGATCCATTTGCGCTGGGTCACATCGCGAATGAGCATAAGCGCTGTATCCGAAGCGCTGGCGACCACGCGAGCTTCCATCACATAAGTCGCCTTATCCATGATCGTCTCAAATTCAAATATATTCATTTGGCTGGATTCAAGAGCGCGTTCGATGGCAAACAAAGCCTGGAATGCAGTTGTTTCTAAAAACACTTCGTAGATGTGCTTGCCGACAAAATATTCCGGTGGCATAGCTACATCGGTGCCTTTGGGCGGTGTCATATTGATGATCAAGCCATCGACTGAAATTTCCATGATCATATCGGGCATGGCTTCAAGCAGTGCGCGCATACGCGCTTCACTTTGTTGCAAGGCTTGCAAAGTCTGCTTTTGAGAACTCATATCATAGAACATGGAAAGAACATGTTCCTGCCCACCAATCTCGATGATCTCATAAAAAGCAAGGGTGGTTTTTATATTGCCCCGAGCATCTGTAAATTGACTGTCGGGGTCATAGTAAGAATGTTTCTTGCGGAGCCGCTCCATAATTTCAGTTTGTTCGTTTTGATCCAGCCACATATTCATCTCATCCAACTTTTTACCAGCGGCGGTCTGAGGATCTAAACCGATAAAATCCCAATATGCATAATTGGCATCGAGCAATTTGCCATCATTTAAATTTGATATGGAAATGGCGATCGGACTAGAGTGAAAGATCTTGCGGAAGCGTTCTTCGCTTTCGAGCAAAGTTACTTCGATCATTTTACGTTCGTGCAGTTCCTGTTCCAAGCCTGTCAGGGTTTGGCGGAGTTTCTCTGTCATGGCGTTAAATGCCAAAGCAAGCGTGCCCACCTCATCGTTAGATAGAACCGACGCAGAAACAGACAAGTCACCCTCGGCAATCCGTTTGGTGATCGCCGTTAAATTAATAACCGGCAAGGCAATGGCTTGCGCCATCAATAACGCAACCAATGCAGCAACGATCAAAATTAGAAATGCGATCAGTAATGTGACGCGCCTTTGACGTTCAATAGGCTGGGATAAGTCCGCTTGTGAGCGCCCTTCAATAACCACCCAAGGGACGGTCGTTAAAGCAGTGCCGGTAATAAGCGCTTGAGTGTGGATAGAATTAGAATAGGTTGTAAAGAAGGGTTCGCGCGGCAGGCGCTCAAGCCCTCCGACAAATTCAGAGGATGCAGAGATGACTTGTTCAGGTTTGCCCAGAGGTAACAGGTTGTGTGATTGAAGGTCAACGATTTGAGCAGGCGAAAAATCTTTTAGGGATTTATATAAATTTCCCGTGCTTACCGTATCTGCCAAGCGCACGTAGGTATTTTTATCGATCACCGCCAGAAAATCTCGTGTGCTCTTACCGGGCATAATATTCAACAACATAGATTGTATGATCGCAGCATCGTATTGCGCGCGCAGTACACCGATCGTGTTACCATTTTCATTTCTAACTGCCGCGCTGATATAAAAGCTGTTTTGTTCTTGAAAGAAAACGGATGAGGCAAAAGGTAATCCGCTTGCCAGCACTTCTTTAAAATAATTAAAGCCACCCTCTTGAGCGCCCACTTGCTTTTCATTCGTATTTAATACGCTAACCCCATTCTTATCCAACAAGGCATAGGATTTTATAAAGGTTGGGTCTTTTCTTGAAAAGATCACAAGGATCTGTTTGGCATTAAGTTCTGATATGCTGCCAGCCCGCTTGTCTGGGACAAGCTCAAGATAATCACTGAGAAATGGTTGTTGCGCCTCTGTGCGAATACTGTCCATTTGCCCTGAAATATAAAGGTCAATTTGCAATGCAGTTTGTTTGGATGTTTCAGCCAGGTCTTGTTGTGTGGATTTATTAATCAGGTCGCGTGTCACAATATCGGAATAATATCCGATGGCAACAATCGAAAGTAAAGCAAGCGCAACAAAGGCAAGGATCAATTTACCCCGCAGGTTCAGGGTTGTGTGAAGCACTGGCACTGGCGCCGAAGTATTCTGCATAAGACGCCTAATTCCTTATTTATAAAACAACGGATCAAATAAGGTTTTGAGATCCGGCTGTTTAGTAAGCGTACCGATTCCGATCAAAAAATTTGCATTGATCTGCGCTGTCTCATAGATCGAACGTACATCATCGGGCTGTGACGTTTGGAATAGGTGGCGGTTATCTTCAGAGGTCATAATATGCAATTCATCATCCGCCTCGACATCCTTCAAAGATTTGCCCAAATAATTGGCAACGATCTGCCGTGTCTCATCGGGATGCTTTATACGATATTCGACCGCCTCAAACCAAGCTTGTAAAAAAGCGCGTACATCCGCAGATCGTTCTGCAACCACAGCCGAGCGAAAAGTGATCAAATCAGGATAAAGAGCAGAAAGTTGTTTGCTGGAAAAAAGAACATGATAGCCTTTCTTCAGCAATTCGGTTGTATAAGGTTCCCAAACAAAACCAGCTTGAACTTGATCCGGCATCGCAGGTGGGATATCCTCCGCGCTTAAGTTAACGAGAGCAACATCTGAAGTTTGCAGACCAGTGTTGTGAAGCATTTCGCGCACAAACAATTCGTAAGGGGAACCGATCTTTACACCGATCTGCCTGCCTTTTAGCTCAGCCACGGAGGTAATCTCAGGAATAGCAACAATGCTATTTAAACCCCCATCATCATACGCGGCGAGCACTTTCACCCCTGAATGTTCTGAAGCGATCAACGCATCGCCAATCGAAAAAAGACCCGCATCAATTTTGCCCGCTACCAGGTCAGCCGGTGCCTGTGGAAAATTCTTATAATATACCGGCTCAACGGCCACACCATACTTCTCAAAGAAACCTTTTTCCTTTGCCACCAGTAAGGTAAAGTCTCCCCACCAAAAAGCAAACTCCACTTTCAAGGGCGCATGTTGCACTGTTGATGGCTTATTACTATTGCACGCAACCAGCCAAATAACCAATATAAAAACGGAAATTAAGCGTTTTTTCATAACGGCCTTTCCTTGTGGCAACATTGAACGATTATATAACAAGTCACGGCAATAAATGCTGAAAAAATGATCCGCTATGAAATCATCATAGCGGATCATTCGTCTTTATGGCACACAAGTGGCTTTAAAAATTGCCCGCCCCGCAGCATCGTTGGGTGTCAATGCGCGGGCTTGAATCCAATAATCCCTCGCCGAAGCAATTTTATAATACAAAAGAACACTTTGCGAACCACTCTCCAAATACAACAAAGGGTCCTTATCGAACACTTCACCTTCACTAGTCTCCCAACGCCATGTCACGGTGGTCGGACCGTTAACAGTGATCTCGGCTGTTACCGTTATATATTGCGGAAAGGAATTGCATGACACGTTCATTGACGGTGGATTAACTTGTATTTGGATATTGGATACTTGCGCAAGCGGTGCATTCATCACAGGAAGAGCATCGAGATTTCCAACTGCATTCACCAAACTGGCGACCAGCCAACAAGTCGTAGATGGATCGCTTGGGTTTTTCACAACCCACCAAGTCGCATCGATATTTTTCCCAATGATCTCAGCACGTCCGCCCACATCCAAACCACCTACCACCGCATATGCCGTGCTTGGACCATAACGACAATTCACCGGCTGATCGAGCGCCGATGCAATTAAAGCACGGGGTGTAGATGTTGGCACAAAGGTTGCAGTTGCACGAGCCAATAATGTCTCAATCGGAATCAGCCCAGGGGTGACAAAAGTTGTAGAAGGCGCAGCAATGACCGGCGTAGCAAGAGGCGTATTCGTGGTCCGGTTTGGCAAATGGCACGCAGTCAACATCAAAACAAAACAAGCGGCAAACATCCAGCGATATCTCATTCATTCCTCCTTGATCTCATAAAATCATAATGCGGATAGGATTTTATAGCAATAGCCTTTTGGATAAACGCCTCATGCGTTCATCTATCTGCTTCAGTTTTCTGGTAGCGATTCAAACCTGACAACTCGTATAATATTCGTAGTATAATTAGAACATATATTCTGATTTAGTCGAGAGGAGATTATCATGAGCAAAAAGGTAATGGTCTTCGTTGGAACCAGTAAGGGTGGCTTTATTTTTGAAAGTGATGCAAAACGCAAGCAATGGCAAACCAGCGACATTCATTTTAAAAGTTGGAATGTGATGCACATCCAACTCGACCCACGCGATCAACGCTTGCACGCCGCGACGAGTCATTTTGTGTACGGTCCCACCACCCACTATTCAGATGACTTCGGCAAAACATGGACTCAAGCCAGACAGGTGCCGCTACTCACGCGTTCATCAAAATCTGGCAGACCAGCCAGCACGGTGGACGAAGCGTTTCGTTCTGAAGGCGGTGAGAGTATCGCGGATAAACCTGAGAAGATGATCAAGGTTTGGAATATCAAACCTGGGCGTGTGGATGAGCCGAATGTTTTATATGCAGGCGCGCAACCAGCATCCTTTTTCGTTTCTAAAGATCGCGGCGAAACATGGACATTGAATGAAAGCCTGTTCGATCATCCCCAACGCGGACAGTGGAATCCAGGTGCGGGCGGCTTGACCTTACACACGATTCTTTTAGACCCAACTAATTTAAATCGTATGTATATCGCAGTCTCTGCGGCTGGTTGTTATCGCACTGATGACGGTGGCTTGACCTGGGCGCCTTATAACAAAAATGTGCGTGCTGATTTTTCACCAAATAAATTTCCCGAGTTTGGTCAGTGCGTGCACAAGATGGCGATGCATCCGACCAACCCCAACGTGATCTATCAGCAGAATCACTGCGGCGTATATCGCAGTGACAACGCTGGAGAAGATTGGATCGATATCGGCGAAGACAAGTTACCAGCACGCTTTGGCTTCCCCATTGCAGTGCATCCTACTGATCCGAAAACAATTTTTATCGCGCTGGAAGAAAGCGACGAATACCGCATGAGTGTCAATGGGAAATTTTCCGTGTGGCGCAGTCGCGATGCAGGTGATTCGTGGGAACGCATGACAAAGGGTTTGCCAGATAAAGCTCATCTAGTTGTTCTACGTGAAGCAATGGCAACCGACACCTTTGAAGATGCCGGGGTTTATGTCGGCACGAATACCGGTCAATTGTTTTACAGCCGGGACTCTGGTGATAGCTGGGAAATGCTGGCTGATTATCTGCCGCCCATCCAATCGGTGGAAGCGGCGGTTGTGGAAGATTAGTGTTTACCTCATAAATAAAAAGGCGAAGGTTGTTACCTTCGCCTTTTTATTTATCTATGCTTCATCCAATCGTTCGGTTCTCTTCCGAACCAATTGAAGCGGAATGAAAGTAAACCCAGCAGCGATACTAGAACCAGCTATCAACCCGATCAGATAACCATATGACATTGGAAAGTTGAAGAATTGAGCCAACCCAAGTGGCGCGATAAACAGCCCGAAGCTGATCGGCAGGCATAATATGGTGAGGATTTGTCCGAGACAACCCAGCATGCCTGCATTGATCTTGCGCGGATCGTCCCAAGTGAAGTTTGCTCCCACCACGCCAAATGCCAATAGAATACCTGTCATACCCGCAAGACACATGATGATCGCAATCAGGCTATATATGAACGCAAGCAGGGAAAGTTTTTGCACAACTGAAATCACAGTAAGAAACATGAATCCCAAGCCAAGTGCGGGCAAATAAGCTACCAGGAATTTCGCCATCAGCAAGTGTCCAACCCGGATCGGGGAAACTTTCAACATCCAGTAGTTCCTGCCTTCCTGTGAAAATCCCATGCCAGCCAATCTGGAGAGAATCATCCAACCTACGAAAAGGGACATACCAACACTGCTGTACGCCAGCACGATCCGAAATGATTCCATGAACCAGGTAGGGGCATCACCTTGCCCGGCTGGAACTTGTCCGCCACTCCGAAGTATTGAAAGCGTATAAATCACTCCCAGGATAAGCGGAGAAATCAATTGGGAGAGGTTGCGCAGATCACGTCTCAGCGTAAGAAAATCTTTTTGAACAATGGCAAGCACAGGCTTTGGAAGGAGGCGGGCAAGTCCGAAGCTAAAATTACTGGTATTGACGTTGACTGGGCGTGCAGATCGGACAGTTTTTTTGTGAGAGACCACTTGCATCCCCGCCCAACCGGAATAATACCAACCTTCTGCTGTGACCAGCGCGAACCAAAACGTAATGATGGCAAATCCAAGCGTGGCACTTAGCAGGAGAATGCTGGTCAGCCAATGCCCTTCTCCGAGCGCAACCAAACCCTGCCCTGCCCAATTCAACGGTAACCAGGGTGTATTTGAAATTAATAAGATACCAGCGAGGCGCGTCCCTGAAATATTGATCGCTTTTCCAAATGAGTTGGCAACGTTGCCAAGTTGGGAACAACTGATCCCAATGATCGCACCGATAAAACCAAGGATCTCTACGGCGCGGCGCGGCGGCACGACGCGTACGACCAGCATGACCAGCAAAGATGAAAAACCAGCAGCCGCGAGCGCCAGCACGATCATCACGATCACCACCAGCGGATAATAAAGGAAGTTGTATGAACTGGAGATCCCAAGCCCAAACAACAAAGGCAACCCGAACAGGGAAATCAGAGCAAAGTTGGGTAAAACCGCCTGCAGTAATTTTGCAATGAACACTGCTCGAATAGGCACCGGCGTTGTAAGCAGAAAATCCATATCACCGGAAAGATATAACGCTTGCAGCAATACACCAAAGCTGGTTAATAATGTTCCCACGAACAAAATGCTTAGCGTCAATGCAGGGATCAACGCTAGAATTGGCTTTACATCGACGCCAACATATCGAACAAATTCTGGAGAACGCATCACGCCCAGCGATAGCCAGCTCATGGATGCAATGAAAACAGCCAATCCCAATAACATCAACCAAACAAAGATCATGAGGATCTTTCGTCTCAGCTTGGCATGACGAAAACCGTTGAAGGTGATGCGCAGACGCATAAACAACAATTTCCAGACAGCCGGTAATACGCGTGTGTCTGGTAGACGGTCAGAAGGAAGCTGAGTAGTCGTATTCATTTTAGGACTTCGGCGATTTCAGCCTCTTCAGCACCACCAGTGAGACTAAGGAAAATATCTTCAAGGCTGGCTTGCCCGGTTTTATCCAAGGTACGCAGTTCATCCATGGTCCCCACTGCAATGAGCTGACCTTTATTGATAATACCAATGCGGTCGCACATTCTTTCTGCGATCTCCAAAATATGCGTGGAGAGCATCACCGCGGCGCCGCGGTCCGCCAGTTGGCGCAGAATATCCTTGATCAAGCGCGCAGATTTGGGATCCAGTCCCACAGTGGGTTCATCGAGTATCAACACTTTGGGATCATGCATTAATGCGGCAGCCAGCGAGGCTTTTTGCTGCATACCGTGGCTATAAGAATCAACGGTATCATCTCCCACCGCAGATAGATCGAACATCCGCAAAAGTTCATCAATACGATGCGCTACCTGACCACGATCCATACTATATAGATCGCCAACGAAACGCAGCAATTCACTTCCGGTTAGTTTGGCATATAAATTGGGAGTATCTGGAACGTATCCGGTAGAAGCCTTGGCAAGCATGGATTGAGTCTGGACATCATACCCGGCTACTTTGATGCTGCCGGACGTGGGCTGGAGCAGCCCCACAATCATTTTGATGGAGGTCGTCTTCCCGGCTCCATTCGGACCGAGGAAGCCGAATACCTCGCCCCCAAGCACATCAAAGCTGATATTGTTTACCGCCACTTTGTCACCATACCGTTTGACAAGGTTACGCGTTTCGATCAAGGTTCCATTCATAGTACCTCCAATAACAAAAAATAATCACTAGACACCATTTATTTAATACGCAATTGGGAGAAAAAGGGTTCAGAAATAAATAGGTGCCGTAAATAAAGATAGACATGTCGCTCTATTCAATTAGAGCTATTTGATTCCATAAGGCGACCCATGAATAAAGCAAACGGAATGGCTTCACCCCCAGCTACTTAACTCGTACTTTACGGTTGCAAACACGCAGGTATCGAATCGCTTAAACCACTTGGGTCTTGCGTTGACCCGTTCTCATCGTAGATCTTCACGAACTTCACTTCGGGGAATTGTTTGAAGTTGTAGGTCAATAGATTCGCAATCGTATACGTTGCGTTACCGCGGTTACATATTCCTTTGAGATAAATATTTGCCACGCCGTTGATCAATTCGAATTTGCTATAACTGGTAAAACCATTCGTCAGTTTGATCCAGCCATAGGATAAATTCTCCGTGATGCCGGGACCTTTGAAGTATTCATTCAACAAAGTAAGATAAATATTATTACTGCGTGCGTAACGAGCTCCCGCTCTTTCAAAGGGCGGCAGGTTGTTGAGATAGCGATAATTACTCACGAAATATACTTTGATCAGCGTATATACCGGCGTAAGAGTCGGACGGCGTGTGCTGGTCGGCGTGCGCGTGGGAGTTGAGGTGCGTGTCAATGTCGCTGTACGCGTGGGCGTCGGTGTGCGTGTGCGCGAAGGTGTAAACGTAGCCGTTGGCGTGCGGGTTGGAGTCCGAGTACGCGAAGGCGTTGGAGTAGCAGTAGATGTCCGAGTTTTGGATGGTGTTACGGTCGCGGTAGATGTACGTGTTTTTGAGGGCGTAAATGTAGCCGTCGCTGTACGGGTTGATGTGGCTGTGCGTGAGGGTGTAAACGTCGCAGTTGGTGTGCGAGTTTTAGAGGGTGTAAATGTTGGTGAGGGCGTACGTGTGGCAGTGGGCGTCTTTGTGTTGGTAGGTGTAGACGTATTAGACGGAGTGCGAGTCACAGTGGGGGTAAAGGTTGGGGTCACTGAAACAGGCGTGGGCGGAGTCTGAGTCGCGTCTCCTAAAAATACAAAGCGGATTGCATCGGCTCCGACAAAACGATCGGCAATCGTTGCCGCTTCATCCTGAGTCCGATTCGTGAGTTCGATGTATTCGTCTCCGGCGCCTGTGAAATTGTATGTGCCAATATAAACCCAACCATCACTGACGTAGTATCCATTCGGGAAGACTTCTTGATTCATCACGATCTGGTCGGTCTTGTCCGCGTGATGGATGGCATATAACGCACCTTCGGTGGTAGCTTTGATTTCGGGAATGCGAACATATACCGAATACATGCCAGCATTTGAGCCTTGAGGTAAGTTCCATTGTGCAGCACAAGTAGATGCAGTGTTGCGAGGTTTAGAATAACGCATCACGCCGCCTTGTGCGCTCCCCGCTGAAATACTGACCCAACAACCTGACGGATTTTCAACAAAGTTAACCGAGCCATCATCAACGACAAGCCCAGAAGTTGGGACAGGAGGATATGCCAGCGCTGAACCAGATGGAAAAATTTTTGAGCCAGAATACACCAACGCCGGATATGCCGCCCATAATGACTCACGTTGATTGTTCACCCAGGGATCTACGTCACTGCCCGTCCAACCATAGGGATCAACAGATTTATTCGCGGGATTACGAACAAGTAAATGTAAATGCGGACCGGACGAATTACCGGTTGTGCCGCTGATACCAAGCCATTCACCATGCGGCACAAAGGTACAACCCGGGGAGCCACAGGCTTGCACTGCAATAGAGCTCATGTGTCCGTAATAAGTATTGTAGCCATTCGAATGATGCAAGCGGACGTAGATGCCGAGATTGATCTTGTGATTCTGCGGATCCCACCAGCCCGCGTACATAATTTGATCTGCATCTGCCGCGGCATAAACAGGACGATAGGAAACACCAAAGTCAATGCCATCGTGACCGTCATACCACATCCAATCACCAAGACCATATGACCAATATCCGCCATCGCCTGCATTACAGACTCCAGCTTGCGGCGGAGGCGTGCCAGCCGGTGCAGGTGAGGGACAATCCTTGTTTGCGAAAGCACCATTGAAAGCAACCACTTTATTATCAAATGTATAGTTTGGGGATGAGTGATCAAAGACCGAGCCTTGTGAAGCAAAGCCAGGATATGGTGGATATAAAAATGGTGACACAACCTGCACGGGTTTGGCAGATGCGCGAATAACGCCCAATAAAATCAGGGTGATGATAGCTAGTGTGAGGGCGGGTTTGAGATGACGGGTCACAATAATATTTGACAGTGCACTGAATTCGAAGATGATTTGATTATGCCAGAAAATCCATCAACAAGCTGACAGATTTCAGAGTTTACGGCTGAGGTGTAGTTTGAGAAACAGGAACAGATTTGAGCGTGGAAAGAACCGTCACGGCATCGGCGAGACACGTATCCGCTTGATCTTGAAATGAAACTTGAAATCCGGTGATGATCTTTCCATCGCCTCCAGTATAGGTCACAAATTTTTTGGTTCCATTTTCATAAGCAATACCCACATCAAAAGTAATATTGTCAGTATATAAAACATCATGTTCCATCGTAATGTTCGCAGGCATTCCGCGACCAGTGGCGCCGGTGATGACACAATATTGAATGTCACGCTGAGCCAACGCAGGAAAACCAAATTGATCACTGGTCACTACCCATAAACTTGAATCATATGTCACACGAAAAGCATACCCGGGTTGCGAATCGCCGAGGTAAGTTGGCGCGCCATCCCAAACCATTTTCGCAGGCGCGTTCACGGCTTCAGTCGGTAATTCAAGCGGCGGCAATGACGTTTCGGTTGGCGTGACTGAAGGGGTAAAGGTTGGAGCAGGGGTAAATGTTTGCGTGGGTTCGAGGGTCGGCGAAATTTCTGTGACCGTAGATTCAACAGGTGCTTCAGTTGCCGCAGCAGGTTCAACTATAAGAGTTTGTGGTGTTGCCGCGGCGCCACCACAGGCTGTCATGAATAAAGATAGGATTAGGATAAAGCTGATTCGCTGAATCATTGAGACTCACTTTCGCATCCAAGCGGGACAGCAGGTTGATACTGTTTCGAGAGCTTTGATCTTACCTGTTGCCAAATCCGCAACGGACACATTCATTCTACCATTTACGACTGTATTGAAAGCCAAAGTGTTCCCATCTGGCGACCAGAGCGGAGTCTCTACTTGCCCTTTGGCAAAGGTTGTGACTTGATTCAACTTTCCACTTTCAACATCCACAATATAAATATTACTAATCAAAGCCTCAGATGATTGATTCGCTTTTTCATCCTCGGGATTCTCGCGCACAACAAATGCGATCCGTTTTCCATCTGGTGACCAATTTGCCGCAAACCCATGACCGGCATCCGCATCACCAAGTTTATAGGCGTTCGTGCCATCGGCATTCATCATCCACAGCTCTCCTACAGTGAATGGAGTTTGTGTATCAGGGATTTTGATGAAGGCAATTTGTTTGCCATTCGGTGAAAAACGCGCAAAGGAAATATAGTTATATTGATCGGCATGTAACAATTTTTTGTCGCGTCCAGCATGTTGCGCAACATACAATGCACTGCCTGAGCCAAGTCCGCGTGAGAGCGTGTAAGTAAAGTCGTACGAATCAGGTTTTGCTGAGAGATCATAGGTAAATTCAGGGACAGCCATGATATCTTTTGCGCCATCGGTATAAGCACGAATGACTTGTGGATTGCCAAGCGAATCTACTTTGAGATATGCAGCTTTTCCATCACTGGTCCACGCGAGGAAATGGGCGTCAGATTCGGTGACAGGTTGGGTTGACGAACCAGATTCAGTATTCAGAAAAAGAACCGTCTGACCGTTAGGACAATTTAATTCGACAACCAAATATTTTCCGATTGGCGCAGAGAAGGTGTTGTTAAGTCCGCAGTTCGACGGAAGAGAAAAGGGAATCTCTCTAACGAGTTGATAGCCTGCAGAATATTCAATGAAAGCAGGAGGATCAAAACGATAGGTAAGAATAAATGTTTGTGGTGCAGTTGTTGGTGCGGCTGAACAGGAAAGAAGAAAGAGAAGCAAAAAGCAATTCATCCACAAGGGCTGTTTCGCGATAATTCGTAATTGGCGGCGCATGAGAGATATTATACAGGCGGGGTTATAATCCAAAAGTAATTTATAAGTCCAAAATCGGAAATCAAATTCATGCATATACTTGTAACCAACGACGACGGCGTGCAAGCACCAGGGCTTCTTGCTCTCGCGCAAGAAATGCGCAAGCTCGGCAAGGTGACTGTCTTCGCGCCAGATAAAAACTGGTCGGTATCGGGTCATGTGAAAACGCTCGATAAGCCATTGCGTGTGCGCGAGGTGATACTGGCAGATGGATCGTCGGCATATACCTCAGATGGTGCCCCATCTGATTGCGTCGCATTGGCTTTATTGGGATTGATCGAGCCAGCCAATCTAGTTGTATCTGGTATTAACCCAACTGCGAATATTAGCCATGATATGACCTATTCAGGAACCGTTACCGCCGCGATGGAAGCAGTCATCGCAGGCGTAAGAGGAATTGCAGTTTCGCTTAATTCGCCGGAGGGATTTAAGGGTGCTCTCGATTACAGCGCCGCTGCAATTGCAGGACGCACGGTTGCAGAAAAAATAATCACTGATGGGTTAGCCGAGGGCGTTGTCTTAAATGTGAATGTTCCTTATTGCAAAGAGTATGAACTCAAGGGGTACATGATCACACGTCAGGGATTACGTGTCTATCGCGATGTATTGGATACACGTCTTGATCCACGTGGCAGACCTTATTATTGGATCGGCGGCGACTTACCCACTGGCATTGATGAGCCCGGCACAGACTTCGGCGCATTGTGCGCAGGCTATGTTTCCATCACGCCGTTGCAATTGGATCTGACCCATTACAAGGCGATGGATGTGTTGAAGAAATGGAATTTTAAGTAGACCAAGGACGACAGACCAAGAATAACAACATAGTCATCCGTCATTTGTCATCGGTCAAGTATCGGGAGGGAACATGGACGTTGCAAGTTTTAACCAAAAGCAGTTGAACACACTGCGCAAAGTCTTTCACGCGTTGAATCGTTTCATGGTCTTCATGTGGAAGATCGGCTGGGGCAGATTGATCAATTTCTGGCCCGCGGTAATTGGTCGTATCATGATCATTAAACATCGCGGACGAAAGAGCGGCAAGGAATATCTCACGCCGGTTAATTATGCGATTGTGGATGGCGAAATCTTTTGCACGGCAGGTTTTGGTTCCATCTCCGATTGGTATCGCAACATGCTGGCGAATCCAAACATCGAGTTGTGGTTACCGCAAGGAAAATGTAAAGCACAAGCGAAAGATGTTTCTGCTTCACCGAAGCGTATATTCCTGCTGAAGCAGGTCATCATCGCATCAGGATTTGCCGCTCCTTTGTTTGGAGTTGACCTGAAGAAACCAGATGCTGAATTCGACGCAATGACGAAAGATTATCGTCTGATTCATTTTATAATGGATAAATGACAACAGATAGTAGGGGCGGAGCAATGCTTCGCCCCTACGAACATCAAAAGGAAAACAACAATGCCCTATCTCGCATCAGACTCTCGTTACAGTTCCATGCTCTACAACCGTACCGGCAAAAGCGGACTCAAACTTCCAGCCATATCGTTGGGTTGGTGGTACAACCTCGGTAGCCGCGATGTGCTCGAAAATGGACGCGCCATTGCACGTCGCGCCTTCGATCTCGGTGTCACGCACTTTGACCTCGCCAACAACTACGGTCCTCCACCCGGAAGTGCTGAGGTCAATTTCGGCACGCTGTACAAACAGGATTTCCAACCGTATCGAGATGAACTCATCATCTCTACCAAAGCCGGCTATGATATGTGGCCCGGTCCTTATGGCGAATGGGGTTCGCGCAAATATATGCTCGCCAGTCTCGACCAGTCCCTCAAACGCATGGGGCTTGAATACGTGGACATCTTTTACAGTCATCGCTTCGATCCCGAGACGCCGCTCGAGGAAACGATGGGCGCACTCGATACAGCCGTCCGCCAAGGCAAAGCTTTATATGTTGGCGTATCAAACTACAGTCCAGAACAGACGCGCGCAGCATCCCACATTTTGCGCGAGTTGGGCACGCCTTGTCTTATCCATCAACCACGTTACAACATGTTCGATCGTTGGATCGAAGATGGTTTGCTGGATGTGCTAACCAAGGAAGGCATCGGCGGAATTGTCTTCTCGCCTCTGGCGCAGGGACAGCTGACCGACCGTTACCTAAGCGGAATCCCCACCGGAGCTCGCGCCACGAAAACCGAACGTGTTTGGCTGACACCTGATCACGTAAAAGAAAATTTACCCAAAACCGAAAAGTTAAACACGCATGCTCAACAGCGTGGACAATCTCTAGCGCAAATGGCGATCGCATGGGTTCTGCGCAAACCGGCCGTTACATCCGCTTTGATCGGCGCAAGTAGTGTGAAGCAACTCGAAGATAGTCTCTCTGCGTTGAACAATTTAAAGTTTAGCGACGATGAGTTGAATACAATCGAAAAGATTTTGAAAGACTGATGACAAATGACCTAGGACTGAGTTGTCTTTAGTCATCAGTCCTAGGTCTTCTACCAGAAAGGCAAAAGATATGGACTTTATCAAAAGACTCTTCAGTGGCGCAAACACCCTGCCCGAAAAAAGATATCATACCTTCCAAGTTAAATGCAAACGCTGCGGCGAGGTCATTGACGGACGAATTGACCTCGACAACGACCTCAGTGCAGAATTCGAAAGCGAATCCCGCACGGTGTATTTTGGTCGCAAAGTCTTGATCAGCGATGGTGGCAAATGCTTCCAACAGATCGAAGTGCAAATGAAGTTCTCATCCACGCGCGAGTTGCTCGAGCAAGAGATCAAAGGCGGAACATTTGTGGAATAAGACCGAGGACAAAGGACGATAGACTAAGGCAATTTCCTTTGTCCTCGGTCTTTCGTCCTTCGTCCTCAGTAGAAAGGTATTCATGCGCTATACAACTCCCCCCAACCAGCAAGCTTATTACGAACAAGTCTGGGAACTGGTCCGCCAAATTCCACGCGGGAAAGTTGCGCCGTATGGACAGATCGCATTGATGTTGCCACCACCAAATGGCGTCGAGATCGAAGCGTACAAGGCATTTGGTCCACGTTGGGTGGGCGGCGCGATGGCGGCCTGTCCCGATGATGTGCCATGGCAACGCGTCATCAATTCACAGGGGAAAATCAGCGAACGCTCAGGCGCAGAAAGACAACGTCTATTGTTGGAAGAAGAGGGGATTGTGTTCGTAAAAGATAAAATTGATTTGAAGAAGTATGGGTGGAAAGGTTTGGATGAAGCAGATGAGCCGAAGCAAGCGACGTTGTTTTGAGAACCAAGAATATTGTTATTTTTGTCTAACCCGTTCATAATGCCGGCGTGCCTTGGCGCGGTTTCCACATAAATCCATGGTGCACCAACGCCGCGCATGTGTACGACTCCGATCATAAAACAACCAGCCACAACCTTCACATTGCTTTAACCTGCCGGGGGTAATGGAAAGCAACAATTCCGCTGCACTGCGTATCGTCTCATATTCTATTTTTTCGAATGCATCATCAGCCTCAAAGGTAGACAAGAAGCGTTTGGCATCCAAAACGATTTTGACTTTGGCGTTCTTTTCCTGCAAAAGCGTGTTTAACGAATCAATGTCGCTTTTTATAGGAAGGGCATCATGCGCAAAAGGCTGAAAAACCTTGAAGAGCAATGCGCGCGTCTGCAATAATTTCTTATATGAACGCTCATCTGTGGAAACTGAAGTCTTTTTATTGGCTGGCAAAATCCCAGCCGCCTGAGCCCAGCGCAAAACCACTGCACCATCAGAGAAATGGTCCACTTCAGGGGGAGTATGCAAATGATCGAACGTGTTGCAAAAATCAAGGCACAACTCACCAGCAATAAAAAAATTTTGAAATTCGTTCATTTATTTTCCATATGGATTTTACTGTATCAAATGACACATCACGACATAACCATTATAACACCATTGACAGGTTAGGCACAATAAACTAATATAACCCCTATAAAACAAAATTCAGGTTATAAAGGAATAAACATGAAACGTTATACACTTATTATCGCAAGCCTGCTCGTATTCCTCGCTGGTTGTACAACATCCACAACAAATATTCCAGCAAGTCAAATAGTCGCGCCAGTAATCGAATCAACACCCACACTTGCAGCTCCCACTCAACCAGCCTCATTTTTTGATTATGATGCTTCACGCCCATTCGATGTAAAGATCAACTCGCAGACCGAACAGGATGGCGTCATAGTGACCGATTTAAGTTATGCCAGTTACGATGCCAACTTTTCCATGTCACTCAACGGGCGAACGCTTGCTTATCTGGTCACGCCACAAGGTAAGGGGCCGTTCGCAGGCGT
>Ga0302322_100001496_pt1 | contig 19123 bp, 18 predicted proteins | sample Fen_T0_2_FD_203757 | JGI IMG/M metagenome (GOLD analysis project Ga0302322, IMG submission 203757) | Peat permafrost microbial communities from Stordalen Mire near Abisko, Sweden - Fen_T0_2 | ecosystem: Environmental > Terrestrial > Soil > Wetlands > Permafrost | place: Sweden: Abisko... | reverse complement strand
CCGCATGCTCGGAACCACCACGAGCGTGAAGTCTTGGATGGCCAGATCACGATCGGCCAATAAGGATGGCGGACCCACGACAGCCGACCGAACGGGCGCGTGCTTTCCCCGGGCTTCAGCGCGGGCGGCCCAGCGGCCCAGCGCCCCCGTCCGAGCGTGCGCCAAACGAGAGTCTCCCGCCGCGCGCCGCAGGCGCCGCGCGTCCTTCTGAGAAGCTGGAAAGCACACAATGAGCCTTTTTGTGCGCGATCTCAGAGCACGGGGTCGCGGTGCGGGGTGCGCTGCAGCCCCTTCGGGCGCCCATCGAGCCTCGCGAAGTCGTGCGCTGATCCGTAGAATTACGCACGAGGCTGCGCGCACTAGAACCTCGGGCCAATCGGCGCTAAAGCACAGGTTGGCACATGGAATACGAACCAGTCATTGGGCTTGAAGTTCACGCGCAGCTGCTCACCAAGAGCAAATTGTTCTGCGCTTGCTCCACGGATTTCGGCGGTGAGCCCAATACCAATGTATGCCCGGTGTGCTTGGGGTTGCCCGGGTCGTTGCCGGTGCTCAATCAGCAAGCGGTGACGTTTGCGGTGCAGGCGGGGCTCGCGCTCGGCTGCACGATCCATGAGAAGAGCATCTTCGCCCGGAAGAATTACTTCTATCCGGATTTGCCGAAGGGTTATCAGATCAGCCAGTTCGAAGAACCGATCGCCACCAACGGGCACCTCGACATCGAGGTCGAGGGTGTGGCGCGGCGTGTGGGCATCACGCGCGCGCACATGGAAGAAGACGCGGGCAAGAACGTGCACGGAGTCGCGGGGGATTCGCTCGTTGATTTGAACCGCGCGGGTACGCCGCTGTGTGAAATCGTCGGCGAGCCGGATTTGCGCTCCAGCGCCGAGGCCGCAGCGTACTTGCGTGCGATGCGCGATTTGCTGGTGTTCATCGGAGTCAATGACGGCAATCTGGAAGAGGGGAGCTTTCGCTGCGACGCGAACGTTTCCATCCGGCCGGTAGGCACGGAAAAGTTCGGTACCCGTTGCGAGTTGAAGAACATCAATTCGTTCAAGTTCGTGCAACGCGCGATCGACGCCGAGATCATCCGCCAGACCGCGATTTTGGATTCCGGCGGCAAGGTCAAGCAGGAAACGCGAAGCTTCGACCCCGATACGGGCCTGACGCAAACGCTGCGCGCCAAGGACGACGCCCACGATTATCGTTATTTCCCGGAGCCGGATTTGCCGCCGCTGCGCGTCGATCCCGCGTTCATCGCCGCGCAACGCGCCGGCTTGCGTGAGCTACCGGTGGCCGTGCGCAAGCGCTGGATGGAGGAGCTGGGCCTCACGCTGCCGACGGCCCAGACGCTCACCCAGCACCCCGGCTACGTGAGCTTCTTCGAAGCCGTGTGCAAAGCTTTCGATCAGCCAGTCAAGGTCGCCAACTTCGTGGCCAATGAGGTGCTGCGCGGCGCGAAATCGCACGGCCTGGAGGCAACGTTCACGGTTACCGCGGCGCAGGTCGCCGAGCTCTTGACCTTGGTCGAGTCCGGTGAAATCAGCGGCAAGCAGGCCAAAGAGGTATTCGCCGCGCTGGAAGGCACGGACAAGAGCGCGCGCTCGATCGTCGACGAGCGCGGCTTGCGCGTGGTTTCCGATAGCGCTTCGCTCGATAAACTGTGTCAATCACTGATCGAGAAGTTCCCGAGTCAGGCCGCGTCGGTCCGGGCAGGGAAGAAGAGCTTGCTCGGCTTTTTCATGGGCCAGGCCATGAAGGAAACGGCTGGCTCGGCCGACCCCAAGCTGGTCAGTGCACTACTCGAGAAGTTACTCGGAGGTGGCGCGTGACTGGCTCGCGTAGCCTGAAGATCTACGATCCCAAGCCCCCTTGGCTAAAGGTGCGCGCGCCCGGTGGTGAGACCTACACGCGTCTGAAGCAGACGTTGCGCGAGCTCGATCTGTACACCGTGTGCGAAGAAGCGCGCTGCCCGAACGTCGCCGAGTGTTGGGCTTCGGGCACCGCTACGGTGATGCTGCTCGGTCACACTTGTACCCGTGGTTGCCGTTTTTGCGCAGTAACCACAGGCAATCCGCGAGGCGCGGTCGATCCTCGTGAGCCGGAGCACGTGGCACGCGCGATCGCCCAGCTGAAGCTGCGCTACGTCGTGCTGACCATGGTCGATCGCGACGATCTGCTCGATGGCGGCGCTTCGCACATGGCTCGCGCCGTGGTCGCCTTGCGCGAACACAGTCCAGGGCTCTTGGTCGAGACGCTGGTCGGTGATTTCGGCGGACGTATGCGCGATGTGAACAGCATGGTCGATTCGGGCCCGGACGTGTTCGCGCACAACATCGAAGTATCGCGACGGATGACGCCGAAGATCCGCGATCAGCGTTGCGACTACGACCTCTCGCTCGGTGTCTTGGCGCATGCCAAGGCGCGCCACCCGGATCGCTTCGTCAAGAGCTCGATCATGGTCGGAGTGGGCGAAACGGACGACGAAGTGATCGAGACGATGCGGGATCTCCGCACGGCTGGGGTGGACATCCTGACCCTCGGCCAGTACCTGCGCCCGACCCCCAAGCATGCTCCTGTCGAGCGCTACGTAACGCCGGAGCGCTTCGAGGACTACGCACGCGAGGGGCGCGAAATGGGCTTCGCATTCATCGCCTCTGGGCCGCTCGTGCGTTCGAGCTATCACGCCGCGGAGGGCTTCGTCGAGGCTCGTTTGCGCCCCCCGGACGCGACCCCGTACGTCGCAGCCCCGAGCGATCGGCCGCTGGCCGGTGCAGCTGCCATTTTCCCGTTGCAGGAGCGTCCCGAACTCGACCGCGCCCCGCTGATACGTCCTGAGTCGCTGGTCCGGCGCTGACGGGCAATGACGCGGGGGCCGTCTTCGGTTAGCGTAGCGTTGCTGTAATCAAGGGAAAACTGAATGCCCGCCCCGGACTCCAGTCTGATCGGTAAGGTCGCACGCCAGCTGACCCAGGCCCCAGCTTACGCTGCGACCGCTGGCGCACGCGGTTCTTTGCTGAGTCTCGCTGCTAGCTCATACGGCTGGGCGTCCGAAGACGATGAGCTCACCCAGCCCACTGGTTTCGATCCCGACGCGGCGCGCTTGTTCGAATCGATGGTGGAAGGCGCGTTTCTAGTCGCGAATGCCGACGGTGAATTCGACGTTACCGAGCAGGCCGCCTTCCGGCACGTGGTCGTGAGCGCCTGTGCTGGTAGGGTCGGGGAGCGCCAAGTCCGTGCCTTGCTCGCGGATCTGCAAGATCAGCTCGACGAGGACGGGCTGCAGAAGCGCATTGAAATGGTGGCGCAGACCATCACCCGTGAGGATCACGCCCGCGAGGTGCTCCGGGTTTCTTCGCTTCTGGCCCACGTGTCGGGTGGAGTGAGCTCGATCGAGCGCGAAGTGCTGGACAAGCTCGCCGCCGAATTCAAACTAACGGATGCAGCGGTCGAACAAGCGATCGAGGAAGCCGCCCACGCGCTCATCGAGTAGCGCGCGGGTCGGGCGCCACGGCTGTACGCGCAGCCCAGTCCGCCCAATTCTGCCTAGCGCTCCCTCGCCTGAGCCTCGAAATTCCGAATGGATATGATACCCGAAATGCCTGCGACTTTCCGGCCGGATCAGCTGCCGAAAGTCATTCGCGTGCTGTCTGACGATGGCACGCTCGACCCGCGTCACGATCCGCGCTTGAGCCAAAGCGACGTGATCGAGATCTACCGCTGGATGGTGACCACGCGGCAGCTCGATGAACGCTTGGTCGCACTGCAACGCCAGGGGCGCATCGGTTTTCACGTCGGCTCGCTCGGTGAAGAGGCCGCCATCATCGGCTCGGCCTTTGCCATGCGTAAGAACGACTGGCTATTCCCTTGTTACCGCGAGTTTGGGGCTGCGCTGATGCGCGGCCTCGGGCTGCAGAAATTCATGGACAACATGTTCGGTAACGCCAACGACACGGTGCAGGGGCGGCAGATGCCGAACCACATCACGTCGCGCGAGACCGGCTTCACCTCCGTGAGCTCTCCCGTCGGTACGCAGATCACGCAAGCCGTCGGCTTCTCTTGGGGTGCCAAGATCGACGGTAAAGACGTGGCAAGCTTGGTCTACTTCGGTGACGGCGCGACCAGTTCCACGGATTTTCACAGCGGGATGAACTTCGCCGGCGTGTTCAAAGTGCCCGTGGTGTTCCTATGCCGCAACAACGGCTGGGCGATCAGCGTTCCGGCCGAGCGGCAAACCGCCACTCGCACTTTTGCGGAGAAAGCGGCCGCTTATGGCATTCCCGGCGTGCGGGTAGACGGCAACGATATCTTCGCCGTGGTCAGCGTGGTGCGTGAAGCCGTGCGTCGCGGCGAACAGGGCCTCGGGCCCACATTGATCGAGGCCGTCACCTATCGCATGGGCGGGCACTCTACGAGCGATGATCCCAATCGCTATCGCGCTTCCGACGATCTCAAGCACTGGGCGGAGCGCGATCCGCTCGCGCGCTTGCGCCAGTACCTCGAGCGTCGCAAGGCCTGGGATGACCGCGCCGAACAAGCACTCATCGCCGATATCGATCAACGCTTTCGCGCAGCCGTCAGCGTCAGCGAGAAGACGCCGCCGCCTTCGCTGGAATCGATCTTCGAAGACGTGTATCAGAAGCCGCCGTGGCACTTGCAAGAGCAGCGCGCGGAACTCCTGCGCGGCCCGCGCGCGCCGTCCTCCCATTGACGACTTGCCCAGCAGTGTGAGCTCGATGCTCGGGCTTCTATTTTCGACCTTTGCCGGGCGCACAGCCCCGGAGCGATAGCGATGCCGCAGATGAACATGGTGATGGCCGTCAACGAGGCGCTTCGCTCGGCGATGCGCCGCGATAAGCGCGTGGTCGTGCTGGGTGAAGACGTGGGCAAGGTAGGTGGCGTGTTTCGTGTCACCGCTGGGCTGCAGGAAGAATTCGGCGAAGAGCGCGTGATCGATACGCCGCTCAGCGAAAACGGCATCGTTGGCTGCGCCGTGGGCATGGCCCTATACGGCATGGTGCCAGTGGTCGAGATCCAATTTGCCGACTTCATTTGGCCCGCCTACGATCAAATCGTGAACGAACTAGCCAAGTATCGCTATCGCTCGGGCGGTGAATACCCGGCAAAACTCGTGATCCGAACCCCCGTCGGTGGTGGCATCAAAGGCGGCCATTATCACTCGCAACACCCGGAAGCGGCCTTCATCCACGTCGCCGGCCTGAAGGTGGTCTGCCCGTCCAACCCGTACGACGCCAAGGGCTTGCTCTTGGCCTCGATTCAGGATCCAGACCCGGTGCTGTTTTTCGAGCCCAAGCGTGTGTATCGCGCGGCCAAGGGTGAGGTTCCCGAGAACGACTACATCGTGCCGCTCGAGAGCGCGAAGGTCGTGCGCCCTGGGCGCCACGTGACCGTTCTGGCCTACGGAGCGATGCTATACGAGGCGCTGGATGCCGCGGCGAAGGCCGCCGAAAAGGGCGTCGAGGCCGAGGTCATCGATTTGCGAACCCTGTGGCCGGTCGACATTGCGACGATCGTCACCAGCGTGAAACACACCGGACGGCTAGTCGTCGTACATGAGGCAGCACGCACTTGCGGTTTCGGCGCTGAGCTCGTGTCTTTGGTGGTGGAGCGCTGCTTCTACCATTTGGAGGCGCCCCCGGTGCGCGTGACCGGCTTCGATACGCCGTTCCCGTACACCCTCGAGATGGAGTATATGCCGCTTTCCCACCGCATTTTGCCCGCGCTACTGGACTCTGCGCGCTCATAACCTCGAGCGCTTGACTGCTCTTGACCTGCATCCCGATCCCAGCGAGAAAAACTGCCCATGGCGAAGTTCGAGTTCAAGTTGCCGGATATCGGCGAAGGCGTTGCAGAGGGTGAAGTCGTAAACTGGCTGGTCCAGGCTGGCGACGACGTCACCGAGAATCAGGAAATGGTCGAGGTGATGACCGACAAGGCCACCGTCACCATCGGTGCGCCCAAGGCCGGCAAAGTCACTGAGCTCCGCTTCAAGGTCGGTGACACGGTTCCGGTCGGTCAGGTGTTAGTCGTGTTCGAAACGGGTGGCGGAGAGGCTGCGGCTGCTCCGGCAGCAGCCGCGGCTGCTCCAGCGCCTGCCGCGGCAGCAGCCGCGGCTGCTCCAGCGCCTGCCGCGGCTGCTCCAGCGCCCGCGCCCGTCGCCAAGTCAGAAGGGCCTGTGGCGAGCGCCGTGGGGGACATCCGAGAATCCTTGCCCGGTATGGCACCGCCAGCCGTCAAGAGCGGTGGCGACTACTACGCGGACAAGCCGCTGGCGGCTCCTGCCACGCGTAAGCTCGCTCGTGAACTCGGCGTGGATCTGCGGCGCGTCGAGCCGAGCGGCTCTGCCGGCCGTGTAACCCGCGAAGACGTCGAGCGCAGCGTGAACGGCGCTCCGGCGGCCCCTGCGACCGCCGCTGAAGAAGCCCCCGCGGCCAAAGCTCCCGCGGCTCCGCCGCCGCCGCCCTCGCGCCAGGCTACGGACGAGCGGGTGCCGATCCGCGGTCTGCGTAAACGCATCTTCGAGAATATGGCGCGCTCCAAGCATACGGCAGCGCATTTCCACTACGTCGATGAAGTCGACGTCGCCGCGATCACCAACCTGAAAGATCGCGCCAAGCCGTATGCCGAGAAAGCGGGCGTGAAGCTCACGTTCTTGCCGTTCCTCGTCAAGGCCGTGGTCGCGGCGCTCAAGCGGCACCCGCGCCTGAACTCGCACATCGACGAAGCCGCGATGGAACATATCCTCCGCAAAACGTACGACATTGGCATTGCTACTTCGACCGAGGCAGGCCTGATGGTACCGGTCGTCCGCGGTTGCGACCGGCTGAGTATCCTGGAGATCGCCAGCGAGATCGATCGGGTGGCCCGCGCTGCTCGCGACGGCAAGGCCCAAAAAGAGGACCTTGGCGGCTCGTCGTTCACAATCACTTCGCTGGGTAAGCTCGGCGGGCTGATCGCGCCCCCGATCATCAATTATCCCGAAGTCGGCATCATGGGCGTCCACGCCATCAAAAAGAAGCCCGTCGTGCGCGGGGATCAGATCGTGATCGGCGAAGTGATGAACCTGAGCTTCTCCTTCGATCACCGCATCATCGATGGTGACGTGGGTGCAAACTTCGCACAGGAAATCATTTCCTACCTGCAGGAGCCCGATCGTCTGGTCGTCGAGATGGCCTAAAGCTCCCTATCCCGCCGACACGCTCCTACATCCGCGCACCACGGGCTTGCTCGGCGGGGGCTCTGCGCTCGAGCAATTCAAGGGTCGCTCAAAACAAAGCGGCAACGGGGCGCGGTTCAAGCTATTCATTTACGAGATCCGGGTGCTCGCTGGGTTGGCCGTAAAGGTGTAGCCTGCTGTCGGTAAATCTTGAATCTTCGGGAGTGTTCGACTGAAATGAAGGGTCTGTTCCGTATCGCCGCGTTTGCGCTCGTCTTTCACAGCGCAGGGCTCGCTTATGCGGCAGAGGAGGCCTCGGAACCGACGCCGGCTCAAGTGCGCACCGCGGCGGAAGCATTCGACCGTGGGCGCGAGGCGTACAAGACCGAGGACTACGTGGAGGCGGCTGAGCAATTCGAGAGCGCGGACGCCAATGCGCCCAGCGCAGCAGCGTTAGAACTCGCGATTCGTGCGCGCGACAAAGCTGGCCAACTCGACCGCGCGGCAACGCTCGCCGCCCTCGCGCTTGCGCGCCACTCAGACGACCCGAACATCCAGAAGATCGCGCCGTCGATCGTCGAGAGGGCCAAGTCCGAACTGTTCGAGCTCGACCTGAAGTGTGATGAAGCCTGTGACGTGACCGTTGCAGGCAAGATCGCGCCGGGCCGTCGCGCGACTGAGCGCACTATTTTCCTGATTTCGGGGACCTATGCCGTCCGCGCGGGCTGGTCTGGGGATCGCTCCTCGTCCAAATCGGTCGAGGCCAACAAAGGTCAGACGGGTTCGTTGGAATTCCGCGCGCCCGAGGTGGTCGTTGCGCCTCCACCGGTCGTTGCGCCCGTCGTCACGCCGCCCAAAGCCGTGGAGGAAGACTCGCAGACCAAGCCAGGTAAGCTCCCTCCCACCGTGTTCTGGGTGGGAGCCTCCGTGACCGCCGTGCTTGCTGGCGTCTCGATCTGGAGCGGCATCGACACACAAAACAATCCGGGCCCCGACCGGGTGCGAGAGGCGTGCAAGCCGCTCGACAGCAACGGTGCGCACAGCTCCGAGTGTGATTCGCTCTACAATCAGGGTCTCGACAAGCAGCACCGGACCAATCTGCTGCTCGGCGTGACCGCGGGTTTGGGCGTCGCAACGGCTGTCGTCGGCGTGTTCTTTACCGACTGGGGCGGTTCGAAGAAGCCGGACGCAGAGCAAGCCGCCAAGGCGCATCCCAAGGGCTTCAGCATTCAGCCGTGGTTTGGAGTGGGTTCTGGGGCGAGCGTCGGGGCGCTCGGAAGGTTCTAGCGAGTGGCGAAACTCTTCGACCCTGGCGCGGGGCGACAACGCGTCGATCGCTATGAGCTAGTGGGCGAGATCGCATCCGGTGGCATGGCCACGGTGTACCTCGCGCGCCTAACTGGCGTTGGCGGCTTTCAGCGCTTCGTCGCGATGAAGCGCCTGCACCCGCATCTCGCCAGCGAGAAAGAGTTCGTGGAGATGTTCTTGGATGAGGCGCGTATTGCCGCGCGCATTCATCACCCGAACGTGGTGCCCATCCTCGAAGTGGGTGCCAGCGGTGTCGGTTACTACCTGGTGATGGAATACATCGAGGGCGACACGCTGGCGCGCCTTTTGGCCCGCGCAGCGACTCGCGGCAAACGCTTGCCGATCGGCATCGCCCTCCGCATTGCGTTGGATATGCTCTCCGGTCTGCATGCTGCTCACGAGCTCCGCGACGACACCGGTGAGGCCGTGCAGTTGGTGCATCGCGACGTCTCACCGCAAAACGTGTTGGTCGGCGTCGACGGCATCGCGCGCATCACCGATTTCGGCGTGGCCCGTGCCGCTAGCCGTTTGACTGCCACGCGCGTCGGACAGCTCAAGGGCAAGATCGCCTACATGGCGCCCGAGCAGGCGGCGGGTGAAGAATCCATCGATCGCCGCGCAGACGTGTTTGCGGCTGGCATCGTGGTTTGGGAAGAGCTGGCTGCCAAACGTCTGTTCAAAGCCGAGAACGAGGCGGCCACGCTATCCCGAGTGATGACGGAACCGGTGCCGCCGCTAACCACGATTGTCCCAGGGCTGAGCGTCGCGTTGTCCAACGTCGTGCTTCGCGCACTCGACCGCAATGTCGAGTTGCGTTTTGCGAGCTGCGCTCAATTCGCAGACGCACTCGAAGCGGCTGCTACCGGCCAAGAGAGCATCGCGACCCCGCGCGAACTCGCAGCGTACGTGACGGAAGTCCTGGGTGACGAAGTGTCCGCCCAGCGCGAGGCCGTGCGCGCCTGGATCGCGCGCAGCGAGCCGAGCCAAGTGGACGCTGCCAAGCCCGGCACGGTGCCGTCGACCAGCGTATCGGCCGCGGCGATGAGCCTGCCCGGTCTCGACCCAGCGCAAGCTGCCACACTCACGCAAAACGCGGCGCCCAAGGGCCGCAGTCCGGCGTGGCTTTTCTTGCTCGTCACGCTGCTGCTGCTGCTGGTCGGGGGAGGTAGCTTCCTGTTTGCGCGCCACACCAACCCGAATATCGGTCCGCCGCCTGCGGCCGCGCTGCCCGCCGCGGCCGCGGCTGTCCCGAGCGCGGCCCCGGTGGCGCTCCCGCCCGAGTCCCCAGTTGCCAGTGCTTCCAGCGCCGCGCCGCCCGCCGAAGTCGCGCCGCCGCCAAAACCACCGGTAGTGTGGCAAAGGCCACGGGCGGTGAGCGGCACGGACAGCATCAAGAAGCCCAAGAAGAAGGGCGACGAGGACGTAATCCCTCCAAACCCTTACCGATAGCCGTACGCGCAGGGGCGGCTCCGTCAGCGCTGGCAATTACCGGCCGTTGACAGCCGCTAGGTCGGCTGCTAGTTGTCCCGCGCCCTACTGGTCCCCTTGGTACAACCGCAGTGTTTTCGCGAGGTTGTCCGATGAGCCAGTGAAGCCCCGTCCGAGAGCCCCGTGGCAGTCAAGAGATTCTGCTTATTCACTGGCAACGCCAACCCAGCGTTGGCAACCGAGATCGCGAAGGTGCTCGACACCCCGCTCGGTGAGGCGCGCGTGTCGCGTTTCAGTGACGGCGAGACGTTCTGTGAGATCGGGGAAAATGTACGCGGCCTCGATACGTACGTGATTCAGCCGACCTGCTCGCCCGTAAACGACAACATCATGGAGCTCTTGATCATGTGCGACGCCCTGCGCCGCGCTTCGGCGAGCTCCATCACGGCCGTGATGCCGTACTACGGTTACGCGCGCCAAGACCGTAAGGTCGCGCCGCGCACGCCGATCACTTCCAAGCTGGTGGCGGACCTGCTGGTTTCGGCGGGAGTCTCGCGGGTGCTCTCAGTCGACCTGCACGCCGGGCAAATTCAAGGATTTTTCAACATTCCGCTGGATCACTTGTACGCCTTGCCAGTGTTCCTAGAAGACTACCTGAAGGCGCGCTTCAACAAGGACTCGGTGTTCGTCGCCCCTGACGCTGGCGGCGTGGAGCGCACCCGCGCGTACTCCAAGCGCCTCGGCGCTTCGCTGGCGATCATCGACAAGCGTCGCGAGCGCGCGAACGTGAGCGAGGTCATGCACATCATCGGTGACGTGGCCGCCAAAGACTGCATCATCGTCGATGACATGATCGACACCGCGGGGACGCTGTGTAACGCGGCCCGCGCAATCATGGACGGCGGGGCGCGCAGCGTCGTGGCTTGTGCTACGCATGGCGTCCTCAGCGGTCCGGCAGTGCAACGGATCGAAGAATCACCGCTCGAAGAGGTCGTGGTGACCAATTCGGTGCTCGCTTCGGACGAGGCTCGCGCCTCCAAGAAGATCAAGTTCCTGTCGATTGGCCGCCTGCTGGGCGAAGCCATTCGACGCATTCATAATAGTGACTCGGTGAGCTCGCTGTTCGTGTAGCGGCAGCAATTTTGGGAGATGTGAGAGATGGAAGCAATCAAGGTTACTGCCAGCCGACGCGATGGTCATGGAAAAGGCGCTGCGCGTCGTTTGCGCAGCGAGGGGCGTATCCCCGCGGTCGCTTACGGTAAAGAGCTGCCCACGCAGCAAATCGCCGTTCCGCCGGATGCGATCAAATCGGTCCTCGCCAGCGCGTGGGGCCGCAACACGGTCGTGAAGCTGGACGTCGACGGCAAGGAAGGCCTGACCGTCTTGCTCTCCGATTTCCAGTACCACCCCCTGACCCGCGCCCTTTTGCACGCTGATTTCGTGCAGATCCATCTGGATCAACCGGTCAACGTCGAAGTGCCGCTAGAGCTCACGGGCAAGGCGGCCGGCGTGGTTGCTGGTGGCACGCTACGTCAGGTGTTCCGTAAGCTGCCGATCCGTTGCTTGCCCAATCAAATTCCGGTCAAGATCGTGCACGACGTGACCACGCTCGGCCTCGACGGTCACGTGGCCTCGAAAGATCTGACTCTGCCCGAGGGCGTGTCCGTGCGCCTGCCGGCTGAGCAGACGGTGGCTTCTGTAGTCACCGAGATCATCCGTACGGAAGAAGAAGCCGCACCCGCTGCCGGCGCTGCTGCTGGTGCGTCCGTCGCGCCCGCCGCTGGTGCTGCTGCTGCCAAGGCGCCCGCCGCTGGTGCTGCTGCTGCCAAGGCGCCCGCTGCCAAGGCGCCCGCCAAGAAGTGATCCTGCTCGTCGGCCTCGGGAATCCGGGGCCGCAATACGCCCAGACTCGGCACAACGTCGGGTTCATGGCGGTCGACGCGTTCTGCGCGCCCCGCGCGGCAGCAGCGCGCCCCATGTCGTTTCAGCCCCGCTTCGAGGGGCAATTTGCGGAGCTGGTGCTCGGCGGCGTGCCTGTCGGTGTGCTCAAGCCGGGCACCTTCATGAACGCCTCGGGGCGGAGCGTGCTCGCGGCCACGTCATTTTTCGGGCTCGAGCCCGCCGCGGTGCTGGTCGTGCACGACGAACTGGACGTCCCCTTCGGGGAGCTGCGCATCAAATCTGGTGGGGGCGATGGCGGACACCGCGGCCTGCGCTCCATCAGCATGGAATTAGCCAATCCGAACTACGCCCGGGTACGCGTCGGAATTGGTCGTCCACCGGCCCACTTTCAGGGTGACGTGGCAGATTTCGTGCTACAAGCCTTCGCCCTCGAGGAACGAAGCGAGCTCACCCGTGTGCTGGCTAGTACCTGCGAGGCGATCGAGGCCGTCATTACGGACGGCCTTGCTCGAACGATGAACCGAACCAACCAGCGCATAGTGCGCTGATGGCTCCTTGCTCCTGACTCGATTCGCCGAAGGCGAAGCTTGATCGGGGGCCTTTCGCCCACAAGGAGAACTAAGTGGCAGAAGCAACGGCACTGAGCCTGCACAAGGCTCGAGAATACGAAACCATCTACGTCTTGAAGCCGACCGTCACCCGGGAGACTCAAGAAAAAATCGCGACCCGTTTGGAAGAGGTCGTCGGTCGTGAAAACGGCAAGCTGACTCAGGTCGACAACTGGGGTCGTCGTCAGCTTGCTTACCCCGTGGCCAAGCATCGTCGCGGCGTCTACGTGTACGTGAAGTACGTGGGCGGCGGCGCGTTGGTCAGTGAGTTCGAGCGCAACCTGCGCTTGCTCGATGACGTGCTCAAGTACCAGACGGTGCTCGTGCGCAAAGACGTCGACATGAGCGCGCTCGAAGTGAATACCGAGAACCTCAAGTTCGAAGCCGTGGAGCCCCCGGCCGAAGACGAGCCCGAAGAGTCGATTGAGCGCCAGCTCGGTTTGGTCGATTCCCCGGATCGTGATCGTCATCGCGACTCACGCGATCACGATGCAGATGATTTTGGCGATGTCGATGGTCCCGCTGCCGACGAGGATGATGCACAATGAGAGAGCAAACTCGTGACATGGATCGCGGTGGCCGTGGCGATGACCGCGGTGGCAGCATGGGCGACAAAGACAACGTCGGGTTTCGTACCCGTGGTCGACGTCGCGGCTGCTCGTTCTGCTCGGACGATGCCGAGCCGATTGACTACAAAGATCCGCAAGGTCTGCGCTACTTCGTGACCGAACGCGGCAAGATCGTGCCGCGCCGTATCTCCGGCGTGTGCGCGAAACACCAACGCTCCGTGCAATTGGCGATCAAGCGCGCGCGCACGATCGCGCTCTTGCCCTTCACCACCAACGACTGAAGGAGAAAATAACGATGGCCACAGCCACCCATGTTCTGCTTCAGGCGGATGTCGACAACCTCGGCACCGGCGGCGAAGTCGTGAAGGTTCGTCCGGGCTTCGCGCGTAACTACCTGCTCCCGCGCGGGCTCGCCGTGCCTGCAACCCCTGGCAATCTCGCGCGCGTCGAAGACTTGAAGAAGGCCGCCGCCACTCGCAAGGGCCAAGAGATCGCGGCTGCACAAGAGCTGGCGAAGAAGCTCGAAGGCTCGAGCGTGAAGATCGCTCGCTCTTTCGGTGATGAAGGCAAGATGTACGGCTCGGTGACGAGCAAGGACATCACCGAGGCTTTCGAGAAGGCCGGCATCTCGTTCGATCGCAAGCAAATCCAACTGCCCGAGCCGATCAAGACACTCGGCACGGTCGAGGTTCCGCTCAAGCTTCACGGCTCGGTTTCGGTCACTCTCAAGGTCGAAGTCGTAAAAAAGTAGTCTGGAGCCAGGCGGCCCGACGAGACCGACGAGACCGACGAGAAGTGAAGATCGCCGTGCCCCGGGGCCTGACTGTCGAGCGAAGTGATTCGTTGACAGAAGGGCCGCGGTCGTAGAGAAAGAAGTCGCAGGCTTCGCGTGAGCGACGCCTGCGCCTCGCATAGCAGCGCCCCGGAAGGTTTCGACCGACCGGGGCGTCGTGCATTTGGGGCCCTGTGGATAACCTCTGGTTTCGCCGGTGGAGAACCCCAGGATTATTTGAGGATCCAAGGCACTGACTTTGTCTGTCCGCAGTCGATGCTAACGGACGATGACACTGAAACCTGGAGAGGGTGAGCCACCGCCATGTCTGCAGCCGAGCGTTTTTCTCGAGCCCCCGCCGAACCGCCCCGCCTCGAACCGATGCCGGGCCGCGTGCCCCCGAGTGATCTCGACGCGGAAGCGGCCGTGCTCAGCGCCACGCTGCTCGACAGCGACGCTTTCGACACCGTTCAAGAAATTCTACAACCGCTGCATTTCTATGCGGACGCGAACCGACGCATCTTCGAGGCCATCCTGGACTTGCAGAGCAATTCACGCCCAGTGGATATCGTGTCCGTCGCGGGCTGGCTCCGCGACAAGGGACGCCTGGATCAAATCGGCGGCACGCCGTACCTCGCGCTATTGGCGGATGCGACGCCCGCGGTCGCGCACGTGGCGGCGCATGCGCAAGTGATTCGCGAAAAGTGGCGCTTGCGACAACTGATCTCGACTTGCCAGAAGTTCGCCGCGGAGGGCTACGGCGACTGCGGTGAGGTGCAAGGCTTCATCGATTCGGCCGAGCAGTCCGTGTTCGATATCGCACGCATCCCCCAAACCTCGAATGTGGTCTCGGTGCGTGACGCGATCAAAGGTGCGTTCGAGATCTTGGGTGAGGCCGCGCGTCGCGGCGGTGGCATCACTGGCATCGAAACCGGCTACACCGAACTCGACAAGCAAACCGCGGGGCTTCACGCGGGAGATTTGCTGATTGTCGCGGCTCGCCCCGGCATGGGCAAGACGTCCTTCGTGCTCAATTTGGCGACCAATGTCGCGCGCCCCAAGCGCGTCGAGGTGAACGCCGAAAACGAGGCGTATTTTGACGCCGCCGTGGAGGAGCCGGGCCACGGTGTCTTGTTCTGCTCCCTGGAAATGCCGCGCGAACAGTTGGCGTCGCGCATGCTCGCTTCCGAAGCGCGCGTGGACATGTCGCGCATCCGCTCCGGCAAATTGCAGCGTGATGATTGGAATAAGCTCACCGAGTCCGCTTCGCGCCTGGGGCGCCTACCGCTGTGGCTCGACGACACGCCCGCGCTCACACTGCTCGACTTGCGCGCCAAGATCCGTCGCCTGCAGGCCGAGCTCAAGCGCGGTGAAGCCGCAGGCACTGCCAAGGGCCTCGGCTTGGTCGCGATCGATTATTTGCAGCTGATGCAAGGGCGCAAAGACGCGGGCAGCCGCGAACAAGAGATTAGCGAGCTGTCCCGCGGTCTGAAGCAGCTGGCCAAGGAGATGAAGATCGCCGTAATCGCCTTGAGCCAGCTGAACCGCGGTGTCGAAACGCGCACTGGCAAGGACAAGCGCCCCCAGCTGAGCGATCTGCGTGAGTCGGGCGCCATCGAGCAGGACGCCGATACGATCATGTTCATCTATCGAGACGAATACTATTTCAAAGACAGCCCGGACAAAGGCATCGCGGAGCTGATCATCGCCAAACAGCGCAACGGGCCGACCGGCAAGGTGATGACCAAGTTCACGGGTGAATACACGCGGTTCGACAACTTGGCGCCCGAAGAATACAACTTTAGTGATTTTGACGGGTTTGCCGGCGGCGGTGACGGCTAGAGCTGCAAGTTTTGGGGACGATATTGGCTAGTCCCCGGCAAAGAAGTGCTAGGTCTAGCCGCGAGCGATGCGTTTCATTGATGAGTGTGAGCTACGAGTCGAAGCCGGCGCGGGCGGCAAGGGTGCCGTCGCGTTTCGGCGCGAGAAGTACATCCCTTTTGGCGGCCCCGCAGGCGGCGACGGCGGACGTGGTGGGGATGTCGTGCTCGTTGCCGACTCGGGCCTCGGTACACTGTATGACCTGATTCACCACCGGCTGGTGCGCGCGGACCCTGGCCAGAACGGCATGGGCAAAGACTGCTACGGCCGCGCCGCGAAGGACGTAGAAGTGCGCGTGCCCGTGGGCACGATCGTCTTCGATACCGACACTCAAGAAAAGATCTGCGAGCTCACCCGCCCGCAGGAGCGGGTGGTGATCGCCAAAGGCGGTGAGGGGGGTCGTGGCAACCGCCACTTTACTACGCCTGAGGATCGCGCGCCCCGTCACGCGGAGCCCGGCGCGCCGGGTGAAGCTCGGTCACTCCGTCTCGAGCTCAAAGTGATGGCAGACGTCGGCCTGCTCGGCTTCCCGAACGTCGGCAAGAGCACGTTCATCAGCGCTGTCAGCCGTGCCCGTCCGAAGGTAGCCGACTATCCCTTCACCACCTTGGTGCCGCACCTAGGCGTGGTGACGATCGGTGATTTTCGGCAAGGCCTCGGGCGCAGCTTCGTGATCGCCGACATCCCCGGCCTGATCCCGGGCGCGAGTGAAGGCGCCGGCCTCGGCATTCAGTTTCTGCGCCACTTGGATCGCACGCGCCTGCTCCTGCACCTGATCACGGTCAGCGGCGAAGAAGGCCGCTCCCCGCTCGCGGACTACCACGCGATCCGAAAAGAGCTGAAAGCCTACAGCCCGGAGCTCGCCCGCCGCCCTGAAGTCGTGGCACTCGCCAAGGCCGATTTGCCGGACGTTCAAGAGGTTTACGACGAACTCAAAGTCGAGTTCGACAAACTCGGCGTCGATCTATTGCTGGTCAGCGCGGCGACTCACAAGGGCCTCGACGAAGTTGTGCAATACCTAGCGGAGCGACTCTTTCTGTAACGTGAGCGTGAGCGTCTCTCGGGGGGCGATCGCGATCCAGCACTGCACCTCTCGTCATGCTGGGTTCCGGACTTTGACGCCGAAGGCTGAGTCGGACGCGGGCGAATGGTGACCACAAGAACCAGGTCTCAGAACGCCCGAGGATCGTTCACGTTCGAGGAGAGAGCTAGCGCGGAGGCTTGAGTGGCAGGTTCGGTTTGCTACTCGCAGCCTTTTTCTGCATTGCCGCACTCGGGTGCTCGTCCAGTGCGTCGATTGCGGCGAGCACCCCCTGGATGCCGTGGTGACGAGCGGCGGCTTCTAGGAAGATGCCCGGGACGCGGGCGAGTTTTACGGCCGTGGCTTTGCCTAGGTCCAATTCGCGTTCGGCGAAGCTCTCGAAGGAAGAGAAGCCTTTGGCTTCGTATAGCTTCTCGTCCTGGATGTGCTTGAGCTCGATGCCCGTTTGGAAAAAGCCTTCGTCCAAGTTTTTGCGCAGGGTGCGGATGCGAACGAGCACGTTCAACAGCTCGCTGATGCGCTGTTTGATACTGTCCGCGTCGTCCGGCGAGCGGAGTGTGCCGCGCGCGCTGCCCGGCTTCGGGGGCGAAAGGTTCCTGGCCGCAGCCTCTTCGGCATGCTTGGCGGCGTGGCGGGCGGCCCAGGGTGCCGCACCGCGCATGCCCAGTTTGCGCTTTCCGCCGGCTTCGGGCGGCTCGGCTTTCTTTGGTTTTCGCGCCGGGGGCGCCACGGACTTGCGCGCGGGGGGCGCCACGGACTTGCGCGCGGGGGGCGCCACGGACTTGCGTGCCGCCGGCGGTGGCACGGATTTGCGTGGCGCGGGAGCGACAGATTTGCGGGCCGCAGTTTTTGCTCGGGATTTCATCGAACGACTCGACCATAGCGTGGTGCATCCGAATGATCGCGGATGCCCCCTAAGCCTTTGCTTACAGTTTAGTATGACGCCCGCCCGCTATGCAAAAACCCGAATCCGATCCGCCCAGCCGGCCCAAGAGCGAGCCGTCAGCACGCGGCTCGAGCCCGCTGAATGCCAGTCTTTTCCCGCAGGATCCTCGAATCGCGGTGGTCGTGAACGGCAACGCCAAAAGCGTGACGCAGGAGGTGATTTCCACCTTGCATCAGATCTTGCTGGGCGGTGATCTGTTCGTGTCCCGCAGCTTGGACGACGCTCGCCACATTGCGCGCACCATTGTCAGTCGGGGCTACGGCACCGTACTCACTGGCGGTGGGGACGGCACGTTCACGGTCATGGTTACTGAAGTGGTTCGTGAAGGGCGCAAACAAAACCGAGCCCATCCGCGCTTCGGCCTGCTCAAGCTGGGCACCGGAAATGCCCTGGCCTGGGTCGTCGGTGCGCGCGATCCGAAGAGCGGCGAGTTGGCTGCGGACATCGAGCGGCTGACCCAGGACGCAGGCAGCCGCAGCATGCGCTTGATCGAAGTGGAGGGCTTCATCGCGCCGTTTTGCGGGTTCGGCGCGGACGCGGACGTGCTTTCGGACTACGCGAAGGTCAAGGGCAGCCTGCAAAAGACACCGCTCAAACGTATCGCGCCCGGCTTGCTCAGCTACGGCGTGGCGGCGGTCACACGCTCGATTCCTAGCTACCTACTGAAGCGCATGCCCCACTGCCGGATCGTCAATCAGGGTGGGGAGGCATTTCGAGTCGGCGCCAAGGGCGCGCTCCTCGGCCAACCGATCGCCCGAGGCGCAGTGATCTACGAAGGGCCGATGCGCTTGTGCGGATTGTCGACCATCCCCTACTACGGCTACGGCTTTCGCATGTTTCCCTACGCCGATGAGCGTCCCGATCGCATGCATCTGCGGGTGGCCACGATGACGCCGCTCGAGTTCGTTCGCCACTTCAACGAGATGTGGCGCGGAGAGTACGACAATCCGAGCACTTTGTTCGATTACCTCGTGGAGTCCATGAGCATCGAGCTCGATCCGCCCACGGATTTCCAAATCGGTGGAGATCCGCGGGGCAAGCGTGCGAAACTAGAGATCCATTTGTCACCGACGCCAATTCGCTTGGTCGATTTCTACGCGCCTCCGACGGTCGCATGAGGACCGCAACTGGCTTGCTGGTATTCGCGCTAGGGCTCTCGCTCGCCTCGCGCCTGCGAGCGGACGAGGCGGCGTTCCAAGCGAGTTTGAGCTGTCAGCCGACGTCCGGTCCGGGACGTATCCTGTGCCAGCTGACGACGCGCGCCACGAGCGGTAGATTGGTCTGGAGTGATGCTCTGGTGGTACGCGCGCCTGCGTTTGCCCGACCGCTCAGGTCGCGCTTGGTGGCTCAACTGGGGACTTCGGCGGCTGCGGGGGCGTCGGCAAAGCTCGCTTTGGTGGCGTCCGAGGCGGGCGAGGGCAAGCTCGAACTGCTGGCCCGTGGCGTGATCTGTCACGACGCCTCAGGCGGTGAAGGGTGTGACCCGGTGC
>Ga0302322_100001494_pt1 | contig 19125 bp, 23 predicted proteins | sample Fen_T0_2_FD_203757 | JGI IMG/M metagenome (GOLD analysis project Ga0302322, IMG submission 203757) | Peat permafrost microbial communities from Stordalen Mire near Abisko, Sweden - Fen_T0_2 | ecosystem: Environmental > Terrestrial > Soil > Wetlands > Permafrost | place: Sweden: Abisko... | reverse complement strand
GTGCGTTGGGCCCAGGCGAACTCGGTCGACAGGACGACCAGCCCAAGGATCAGCAGAGGTATCCCCGGACCGGGTAGTACCAGCAAGGCCAGGCCGACGAGGACGAGGGCCGCACCGGCAGCCGCCACCCCGACCCATCTGATCGGGTGCGGCAGCGACAGCCATGCCGCGCGCACCGACGCCCTAGACATGGTCGAGTTCCGCAGGCCGCACGGACTCGGTCCGCGAGCGCGTGGCGAGCAGGCTGGCCACCACCGACGCGGTCAGGATGACCGCAATGACGCCCAGGCTCACGGTGGTCGGGATGGTCATGAAGCCGTGGCTGACGATCATCTTGATGCCCACCCAGACCAGGACGAGGGACAGGCCGAGCTTGAGGTAGACGAAGCGATGCATGACGCCGGCCAGCAGGAAGTACATCGCCCGCAGGCCCAGGATCGCCATGGCATTGCTGGCGAACACCAGGAACGGCTCCTGCGTGATCGCGAAGATCGCCGGAATCGAGTCCACCGCGAAGATCACGTCGGTGATCTCGATGACGACCAGCACGGCGAGCAGTGGGGTGGCCATGAGCACCCCCGCGCGTCTGGTCACGAAGCGCTGGCCGTCGAAGTCGTCGGTGACCGGAACGAGTCGACGGAAGACCCGAAGCACGACGGACCGCGAAGGGTCAGCGTGCTGATTGCGCTGGACCAGCATCTTGACGCCGGTGAGGATGAGGAAGGCGCCGAAGATGTACAGGACCCATGCAGCGCTGGCGATCAGCGCCGAGCCGGCGGCGATGAAGATCGCTCGGAAGACCAGCGCCCCTACGACTCCGTAGAACAGCACCCGGTGCTGGTAACGAGCCGGAACGGCGAAGTAGCCGAGCAGGATCGCCCAGACGAAGACGTTGTCGACGGCCAGGGACTTCTCGATGAGGTACCCGCCGAAGTACTGCAGCCCGAACTCGGATCCGTAGCCCCACCAGATCGCGGCGCCGACTGCGACGCCGACGGCAACCCAGATCGTCGACCAGATTGCCGCCTCCTTGAGGCGGATCTCGTGCGCATCGCGGTGAAGGAACAGGTCGATGGCGAGCATCACGATGATGCCTGCGACGAGTGCTCCCCAGAGGGTGAGCGGGACGTCCAATCCGACTCCTTGTGTCAGGCAGCTCACGCTGCACCTGGCACAAGGTCTCTCGCCACCGGCCTAGGCCGGCCTGGATGCCGGACGCTTGCGCGTCGTGATGACGACTATCCAGAGATCGGGATACTCCCCTTGCTTGGAATCCACAGTCTCACGGGTCCCGCGATCCCGCAAATCCACCCTCCTGAGGGCGCTGTCGTGCGCTGAGGCCGGCCTACGCGAGGCCGACCATGACGTCGCCGCCGTGGGGATCGATCCCGTCGAGGAGGGCCGACGGCACGCGGAACACCCGGCCCGGAGCCATCGGCCAGGGCAGCCGCGCGCGGGCGATCTGCCGACCATCCTGAGCGACCTGGAGACGCGGAGCCCTCCGGAACTCATCGCTCCAGAGCAGGAGGCGCGAACGAGCCGGAGCGGGATCGCCGGGTCGGACGATGCTGGGGGCGATCCAGCGGAACGGCTCGGCCACCCGCAGCCGCACGCCCGGTCGTGGTGCTTCCGCGTTGTCGAGAAACCGGCGCACCTGCTCGGCCGCATGGACTCCGTCGAGCGCCGCCACGTCGGCGGTGTCGACGGGATGGAGCAGGTTCCCCGCTGCGAAGATGCCCTGAGCGCTCGTGCGCAGGGCCGTGTCGACCACCGGTCCGCGGTGCGCCGGGTCGATGTCGAGGCCGCGCCTCCTCGCCAGCTCGTGATCCGGGATCCAGTCACCTGTGAAGACGACGGTGTCGCAGTCGAAGAGGCGTCGGGCGCCCGTGTCGAGGTGCCGGATCTCCACTGCACTCACCCGGTCGCGGCCGATGATGCGCACCACCTCGGTACGTGTGGCCACGGGTACACCCAGCGCCAGCCGTCCGGCCAGGGTGAAGGCTGCGTACGCCTCGACGCGCTCATATGAAGTGGTCATCAGCGCGGTCGAGCACCCCGCCTCGCGCAGCGTCATCACCGCCGACCAACTGACGAGCTCCGACCCGACGACCACCGCCCGCCCGCCCACCATCGCGTGCTTGAGATGGACGAGGTTCTGGAGCTGACCCGTGGTGAGCACGCCAGCGGGGCGGTCGCCGGGGATGCGGCGCGCTGGCCGCGGCCGTTCCCGTGCACCAGTCGCCAGGATCACGGCGCGCGCCTCGACGCGCTGACGGCCCGCGGCACTGGTGACCATCAGCGCGAGGTCGCCGTCCCAACCGGTGACCATCGTTGAGGTGGCGATCACCACGCCGGCATCCTCGGCACGCTCGACGATCCTGCGCGCGTAGGACGGTCCGGTCATCACCGCACGCAGGTCGCGAAGGCCGTAGCCGGTGTGATCACTGTGCCGGGGAATGCCGCCGGCAGTGGATTCGCGCTCGACCACGAGCACCGAATCAACGCCCGCTTGGCGCAGACTCCGCGCGGCCGTGAGCCCTGCCGGCCCGGCGCCGACGATGGCGACATCGGCCGTGATCTGCTGCGCGTTCACAGTCCCGCCTCCGACATGAGCTCGCTGACCTCGGCGCCGCAGAAGAACCCCTGGCAGCGGCCCATCATGCTTCGGGTCCGCCGCCGCAGGCCGTCAAGGTCGCACGGGGGCACAGGGGAGGCCAGCGCGTCGCGGATCTCGCCGCGGGTGACGCGTTCGCAGAAGCAGACGATGCGTCCGTACTCCGGGTCCGACGCGATCAGGTCGTCGCGCTGGTACGGACGCAGAGAAGCCTCGCCGATGTTGGGCATGACGGGCGGCGCCGGCAGTTGCGCCCGAGGGACCATCACCTCGCCTGCGCCTTCGAGTAGCGCGACAACATGCTCGGCGAGCGACATCGACGCGGTCAGGCCCGTTGAGCGAATCCCGCCGAGCAGGACGTACCGCTGGGCAGCGTCGACCTCGACAACGTAGTCGCTGTGCTCCGTTGCCGCCCGCAGCCCGGCGTAACTGGCCGTCACCTCCTCCTCGAGCAGGGAGGGCATCAGTGCGCGGCCCTTGGCCAGCAGGAAGGCGAAGCCCTCCTCCGAGGTGGAGGTGTCCTGGCGGTCCACCAGGTTCTCCGACGTCGGGCCGAGCATGACGTTGCCGTAGATCGTCGGGCTGACGAGCACGCCCTTGCCCTTCGAACTCGGCACGGGCAGCACGATCCTGTCCACCAACGGGCGCGTCAGCTTGTCGAAGACGAAGAGCTCACCACGACGCGGCACTACCGTGAACCGGTCGTATCCGTAGAGGTGATCGATCACATCGCCGCCGAGACCGGCAGCGTTGACCACCCAGCGGGCCTGGATGTCGCCGGCGGTGGTCTGCAGGACAGTGTGGTCGACACCCACGCTCACGCCCGTCACGGTGGTGTCCATCATCAACCGCGCGCCGCGCGCCTTCGCCTCGGTGGCGTATGCGAGCGTCGTGCTCCATGGGCAGATGATCGACTCGCCCGGGACCGTCAGGCCACCGAGCACACCTGGCCCGAGCGCGGGCACCATGGCATACACCGCATCGGCGTCGACGATCTCGCAGGACAGGTAGGCGTTCTTGACAGCCTTGTCACGCAACACCGGAAGCGAGTCGCGTTCCTCGTCGGTCCAGGCCACGAGCACCGCACCGGTGCCTTCAACCGGGATTCCCACCGCCTTCGCGTACTCCCCCAGCAGGTGATAGCCGCGCGCGACCATCGTCGCCTCGAGCGAGCCGGGCACGGCGTCGAAGCCCGTATGGAGGATCGCGGTGTTGGCCTTGCTCGTGGCATCGCCGACATCGCCGCGAGCCTCGATGAGCGCGACGCTGGCCTCGAATCCCGCGAGCTGACGGGCGACGGCGCACCCGACCACCCCGCCACCGATGATCGCGAAGTCGACGGTCGTGCTCATGATGCGCCCTTCTCGGGGAGGTTCTCGGCCGCTGCCCGACGCCACCGGTCGAGGAAGTCAGCCGCGCGATCGGGCGACCACGAAGACTCGTAGACCCGGGCCGGAGACCACTGCGGCACCGAGTCGGCCAGCGTCGCTTCCGGCGTAAGAGCCAGGCGTGCAAGCGCCGCTGCGCCTAGTGGAGTCGCGTGGGCGCTCGGGTAGACCTCGATCGGCACCTGGAGGAGGTCAGCCTGCGCCTGCATGAGGACGGTGGAGTTCGTCAGCCCGCCATCCACGCGCAGCGACGTCACGGCGCCGCCCACGTCCTGCACCATGACCGACACGAGATCCGCGACCTGGGCCGCGATGCCCTCCAGAACGGCGCGCACCAGGTGACCGCGCGTGCTGGCGAGCGAGAGCCCGGTGAACGAAGCGGTCGCATCGGACCTCCACCAGGGCGCAGCGAGACCAGCGAGCGCAGGGACGAAGAGGACCCCGTCGTCGTGAGCGCTGGCCATGTCGTCGATCGCGCGGGATGACGAAACCAGCCCGACGTTGGACATCCAGCGCACCGCCGAAGCCGCCGTGTACACCTGGCCATCGAGGCAGTACTGCGTGCCCTCGCGGGTGCGCCAGGCCGCTGACGTCGTCAGGCCGTTGGCCGAGCGCGGCGCTTCGGAGCCGGTGTTCACGAGGAGGAATGCACCCGTGCCGAACGTGCACTTGGCGCTGCCGACGTCAGTGCACCCCTCCGCAAGCAGCGCCGACTGCTGGTCGACGATCAGTCCGGCGATGGGCACCTCTGCGCCGAAAGCGCTGGTGGTGCCGACGATGTCATCGCACGCGACCAGCCGTGGGAGGCGCTCGTCCTGCAGTCCGAACAGCCTCAGCAGCTCCTGATCCCACTCCAGTGAGTCCAGGTCGAGGAGGAGGGAGCGGCTCGCCGTCGTGACATCCCCGGCGAACTCCCCGGTGAGGGCGTGCACCAGCCAGGCGTCCGTCGTCGTGACCACGCCTCCGCTGGTGAGGTGGCGACGCACCCAGGCCATCTTGGGCGCGGAGAAGTACGGGTCGAGCACGAGGCCGGTGCGTCCTGCCAGCAGCTCCGCGGAATCCGCCAGCTCGTCGCAGATCTCCTGCGATCGGCTGTCCTGCCACACGATGGCCTGGGTCAGGGGTTCCCCGGTGGTGGGGTCCCACGCCAGGACGGTCTCACCCTGATTGGCCAGCGCGACGGCATCGACGGCCACCCCGGCCTCGGCCACTGCGCGACGGCCAGCGACGAGAACCGAATCCAGCAGCGCGCGGGGATCCTGCTCGACGCCACCGCCCTGCAGGTAGGTGGGGCGCACCGGCACCTTGGCAAGCGCGAGCACGGTGCCGGACTCGTCAACGACAATGGCCTTCGTCCCGCTGGTGCCCTGATCGATCGACAGGATGTTCATGCCAGGACCGGGTCAGTCGCGGTGGGCATGAGCCATGATCCCAGATCGGGCGGGGACTGGCGCTGCCTACATCAGACGACGTCGGCGCGAGTCTCCGTGAGCAGCCGTCGACGCCTCGGCGCCAGGACGAACATGGTGAGGATAAGTCCGATGACGCCCGCCCCCATGAGGATCCATCCAATGACGGCGATGTTGACGCCGACGATGGTGAAGTCGAGGGCGAAGGCCAAGATCGCGCCGAGTGCGAGCAGGAAGATGCTGAAGCCGATTCCCATGGTGAGCCTTCCCGTGCGATGGTGTTGGCGGCTGGTCAGTAGTAGTTGCGGCGACCGCCGACCGGACGTCCGATGGCTCCCAGGAGCATGAGGATCGCTCCGACAACGAGCAGGATGACGCCGATCGTCGTCACGATCGAGATCTTCGCGACAAGCCCAACGACGATGAGAACGATTCCCAGAATGATCACGAGCGGACTCCCGGTGCCACAACGGCATTGCTGGCTGCATCGACCAGGGTCCGGGGCCGCTTCCGCGAACTTGCGGAACTACTCGCAGTAGACGCTCATTGCGGCCACCTGTCAAACGGCGCTCACGGAGTCGACCCGTCTCGTCAGTGACTAGGACGTGAGATCGGGAAATGCCTGCGGGTCTGCGACGACCCCGCGCGCCACGTCGCTGAGGCCGAGTCGATTGTCGCGGCAGTAGCGACGAAGGAGGTCAAACGCTTCATCCACGGAGCAGCCATGGATCTGGGCAAGCGCGCCCTTCGCCTGCTCGATGACGATGCGACTGTTGAGCGCTCCCTGCAGTTGCTCCGTCAGAACCTCTCCACGACGCACGGCTCGCTCCTGGAGCAGCCCGATCGTCGCGACGTCCGCGAGTGCCTGCACGGTGCGCGCATCCTCGGGATCCATCTGCCCGACCGTGCTGCCGAAGAGGTTCAGCGCCCCGATCACCTCGCGACGGAGCCGGAGCGGGAACGCATGAACGGACGCGAAGCCCGCCGCTACCGCTCGCGGGGCGAAGTGCGGCCAACGATCCTGCGCAGTCGTGAGGTCGGCATTCACCACGGCCGCTCCCTCGTTGAAGCAGTCCTGGCAGGGCCCCTCGTGCGCCTGCACCTGGAAGAGCTCGAGCATCTCCGCCCGCTCGTCGGAGGCCGCCATGAACTGCAGCACTCCCTGCGGGTCAGCGAGCAGTAGGCCCGCAGCCGACGAGCCGACGAGCTCCGAGGCACGAGTGGTCACCATCTGCAGGAACTCGATGAGGTCGAACTCCTCGACGAGGGTGTCGGCGAACTCGACAAACACGTCCGCCACGCGGGCGGATGGAAGGGCACTCATGTTCCACTTCCCTTCTCGGGCATCCGGCCTTCACCCTCTCGTTCGAAGACCAGAACGCGAGCGACGACGTCACGGGCTACCTCGCCCAGCGTACGGTCCCGCGCGTACGCGCTGGCACGAAGGCGGGCCATCGCGTCCGACAGAGGGATGCCGAGCTGGATCATGACCATGCCCTGCGCCTGATATACCTCGAAGCGGGAACCCAGGGCGCCGTCCACTCCGGACGGGATGGACCCATCGCCGGCCTCCTCCTGACCGTCGATGAGCACCGTCGTGACGAGATCGGCGAAGGCGAGTACCAGGTCGCGATCGTCATCATTCAGTTCGCCGGGCTCGCGACGGTAGAGGTCAAGTACGCCTAGGCGCGCCAGGCCGATCTTGAGGGGAAACGCGTAGACCGCGCTGACCCCATTCTCGACGGCGGCCCTGCAGTAGCCGGGCCACCTGATCTCATCGGCGGCGGCAACGTCGTCGACGAGTACGGGTCGACGAGACTCGAAGGCATCCCAGCACGGTCCTTCTCCCAGAATGAAGGCCAGTTCCTCGATCCGCATCCAGACGTCATCGGAACTGGCGACAATTCCCGCTGGACCGCCCTCATTCATCAGGCTCACCGCAGCGCCTGACAGGTGAAGGGCCCGGGTCGCCGCGCGGCATAGCCGGCCCAAGTCCGCAGCCGTGCCCAGTGAGCCATCTGCGTGAACCGGCTCCTGCGCCACCTGCTCGCGCGCCCAGTCGGCTCGTTCGTCCGAGGTCCATCCGTCAGTCACGGCGCACCTTCCGGTGGGGGCACCGCCGAGGACTGGGGCAGGTGGGGAGAGAACTTCACTCACCATACGTGGTCACGATCGCTTCGTCCCGTCGACGCCGTCCGCGAAGCCGTGCCAGCACTGGCATGCATTGACCGTGCCACGGCCACCTGCCATCCTCACGAGGACGGCGTCCGCCGTTCTGCCCCGGACCCGGCAGCCGAAAGCGAGCAGCCGGATGGTGGCCATGAGCGAGACGCAGCAACCCACAAGCGACGAAGAGAAGACCACCGAGAACGCCGGTCAGTCGACCACGGCCGAGGAAGCCATGGAGGCAGTCGCCGGAGTCGAGGGTCACGTCGATGAGTCTGCATACGCGCCCAGCGGCAAGGAACCGCCCATCGACAACGAGGAGCCCCCGGCCACCTGACCCCAGCGGCCTGCGGTCTAGTCGACGACCTGACACAACCGCGCAGTCACTGGGGCCTGCCGGCCCTGGGCTCAGCGGTGATTGCCCACCATGTGCAGGCTCGCTGCATGGTTGGGCTTCATGTGCCCGCCCGCGTGACTGGCGGCCGGCATCTCATTCAGATGACCGAACGCGTATCCGTGATGCTTGCCTGATACCTCAAGGAGGTTCGCGGGGATCGCCATCGTCGGTGCGTAGGTCGCGAACGCCGTCTTGACCGCGGTCACGTACACGGCCTTCGCCGCATCGACTGCCGTCTGCAGGTTGGTCCTGGCGGTCTTCTCCTGCGCCGTGTACGGAGCCTTGGCTGCCTCGTATGCGGCCTTGGCGTTGTCGTACGCGGTCTGCAGGGCCGGGGTGCTCGTGCCGGCCTTGACGGCCAGCTCGAGCGCCTGCCGTGCAGCATCCTTGGCGGCGTGCAGCTGGGTCAGGCTTGCGTCGGCATCCTCAGCAGCGTGGATGGCCGCCTTCGCGGTCCGATACGTGTCGCTGGCAGTGCGCACCGTCGTCTTGAAGGCGCTGCGGGCATCCTGGATGGCCGTGACCAGCGCCGGCGACAGTGTCACCTGGGTGCTCGTCGCTGGGGCAGTCGGCGAGGGTGTGTCATTCGCCGATGCGATGCCGACGAGGCCCGGTGCGGTTGCGACGAGGGCGACCGAGGCGGTCAGAGTGACGAAGCGGATAGCTGTTCGGGTCGTGGTCATGTGATTCACGAGCCTTTCTATGCAGTTGTGTGTGGTGCGTACTTCCACCATCCACCTGCGGCAAACAGTCGCCACCAAGGGCACAACAAGCAGGGGTTAAGTACCCGCCTATCCCGAAATCCCTTCGGATCGCTCGCAGAAGGCGTTTGACGCGGTGCATGCTGGCTGAGATAGTCGAAAGGACGGTCATCGACCGCACTGCCCCAGACCCGGCAGATGGACTCACGATCTGCTCGGACTGGGTGACGGCAATGAAACCGAACTTCCTCATCATCGGTGGCGGACAAGCAGCAGCGAAAGCCGCGGAGGCACTGCGCTCGGAGGGTTTCGAGGGCGGCATCTGCATCGTCGGCGACGAGCCCTTCCCTCCTTATCTGCGACCGCCCCTGTCCAAGGACTATCTGCAGGGGAAGACGGTGCGCGACGCGGTCTTCGTGCATTCGCCCGAGTGGTACGTCGACAACGACGTGGAACTGGTGCTCGACACCACCGTCAAGGAGGTCAACCGCGCTCACCACACGGTGATGCTCACCGACGGTTCGCGGCGCTCATTCGACAAGCTGCTGCTGTGCACGGGCTCGACTCCGGTGCCGCTCACGGTTCCCGGCGCGGAACTGGATGGCGTTCACTACCTGCGCCGGATAGGTGACAGCGAGCAGATCAAGGCAGCGTTCGCAGGTTCGCCGGCCGTGGTCGTGATCGGTGGCGGGTGGATCGGGCTCGAGACGGCCGCAGCCGCACGAGCACTCAACCTGACGGTCACGATACTGGAGAACGCGCCCCTCCCGCTGACGGGCGTGCTCGGGCCTCAGGTGGCGCACGTCTTCGCCAATCTCCATCGGGACAACGGCGTTGATGTTCGAGGCAGCATCGAGGTCGATCGCCTCATCGGAGCAGACGGCCACGTTCGCGAGGTCGCCCTGCGAGACGGATCGATCATTCCCGCTGACCTCGTCATAGTGGGTGTCGGGATCACCCCGAACATCGCCCTGGCCGAGCAATCCGGCATCGTCGTCGACAACGGCATCGTCGTCGATGAGCACCTGCAGACCAGCGACGTCGATGTCTTCGCGGCCGGGGATGTCGCGAATGCCTACAACCGCAGGCTCAATCGGCACGTCCGTGTCGAACACTGGGCCAACGCCGAGTACCAACCCGCAATCGCAGCGATGAGCATGATGGGTCGGACCGCCATCTACGACCGCCTGCCGTTCTTCTACAGCGACCAGTACGACCTTGCACTGGAGTACACGGGCTACGCCGAGCCTGACGACTACGACCGCGTTGTCTTCCGAGGCAATGTCGAATCGCGGAAGTTCATCGCGTTCTGGCTGGCCGACGATCGCATCCTCGCGGGCATGAACGTCAACACCTCGGATGTCAGCGACCAGATAGCGACGATGATCACCGCCGGCCGCCCCGTCGATGCGCTGCGCCTAGAAGATGTGACCATTCCACTTGAGGAGGTCTGACATGTCATACCCCGAGACCCTCGACGTCGGCGACGACTCCGCGGCGATTCTCCAGGAGTCCATCGAGCCCATGCGGGGGCCCGTGCGCGCGGCCGCCGCGATAGGCGGCACGATTCTCGTTGTGATGTGCTCGATCGCACTGGTTCAGTGGATCAGGGGTCGCCAGGGTGCGACGCCTGCCTAGCCCACTCGCCCGCCCGGCATCCGGGTCAGGTCAGTGAGCCTCGCGACCATGCGAATGCGCGGCTTCGTGACCGCGTCGCACGCCCTGCCCACGCTCGCCGTCACGGTGGTGATGACTCTCTTCGCCTGGAACATCGGCTGGCGAGGCGGATCGCTCGCATTGGCCTGCCTGGCCATCCTCGTGGGGCAGTTGTCCGTCGGCTGGAGCAACGATGCCTTCGACGCCTCCACCGATGCCCGGGCCGGGAGGAACGAGAAGCCGACGGTCGCAGGTGTCGTCTCGTCGCGCGCCCTGTGGCTCGCCGCCTGGACGACCCTTCTCGTGTCGAGTGCGCTCAGCTGGGGCGTGGCCGGCCTTGTCGGTGGTTCTTTCCACGTCTTCGCGCTCGCGATGGCGTGGAGCTACAACGTCGTCCTCTCACGGACGCTGTGGTCCTGGCTGCCCTACGCGCTCGCGTTCGGAGCGATGCCGCTCTTCTTGTACATCGGTCTTGACGGCTCACCCGGCCCCTGGTGGACCGTCGCCGTCTTCGCCCTCGTGGCGGTCAGCGCGCACTTGGCGAACGCCCTCCCCGACGCGGAATCGGATCGAGCGGCGGGTGTCGATGGCCTGGTGGTTCGGCTCGGTCCGCGCATGTCCACAGTGCTGTGCTGGCTCCTGCTGGGAATCGCCACCGGGATCCTCGTCTTGGCGGCGACCGTGCACTCGGCGGCCCCGTGGACCGCGGGGATCCTGGTGGTCGGATACCTGGGTGCCGTGCTGTTCGGCTCACGATCCCGCCGATCGTCGGCGATGTTCCTGGCGCTCCTGTGCGTCGCGGTTCTCGACGTGGCCGCTCTCACGATTTCGCCGGTGCTGTAGCGGCGACGGCTCAGTAGGCCAGGCCGTCCACGATGCGACGGAACGCCACGGGCATCGCGTGCGCCGACGGGACGACCAGCGGGCGCAGTGCACGACGTGACGTCGTCCACAGCAGGGCGTGAGTCAGCCAACGGTACGACCTCGTGATGCGTCGCCAGTCGGCCTCGTAGGTTTCTGGCTCACCGGAGGCGATTGCCCGGACTGCGGCCTCCGCCTCCTCAAACCCGACGCGCAACCCCTCACCGGTGAGCGCATCGACGTATCCGGCGGCATCACCAACGAGCAGTGCACGTCCGGAACGCCGCGCTGTCACGCGCTGCCGCAGGGGCCCCGCGCCGCGCGGAGTGCTGGCGACGGGTACCCCGCTGAGTCGATCCGCCAGTTCCGGCACCCGGCCAATGGCCGCGGGCAGGTCGATCGGGGCAGTGCCCAGCACTGCCACACCGACGACGTTCTCACCGACCGGCGTCACATACAGCTCGGCATCGCTCAGCCAGTAGACCTCGACCATGTCCGTCCACGGCCGGACGCAGAAATGCTGCCGTACCCCGAACCGTCGACCGCGTGCCCTCGCGGGAGCCAGTCCGAGAGTTCGGCGCACCTGGGAGTGCAGGCCGTCCGCGCCGATCAGGTACCGCGAGGTCATGCCCGCGGCCTCGATCCACCCATCACCCTCGTCGATGACATCCACACGACCAGGGACGACCCGCACGCCCAGGTCATCGGCCTTGTCGCGCAGGGCCCGCTGCAGTTCGATGCGTCTCACGCCACGGCCCGGACCGCGGGTGAATCGCGCCTCGGCCACGCGTTCGCCGGCGAGGTAGCGAATCCCGTGGAACGGATGGCCATACGGATCGACACCGATGGCAGCAAGGTGGGCGAGGGCACCCGGCATCAGGCCCTCACCGCATGCCTTGTCCATCGGTTCGCTGCGCGGTTCCACGACGACGACCTCAAGTCCGCTCTGGGCGGCGTGGATGGCGGCCACGAGTCCCACGGGACCGGCACCCGCAACGAGCAGGTCGATCATCACGTTGCCGACGGCAGCGTCGCCAGGGCCTGGTTCTCCACACGCAGCCGCGTCATCAGCAGGGGGATGTTGAGCACCGTGAAGATCACGGCGGTGACCCACGCGAAACCCACCATGGGCAACGCCACGCCCTCGATCACCACGGCGAGGTAGTTGGGATGCGCGAGGTAGCGGTACGGACCGTTCGTGACCTTCGGCATGCCCGGGACGATGACGACGAGCGTGTTCCACCGCGGCCCAAGCGTGGTGATGCACCACCAGCGCAGCGCCTGCGACGCGATCACCAGCAGCAGCATGACCCACGACAGTGCCGCGATGAGCGGACGCTGCCAGACCCACACCTCGACGAGGGATCCGGCAAGGAGAAACACGTGTAACGCCACCATGAACGGGTAGTGGGAATGGCCGAACTCCACCCCGCCATGGTCGCGGCTCCAGCGCAGGTTGCGCTTCGACACGATCAGCTCCACGACGCGCTCCACCGCGACGAGGGCCACCACGACCGTGAAGGCGACGAAACCGATCACGAGGTCACCACCTCAGCAGCACGAGCTCGGCGCAGAATCCCGGACCCATGGCCATCAGTAGGCCCGGGCTTCCGAGGTCGGGCGGGTGCACGCCTCGCCCCGAGAGGGTGTCGCCGAGTACGTGCAGGACCGATGCGGAGGAGAGGTTCCCGATGGCAGCCAGCGATCGCCACGTGACGTCCAGCTGTCCATCGTGCAGGTCGAGCGCCGACTCCATCGCCTCGAGGACCTTGGGCCCTCCGGGGTGGCACACCCAGGCAGCGATGTCATCCTTCGTGAGGCTATTCGCGGCGAGGAACGCGCACACGTCGGCGCCGAGATTGCTGGTGATCACATCGGCGACCCCAGGCGACAGCACGATCCGGAATCCGCTGCCGCCGATATCCCAGCCCATCGTGCGTTCGGTCTCGGGGTACATCCGACTGCGCGAGGTCAGGACCTCCGGACCGTTGATCCCCAGCAACTCGGCGCGCCTGGCTCCGACCATCACGACAGCCGCTGCCCCGTCTCCGAACAGGCCGCTCGCCACGATGTTGGCCATCGAGGTGTCGTCGCGCTGAACCGTGAGCGAGCACAGTTCGAGTGACAGGAGGACGGCCACCTCGTCCGGGTGGCCCTGGAGGTAGTCGTGCACGCGGGCGATCCCGGCGGCGCCGGCGACACAGCCCAGCCCGAACACCGGCAGTCGCTTCACGTCGGGACGAAGGCCCAGCCGGGGGATCAGGCGGGCCTCGACGGAGGGGACGGCGAGCCCGGTGACCGTCGTCGTCATGACCATGTCCACGTCCTGTGCCGCAAGACCTGCCGCAGCCAGCGCTCCACGAACAGCGTCCTCGGCAAGGTCGAGACCGACGCGGATGAAGGCGTCGTTCGCTGCACCGAATCCGCTCAGCTCGTCGTACCCGTCCAACGGCAGGGCCAGGTAGCGATGCTCGACACCGGTTGCCGCATGGATCCGCTCGATGACGTCCTTGCTGCGCCCGTCCGGCGAGACCACGCTGGCGAACACGTCCGTGATCTCGCGCTGCGGGTAGCCATGGGGACCCACCACCCCGTGGACCGCGGCAATGTGACTCATGTGCGTAGACCGGTGAAGGTCATCCCCTCGCTCGCAGGCGGACGGTGCGGAACCGATGAGACGTCACCGAAGGTGCCGCGTCATGGAATCGCGTGATGGGAATCGCGCATGCCATGCCCGGGCATCATTTTCAACGACGTGTCACCGGGTCCGGGGCAACATCGACAGGCTAAACCCCGCCATGACGACGCGCAAACGTCGATCTCTCACTCGCTCCCACGCCCCATCCGTATGTTGTGCCCATGGGCGCGGTGCGGGACATGGTGAGATCCGACCTCTACAGGTATGACGGACTTGCGGGGACGCGCGGCTTCTGGAAGGGACTGACAATCCCAGGGTTTCGATACACGTGGGCGCTGCGCCACGCCCAGGGAGCACGCGGTGGACCAAGCCGACTGATGTGGAAGCTCTACCTGCAGCACCTGTCGTACAAGTTCGGCATCCAGATCGGGGCGGCGACGACCATCGGCCGCGGGCTGCACATGGGCCACTTCGGCACGATCGTGGTGCACCCCGACGCGATCATCGGAGCGAACTGCAACATCGCACAGGCCGTGACGATCGGTATCGCCAACCGAGGATCCCTGGCCGGCGTACCCACGCTGGGGGACCGCGTGTGGGTCGGTGCGGGCTCGGTGATCGTGGGGAGGATCAGCATCGGATCGAACGTCCTGGTGGCGCCGAATTCCGTGGTGCGGCATGACGTTCCGGCCGACTCGCTGGTGAGCGGCAATCCCGCGCAGATCACCCATCGGGCCGACGCGACCGAGGGGTACGTGAACTGGTTGGTCTGATGATCCACCCCGCCCGACACTGTCGTTCCGGTTCTGCGGCGGCTAGGTGACGAGCACGTCGAGTTGCGCCAGCAACGTCTCCACCCGCCGCTTGATCTCGTCGCGAATGGGCCGCACATCGTCGACGGTCAGGCCGTGGGGATCCTCGATCGTCCAGTCCTCGTAGCGCTTGCCGGGAAACACCGGACATGCATCCCCGCAGCCCATGGTCACGACGACGTCTGCGGCGCGGACGACCTCGTCGGTCCACGGCTTGGGGAACTCCCCTGAGATGTCGATGCCGACCTCCGCCATCGCGGCCACGGCCGCCGTATTCACCTGGCTGCCGGGCTCGGATCCACCTGACCAGGCGATGGCACGATCACCCGCGAGCGCGCGGAAGAACCCGAGGGCGATCTGCGACCGTCCGGCGTTGTGCGTGCATAGGAAGAGCACGATCGGCCGGTGGTCATCGCTCTTGCCCTCGACGCGGGCAAGGGCGGTGAGACGCTCACGCGCGAAGCGCTCAGCGAACATGGGGAGGTAGGTCGCGTTGGTAAGCCGGCCAGCGAACTCGTCGTACGACGTGTTGAGGAATCGCTCGATCGTCTCCGTGCCGAACACTCCCGCGAAGTCCTTCTGCAGCAGCAGGGCCGAGGACCTCAACGTGTTCAGGTGCAGAGCCGGAATGTCATCGCGGAAGTGGGTAGCGGTCATCGGGCACTCCTGGGTGTGTGCCGGCGGTAGTGCACGCGCGGGGCGAGATGGGTGACGCGCTCGCGAAGGTCGTCGACCGCCCCGTTGAAGGCGGCGTCGGTTCCGGTGCGAGCCGGGTCGGGGATCGACCAGTGGATGCGCGGGTTGGCCATCGGGGCCAGCTCCTCGTTGACCGAATCACAGACGGACACGATCACGTCGTCGGGACGCAGCACCTTGTCGATGGACCGGGGCCGCTCCTGCCCGAGGCTCAGGTCGAAGCGCCTGGCGGCCTTGATCGCGCGCGGGTTGATGTGCTCGGCGGGATGGGTACCGGCCGAAGCGCTGGGCACATCGCTCACCTCGCGCCACAGCGCCTCGGCCAGCACCGAGCGAGCTGAGTTGTGCGTGCAGACGAACACCACCCGAGGGGCGTTGAGCGGCGCGGGCTGGGGCAGGAGTCCGTCGAGCGCCCCGTTTTCGAGGCGGACATACGTGCGGCGCCTGTCGTTCTGCGAGTGGGTGCGTGTGATGACACCAGCGCCCTCGAGGACCTTCAGGTGGTGGGCGAGAAGGTTGCCGGGGATCTCCAGCGCGGCCGCCAGCGCGTCCGGGGACAGGTCCTGGACCTGGAGGAGGTCGACGACGGCCAGCCGGTGCGGGTCGCCGAGCGCAGACAGCACGCGGGCCCGCTTGGCGCGCGCCTCGATGGTGCCGCTATTCTGGGTCAATCGGTCAGCGCTCATTGAGTCAATGGTCTTTGATTGATATCGGCCTGTCAAGGAGTGTCACACCGTCACGTGCAGAGAGGTTGCGCATGTCCCACCGACTCGAGCGTCGCGGCGCCGCGGAGTTCCTGGGCACCGCGGTGCTGGTCGCCACCGTGGTCGGTTCCGGGATCATGGGCACCGACCTGTCGGACAATCTCGCGGTCACCCTTCTGATCAACGCGATCGCGACTGTCGCGGCCCTGGGCGTGCTCATCTGGGCGGTCGGCCCGATCTCCGGCGCCCAGTTCAATCCGGTCGTCACGGGAGTCGCGGTCATCCGTCGCGAGATGCCCGTGGTGGAGGCGGGCGTCTACATGGTCGCGCAGGTCGCGGGCGCACTTGCCGGGGTCGCCCTCGCCAACGTGATGTTCGGCCTGCCCGCATGGCAGGCGTCCACCCACGTGCGCACGGGATTCCCGATCTGGCTCGGTGAGGTGGTCGCCACCGCGGGTCTGCTCCTGGTGATCGGCGCGCTGACCCGCACCGGTCGCGGTCACCTCGGCGCGGTGCTCGTGCCGGCATGGATCGGCGCCGCGTACTTCTTCACATCGTCGACGTCCTTCGCCAACCCGGCGGTCACTATCGGCCGCGCCTTCACGGACACATTCTCAGGAATCGCGCCCGCAAGCGTCCCGATGTTCATCGTCTTCCAGATCGTCGGGGCAGCGATCGGCGCCCTGCTCACCGAGTTCTTCTACCCGCGTCCCGGCGCCGCCGAGCCGCTCGACCTGCCCGACCCGATCCACCACGGCCCCAACCCCCGCGATTGACCTGTCCCCCACACGAGAAACGAGAGTCGACCCGCATGAGCGACAAGCCGTCCGTCCTGTTCGTCTGCATCCACAACGCCGGTCGGTCCCAGATGGCCGCCGCGTACCTCACACACCTGGCCGGAGACCGCGTGGAGGTCCGGTCGGCCGGGTCCGCACCCGCTGACTCCGTCAATGCCGCCGTGGTCGAGGCGCTGCTCGAGGAGGGCATCGACATCCGGAACGAGACGCCCAAGGTGCTCACCGACAAGGCCGTCTTCGAGTCCGATGTCGTGATCACCATGGGCTGCGGAGACGTGTGCCCGGTCTACCCGGGCAAGCGCTACGAGGACTGGAAGCTCGAGGACCCGGCCGGGCAGGGTGTGGCCGCCGTTCGGCCGATCCGCGACGACATCAGGCGCCGCATCGAGGTCCTCATCTCGGAGATCGCGCCTGCGACGACTGCCTGACGGCCACGCGCACGTCCTCCATTCAACAGTCTGTGCTGTTGACACCAATATTTGCTGATGCGTATCGTGGGGTCATGACCACCCGCACGAAGCCAACCCCGGCGGCCCGGGCCCGCGAGATCGCTCCGGTCCTCAAGGCACTGTCCGATGAGAACCGCTTGACGATCCTGCTCGCGGTCGCCGACCGCGAGTCGTCGGTGACCGAGTTGATGGCCGCCACCGGCCTGTCGCAGACCCTGGTGAGTCACCACTTGAAGAGCCTGCGCGACAACGGGTTGGTGGTCGCCACGCCCGTCGGCCGCAGCAACGTCTACGCGCTGTGCTGCGACGCCATCGCCGAGCCCATCGCCCTCCTGTCGATGCTGTCCGGCAACAACGACTGCCCCACGGAATAGGGAAACCCTGTCATGAGCGTTCACGAACCCGACCAGATCACTGCGGCAGTGCGCGAGCGGTACGCCGGACTTGCCCGCTCCGCTTCGTCATGCTGCGGACCGTCGACCAGCAGCCTGGACCCCTTCGGCCAGAGCCAGTACGGCGACGACGAGAAGGCGCTCCTTCCCGAGGAGGCCGTGCTCGCATCGCTGGGCTGTGGCAACCCGACCGTGCTGGCGCAGCTGCACCCCGGCGACATCGTGCTGGACCTGGGCTCCGGCGGCGGCATCGATGTGCTGCTCTCCGCGCGACGGGTCTCCCCCGGTGGCATGGCCTACGGACTGGACATGACCCCCGAGATGCTCGCCCTCGCGAACGCCAATAAGGCCAAGGCCGGTGTCGACAACGTCGAGTTCCTGCTCGGCACCATCGAGAGCATCCCGCTGCCCGACAACTCGGTCGACGTCATCATCTCCAACTGCGTCGTCAACCTCTCTGCCGACAAGAACGCCGTCTTCCGAGAGGCCCTGCGCGTCCTCAAGCCCGGTGGTCGGTTCGCGATCTCCGACATGGTGCTGTCCCGGGAGCTGTCCCCGCAGCTGACGGGGATCATGGCCCTGTGGACCGGCTGCATCGCAGGGGCCCTCACCGAGGACGACTGCATCGCCCGCATGCAGGCCGTCGGGTTCGAGAGCGTCTCGATCGAGCCGACCAGCATCTTCGGTCGCACCGAACTGGAGAGCCTCGCCGCGGACCTGCGCCCCGACGAGATTCCCGCAGGTCTCGACATCGAGCAGACGATCACCGAGTTCGACGGGGTCATCCGCTCCGCGTTCATCCGCGGCACCAAGCCCGGCACCGCCATCCAGCCCAAAACCGAGGAGCCCCGCATGCCCGCCGTTCGCGTGTACGAGCCCGCACTGTGCTGCAACACCGGCGTGTGCGGAACCGACGTCGACCAGAACCTCGTGGACTTCACCGCCGACTTGAATCACCTCGCCGAGCGCGGCGCCGATATCTCACGGCACAACCTCGCCAACGACCCGACCGCGTTCGCAGCCGACGACACCGTGCGGGCATTCCTGCAGGTTGCGGGGTCGGAAGGACTGCCGTTGACGACGGTCGATGGCGTCACCGTCATGACCGGCGCCTACCCGACGCGCGTGCAGCTGACCAAGTTCGCGGGTCTGTCGGACGAAGTCGTCGTCCCCGCGGGCGTCACGCTCCTCAACGCGCCGGAGGGCGACACCTGCGGCTGTGGACCCACCGGGTGCTGCTGACGCCGTGATGCGCTTCCTGATCGACCCGCCCCGGTTCCTGTTCTTCACCGGCAAGGGCGGCGTCGGCAAGACCTCCTTCGCCTGCGCCACCGCGATCCGGCTGGCCCACGAGGGCAAGCGCGTGCTGTTGGTCAGCACGGACCCGGCATCCAACGTCGGCCAGGTCCTGGGCGTCACCATCGGCAACACCATCACACCCATCG
>Ga0302322_100001492_pt1 | contig 19128 bp, 8 predicted proteins | sample Fen_T0_2_FD_203757 | JGI IMG/M metagenome (GOLD analysis project Ga0302322, IMG submission 203757) | Peat permafrost microbial communities from Stordalen Mire near Abisko, Sweden - Fen_T0_2 | ecosystem: Environmental > Terrestrial > Soil > Wetlands > Permafrost | place: Sweden: Abisko... | reverse complement strand
CTGGCCATTGTTCAGGCGGCCGATGATCCCGATCAGGCCGATGGCGTCGACGTCCCACACTGCCGTCGTCGCCGGCCGGTCTGCGACGCGCGGCGGGTCGCCGGTGAGAGCCAGAATGTTGCGTACTCCCAGCGCGTGAGCGCCGAGTAGCTCCGACTCGAGGGCCATCAGGTTGCGGTCGCGCGTCGTGAGGTGGACGAGGCATTCCAGATCGAGCTGTGCGCGGATCCCAAAAGCCACGGCCATGGCGCCCATGCGAACGCGGCCCGTGGCCGAGTCGCTGATGTTGACGAAGTCCGCGCCGGCATCCTTGAGCAGCCCGGCCGCTTCGATGGTGCGCTCGATGCGGATCGAGCGCGGTGGATCGATCTCCACTCCCACCAGGAATTCGCCCGCGGCCAGCTTGCGCGCCAGCCCCGACGGGGGAGTGGCCGGGGCAGTGGCGCCGTTCGCGCCGGAGATCTCGACGCGCGGCGTGCGAGGAGCCGCAGCCGCGGCGGGGTCCTCGGCGTCCGACCCGGAGCCGGCCGTCGCGCCGCTGCCCGGCGTGGCGTCGGTTGGCGCGGCGGGGCCGTCGTCGCCATGGCCCGGCTTGGGGGCCCCGGCCGTCTTGACGCCGCGTTGGTCGGGCATGGCATCGATCGCCGCCCGCATCGCCTTCGTGTGTTCCGGCGTCGTTCCGCAGCAGCCGCCGACGATCGTGACTCCGGCCGCGATCATGTGCGGCACCATCTCCGCGAAGTACTCGGGTCCGGCCGAGTACACGAACTGGCCATCGACGCGGCGCGGCAGGCCGGCGTTGGGAACGATCGAGCGGGCCACGGTTCCGGTGGGCGGCCCGGTCCGGACCAGCGCCTCGAGGCAGACCAGCGGTCCCGCTCCGCAGTTGACGCCGACGGCGTCCACTCCGGCGGTGGTGAGGGCGGCTGCAGCAGCCTCGGGCGTGATGCCGTCGTACAGGGCCAGGTCGTCGCCGAAGGTCATCTGGGCGAGGGCGGGCAGATCGCAGGCCCGCCGCGCCTCCTCGAAGGCCAGCATCAGCGTCTCGAGCCGGTCGAATGTCTCGAACATGAAAAGATCGACGCCACCTTCAAGCAAGCCTTCGATCTGTTCGCGGAATGCGGCTCGAACGATGCCGGGATGAGGCAGCGGTATCCGGCCGCTGGGACCGAGCGGGCCTATCGATCCCGCGATCAGGACTTCCTTGCCGGATGTTTCGCGGGCTTCGCGCGCGAGCTGGGCGCCGCGCCGGTTCAGCCTGCCGGCGAGCCTCTCCAGACCGTAGTCGCCGAGCCGGAAGCGGTTGGCGCCGAAGGTGTTCGTCTCTATGGCATCGGCGCCGGCTTCGATGTACTCGCGATGGATCGTGGAGATGAGTTCCGGCCGCGTCAGGACGAGCTCGTCCAGGCAGGCCCGCTGTGGGACGCCGCGCGAATAGAGAAGCGTTCCCATCGCGCCGTCCACGAGCATCGGGCGCCGCCGCAGCCTCATCCGGAACCGCTCGCGCTCGGTCAGGTCTCCCGGCGCGCCCGCGGAGGTGCCGCCCGATGCCCGGGTTGCGGCGAACAGACTCGCGAGTGTCGAGGTGTCGGCGGCTGGCATAGCGGCAAGCCTAACGAATGGCGGGCGGCGCGGCGGAGCGGGGCCGGGTGGTGGGCCTGCGCCGGCCGACGACTCGGGCGGCTAGAAGCCGGCGAGCTTGCGCGGCGCCAGGACGATATTGAGGATCGTGCCGACGATGCTGATTACGATGGCCGCCACGACCGCGCAACCGATCGCCTCGTAGCCCCAATGCGGCGGATAGCCGCCCAGATGGAAACCGATCGTCAATGCGCTCGACGGGATCTGGTTCACGATCCAGGCCGTCGCCAGCAGCATCGAGGCGTTGATGACGAATGCGACCAGCCCCATCGTCAGAAAGCCGATCGGCAGCGCGACCATCTTCACGATCGGCTTGATGTAGCTGTTGATCATGGCGAAGACCAGGGCGATAACCACGATCGCCAGCCAGTCTCCGGGCTTGTCCGTGTGGAAGGCGAGCTTGAACTCGGGCACGAGGTTTGCTGCCACGAGCAGCGCGACGGCGTTGACGGCGACCTTGACGACCAGGTCGAGCATCGCGTTTCCTCCAGACGACTGCGCGCCGTCATCTGCGGTGGCGCATGGCCCGATGCTAACGCGGCCGTCCACTCCGTGCCGGGGTTTCGCGCCGGCCGCTACACTCGACTCAATTGCAGCCGAGGAGAACCATGTCGCAGTTCGGCGAGCGCGTCCATGCGTTTCTGGACGAGTTCTTCCGCCTCTACCCAGTGACGGCAACCGCGACGGGGATGCACGCCGTCGACGGCATGTGGCCGGATCTGTGGCCCGCAGGTCGAGCGGCCCGGCTCGACTTCGCCGACCGCTGGGAGCTCGAGCTGCGCGGCTTCCCCGACGGGACGCTCGCTGCCGACGAGCGTATCGACCGCGAACTGCTTCGCTCCGAGCTGGCCGAGCTGCGCTTCGACGAGACGGAACTGCGCGAGGATGCCTGGGACGCACTGGGTTACGTCTATCTGCTCGGCGGCGGGATATTCCCGCTCCTGGCCCGGGAGTTTGCCCCGCTCGCGACGCGACTCACGTCCGTGGCCGAACGCCTCGAAGGCGTGCCCGCCTTGCTTGCCGCGGCCCGCGAGGAACTGGGCAGCTTCGCCGCGCGGCCGCCCTCCCGGCTGCATACCGAGATGGCGATCAAGCAGCTGCCCGGCGTCGTGGCGCTGGTTGACGACGCGGTTATCCAGGCCGACGCAGCGGCCGCCGACCCGGCCGTGAACGCGCTCTTGCCAAGGCTCCGTGCCGCCGCGTCGATGGCCCGCGAAGCCATCGAGAGCTTCGAAGCGTGGCTCGGTTCCGACCTGCTGCCGCGCACCACCGGCGACGGCCGGCTCGGTGCGGAGCTGTTCTCTCGCAAGCTGCGGCACACCTTCCGCTCGGAGATAACCACCGACGCGATCATGGCCCAGGCCCGCGTCGAGTTCGACGCCGTACGCGGCGAGATGATCAGAATCGCCGGCGAGATCTGGGACCGCTGGGTTCCGGGCGAGCCCCCGCCCTCGATCGTCACCGAGGGGAGCCAGGAAGCCGTGGACTCGCGGACCGTGGCCATGGTCACGAAGGCCATCGGCCGGGCCCACCATCCGGCGCCCGACCTCGTCGAGTACTGCCGGGAGAGCTACCGCGGCATCGTGGACTTCTGCCGCAGCCACGACGTAATCACCGTCCCCGACGAGCCGCTCGAGATCGACTGGACGCCACCGTTCCTGCGCGAGTTCGCCGGCGCGATGCTCGACTCGCCGGGCCCGCTGGACAAGGGTCAGAAGACGTTCTACTTCATGACGCCGCCGCCCGACGAGTGGACGGCCGATCAGGTGAACTCATACCTGGCCGAGGAGAACGACCGCCAGATCGACCTGACCACGATCCACGAGGGAACGCCCGGCCACTACCTCCAGCTGGTGTACTCGAACCGCTGCCCGTCGCTGGTGCGGGCGGTCTTCGGCAGTGGCGCCTTCGTCGAGGGTTGGGCCGTGTACGTCACCCAGGTCATGATGGACCTGGGGTTCCACGCCGACGATCCGGCGCTCATGCTCATCCACTGGAAGTTCTACCTGCGGGCCATCACCAACGCCATGATCGACATCGGCATCCACGCCGGAACCATGTCGGAGCGCCAGGCGATGGACCTGATGGTCAACGGCGGTTTCCAGGAGGAAGCCGAGGCGCGCAAGAAGTGGGATCGGGCCCGGCTGACCTCCACTCAGCTATGCACCTACTTCGTGGGCTCGATGGAGATGTGGGGCCTGGAGCGCGAGAGGCGCATCCGAGCGGCCATGGCGTCGGGCGATCCGCGAGGTGCGGCGGCCGTGCCCGAGCCGCGAGTCGTCGGGGGTCTGGGCGAGACGCCCGGCTTCTCGTACAAGGAGCACCTCGAGTCGGTGATCGCGCACGGCTCGCCGCCGATCCCGGTCATCCGGCGGATCCTGCTCGGCGAATAGGCCATTGCCCGGGGGGGCCGGGTCCACGGCTCGGCCCGGGGCTGCCACAATTGGCGAACATGACCAACCCCCCGAACTCCGATCCGGGCGCCCTCATCGTCGTCGAGGGCATCGACGGCGCGGGCTCAACCACGCAGTCCAAAAGGCTAATGAAGTGGCTCGCCCGGGTCGGCATCCCCGCCGTCTTCACGAGCGAGCCGTCGAAGGGCCCGATCGGCGTGACGCTGCGCGAGCATCTCGGGCGGCGGCTGGAACTGAACGGCCCGGAAGCGGAGGCCCTCGCCTTCGCCGCCGACCGGATGGACCACGTGGCCTCGGAAATCGTGCCGGCGCTGGCACGTGGCGAGACGGTCGTCACGGACCGCTACTACTTGTCAAGCCTGGCCTACCAGGCCCTGCGGTGCGACCTCGATTGGGTGATGGACATCAACCGTTTCGCGGTCCGGCCGGACCTGACCGTGTTCCTCTCCGTGCCGGTTGACGTTGGAATGGCGCGGTTCAGCGGTCGCGCCACTCGCGAACGCTTCGAGGAGGATCGCGACGAGCTGGCCCGGATCGCCGCTCGCTACGACGCCGCGATCGCGCGACTCGGCCGGGACGGAGAAGTGGTCCACGTAGTAGACGGCACGCAGTCGCCCGGGCAGGTTCACGTTGAGGTGGTGCGGCTCGCTGCCGCGGTGCTGGCGCCCCGCTATCCGGCTGCCGCGCTTTCCGGCACCGCCCGCCCGTAGCGACCGCGGCGCAATCTCAGGTTCGGCCGGGAATCTCGAACTCGCTCCAGGGCACGGCCAGGCCGGACGCGGCCAGCCGCGCGGACCATTTCGCGCGCTCGTCTTCGGGGATCTGCAGCACGACATGGAACGGCACGCGGCCGTGGCCCCACGGCTTGTCCTGGTCCTGAGCCGTGGACCACGCCTTGCCGGCCGAGTCGGCGACCCTGACGAAGGTCGGCAGCGGGTCCGGGTCAACGTCCCGAAAGAGCAGGTGGGCGTCGGCCACGATGAGCGCGTAGGCCGGGCCGCGGAGCCAGAGCAAGTCGGTCAGGCATTCGTCCAGTGCATCCCAGTTCTCGCCGAAGTAGGCCGGAAACTGCAGCGCGGCGCCGACCTCCGTGAAGAAGCCGTCCAGGGTCGTCATCTTGGAACCCCGCAGGACGCGTGCCAGCGCGCCCTTCTCCTGCAGATGCCAGGCCAGCTCGTAGGCGCGATCGCTGGAACCGCCGCCCGCCACGATCCACGGGTGCCGGGCTTGCCACAGCCGCTCGACGTTACCTTCGGCCAAGGTGCCTCCTACCTGATCCGGACGAAAGTGCCGTAATGATCGTCCGTGTACCAGGCCGATCCATCGCTGCCGGTCACCAATCGCTCCGTTCCTCGATTTGCGCCAGTGTATGGGTTGACGTCCCACTCCTTGTACGTGATCGCCCTTCCACCGGCGTCCCGGCGAGGCAGGACCTGGCCGTTTCCACGGCCGTCGTTGAAGAACTGCGTGCCGCCTCGAAAGCCCGTCGGCGGCTGCCCGGTGCGATCGACGACCTCCAGGACGTTCAGGACCTTCTGGCCCACCCCGATGCCGGTGCTCGCCGGCGTCGCCCCCGGGGCCGATGTCGGCACGGCCACCGAACATGCTCCAAGGCCGAAGGCAAGCGCCACGCAAGCCAGGACCGCCAACCCGAGGCGGCGACGTCCGGCAACGGCGCCGCTCGACCGGCTCGGGGTTGGGTTGCGGCCGGGCGGCGCGAATCGAACGGGGAAGCTCAACGGTTGATCCCGGCTATTCGCGGGCAGCAGCTTCGAGCTGGTCGAGCTGGTAGCCTGCGGTCTTTGCCGCTCGGGCGAGCCGGGCCGTCAGCTTCTCGGCGGAGCGGACTCGTTTTGCGACGGTTGCCGTGTGGGCGGGCACGAGCTCGGCGTCGAGGACGTCCAGGGCGAGCATCCACCACAGCATCTGCTCGAACGACTCGCGGTTGAACCAGCTGACGCCTTCCCAGATATTGACCCGGATGTACGGCCGCACCGACTCGTCGGCGACCAGCGCCCGAACCAGCGCGGGCGCCAGCTCGGCCGCGGCCAGATGCGCGAACGACGACGGCAGGGGCAGGCGGGCCAGCATCCTGATCAACGCGACCAGACGCCACGCCGCGCCGTCGTCGAGGCCGAGTTCGCGGAAGACGCCGGCCATGACTGCCCCGAGCCGGAGTTCCTCGACGGGTGCGACCGGTCCGTCCGCGGACTCGGCCACAGCCGAAATAGCCTTCGCCACCAGGCGGCCGGTAAGCGCGATCCACGTCCAATCGTCGGCGAGGCCGGCGCACAGCCTGGCTTCGCCCAATTGCGGCAACCGCAGGGCGGCCTCGATGCCGGAGCGGAAGGCGCCCACGGCGGCGTCCACATCGCCCGCGGCCGCGGTGACCTCGACCAGCGCGAGGAGGGCCCGCCGCACGTGGCCCTCGATGTCGTCGAGAAGCAGGGTCAGTTCGGCATCGGTCGGGATCGGAACCGCAGCCCCGGGGCCGGCCGCCGGCTTCGGGGCGGGGCCCGGCTTGCGCGTCGCGCCCGGCTTGGCCGCGGGCCGGGCCGCGGCAACCCCCGGTCCGTGCAGCCCCAGGTCCAGCGTGCTGCCGGCTGCCCCGGCGGCCGCCAGAGCCGCCCCGATCTGAACCACTCGCCGAAGCGAGCCGTTGTCTGTCAGCCCGCGGATCGCGTCGTGAAGCGGCTGAAGTTCCGCCTCGCGAAGCGCGCCCGCGACGCTCGGAACACCGGCTCCGCCGAGACGCTCGGCCAGACGCGCGATCCGTCCGGAACCGTCGTCCTCGATTTCGTGGATGTCCAGGAATACCTGGCAGCCGTAGGCGTGGAGCTCCACGTACATGCCGTCGCGGCACAGGTCGGACGAGCGGCGAAGGAACTCCAGCCCGGAGCGCTGCTCGCGCAGCAACGTCCACCAGTCGCCCTCGGCATGGAGCCCGAGTCCCTCGCCGAGCGACTTGCGGACGGTCTGCCGGCCACCGGCTCCGTCGGGTACCGAGTAGGCCGCCGAAGTCTTGATCCAGCCTTTGGCCTCGGCGAATCGGTTGTGATAGACGACCAGCGTGCGTTCGTCGGCGTGGCGATTCGAGTAGGCGAAGACGTCCTCGTTGACCCAGCCGCCCGGATCGAAGACGTCGTAGAGCCGGAAATCGGCGACCTCGGCGAACAGGTAGCGGTGATGGAAGAGAGGGAAGATCTCACGCTCGTGGCGCTCGATCAGCCAGCCGTCCGGCTGCTCGTCGCGGTAGGCCCGCCGGTACTCCATGCCGTACTTCTCCGAGAAGCCCTCGATCTGGCCGTGCCCGATCATCGGCAGCCCCGGCATCGTCGCCATCAGCGTGGCCACGCCGAAGTACTTGTCGCCGTTGCCGAACTGATCCACGGCCGTGCGTTCGTCCGGGTTGCTCATGAAGTTGACGTAACGCTTGAGGACCTCGGGGTCGAATTCGATCGTGTCCTTGACGACCTGGCGGTAGCCCGTGTTCTCCTCGTCGCGCATCATGTTCATGAAGGCGCTGTTGTAAACGCGGTGCATGCCCAGCGTCCGGACGAAGTAGCCCTCGAGCAGCCAGAACGCCTCGGCCAGGAGCAGCGTGTCGGGCACCTCGGCCGCGACGCGATCCACCACTTCCCGCCAGAACTCGGCCGGCATCATCTCGTCGAACACGGCCCGTGTCGTGGCGTGCTCGGCGCGTGACGGGATGCCGCCGCTCTGCCCCGGCTCGGGGAACCACAGCCGCTGGATGTGGCGGCGGGCGAGCGTCATGGCGGCGTCGAAGCGGATTATCGGGAACTGGCGGGCGACGTGGAGGATCGTCTGGATGACGGCCTCGCGGACCTCGGGATTGAGGTAGTCCAGCTGCGCGGTGTCGTTCCACGGCATGCTGGTGCCGTCGTTGCCGTGGTAGATGTAGCGGACTTCGCCGGTTCGGTTGTCCGTGCGCTTGAAGACGACCGCGGCGTCGCTCGAGTCCCAGTAGTGGTCTTCGATCTGGATCGTGGCCCGGTCGTCGTCAGAGAGGTTTCCGCCGCTGAACGAGTAGGACGGATAGGGCGAGTCGGACAGCTGGACGAACCAGTCCGGGTGCTCCATGACCCAATGCGAGTCGATGCCCATGTGGTTGGGGACCATGTCCGAGCTCAGCCGAATCCCCCGGGCCGAGCAGCGCGCCCGCAGTTGCTCGAAGGCATCCTCGCCGCCCAGGTCGGAGGCTATGGTGTAGTCCATGAGCGAGTAGGCCGACGCCGCGGCCTCCGGGTTGCCCCGCCACTGCTTGATCTTCTGGCTGGCCCGGCTGCGCTCCCACAGCCCGATTAGCCACAGCCCGGTGAAGCCGCGGCGGGCGAGCGCTTCGAGCTCCTCGTCGGGGATCTGGTCGAGGCGAGCGATTTCGCGGCCGTAGCGTTTGGAGAGCTGGTCCAGCCAGACGTATGTGGTCTTGGCCATCAGCACGACGCGCGGCATCCAGTCGCGATCGACGCTGAAGCGCTCGTACTCATTCTCGAGACCGCCCAGGCCGGGGCCGTGATCCGGGGCGGCCGGACCCGGCGAGGGGTGCGTCCGCATCCACAACGCGACTTCGTCTTCGTGCAGGACATCGAGCGTCACGACGATGCGGTCGAGGAACGCGGCCAGCACCATGCCCCAGCGCGTGCGCATGAAGCGCAGCTGGCCGGCCAGCGAGTCGGGCGAAGACAGTGCTGGCGCCCGCAGGAATGCGATCAGCGACTCGCCGTCGGTGCCGAACCCGGGCTGGCCTTCGAAGAAGGTCTGGAGCCCGGCGATCAGCTCGGTGTACGCGGTCCGTTCGGCCAGGTCGGCGTCATCGAACAGCTCGTCGAACGGATGGAAGGCGGGGTTGACGTTGGCCAGCCACAGCATCAGCAGCTCTTCGAGGGCGACCTCGCGGTTGGCGTGGCCATCGGACTCGCCCGCCAGGTATGCCGCCACGGACTCGCCGTCGCGGAAGACCGCCAGCGGCGGGAACTGCTCGACGAAGTGGGCCAACGTCCGGTCCAGGACCGCCGGCCCCATCGCGGCGGCGAGCGCGGCCATCGCGTCGGACATGACCCGCGGGTTCACCGTGCGGCGGTATGTCTCAAGGGCGTGGTGCAGAACCTCGTCGATGAGGCCCATGGCGTTTAGATCGGCGGCGTGGACGACGCGATCGGGGAAGCGGGCCTTGTCGGCTCGCTCGTTCATCAGCTTGGCGAAGGCGCGCGCGGCGGGGAAACCCGGAATGATGACGTTGCCGCTGGTCTGGAAGAGCGCCTGGTCGAAGTCGTAGCGGAGCCGAGCCGCCTTCGAGATGTGGAACTCGAATGCCACGTGACGCTCCGCCTGTCGGCAGATCCGGCGAACCGGGACCGGACCTTAGGCGGTCGAGTCTAGCAGGCGCGGCACGACCGGCACGGCTGCCGTCGGGCCCGCTCGAACCGGACCGGCCGAGCCGGAATCCTCACCCGATCGCGGTCGGCTGCCCCGCCTCTTCCAGCGCTTCGTTGTAGATCCCGGCGCCGTCTATGCGGCGCGACGGCGACGTCAGGATCGACAGGTCGTCGAGGAGGCGGCGCTCGAGGCCGGTTCCAGCCGCGGCATCGATGAGCCGCACCGCCTTGGCCGCACAGAGCAGTACGTGCTTGGTCTCGAGACGGATCGGGTCGCCCCAGAACCAGCCGTCGCTGGCGAACATAGCCAGACGCCAGCGCTCGGCTTCGAGGAGTTCCAGGAATCGCCGGCGCTGGGCCTCGTCCGCGAGGGGCAGCCGGCCGCGGGCGAAGTCGGCCGCCGAGACCGCGCCGAAGACGACGTCCACGTAGGCGTCGCGCGCCTGCCAGATCGCGTCCGGCTCCATGAAGTCCGCCGCGAGCCCGCCCGCGACGGTGTCGATCGCGGCAGCGAGCCGCTCCAGGGCTACGCGCAGCGGTCCCTTCCAGCGACCGTCGGAGGCATCCGGGCACTCGGCGTACCAGCGCAGCACGCCGTGGTGACAGCTCCACGATGTCCGCTCGGAAATCTGCGTTGCGGGGAAGGCGCTGGCGGGCACGTCGCCGACCATTCGGCCGACGGTGGTCATGTCGAAGCCGCGGTCCGGGGCGTCGGGGCCGGGATCGACCAGGCGGGCCAGGAACAGGTCGCGGAACTTCTGGTGGTGGCCGTAGAGCTCGCCGTCCGTGGCGATGACGGCGGTATGCGGTGTCCCGTCCGGAAAACCGGGGCCGGCGATGCGCGGCAGAATTCGCTCGCGCGCGAACGAGTCGGCGTCCATGGTTGCGTCCGACTCGAACGATGCCGATGCCGAGAGGGCCGCGTCGTAGAAGACGACCACGATCGCCTTGCCGTCGCCGAGCTCAACGCGGTAGGGACGGCGGGTGTCGAGCCGTGAGTCGGCCGCCTGCCAGGGCGCGAGGATCGTGTACTTGATGCCTTCGTCTACGAGGATGCGCAGGGTCGGCAGATCCACGGCCGTTTCCGGCAGCCAGATGCCGGTCGGCCTGCGGTCGAAGCGGAGCGCGAAATCGCGCAGACCCCAGCGGATCTCCGTCCGCCGGTCGGCGAGCGAAGCGAGCGGCAGGATGGCGTGGTGGTAGGACTGCGCCATGGCGTTGCCGCCGTCTGCGCTGTCCGCCTGCGGCGCCGCGTCCGAGTCCACGAAGCCTGTGTGCGTGGATGCGTCGTGATCGGCCAGCCAGCTCGCGAGGGTGGGGCCGAGGTCGTAGGAGACGTGGCGGAGATTGCCCCGCTCGGCGTTGGGCTTGTAGCACTCGGCGTCGATCCGGGCGTTCCAGTCGCGGTACGGGGCGGCCGCGGGTTGCGGCGCAATCTCACCCGTGAAAGGGTTGCGCCGCTCCGGCTGGTAGAAATGGCCGTGCACGGCCAGCTTTGGTCGGTTCACCGGGCCGATGTTATCCGAGCGCCGCACGATCGACATAGGCCACGCTCGGGTGACCGACTCGGCCCATTACCTTCCGGGGCGGCGCGGCGGGTGTCGAGGCGCTAGGAGGCAGGCGTCTCGTCGAGGAGCTTGCGCAGCGCCCGAGCCAGTGACGCAGGCGCGAACGGCTTGGCGAGAGATGAAGTGCGCGGCATGTCAACGCCCAGGTTCTGGAATGAATGCTCGGAGTAGCCCGAGACGAAGAGGACGCGCAATTCCGGGCGCTTCTTGCGCAATCGTCGAACCAGCTCCGGACCGTCCATGCCGGGCATGACGACATCGGTGATCACCAGGTCGAACGTGGACGGGCGGACGGCCAGGGCGGCGGTCGGGTTCTCCGCGACGATCACCCGATACCCAAGCCGCTGCAGCGCTTCGGCCACGAACTTGCGAACCATCGAGTCGTCCTCGACGAGCAGGATGCGCTCGTTCCCGCCGACGACGGCCTCCTCGGTCGCGTCCGAGGCAGCATCGGCGACCGTCGATGAAGCGGGGAGGTCGATCTCCAGGACGGACCCTGCGTCAACCACGGAACGGATCTCGATGGTTCCGCCGAGACGTTCGACGATTCCGTACACGATCGCCAGACCCAGGCCTGTGCCGCGTCCGAGCGGCTTGGTCGTGAAGAACGGCTCGAAAACCCGAGAGCGCACGGCCTCGTCCATGCCGCTGCCGGTATCGGTGATGGCAAGTCGGACGTGCGGGCCCGTCGATGCACCGACGTGATTGCGTACGAACTCGTCGTCGTGATCGACTGCCTCCGTTTCGACCGTGATCCTGCCCACTTTGGGAATCGAGTCGGCCGCGTTCACGACCAGGTTCACGATGACCTGGTCGATCTCCGTCGGGTCGGCCAGCAGCGGCGGCACGGGCTTGAGGTCGGTGGCGATCTCGATGCGCTCGGGGACCACTCTCCTGAGCATCGGCAGGATCTGGGTCGCAGCCAGCGCCAGGTCCAATGTTCGGGGTGCACCGGGGTGGCGTCCCGAGAAGGAGAGCAGCCTGGCGGTCAGCGCGGCGGCTCGATCGGCCGCGCGCGCGATCTCGGTGGCGTCGGCGGGATCCGCCTTGCCGGCCGCCAGATCCGACTCCAGCATGCGGGCGTATCCCCCGATGGCCGTCAGCAGGTTGTTGAAGTCATGAGCGATGCCGCCCGCCAGGCGCCCCACCGCCTCCATCTTTTGCGACTGGGCGAGTTCGGTCTGGAGCCTCTCTCGGTCGGCTTCGGCACGGCGGCGATCGCTCACGTCGATGGTCGCGGTGAGCAGGCAATCGCGCCCGAAAAGAGGCACGACCTCGCCCCTGAGGTGGCCCACGATGGTGCGGCCGTCCTTCGTGTGGAACTCCGCGTCGATGCCGTCAATTCGGCCACGAGCCTTGAACTCATCCAGGAAGCGAGCGCTATCTTCGGGCGAGATCCAGCCGATCTCGACGGCCGTGTGTCCGACCATCTCGTCGCGGTCGAAACCGGAAGCTTGCAGGACCTCCTCGTTGACGTCGATGTAGGCGCCGCTCACGAGGTCGGTGATGCTGATCCAGACGGGCGCGGCGTGGAATGCGCTGGCGAACTTCTCCTCACTGGCGCGCAAGGCTGCGTCCGCCCGCTTCAAATCGGTGAGATCGACGTGGAACAGCAGAGTCGCGGGGCCGTCGGGTAGCTCCATCGGCGTCGCCCGGACAAGCATCGGGAAGGTCGAGCCGTCGCGACGCAGGCCGATCATTTCGTATTCCGTCTCGACCGGCAAACCTACCTCGCGCCGCCGAACACGCTCGTCAACGTCGGCGCGACTTTGCGGAGCGACCATGTCTTGGGCGCCCAGCCGGGTCAGCTCGGCAGGGTCTTCGTAGCCGAACATGCGCCGATGGGCTTCATTGGCGAACAGCCCATGGCCACCGCGGTGCGCGCCGATCGCAATAGGCGCCTCCTCGAGAACGGTGCGGTAACGCTCTTCGCTGAAACGTAGAGCGGCCTCGGTGCGTTTGCGTTCGGCGATGTCGAACGAGAGGTCGCCGAGGAGCACGACGGCCTCGATGTCCTCCTCGGTGTAGTCCGTCGGCTTGTTGCCGACCCCAAGAATGGCCGTGACTTTGCCGTTTCGGAAGACGGGGACGACCAGCTCGCGACTCAGCCAGGCGTGGCCCTCGGGCATCCCGCGTCGGTCCGGCAGCGCCGAGTAGTCGTTGTGAATAACCGGCTTCCGCTCCCGGATGCAATCGACCCAGACTCCGGCGTCCGCGACCGCGTAATGCTGCACGGCGCCCTCGGCCTTGCAGAACTCGCTCTTCGTCCGAGTCGACCAGGTTTGCAGGCTTAGATGCTCCTGGTCGTCGTCCACGAAATGGTAAAAACCGATCAAGCTGCCGGTCAGCCGCTCGGCTTCGTTGAGGGCCTCCTCTAGCAGCTGGTCGAGGTCGTGTGTCAGCGAGAACTCCGCGAGGCGAAGCCGGGCGGCCAGGGTGAGCTGCCGTCTGCGGGTTTCGGTGACATCTCGCCCGAAGGCCGAGATCCCGAAGGCCGTGCCGTTTCGCTCGAGAGCATGGAGCTTAAGCTCGAGAACTCGGTTGCCGGAAGCGACTTCGTATTCGGTCTCGTATGAGCCCTCGGCCAACGCCCGGCCATAGAACCCTCGCCACAGCTCGGCCAACTCCGCGGTCGGGAGGAGTTCTTCCGGCCGCATGCCAAGCTCGATGTCCAATACCCTCGAGGACCTGAAGTATTCACTCAGGCCGCGGTTGAATGAGGTAAGCCCGAACGTGTCGGGATCCACCGACCAGACCAGATCGGTGGTGCTATCGACGATCGAATCGAGCAAGACACGCGACTCTTCCAGCGCCGCGTCGGCTTGTTTGCGTTCGGTGATGTCCTGCAGGTATCCGACGAACGCGACCACCCGGCCGGCCGAGTCGAGCTCCTGCTCGCCGGCGCCGTAGATCCAGCGGACGCCGCCGTCGGGCCGGACGATGCGGAACTCCATGGCGGGCGGTACGGCGGCTGCCAAGGAGGCGGCGGTGGCCGCCCGGTACGCGGCCAGATCGGCCGGATGGACGGCAAGTTCGAGCAGCTCGGCGCTCGGCTTGACGGTCGGGTCGATGCCCAGGATCTCGAATACTTCGCTCGACCAGACCGTCTCGTTCGTCGCCAGCTCGAGCCGCCAGCTGCCTACGTGCGCGACCGACTCGGCGCGAGCCTGAAGCTCGTAGCTCCTGCGCGCCTCCTGCTCGGCCCTGACCCGGTCCGAAATATCGTCGGCCAGGACCACGAACCGACCGGCTCCAGCGCCGTACACGGAGATGGCAAACCAGGCGTCGAACGAGTTGACATGTATCTCAAGGTATTCGGCCGGACCGCCCGCGGCCACGCGAGTGAAAGCCGCCAGCAGGTCCGGATCGGTCGCGTCGAAGTTCGGCAGCACCTCCGAGAGTCGCTTGCCTACGACGCCGCTGAGTCCCAGCTTGGCTTCGAACGCGGCGTTGACATCCTGGAAGATGCAATCCACGGCACGGCCGTTCTCGTAGACCGCCTCGCAAGAGATGAGGAGCTCGTGCATATTGGCGAACAGGGACCTATACCGGCTCTCCGTTTCGCGCTGATCCGCCGCCGCCAGTCGTAGGGCGGTCACGTCTCGCTTGACGGCTACGTAGCCCGTGACCTCGCCGGCCGCGTCGCGGATCGGGCTTATGGAGGCCTCTTCCGTGTACTGCGCCCCGTCCTTGCGGCGGTTGACCAGCTCGCCCGTCCACGTTTCGCCCGCGAGCAAAGTGGCCCACATCGAGTCGTAGAACGGGCGCTCGTGCCGGCCCGACTTCAGGATTCGCGGATTCTTGCCCATCGCCTCGTCGCGCGAATACCCGGTCACCCGCTCGAAGGCCGGGTTGACGAACGTGATGTGGGACCGCAGGTCCGTGATGAGGACGGCGTCGGCCGTCTCGTTGATGGCCGTCGCCAGGCGGGCGTTTTCGAGAGACATGCGCCGTTCGTTGGTGACGTCCTCGACGATCAGCAGAGTGCCGGTTGGCTGGCCGGCGGGGTCTTGCACCGGGCTGATCCAAAGCCGAACGTTGATGGTCGAGCCGTCCCGTCGCTTGCGCTTCGTCTCCATGGCGGGGGCAGGCTCGCCGGAGGCGGCGATGCGAGCCAGCGTTGCCAGGGCGCCGACGGTTACTCCTCCGGGAGCGACCCGGCCGATTACCTCGGCCGCGGACCAGCCGTAGATCCTCTCGGCGGCCGGGTTCCAGGAGCGGACGATGCCGTCCAGGTCGAGCGAGATAACTGCCAGGGGCGCGCTCTGGACGAGCGACCGGTACTGGGCCCGCATTGCGAAGGCGGCGTCCTCGGCGGCCCCCATGGCGCTCAGGTCCGTCAGGAAGACGATGCCGCCGCTGGCGCCATCCAGTTCGACCTGCGTTCCTTCGACAAGCACAGGGAACGTGGATCCGTCCATCCGCCGGCCGGCCGTGCGAAGAAAGGCCGGCGTGGGGTCGTCAGGCTGGAGGGATCGGCGTATCAGATCGGCATCGTCGCGGCTTTCGTCGGCGACGATAGAAGTCAACCCCGCGGCCAGGAGCGTCTCGCGATCCGGATATCCGAACATCCCGACCAGGGTGTCGTTGACTTCGGTCTGGCCCTGGCGCACAACTATGATCCCGACGGGCGCCGTCTCGAACAGCCCTCGGTACCGCTCCTCACTGAGAGTCAGAGCGAGCTGCGCTTCGCGCCGGGCTCTTTCCCTCTCCAGGGCCGCGAGACGCATATCGGCGTCGCGCGCGAGCCGGCGCAGCGCAGACACCTCCTGCTCGAGGAAGACCCCGGGCTTGTCGGCGAAGCACTCCAGCAAGCCGACCACGACCGAGCCGGACAGCAGGGGAATCGCGGCGGCGCTCCGATAACCGTGGCGGACCGCGGTCGCGTACGGAAGGATGTCCGGGTCTGCGGCAAAATCGTCGACGGCGAGCGGTGCCGCCAGGCGCAGAGAAGCCGAGATCAGTCCGGCGCCCGGATCTGTCGCTTCGAGAACGCCCGTTTCGGCCAGGTAGCCGTTCTCCTCGCCGGACCAGGCGTGCGGCCGAACCAGGCGACTTCCGGGCTCGCGCAGCCCGACCCACGCCATCCGAAGGCCGCCGATCTGCATTGCCACCCGGCAGAGGCTGTCGTATACCTCGCCGTCGGTGCTCATCGACAGGAAGGCGGCGCCCGCATCCGCGAGCGTTCTCTCCATGTGAGCCAACTTGACCAGGCGCGTCTCGAGGGCGACCTGGCGGGTCACATCCACCAACTGGCTGACGACTCCGATCGGCGAACCGTCGCCATTGTCGAGCGGGGCGGAGTGGACCTCCATCCAGACCTCGCGACCGTCCTTTGTCACGCGCCGGGTTCGCTCGCCTTGAATCGTCGCGCCGCCGAGGATGCGCTCGTGGCGTTCGGCGGTGGGTAGCACCTCGTCACCGGGCGTCAGCTCCGGCGGTGGCGGAGCTCCGATGACCTCGGCGCTTGTCCAGCCCAGCGTTCTCTCGGAGGCGGGATTCCACAAGAGGACGGAACGGTCGGCGGCGAAGACCGCGGTCGGCAGAGGCGATGACCCCACGATTGCCGCCAGCAGCTGGGACGTTCGTGAGAGTGCGGTCTCGGCGGCCTGCCGAGACGTCAGATCGGCGGAAGCTGCGTCCAGGGCATGGCTGCGCTGCCAGATGATCACGCGCAAATGGATGAAGCAGTAGGCGATGAACAACACCCCGACAGTCAGCGTGATTGCCGGTATGCCGATCTTGGGCAGGCGCGACGGCGGGCCGACCAGATCCGCGGCGAGGAAACCCACGATCGCCGAGCCACCCGACGTCACGAAGGCGAAGGTCAGCGCTCGTCCCCGGGCGACGCCCATCACCAGCGCGACGCCGATGATCGGCAGCAGGATGGCGTAGGCGAGCCCTACCGCGAAGAACAACGCCGCAAGGATGCCTTCGAGGTCGAGAAGGAGGGCGGCGGCGAGCGCGAAACGGGTCCGCCCTCCGCCGCTCGCCAGAACCGCGACCGTTATCGCGGCGGGCACGACCAGGATGCTGGCCGCGCGCCACAGGGGTGGCGTGAGGCCGCTGTCGAGAAGCAGGTCGGCAGCCAGGAGGCCGGCGCCCAGTAGCAGCCAGCCGACGACGAAGCGCCGGTACCAGGCGGGCCAGTGAAGCTCGTGCTGGAACGCGGTCGGCCTGTTGGGCGGCGCGTCGGGCGGCGTGTGCCGGTCCGGAATTTCGATCTCCCCGAATGATCCGCCGCGACGGCGACTAACCCCGCCTGATCCGGCCAATGCAGCCTACTCGCAGCGGCGAATGGCTCAAATACTTCCACTGGGGGACACGCCAGAGGGGGCCCTTCCGTTTGACAGCCCGCGTCAGGCCCGCGTCAGACCCGCGTCAGGCCCGCGTCGGACCCGCTCGATCGGTCCGTTCGATCTACGGTCTGAGTCACCTCGAAGCCGATCTTGAACGAGCGGTGCCCGCCCGGGACCAGCGAGACGGGCCAGCGGAACAGGAGCGAGCTGCCCTGGTAGACACGCTCGAAGCCGCCCTCGGAATTGGAGACGGTCTCGACGGAGTACCACGTCAGGCGGGCGGCCGGGGTTGCGTGCGCGTCGATCCGGACGCCCTCGAAGTCGTTGCCGAAGGCCAGTCCCGCCGCCTTCCGCACGTCGCCCGGGGCATCGTGGGGCGTACGTGAGTCCGGCCCGGTTTCGTAGTAGGCGGCCGGGTTGTGGCCACCGCCCAACAGGTTCACGTTCCACTCGACGGCCAGTTCGAAGACGAGCGTGGTGTCGCCGGGGTTGTGCAGAGCCACTTCGAGTACGAGTGCGGGGTCCATCCTGCCGCCCGAAAACTCGTATCTCTTCTCGACGACGAGATCTCGGTTGATGCCGTCGATCGTCGCCGTGCCGGCCCGCCGGGCGACGAGCCGTTCCGGCTCAACGGCCGTGGCTTCGTACTCGCCCTCGACGAAATCGCCGAGTTCGGCGTAGGTGGCGTGAACGAGCTGCTCCGGAGTGGTGGCCTCGCCCGCAGGAACCTCGCCCGCAGGAGCGCCGCCGGCAGGAGCGCCGCCCGCGGGAGCCTCGCCCGCAGGAATCTCGCCGGCGGGAGCGCCGCCGGCGGGCAGGATATGCACGAGTCCGCTGCGGCGTTCGTGGCGGTCGTAGTGGAGGAACGCGGCCAGGCCGGGTTCCTTGACGTTGACCATGTCGTGGATCGTCCTGGGCGCGTCTACCGCGGCCGCGTCTCGGCCCTCACTCACGGCCGCGTCTCGGCCCTCACTCACGGCCTGGCCTTCGGTTTCGCCGATGGCCGTCTCCTCCGCCGCGCGGTCGTGGGCCATCAGACGGCGGTGGTACGCCTCGGGACGGCGGCGCAGAACGGAGGCCAGGGCCACTCGGGTGGCGCGAAGATCCCAGGACGACACGGCTGCGCCATCTGCCAGGTCCACGACCACGGTCTGCCCGAGCGTGGTCACCAGCACCTCGTCGATGGCGTCGAGGTCGGTATCAGTGAGACGGGCGCCGTATGGATTGCTCCCGGCATCGACGGCCGCCAGGGCCGCCAGGTCCTCCGCGGCGATCAGGTTGGCGAGGGTCGCCATTCGCATGTGGACGATGTAGATGCCGCCGAACAGGCCGTGCCAGTAACAGTCGTTCGATTGCCCTCGGTAGAGATGATCGAGGGCCAGCGCCTTGCGGGCCGGCCCGTCCGGACCGGCGTCCGGCATGGCGTGGACGATGTCCGATACGCGCAGCATCTGCTTGGCGAGCTCGTTGATTTCGCGGTAGCGGGCCTGGTAGTTGCGCCAGAACCCGCCGCGCAGGTACCGCGCCGCCGGCAGGTCGCGCTCGCGGGCGTCCTCGAGCAGCCGCGTGAAGACCGGGGTTTCGTCGGGCGGGAGGACCCACTCGGTCATCTCGACGTACGAGGAGGTGGGGAAGTAGACCCGGGTTGTCGGCGGGTGGCTTGACAGCCATTCCGACGGCGTGACCATCGCCAGCCACTCTGCGCTGGCCTCGATGGCATCGAAACAGCGGTCCACCCAGTGCTCGCTGTTCCAGCAGTACTCGAAGGTTCCGGGCCACGCCCCGAACTTCTCGCCGTCGTCGCCCATCA
>Ga0302322_100001488_pt1 | contig 19155 bp, 16 predicted proteins | sample Fen_T0_2_FD_203757 | JGI IMG/M metagenome (GOLD analysis project Ga0302322, IMG submission 203757) | Peat permafrost microbial communities from Stordalen Mire near Abisko, Sweden - Fen_T0_2 | ecosystem: Environmental > Terrestrial > Soil > Wetlands > Permafrost | place: Sweden: Abisko... | reverse complement strand
ATGGTCGCGTTGCCCTTATCGATCTCGGAATGGTGGGTCACACGGCGCCCGCTATGCAGGAGAATCTTTTGAAGATCTTGCTGGCTGTGAGTGAGGGCAACGGCGAGGCCGCTGCGGAGATTGCCATCAGAATGAGCGAGAAACTTGAGGAGTTTTCGGCGTCCGAGTTTCGACGGCGTATCACGCAACTGGTGGCGTTGCGTCGAGATCAGGGGTTAGAGCAACTGAATGTCGGGCGCTCTCTCCTGGAAGTGAGCCGCATCGCTCAGGAAAATGGGCTCGTTGTTCCTAGCGAGCTGGTGCTGCTTGCGAAAACCATGCTGCAACTCGACCAGGTTGGCCGGATCCTCGATCCTACATTTGATACCAATGCTTCGATTCGTCGCAATGTCTCTGAGTTGATGTCTCGGCGTGTACGGAAGGACCTAACGCAGGGTAATATTTACAGCACTCTGCTTGAGACGAGGGAGTTCATGGCGGGGCTGCCGTATCGGCTTAATCGAATTATGGACCTTGTCACCAACTCCGATTTGGAACTGAAGGTGAAGGCCACCGATGCCAAACTCGTGATGGATGGAATGCAGAAAATCGCGAACCGAATTGCTACGGGCATCGTGTTAGCTGGGCTGATTGTTGGCGCCTCATTATTAATGCGTGTGGAGACTCCGTTCCAGCTCTTCGGGTTTCCAGGTTTAGCGATCCTTTGTTTCCTTGCGGCTGCTACCGGTGGCTTTTGGTTGGTGATCAGCGTTTTTGTTTCCGACTACAAAAACCGGAAGAGGCATTTGCGCTAAGCCCAACGAAGTCCTCTACGAATCGTGCGAATAAACAGGACTTCTACCCACTTTAAAAATGGTGGAGCAGACCGGGATCAAACCGGCGACCTCGTCGTTGCGAACGACGCGCTCTATCAACTGAGCTACTGCCCCACGTGGAGCGGGTGGTTTTGAGGAATGTGCCGCAGCGAGTAAACACCAATTTTCGGCGTAATCTGCTGATAATCTATATTACGAACAGGAAACTTCAGCGTTAAAACGATATTGGTCCCTAATTTGCTATTGCTTGGAAGCTGCCTTCTTCCGAGGATACATGAGTCAATCTGAAACAACGAAATAGTCTGAGGAGGTTCATTAACCTATGAAAAAAATATCGAAGACCACCACGACTACCCTAGCGACACCGGCGCTCGTTCCGGCAAAAAAAACGCCAGCAAAGGCTATAAAAGCTCCAGCCAAGCCAGCTGCCGCTCCGGCCGTGAAAGCGGTTCCTTCAGCAACAGTAACAACTAAGATCTCTGCAAAAATTAATGTTGGTTTTGGCAATACGCTTTACATCCGAGGCGAAGGCCCCGGTTTGAGCTGGGAAAAAGGTATCCCGCTCGATTGCGTCGCAGACGACCAATGGGCTCTTTCCTTTTCCGAAACCGCCCGTCCCGTCGTATTCAAATTCCTGATCAACGACCTGACGTGGTCGATTGGCGATGACTACATCGTCCAACCGGGCAAAACGGTCGAACTGATACCGGCATTTTGAAGAGCAGATCGTACGTGAGGTTGAACCCTCGTCTGACACAAAAACGAGGTTCTTAGGATTTGTCAGGATTCATCGCCAGCAGGCGTTCACGAAGGCGGGAGGCGCTTTCGTCGCGGTCGGCGAGCTCGGCATTTAGCACGAGCTCGCAGTGTACGCGCACGCGCGAAAAGGGCTTTGGTAGGTAAAAACGGTCCCAGCTTCGAAATTGCCAAGCGGAGAAGTACTCGCCGCCAAGTAGGAGGACGGGCGCGTGTGCGCGGCGTGCTACGATCAGCCCGCCGGCTTTGAAGTCGTAGCGCGGTCCTCGTGGTCCATCTGGCGTGATCCCGATATCATTGCCCGCTTTTACGGTCGTCACGAGAGCAGTCACGGCCTCGCGCCCCAGTCGGCTGCTAGAACCGCGTACGCTGCTAATGCCCACGAGCGAAAAAAATGCGTCGAGCCATGCGCCATCCTTGCTCGCGCTGACCAGCCCGTAAACTGGACGTCTCTGTCGATAGCGCCTGAAAATTTCTGAGACGAGAAACAGTCGATTGTGCCAAAGCACGAAAGCCACGGGTTCATCGATCTTCGACAGATTTTTAAGTGCCTCCGGTGATACTTCAAAGCGCAACGTCGCGCCCCACAGTCGCACGAGCCAACCAAGTGGCATCAGTAGCACGCGTCGCCAGCCGCGGATGGCGTGAACATGAGGCGGGGGCGGGCAACTTGTCTCTGGTGTAGTCAACGTAAACGTTTTCACGGATTATACTGCTGGCGCCAAGCAAAGATGCAGGGGGGGACGATAGAGAAAGATACCTGATTTAAAATCAAACTGTCTGACAAAGCTGCGGCTGCTTCGGCTTTGGCATCCCTTTGACGATGTGTTTTCGATGATTCAGGTGAGCAGCTGATTTCAGTTGCTTGGCCATTTCCCCTGATATCAGTCAGCTCAACGAACATCTCGTAGAAGATTATTAATGATCACCGTGATCGTGGGCCGAAATTCATCGTTTCTGCGTTTCTAAAACCATTAAATAGAAACTATCTTATGTTGCCCCGTCTTATTGCGTTTAGTTTCCTTTTGGCCGTGTCGGCGTTAGCGCAAACGCAACCGACGGGTACAAATGCCCCGGCTCCGCATCGTCCGAGTGCAAATGACCTCGCGCGTTTTCATCCCGAACCTGCGTATCCGGTTCCCTACGCTCCGGCCAAAGTTGAGGAAATCAAAGCGGTGATGGACCGCGTCCTTGGCTACCTTGAACAGGCGAGTGCGGTCAAAGTCGTCAACCGCGACACCGGTGAACCGGTGGCCGATCTCGCACATCTGCCGACCAATGTCGGATTTGATCGCACAGACTTCATCCTCACGAGCTACGAATGGGGCGTAACGTATGCCGGCATGTTGCACGCGGCAGCTGTGACGGGTGACACGCATTACCGTGATTACGTGGCCGTGCGCCTCAATGCCATCGCGACCTTGGCCGCACATCTTCGACTTAAACCCGCTCCCACCTCCAATGAGGATGAGTATAGCACGAAGCGCATGCTTGCCTTGCGCTCGGTGTTAAAGCCGCGGTCGCTTGATGACAGCGGCTCGATGTGCGCGGCCATGATCAAGGCCAGCCGCGCAGGCGTGAATCCAGAGGTGTTGAAGCCTTGGATTGATAATTACGTGGCCTGGGTGTTTTCAGGTCAGTTCCGCTTGCCGGACGGCACTCTTGCGCGCAAACAGCCGATGCCGAACACGCTCTGGCTCGATGATCTCTACATGAGCGTGCCTGCGCTCGCACAAATGGGTGTGCTTACGGGCGACCAGAAATACTTCGACGATGCCGTGAAGCAAATTCTCCAGTTTTCCTCCCGCATGTTCGTCCCGGAGAAGGGACTTTATCGTCACGGTTGGGTACAGGACATGGAGCCACACCCCGCATTTCATTGGGCAAGAGCAAATGGTTGGGCTATCGTGGCTATGACTGAGTTGTTGGAGGTGCTGCCGCAGGGTCATCCGGGCCGCGCCGCGGTGCTTGAACAATTTCGCGCCCATGTCCGAGGACTCGCTCCTTATCAGGACAGCACCGGACTCTGGCATCAGTTGGTTGACCGCTCTGACTCCTATCTGGAAACGTCAGCGTCGGCGATGTACGTTTATTCAATCGCTCGCGGCATCAACCGCGGTTGGCTCGACGGGAAAGCTTACGGCCCGATGGTTTCGCTCGGCTGGAACGCCGTTGCGCAGAGGGTGAATGCCGCTGGTCAAGTCGAGGGCACTTGCATTGGCACAGGCATGGGCTTTGACCCCGCGTTCTATTATTATCGTCCGACAAGCGTGTACGCCGCGCATGGATATGGCTCCGTATTGCTTGCCGGTGCCGAGATGATCGCGTTACGCAAAAATGAAGGCTCCAAAGAGCGCCACTAGCGACGGAGACTCCACCTCGCATCGCCCCCATGTCACTGAACGAGGTTATCCAATAAATTAAATAGCTTCCACTCATGTTAAAAAAATACTTTTGGACTCTCTTTGCTATTGCCCTCACTGGCGTCGCCAGTGCGCAGGTACCGCCGGCCGCGGTGAACACCGATCCAGGTACAAAACCGATTATACTGCCAGAGCCAACGAATCCCTCTCTGCCAACCTTGTTTTTCATTGGTGATTCCACTGTTCGCAATGGCCACGACGATGGTCAGGGTAAAGGGGCAGAAGGCCAATGGGGGTGGGGAAACCCGATTGCGGCGTATTTCGATCAAACGAAAATCAACGTCGTGAATCGCGCCGTTGGCGGCCTCAGCAGCCGTACTTATCTCACGAGCGGACACTGGGAGCGTACTCTCGCGTTAATTAAGGCCGGCGATTTCGTGGTTATGCAGTTTGGGCACAACGACGACGGTCCCGTTAACGACACGAAACGTGCTCGTGGCACGATCAATGGCATCGGAGACGAAACGGAGGAAATCGACAATCTTATCACGAAGCAGCACGAGGTCGTGCACACGTACGGGTGGTACTTGCGGAAGTTTGTGGCTGATGCGCGAGCCAAGGGTGCTACGCCGATCATCTGTTCACCCATTCCGCGCAAAGGCTGGGATGCTCAGGGTAAGATCAACCGCGCCAAGGCCACGTATGCTGGCTGGGCCGCCGAAGTCGCAAGTCGGGAAAAAGTCCCGTTCATTGACCTAAATGAGATGATCGCGCGCAAGTACGACGAGCTCGGCCACGACGCCGTGATGAAACTTTTTCCGACCGTCACACCCGACGAACACACGCACACGAATCTCGCCGGCGCGGAACTCAACGCACGTACGGTCATTGCCGGCTTGAAGACGTTTCCGAAGCTCCCGTTACTGGCGTTCCTTAACGACAAAGCTCGCGACGTCGCGCTGGCCGAGGATGACCGGCCAGTGGTTGATGCTGCAAAAGTTACCATTGAGAAACCGGCTGATCCGAGTTTACCGACGTTTTTCATCGTCGGCGATTCAACCGTAAAAAGCAGTGGGCGTAGCGGCATGTTCGGCTGGGGCGAGCGCATCACACCGTTTTTCGACACATCGAAAATCAATGTCGTGAACCACGCGATCGGTGGGCGCAGCAGTCGCACTTTTTTCACCGAGGGTCACTGGGACAAGGTCGTCGCTCAGATGAAAGCGGGCGATTTTGTTATCATTCAGTTTGGTCACAACGACGGCGGGCGCATTGGCGATCCAGCCATGAAAGGTCGTGCCTCTGGTCGCGGTATCGGTCCCGAAACAGTTGAGGAGGCCAAGCCTGATGGAACCAAGGAGCAGGTACATACTTTCGGCTGGTACATGGCGCGTTACGTCGAGGCCGCGAAAGCCAAGGGGGCGACAGTGATTCTCTGCTCGCCTGTTCCGCATAAGGATCGGTGGGAGAATGGGCGCGATTTTACCGAGTTCGCCGGCTGGGATGTCGAGGTCGCAAAAGCGGATGGCGCGTACTACTTTGATCTGACGATGATCGTCAGCGACGCTTACAAAAAGCTCGGCGCAGAAAAGGTGGCGACGTTCTTTGCTGATCCGCGCACGCATACGAGTGACGCAGGTGCGCAGTTCAACGCTGCATGTGTGATTGCCGGCTTGAAAAGCCTGAAAGACAATCCGCTCGCGTTTTTCCTCTCTGAAAAGGGCCGAGCTGTGCCGCCCGCTCAATCTGACGGCAAATGACGTAAGTTAAACTTCTGCCGACAACGGCTAGACGAATGTCGACAACGCCGAGACGAAGCTCGACCGGGGCTAGACTAATCTGCGCAGACGATAAACTTACACCGCCAGTCGCCAAACTCACATCGACAAAGCCGAGACGAATGCCGACCAAGGCTAAACAAAGGACGACTGACGCCAAACTCACTTCGACCGACAATAAATGCGCAGCGACAAACGTTAAACAGACTCCGACACTCGCCAAAGACGTTACCAAAGTGGCTAAACAAACTACGAAACTTGCTAAACAAGCTGCGCAACTTGCTAAACAGGCGACGAAGGTGGCTAAACAAGCGCCGAAAGCCGCTAAACAGCCTACGAGAGTCGCTAAACGACCCGCTGAAACGGCTAAATAGATGGCGAAGGACGGTTAACGGGCGCCGACAGACGATAAATAAGCGCCAACACTGGCCAAACAAGGATCAGCGGAGCCCAAAAGAGCGACGACAGCGGCTGATCGGCCGAAATGACCAGGTGCTTTGAGACGACGTTTTGCAGTATGTCGGTCGTAAGCGATTACGTAATGCAAGTCGTTGTAAAATACTGGGCGGATAAAGTGTGAGTAACTTTCACTCGCCTCAGGACGAAGAGCCGGTAGCAACGAACCGGCCATGAATCCCAGTTTCTTGGATGTGTCATTTTTCGGCGCTCAGTCCACGCGCTGCGAGTTGTTCCCACGAGTATTGTTGGTGGACGATGAGCCGGAGATTTTGTCGGCGACGGCGCAATTATTGGCTTGGACTGGCTTCACGGTAACGGCCGTGAATTCAGCTGAAGACGCGATCGTCAAATTGCAGATCGAGACCTTTGACTTGGTGGTTACCGATTTCCGCTTGGGTGGCAAACAGGGTGACGCAGTCGTCATGGCTGCTCGCAATACCTGCCCGGCGACTCCTGTGGTGCTGATAACGGGCTTGGTTAACGATCTGCCTGGCTGGATGACTTCGGAGGAGTTCGCTTTACCGGTCGTTACCAAACCCTTTCGGATAGCAGAATTGTTGAGCGCCGCAAAACGGGCGGTCGCCGAGACAAGAGCAGAGTCTGTGGCCTGTGGTTGAGTGTTCTTGCGGCTGCAGTTTTTCCCAACGTGTTCTAACGATCAAATCGAAACAGGGAAGAGTTGGGATTCGGTTTTTTCAAATAATGGTCACGGATGATTCCTGCGGCGAGCTGGCTGAAAACGATACCGTTTCCGCCGTAGCCAAGCGCAATGTAGGTGTCAGGGTGATCGGGACTGACGCCGATGTAAGGGAGGCTGTCCTTGGTTTCGGCAAACGTGCCTGTCCACGCGTAGGCGGTTTCACTCTGCATTTTAGGAAAGAGAGCGCGGAGCATGCGGAGCAATGCGGCGGATTTTGCGGGGAGCAGCGCGTCGCGAGTTTGCGGATCACGGAAAGATTCATCGAAGCCGCCGATCATGGCGCGGCCATCAGGCGTGCGGCGTGCGTAGAGATAGGGGCGAGCCGTTTCCCACAAGAGACAATCGTCAAGGCCAGCCCGCGTAAATTTCTACCGGTAACGTGGCGATAGCGTAGGTGCTGTGTCCCCCAGGTGCGGCGCAAGAACTGCGTCGATTCATATCCGGCAGCAATCACTAATTTTTTAGATCTGATTTTAAAATGGCGGTTAGTTTGAACCGTCAGCCCGGAGCGTTGACGATGGACTTGCGTCACGGAGGTTCGCTCAAACACGTGTAGGCCGGAGCTTTTCGCGGCGCGAATCAAGGCATGGGTCAGAGCATAGGTATCTACAACCGCAGCCTCGCGACAAAGAAGAGCGCCCGCATGAGGCAAGGAGCTTCGGGATTGAAGGTGTTTGCGTGACCAAAACTCGACTGGAAGGGCGTGTTTGTTGCGGAGGCTGAATTCTTTCAAGAGGGCCTTTACATCGCGTTCTTGGCTCGCGAGCAGCAGGCTCTTACGCGTAGCGAACCGCTCCTTAGCACCTAATTTTTGTGCAAGTTTGCCAAGTTCGGTGAGCGCCTCACGGCATGCGCGATAACATGAAACTGCCTCTGCTTCGCCGCGTAGTTTGGCCAGTCGATGCAGCGGTTCGTCGGGCTCATATTGTAGCAACGACGTGGAAGCGGCCGTGCTCCCTGTAGCAATGTCACGGCGATCAACCAGCAAGGTATTTACGCCAGCGTTCGTCAGCGCATGTACAATCAAAGCGCCGCCCACACCACCACCGATGACAAGAATCTCGCATTCTTCGTTCTCCCTCAGCGGAGGGTAGGTTGCGGGCTGCCCATCTTTGAGCGGCCAGAAAGGAGTGCCGGTATGCAGGTCCATGTGTCGAGGGCCAACGACACGGAACTGCGAAACCGAATGGGTGCAACGCGGCCTGTATTTTGTACTAACGCATTTACTGTCTCTAATAAATTTGGGTTTGGACGCGATACTCACCGCCGATGACGAGGTATTCGGCCTCGCCTCCGAGCAGGTGCGGCGGAAATAGGCCGCTGAAGAACACGATTTTTTGAAGCGGTACACGGACCTTCCAAACCAGAGAACCAAATTCCCAGGCGATTTCCGGGTCGGATGTGAACGAACTGAGATTATTTAGCATCACAAGCGCGCGGCGTTCCGAAGGACGTTCACGCACCGCATATTCCTCGGGGTCGTGCGTGCCGCGATACAGCGTCAGCCAGCGTTCTTCCGGGTAACGACGAGCGAGTTCGTATTGGCAAAATGTATACAGCAGGTCGAGTTGCATTCCCACTGCGACGGTCTTGGCCGCGCCCTTCATGCAATCGCGATGGTACTGCTCACTCGCCTGCGCATCGTCCGGAAGGCGACCGCCATGGTAGCGAGCGGGAAGTCCGAATCGATTTGCGACCCAAGATTTGAGGACGGCACCGGAGTGGCCGTTGCTGTCGGCGCCCCAACCATGGAGGAATTGAACATAGCTGCTGCGGAGACTCGAACGGGCGGACGCTTGATGCTCGGCCCATTCGTGGAGTCGAAATTTAACTGAAATGTAGTCGTGAAACCTTTCGCCGCGATGAATGGGATCATCAATGCCATCAAGCATCGCGAACAGCCGCCTGTCCGTAGCGCGGATACTGTCGATTTCGAGTGATTGGGGGTTTTCCTGGAAATCGACGCTGGCAATTGCCCAGGGGGAAAGATTGCAGCGATTAAAGCTGTTTTGCGGTATGTCAGAGAGCGTGGGCACGGGGGGCTAGATCGCAGCAGTTTTTGGGGTGGAGAACTTCAGTGGGGGAATGGGCATGCGAAAGGAAGCGACATCAGCAACTGCTTCGCATCCTTGTGCCGAAAGCAGTCGGACGGTTTGGTCGCGAATGGCGTCCTGCACGCTGCGGTCGAGTTTGTTTAGCCAATGTTGGGGGATAGCCTCTACTCCGTAAAGAGCTCCTGCTAGCTGCCCTGCGAGCGCACCCGTGGTATCGGCGTCGCCGCCGCGATTCACAACCTTCACCAGACACGCTTCGAAACTATCCGTGGTGAAAAAGGCATCCATAACCGTTTGCACGGTATCAACGATGTATCCGCTGGTCATGCCCGGCCAGGGGTCGAACCGGAACTCAGAGATAATCTCAACGAGTAGCGCCACCTCAGCGCGGGCCGCTGCGAGGCCTTCACCTCGTAGCAGGCGACGTGTCATGCGGCCGAGCGTGAGCGTTGCAGCATCGGATAGCGGGTGGTTATGCGTGATATGGGCTTGAGCGAGGGAGACCCGTTCGAACGAAAGCTCATCGTTAAGTGTCGCCACCACAGTCGGCAGATTTCGCATCGCTGCACCATTACCGGCACTGTCTGGAGCAGGTTCGGCGGCGATTGTACCTTGCAACATGTAGCGGCGAATTCCGCGGCGGCAGGTGTTGCCGATGTCGACCGGGCAGCTTTGCATCCACTTCACATATGAGTCGGCAATCAGTCGCACATCGTCAAGGCCCCCGCGAAGCAAGGCGCTGCCAAGCGCAAGGCTCATCTGCGTGTCGTCCGTGACCTGGCCAGCCTTAAGGCGCAACCATCCACCCCCTGTAATATTGCGATGGATCTTGTGGATGGCGGCAATTTCCCGTGCAGTCATGAACTCGACGGTGGCCCCCAAAGCATCGCCCACGGCCAAGCCGAGATAAGCGCCCAAGACGCGCTGGATTAACGTAGGACTGTTGTACATCATCGGATCGTTTCCCGCCCGGAAGTGCCAGAACGCAGAGGGGCGAGCATCTTCTCCGATGCAGGAGGCTTGCCAAATCTGCGGGAAGAAATGCGGTTGGTGTTTTCTCGGATAGTTAGCGAATCCTACATTTTTGTCGGATTAGAGATGTTCTGACGACGCGAGCGTAGCTTTTTTGATGCGATTTTTCGTGGCTCAAATCGGCTGAAATTTTTCTACCGGCGCACATGCAGTAACTTGGGAGTGCAGAAAAAGAGTTGGCATCGCGGCCGCTTAGGAGCGCGGCAACTCCGCAATTAAATCCAACAAACACGAAAATGAGAAAAGTCGCAATCTACGGTAAGGGTGGTATCGGAAAATCCACTACCACACAGAATACGGTCGCAGCACTCGTCGAAATGGGCAAACGCGTCATGGTCGTCGGCTGTGATCCTAAGGCTGATTCCACGCGTCTGCTGCTCGGCGGTCTCGCCCAGCGCTCGGTCCTCGACACGCTTCGCGAAGAAGGCGAAGACGTCGAACTCGCGGATATCCGCTCGAAGGGTTTTTGCAGCAGCCTGTGTGTTGAATCCGGTGGTCCTGAGCCGGGCGTCGGTTGCGCCGGTCGCGGTATCATCACTTCGATCAACATGCTCGAACAACTCGGCGCGTATGACGAAGACGAGAAGCTCGATTACGTTTTCTATGACGTGCTCGGCGATGTCGTGTGTGGCGGTTTCGCCATGCCGATCCGTGAGGGCAAGGCCGAAGAAATCTACATCGTCTGCTCCGGCGAGATGATGGCGATGTACGCGGCCAACAACATCTGCAAAGGCATTCAGAAGTTTGCCGAAACCGGTGTCGTGCGTCTCGGTGGCCTGATCTGTAACAGCCGCCAGGTGGATAACGAACGCGAGATGATGACGAAGTTTGCTGAGCGCCTCGGCACCCAGCTCGTTCACTTCGTGCCTCGCGAAAACGATGTGCAGCGCGCGGAAATCCAGCGCAAAACCGTCATCGAGTGGAATCCGAAGTGCAAGCAGGCCGACGAATACCGGGCCTTGGCCAAGGCGATCGATTCCAACAAAATGCTCGTCAGACCGAAGCCGCTCTCGATCCAGGAACTCGAAGACCTGCTGATGCAGTACGGCCTACTCGGCTAATCCATTGCGAAAAGCAGGGTAGGGACGGACCGCCTGGCCGTCCGCTGAACCACGGCGCGCCCTACCTTACGATCCAAAACCGAATCCTAAAACCAATGTCTGATATTTCCAATACGCCCCCTGAGGGCTTCGATAGCGAAGGCTATCCCATACCGACTGCCACGCTGCCTGAGAGCGAGGCGGTGCGCGCGGAGATGTTAAAAATCTATCCGGCGAAAACTAAAAAGAAGCGCGAGAAGCAGCTTCTGGCCAACAACCCGGAGACTCCGCCAGAAATCGGTGCCAACACCCGAACCATTCCAGGTATTATTACTCAGCGTGGTTGTACTTATGCCGGTTGCCGCGGTGTCGTCATCGGGCCGATCCACGACATCCTCCACATCACACACGGTCCCGTCGGTTGCAGCTACTACTCGTGGCTCACCCGCCGCAACCTTGCTCGCCCGAAGCCCAACCAGCCGATCAATTTCCTCCAGTATTGCATGACGACGGATATGCAGGAAGAGGACATTGTGTTCGGTGGTGAGAAGAAACTCGCTGCCGCCATCCGCGAAGCTTACGCGATGTTCAAACCCAAGGCCATCGCGGTGTACTCCACCTGTCCGGTCGGTCTAATCGGTGACGACGTTCACGCGGTTTGCCGCCAGGCCAAGGCAGAACTTGGTATCAATATCTTCGGCTTCTCCTGCGAAGGCTACAAAGGCGTATCGCAGTCCGCCGGCCATCACATCGCCAACAACGGTGTGTTCAAACACATGGTCGGTCTCAACGACGAGCCGGATAAAGAGAAGTTCCGCATCAACGTCCTTGGTGAATATAACATCGGTGGCGACGCTTGGGAAATCGACACTCTCCTGAAGAAGTGCGGTATCCACGTTACGGCTACGCTTTCGGGCGACATCAGCTATGAACAGATCACCAAGTGTCACACTTCCGACCTGAACGTCGTTTTGTGCCACCGCTCGATCAACTACATGGCCGAGATGATGGAGATCAAGTTTGGCGTGCCGTGGATCAAAGCGAACTTCACCGGTGCCGAACAGACTTCCAAGTCGCTCCGCAAAATCGGAAAATACTTCGACGACAAACAGCTCACCGATCGCATCGAGGAAGTCATCGCCCAGGAAATGGCCGCGCTCAAGCCCGTCCAGGAAGAGATGCGCAAGCGTCTTCAGGGCAAAACCGCCGCGATGTTCGTCGGTGGCTCCCGCGCTCATCACTACCAGCATCTCTTCAAGGATGTCGGCATGTTGACGGTGGCGGCTGGTTACGAATTCGCTCACCGCGACGACTACGAAGGCCGCAAGGTTCTTCCTTCGATCAAAATCGATGCCGACTCCCGCAACATCGAGGAGATCGAGGTCGAGGCTGATGCGAAACGCTTTAGCCCCCGCAAGACGCCCGAACAGCTCGAGGCGCTCAAAGCCGGTGGATTTAACTTCAAGGATTACGACGGCATGATGGTGGAAATGAAAAAATCCACCCTCGTGATCGACGACATCTCGCACCACGAGATGGAAAAACTCATCGAGCTCTACAAACCCGACATCATCTGCTCGGGCATTAAGGACAAGTTCGTCATCGAAAAACTCGGTGTGCCTTGTAAGCAGCTCCATTCTTACGATTACGGTGGTCCTTACACCGCCTACACCGGTGCGGCGAACTTCTACAAGGAGCTCGACCGCATGATCAACACGAAGGTCTGGAAATTGCTGACGCCTTCGTGGAAGAAACCCGCCGATCCGACGATCGCGATGGGCAAGGGTATCGAAAGCCCGACCAACAAAGCGATCCGCGAAGTTGTCGCTGGCATGGCCAAGGCCTGGAAACCGCAGAAGGCCGCCGCCGCTCCTGAAGCGGAGGGCTAAAACTATAACCTTATAATAGGAGAATATTAAAATGCTTAACGGAACCACCGCAGAATTGGTCGAGCGCAAAGCGCTTCGTATCAATCCAGCGAAGACCTGTCAGCCCATCGGCGCCATGTATGCCGCACTCGGTATTCATGGTTGCATGCCGCACAGCCACGGTTCGCAGGGCTGCTGCTCGTATCACCGCAGTCATCTCACCCGGCACTTCAAGGAGCCGGTCATGGCCACCACCAGTTCGTTCACCGAAGGCTCCTCAGTCTTTGGCGGTATGGCCAACCTCACTCAGGCGTTCAAAAACATCTTCACGATCTACAACCCCGAGATCGTAGCGGTGCACACCACCTGTTTGTCGGAAGTCATCGGCGACGACATCCCAACAATCATCAAAAAGTCCAAGGAGGATGGTTCCATCCCCGCTGGCAAGGTCGTGATTCACGCCAACACGCCATCGTTCGTCGGCTCCCATGTCACTGGGTTCTCGAATATGGTTATGGCGATGGTGAACTACCTGTCGGAAAAGACCGGCAACACGCTCAATCAGGTCAACGTCATCCCAGGCTTTGTCGAACCAGCCGACATGCGCGAGATCAAACGTCTCGCCGCTGCCATGAGTGCGAACATCGTGATGTTCCCCGACACCTCCAACGTCCTCGATGGTCCGCTCACTGGCCAGTACAAGATGTATCCAGAAGGTGGAGCCACGGTTGCGCAGATCAAATCGGCCGGTGATAGCATCGCGACGATTGCCCTCGGTCACTTCGCCTCGCACGTTGCCGCCGCGACGCTGGAGTCGAAATGCAACGTCCCCGCGGCATTCCTCGAACTCCCGATTGGTGTCGGTCCTACCGACCGCTTCATCAGCGCGCTCTCGAATTATGCAGGTGTGGAAGTTGGACCTGCGATCGAACTCGAACGTGGCCGCCTCATCGATCTGATGAGCGATCTTCATCAGTACTTCCACGGTAAGCGCGTGGCGGTTGCTGGCGATCCGGATCAGGTCATCGCGCTCACCCAGTTCCTCGTCGAACTCGAGATGAAGCCGGTGTACTGCATCACCGGTTCACCTGGTAACCAGTTCGAAAAGCGCATGCATGAGATTCTCGACGGCCCAGTGCCGGAGGCGAAGATCCAGCAGACCGCTGATCTCTTCGAACTCCACCAGTGGATGAAGAACGAACCAGTCGATCTGCTCATCGGTAACACCTACGGTAAGCATATCGCCCGCACGGAAAATGTTCCCTTCGTCCGCTTCGGCTTCCCGATCCTCGACCGCACTGGCCATCGTTTCTTCCCGACCGTCGGGTACATGGGCGCAGTGAACCTGATCAATCAGATGATCAATGTCCTCCTCGATAAAAAAGATCGGGAATGTGATGAGGAGTGGTTCGAGTTGGTCCAGTAATTGCATAGAGCACCTATCAAAACGAACTGACGCACATGGACAAAAATACAGAAACCTGTCCGCCCGCGCCCGCCGGCCTGAATATCAGGCCGGCCGTGCACGAGGATGCGCCGGTTCTTGCCGGACTTATCAAGGAGCTGGCCGCTTTTGAGCACCTCGACCACGAGTGTGCGATTTCGGTCAGCTCAGTTCGCGAACACCTCCTCGGGCTGAGTCGTTCAGCCGAGGCGGTGATCGCCGAACTCGAAGGCATGGTCGTTGGATTTGCGGTATATTACCGCACCTTCTCCACCTTCGCCGCGAAGCCTGGAGTTTTTCTAGAAGACCTTTATGTGCGCCCGGCTTTCTGCCATCGCGGACTCGGACGCTCATTGTTGCAGTATGTTGGTTCGATTGCCGCGCGCAATGGAGCGGGCCGCTTCGAATGGACAACTTTAAAGTGGAACGAAAACGCCCGCGCGCTCTACAAGAGCATCGGCGCTGAGGAAAAAAGCGAATGGCTCTTGCTCCGCATGGACGCCGAGTCACTCGCGAAATTCTCCTGTGGTGGCCCCGGTCATCCGACCGACAGTTGCCGCTGCGGCGGTAAGGGCGTGCACCACACTAAACCCGAACCAACTACGCACGGCCACTGTGGCTGTGGTGGTGCTGGCCACTAAAGGAATTCTCAAAATGTCCACCATCGAAGTTCTCCCCGGACGCGCCGCTTCAATTGCCGTTGCGGGTGAGGCCGGTGGTGCGATGGTGTGCGACAAACATTCCCTGGCGGGATCGGTGACGCAGCGCGCCTGCGTGTTTTGTGGATCGCGCGTGGTTCTTTATCCGATCGCTGACGCACTGCACGTCGTGCATGGTCCGATCGGGTGCGCGGCTTATACCTGGGATATCCGCGGTGCTCAGTCGTCAGGGCCACAGTTACACCGCAATAGTTTTTCGACCGACATGCAGGAGATAGACGTGATCTATGGCGGCGAGAAGAAGCTCGAACGCGCGTTGATGGAATTGATCGACAAGCACCAGCCCAAGGCGGCGTTTGTCTATTCGACCTGTATTGTTGGCGTAATCGGCGACGACGTGAACGCGGTCTGCAAAAAGGTTTCCGCCGCAAAAGGAATTCCGGTTCTCTCGGTCGCGAGCGAGGGCTTCAAAGGCACAAAGAAGGACGGCTACCGTGCGGCCTGCGAAGCGGTTTATACACTTATCGGTACGGGTGACACGAAAAGCATCGGTCCGCTCAGCATCAATTTACTGGGTGATTTTAATATCGCAGGTGAGACTTGGATTGTTCGCGAATATTTCGAACGCATGGGCGTGGAGGTGGTGGCCACGATTACGGGTGACGGACGTGTGGACGATATCCGACGCTGCCATGGTGCAAAACTTAATTTGGTCCAGTGCGCTGGCTCGATGACGCACCTGGCGAAAAAGATGAAAGACGAGCATGGGATTCCTTTTATCAAAGTTTCTTTCTTTGGAATCGAGGATATGTCGGCCGCGCTTTATGACGTGGCAAAATATTTCAAGAACGAGGAGATGATGGAAAAAGCCAAAGCGGTCGTTCGCGACGAAGTTGGCAAATTTTATCCACAGCTGCGCGTTTACAAAGAAAAGCTCATTGGCAAAAAAGCCGCGATCTACGTTGGCGGAGCTTTTAAGGCCTTCTCACTGGTTCGTGCCCTGCGCACGCTGGGCATGACGACGGCAATCGTTGGAACACAGACCGGCGATAAAGACGATTACGAGCAGCTGCGCGAAATGTGCGATGCAGGCACGGTGATCGTCGACGATTCGAATCCGCTGGAGCTTGCCAAATTCTGTCTGGAAAAAGACGTGGATCTCTTTATCGGCGGCGTGAAAGAACGGCCGATTGCCTACAAACTCGGGATCGGTTTCTGCGATCACAACCATGAGCGCAAGGAGGCGTTGGCTGGATTCGTGGGCATGTTTAATTTTGCGAAGGAAGTTTATGCCAGTTGTTGTTCGCCGGTTTGGAAATATGTACCGCGTAGAGCTGCAAGCCAGAGGCCGGAAGTCAAAGAGCGGAAGTCGGATGTCGGAATTCGGACGGAGGCTACAACATGAGCTGCTCATCCTGCAAACCGGCGGTCGGACCAGAGATCGAAGGCAAAGAAGAATTTCCCGGACCGACGACGAATGCCTGCAAGCTTTGTACGCCCCTCGGTGCGTGCCTTGCTTACAAGGGCATCGCGGGCACCGTTCCATTTCTCCACGGCTCGCAGGGCTGCGCAACATACATTCGTCGTTACTTGATCAGCCATTTCCGCGAGCCGATGGATATAGCGGCATCTAATTTCGCCGAACACTCGGCGGTTTTTGGCGGTCGGGAAGTGTTGCACACCGGCCTTGCCAACGTGACCCAGCAGTACAGCCCGGCGCTGATCGGCGTGGCCACGACCTGCTTGAGTGAAACGATCGGCGAGAACATGCCGCAGCTTTTACACGAGTATCGTGCAAAGCTGACCACTTCGAAAGAGACAAAGCTGATCCATGTTTCCACCCCGAGTTTCAAGGGCACGCACGTCGACGGCTTCCACAAGGCCGTGACCGCGATTGTGGAAAATCTCGTGACCGCTCCGACTGAAACAAAAACGGGACCGGTTGCGCTGATGCCGGGCTTTGTTTCCGCCGAAGACCTGCGCCACCTGAAGGAAATCTTTGCCGCCTACGAAGTTCCTGTGACGCTCGTGCCGGATTATTCCGAGACGATGGACGGAGGTTCCTGGGCCTCGTATGAACGCATTCCCTCCGGAGGTACGACGGTAGATGAGATTCAGGCACTTGGTTCGGCGCGAGCGACGATTGAGTGCGGCCGTGTTCTGGCGGGGGAGGATCGCACCGCCGGAACGCATTTGTTAAAGAAATTTTCGGTCCCTCTGCACAGGCTCGGTCTTCCGATCGGCCTGCGCGAAACCGACCGGCTGTGCGAAATTGTGGGGACTATCGCCAGCCGGGATATTCCGCGTGAGCTCGATTTAGCACGTGGCCGATTGATCGATGCAATGGTCGATGGACACAAGTATGTCTTTGGCCAGCGCGCGGTCGTATATGGCGATGAGGATCTCGTCATCGGACTCGCTTCATTTCTGACTGAGATCGGTGTGCAGCCGGTGTTGTGCGCAAGTGGCGGACGAAGCCGCCGGTTTGCGGCGACCTTGCGTGCGGCGGTGCCCGATTTGCCGGAGGACACGGTGATCCGTGAAGGCGCGGATTTTGACTCCATCGCGACGGACTCCGAAGCGCTCAAACCGAATTTGCTGATAGGAAATAGTAAAGGTTACTCCCTCGCCCGTCGCCTGAAAGTTCCGCTGGTGCGGTGCGGCTTCCCCATTCACGACCGACTCGGCGGCCATCGTGTTCTCCACGTTGGCTACCGCGGCGCGTTGTCGCTCTACGATACGATCGTCAACGCGATCCTCGAACGGAAACAGGAAACATCATCAATCGGCTACGCTTATCTCTGAGGGATTTTTATGACCAACGATCTTAGCACTGGCTCCTCCTGCAGCACCGTCACGAAAGTCAACGACGACGGCACACTGCAGCCGGCGTTGGATTTCTCGAAGCATCCGTGTTTCAACAAGGATTCCCACCACAAATTCGGCCGCATCCACCTGCCGGTCGCGCCGAGGTGCAACCTCCAGTGCAATTTCTGCAATCGCAAATTCGACTGCATGAACGAAAGTCGCCCGGGTGTGACCAGCGCGGTGCTCTCGCCAACGCAGGCCTCCGATTATCTCGACACGATGATGAAGCGTGTGCCGAACCTTTCGGTCGTAGGCATTGCCGGTCCTGGAGATCCTTTCGCCAATTCCGTCGAAACCATGGCCACGCTGACCGATGTGCGTCGCAAGCACCCGGAGATGATGCTCTGTGTCGCGACGAACGGCCTCGGCGTGGGGCCGCACATTGACAATCTCGCCGCCCTCCAGGTCAGTCACGTGACGCTGACGGTGAACGCTGTCGATCCAATGATCGGAGCTAAAATCTACGCGTGGATTCGCGATGGTCATCGGCCCACGCGTGGAATCGACGCGGCAAAATTACTGCTCGATCGCCAGCTTGACGCTATTGTGCGACTCAAGGAGGCGGGAGTAGTGGTGAAGATAAATTCGATCATCATCCCCGGCGTCAACGACCAGCACATTGAATCGATCGCGGAGAAAATGGCCGAAATGAAGGTCGATATCATGAACAGCATGGCCTTCCTTCCGGTCGCAGGTGCGGAGTTCGAAAGCATCGAGCCGCCGGATAATCTTCTTGTCGCTAGCACGCGGTTGAAAGCAGGAAGGCATGTTGCACAGATGTCGCATTGCGCACGCTGCCGAGCCGACGCAGTGGGCTTGATCAACGACAAGATGACGCAGGAAAATTTGATCACTCTCCAGGAGTTTGCCCAGCCCGGTATGAAGCCGACGGAGGCACGTCCGTACATCGCTGTCGCCTCGCACGAGGGCATGCTGGTCAACCAGCATCTGGGTGAAGCGGCGCGAGTGATCCTTTTCAAGGAAGACAAATCGACACCATCGGGCTTTAAGTTCCACGAAGTTCGCAAGATGCCTGAGCCGGGCGCCGGTCCTGCCCGCTGGGCGGAGCTCGCCGATGTTTTGCACGATTGTCGGGCACTGCTGGTTTCGGCCGCCGGTCCGCAGCCGAAGCGTGCACTCGAGGACCACGGCCTGTCTGTGGTCGAAATGGAAGGCCTCATCGAAGAGGGGCTAACCGCAATTTTTGCCGGGAAACCAATCCCGGCTTCGCTCAGTCGCCGGTTCACATCGTGTGGTTCGGGCTGTAAAGGCACAGGCACGGGCTGCGCTTGAACTGGTGGCTGAGCAAAATTTCCAAC
>Ga0302322_100001487_pt1 | contig 19165 bp, 14 predicted proteins | sample Fen_T0_2_FD_203757 | JGI IMG/M metagenome (GOLD analysis project Ga0302322, IMG submission 203757) | Peat permafrost microbial communities from Stordalen Mire near Abisko, Sweden - Fen_T0_2 | ecosystem: Environmental > Terrestrial > Soil > Wetlands > Permafrost | place: Sweden: Abisko... | reverse complement strand
GCTCGCGACGGAGATCGCCGACGGCGGGATCACCGGCGCCGAGGCGATCGAGCTGTTCGACGACATGCTGTCGATCCGCGAGCTCGAGGAGATGATCGTCCGCCTCCGGTCCGGTGGCTACGACCCGCTGCCGAGCTACGAGTATCGCGGTCCGACGCACGTCTCGATCGGGCAGGAAGCGTCGCCCGTCGGAGCGTGCAGCCTGCTGCGCATCGACGACAACATCACGAGCTCGCACCGTGGCCATGGCGACGCGGTCGCCAAGGGCTTTGCCGCGATCCGCAGGATGTCCGACGAGGCCCTGCGCGCCCGCGTCCCGTCCTCGGCCGGCGGCACCCACGAGGAGCTGCTGGAGGCCGCGCTCGAGGAGCACGTCTACCACGTGATCGCGGAGCTCTTCGGCAAGGAGACGGGCTACAGCGCCGGCCGCGGCGGCGGGATGCACATCGGCGACTTCTCGACGGGCAACCTGGGCGCCAACGCGATCGTGGGCGGCAGCGTGCCCATCGCGACGGGCGCGGCGATGGCGCACCGGTACGACCGCTCGGACCGTGTCGTCTGCTGCTTCGCCGGTGATGGCGCATACGCGAACGGGGTGGTCCTCGAGTCGCTCAACTGGGCGGCACAGGCGCAGTGGACGAACCACCTCGCCGGCGACAACGCGTATGGGCTTCCGGTCATCTACTTCATCCAGAACAACCACTACGGGATGACCCACCACACGGACGAAGAGGTGATGGGTGTCCGCCACCTGGCGCGCCGCGCCGCCGGCTTTTCCGAGGACAACATGCACGCCGAGACGATCGACGGGATGGATGTCCTCGCTGTGCGCGACGCGGTCCGGCGCGCGGCCGCCCTGTGCCGGGCAGGCCAGGGCCCGGTCCTCCTCGAGGCGAGCACCTACCGCTACTACGGGCACTCGCTCTCGGACCCGCGCAACGAGTACCGGACCCGCGAGGAGGAGGCCGCGTGGCGGGCGGTCGACGCGATCGAACGCCTGAAGCTGCAGATCGTCGATGCCGGCGTGGCCGACGAAGCGGGGGTCGCGGCGGTCGAGGCGAAGGTCCGCGAGCGCAACGCGCGCGCCGCCGTCCGCGCCTCGCAGGCGGCCGATCCGGATCCCGCCGACGCCCTGAGGTACCTCTACACGGACACGGCCTCGGACGTCGTCCCGGCGGGCCGGGGGGACGTCGTGCCGTTCGTGCCGGTGCCGCCGGCCAAGCGTGACGCCGATGGCGCGATCACGTACCGGGACGCCATCCGCGACGCGCTCGCCGAGGAGATGGTCCGCGACCGCCGCGTCCTCTTCTACGGTGAGGATGTCGCCGACTACGGCGGCGCGTTCAAGCTCACGAAGGGCCTCCTGGAGGCGTTCGGGCGCGACCGCGTCTTCAATACCCCGATCTCCGAGGCCTGCATCTGCGGCACGGCCGTCGGCGCGGCCATCGTGGGTCTCCGGCCGGTCGTCGAGCTGATGTACATGGACTTCGCGCTGATGGCCTCGGACCAGATCGCGAACCAGGCCGCGAAGTGGCACTACATGAGCGGCGGGCAGGTCGAGGTTCCCCTCGTGATCCGGGCGTCCGTCGGGGCCGGCAAGGGCTACGGAGGGCAGCACAGCCAGTCCCTGGAGAGCCTCTTCACGCACCTCCCCGGGATCTACGTCATCTACCCGTCCAACCCTGCCGACGCCAAGGGCCTCCTCAAGTCGGCGATCCGGACCAACAACCCGGTCCTGTTCGTGGAGAGCCAGGGGCTCTACCCGACGAAGGGCATCGTCCCGGAGGACGAGATCCTCGTCCCGATCGGCGTCGCCCGGGTCGCCCGCGAGGGCAGCGACGTGACGATCGTGAGCTGGGGGCCGGCCGTGCCGGACGCGCTCGCTGCGGCCGACCGCCTCGAGGCCGAGGACGGCCTCCAGGCGGAGGTCATCGACCTGCGCTGCCTCGTCCCGCTCGACATGGAGACGGTGCTCGCCTCCGTCCGCAAGACCGGCCGTTGCGTGGTCGCGAGCCAGGCGATCCTGGTCGGCAGCTTCGTCAACGAGGTCGTGGCGCGGATCCAGCTCGAGGTCTTCGACTACCTCGACGCGCCGGTCGCACGAATCGGAGCGCAGGCCGGAATCTCGCCGCAGGCGGAGAGCCTGGAGCGGGCCTTCCTGCCGAACGCCGGCAACATCTACGACGCGGCGAAGGGCCTCCTGTGACCAGCTGCGAGCTGCTTCACGGCGTCCTCTGACGACAGAGAGAAGGACCCCAGTCATGGCGCACGCGATCCTCATGCCGAAGCCCGGCCAGATGACCGAGGAATGCACGGTCATCGCCTGGCACAAGAAGGAAGGCGACCCGATCAAGAGAGGTGACATCCTCTTCGAGATCGAGACGGACAAGTCCACCATGGAGGTCGAGGCGTTCGACGACGGCGTCCTCCTCAAGATCGTGGCACCCGAGGGCGCCACCGTTCCGGTGAACACCGTCACCGCCTACGTAGGCCAGCCTGGCGAAGCGATCCCCGAGGCTCTCCCGGCGACGGCGGCCGTAGCCGCACCCGCCCCCGTCACGACACCCATGCCGGCACCCTCCCCGGCGGTCGGGCCTGCGTCCGCGCCGGCGGCCGCGAAGGCGACGGCGGAGGCGACCGCGATCTCCGCTCCGCCTCCCGCGGGCGCAGATGGCACGAACGGCCGCCTTCGCATAAGCCCGCGAGCCAGCCGGGCAGCGGCCGAGGCGGGGATCGATCCCCGCGCGATCAGCGGCACCGGTCCCGGAGGACGGATCACCGAGCGCGACGTCCTGGCCGCGATCGCGGCCTCTGCGTCGATCCCGGCGGCCATGCCGACGGGCGCCCGCCACACCGCGGCGGCTGCGGCGTCCTCGAGGGCGGGGGCCGTCAGCCCTGCCCCTACGGTCGCTCCACGCCCCACGGCCCCGGTTGACGGCGAGGAGGAGCCCCGGCCGCTCAGCCGGATGCGCCGGGTGATCGCCGATCGCCTGACCCAGAGCTGGACGTCCACACCGCATTTCACGGTGACCGTTGCGGTGGACGTCACCCGGCTGCTTGCGCTGCGCGCTGAGCTCAAGGCCGCCGGCACGAACCTGACCGTCACGGATTTCGTCCTGGCAGCAACCGCCCAGACCCTTGCCGAGTTCCCCGACGTCAACTCGCGCACGGATGGCGTCTCGGTCTGGACGCGCCGACGGGTCCATCTCGGCGTGGCCGTGGCGCTCCCAGGCGGCCTCGTCGTCCCCGTCATCCGGGACGCCGATCGACTCCCGATCGGTGAGGTCCACGAGCGGGCGGTCGCGCTGGCGACCGCCGCGCGGGATGGCACCCTGTCGGTCGACGACATGACCGGGAGCACGTTCACCGTGTCCAACCTCGGCATGTTCGGGGTCGAGGAGTTCAGCGCGATCATCAACCCCGGTGAGGCGGCGATCCTCGCAGTCTCGAGCGCGATCCCCACGGCGGTCGCGATCGGGGACGGGCTGGCCGTGCGCACGGTCATGAAGATCACGCTCTCCGCGGACCATCGCCTGGTCGATGGTGAGCTGGGCGCGCGCTTCCTCGGCGCGATCCGGCGGCGGCTGGAGGATGCCGGATCCTTCCGCCAGGAGGCCCTGAACGCCTGACCGCTGAACCCCAACGCGGGGCGCGGAGATGGGCCACTCGGCCTTGTCGCGGGCGCGCGTCACCGGGAAGATACGGGTGGCGCCTTCGTCTCGGCGCGACCGGCCACACCGATCCGTCCGCGGCAGCGTGTCCCGCCCGAAGGACGTCCACTGGGAGGAGCAGCATGATCCTGGTCTGCGGGGAAGCGCTCATCGACATGGTCCCCGCGTCGGTTGGCGACGAGCTGACGTACGTCGCGCGCGCCGGCGGGTCCTCCTTCAACGTGGCCATGGGCCTTGGCCGGCTGGGCGCTCCGGTCGGCTTCCTGGGACGCATCTCGACAGACCGCTTCGGGCGAATGCTCCGGAGCCGCCTCGAGGCTGACGGCGTCGACTGCCGGCTCGTGGAGGACGGAGACGAGCCGACGACCCTGGCGGTCGTGCAGATCGAGGCGGGGAGCGAGCCGGTCTTCGTGTTCTACGGTGAGGGCACGGCAGACCGCATGTTCGGCGCCGATGGTGGGCTGGCCGAGCTCCCGGAGGAGGTCACCGCGCTGCACCTCGGCTCCATCTCCATGGTCCGCGAGCCCGGCGCGTCGGCTTTCGAGGCCGTCATGCGCCGCGAGCACGGGCGCCGTGTGCTGACACTGGATCCGAACATCCGCGCCAGCCTCGTCGGTGAGCGCGCGGCCTACCTCGCCCGCCTCGAGGGCTGGGTGGCACTGGCCGACCTCGTCAAGGTCAGCCGGGCGGACCTTGCCTGGCTCTACCCCGGGGTGGCACCCGATGCCGCGGCCTCGGCGTGGCTGGAGCGCGGCCCCGGCCTCGTGGTCGTCACGAAGGGCCACGATGGCGTGCTCGGCGTGACTGCCCGGGACCGCGTCGAGATCGCTGGCACGCCGGTCGTCGTCTCTGACACCGTGGGCGCCGGGGACTCGTTCACCTCGGGCCTTCTTGGGTGGCTTCACGCCGCCGGCAGGCTCGAACGATCGAGCATCCGGGAGATCCCGGCGGACGAGCTGCGCGACTGCCTGGCGTTCGCGAACAAGGCCGCTGCGATCACCTGCACCCGGGCGGGCGCCCAGCCGCCGACCCGGGCCGAGATGGACGCGTCGGACCTGGGCTGACGGCGAACGCGCCCGCGGCGCGTGCTGACCGTCCGCCGGCGCTACCGAGCGTTCGCGACGGCGTGATGATTCAGGCGCGGCCCTGGTCGTCCGCGCCGTGCGCTCCTCAGCGGCGACCGTAAAGCGGGCCGAAGGTCGCGCAGGCCCGGAAATCGGCGCCCTCGAGATCCGCGGTGCCGAGGTTGGCCCAGGCGCTCGGCCGGAACAGATCCTCCTCGGGAACGTTGTGCATGTGGACGGGGATGCGCAGGACGGAGGCCAGCGTGACGAGATCGGCTCCGATGTGCCCGTAGCTGATCGCGCCGTGGTTGGCGGCCCAGTTGGCCATCACCGTGTAGACGTCGCGGAACGGTCCCACGCCGTTCACGCGCGGCACGAACCAGTGCGTTGGCCAGGTCGGGTCGGTGCGCGCGTCGAGGACCTCGTGGACCTCCTTCGGCAGGTCGACCGTCCAGCCCTCGGCGATCTGGAGCACCGGCCCAACGCCCGCGACCAGGTTGAGGCGGGCCATCGTCATGGGCATGCCGCCCCGGCTGACGAACTGCGACGAGTAGCCGCCGCCCCGGAAGTAGCCCCGGTGGGCCGGGTACCAGGTGGTCGCCGCGAGCGCCCCCTGGACATCTCCCTCCGTGATCTCCCAGAACGGCTTCATCGCCGGCTCGCCATCGGTGATCATCGCGCCCGTCGCGTCGAGCGTGGCCGCGCCCGAGTTGATGAGGTGGATGAAGCCGCCCGCGGCCACGCCCTCGAGGGCGTGGCCCGTGACACGCTTGACCGCCTCGGGGCTCCAGTACGTGCGGACGTCGGCAAAGATCTGGGCCCGGTTGGTCAGCAGGTAGCTGAGCAGCATCGTTGCGCCGTTGAGGCTGTCGTTCTCGGTCGCAAAGATGTGCGGGGCGCGGATCCCGTTCCAGTCGAACGACGAGTTGAGGATAGCCTCCATGAAGTCGCCGTTGGGGGAGTGATCGGTCCACTGGCGCTGGCCCTGGAAGCCACCCAGGATCGCATTGCGGCCCATCGCCTCCTCGCCGAAGCCCAGCTCGGCCAGGCGCGGGTTGCCGACCAGCAGGTCGCGGGTGATCAGGGTCATCTTGACCACCGACTCCCAGTCGTGATCCTTCTCCTCGCGACTCTTCTGCAGATCGGAGGGGTTGCGATCCGCGCCCTCGGTGCAGTTCGCCTTCGTCCAGGCCATGCCCTTCGCGAACTCGACCGGGTCGTAGATGCCCTCCTCCATCCGTCGGGTCAGCTCGGACATGTCGACGCACTCGACGCGCATTCCGAGGTACTTCTCGAAGAACGGCTGGTCCACGATCGAGCCGGCGATGCCCATCGAGACGCCGCCGAGCGAGAGGTACGACTTGCCGCGCAGGATCGCCGCCGCGAGGCCGGCCTTCGCGAAGCGCAGGATCTTCGCCTGCACGTCCGCCGGGATCGTCCCGTCGCTCGCGTCCTGGACGTCGCGGCCGTAGATGCCGAACGCCGGCAGGCCCTTCTGCGTGTGGGCGGCCAGGACCGCCGCCAGGTACACCGCGCCGGGGCGCTCGGTGCCGTTGAAGCCCCAGACCGCCTTGGGAGTCAGGGGATCCATGTCCATCGTCTCGGACCCGTAGCACCAGCACGGGGTGATCGTGATGGAGACGCCCACGCCCTCGATCCGGAAGAGCTCGGCGACTCTGGCCGCCTCGTACACGCCACCGATGGTGTGGTCGGGGACGACCACCTCCACGGGCGTCCCATCCGGGTATCGAAGGCTTGCAGCGATGAGGTCCGCCGTTCGGCGTGCCATCGCCGTCGTCTGGGCCTCGAGCGATTCACGGATTCCGTGCATGCGGCCGTCGATGGCGGGCCGGATGCCGATCTTCGGCCAGGCGCCCACGAAACGTCCTGCGGTGGTGATCGTCGTCATGCTGTTCCTCTCTCCGGGCAGGGCTGGCCCCGCCCCGTCGCGCGGGCTGCGATGGGTTCGGCCGACCGCTACTCGGGCATCACGACGCCGATCGTCAAGAGGAGGTTGGCGTAGATGCGTTGCTCGCCAGTGGCGATCGCCAGGGCCAGATCGGGACCGCGAGCCGTGTCGTAGAACTCGAAGCGCCCGAGGGGCTGCAGAGGGACGCTGGGCAGGAGGTCGCGAAACTCAGCGAAGATGCCAGGCTCGGGACCGCTCTCGGGGACCATCACCTGGGCAGCCTCGATTGGGATCATGTCGACCAGCACGCGGAGGACGTCGGTGACGGTGAGGACTCCCGGCGCGAGGTTCAGGTAGACGCGATGCGCGTCCACGTTCGACCGGGTCACGAGGGGGTAGTTGCCGTCGGCGATGAGGACCTGGGCGCCATGGCCGGCCTCCCCAAGCGCCCGGAGGATCTCTGGGTGGAGCAAGCGAGTCTTCAGCATTGGGCACTCCTGCTGCTGCGGGTGGGGCGGCATGGCGCGTGCCGCGTGTGGATCTCTTCGATGGGCCTCGGCCCGCCCATCGCCGAACCTGGCCAGGCGGTGGAACATGGTCGGCGCAAGACACCGCGACAGGCGATCTGGCTGCCGAGTGGCTTGGCGTGTCCGGTAGAGCCGCGGAGTGCTCCACTGGCTCGGCGCATGGGCGCTCCATGGCCTCGGCCGTGGAATCGCGGAGCGGCTGGCGCCAAGTGACCGCCGAAACCAGCGGGTGTATCCATCGCCTCTGAGATTACCGGACCCGGAACGCTGTTATCGCGCCGACGACGGACTGCCGAGGCCTGCGTGCGCTTGTCAACGGTATCGATCGCATCCCGAAGCCTCCCAAATGTCGGCTCGCGCAATGGCCGTGCAAAGACCTCAGGCGCTGGATCGGCATCCCGGGTCCAGGTCTGCACGAAACTCGCTGGACAGACCCTGGAGAGAATGGTAGCGTTACCACGCTAACGTTACCACTCGGAACGTAGAGGTGCGAGGGTAGCGATCGTGCGTGGGGCTTGCCTGATGCCAACAATCGTCGATGTCGCGAACCGGGCTGGCGTCGCTGCCATCACCGTATCCCGCGTCGTGAACGACTCGGGTCCGGTAAGCAGCCAGGTTCGAGCGAGAGTCGAACAGGCCATCGCCGAGATCGGATACGTGCCCAACTCGGTAGCCCGCAGCCTGCGCTCCAAGCGGACCGACACGATCGCGCTGATCCTCACCGATATGACGAATCCGTTCTTCACGACCGTCGCGCGGGGCGTGGAGGACGCGGCGAGCGATGCCGGGCTGATGCTGATCATCTGCAACACCGACGAGCGCGATGCCGACGAGCAGCGCTACGTGCGAATGGTCCTGGAGAGACAGGCGGACGGGATCCTGCTCGTGCCGGCTCGGAGTGGCGCGGCGGCGATCAAGCAGTGTCGCGATCACGCAACGCCGGTCGTCGTCGTCGACCGACGACTCAAGGAGGGTGTCGCCGACGTCGTGCGTGCTGATTCGAAGGGTGGCGCCTGCGCCCTCGGCCGACTGCTCGTGTCGCTGGGGCACTCGAGGACCGCTGTGCTGAGCGGGCCTCGGTCAGTGTCGACTGCCGACGATCGCGTGGCCGGCTTTCGCCAGGCCGTCGCCGGGGCGCATCAGCCTGAGCCGGCCAGGGTCTTCCGGGGCGAGTACACGATCGAGAGCGGACGCGCGATGGCCAGGCAGGCCATGGCGGTGACGCCTCGCCCGACGGCCCTCTTCGCTGCGAACAACTTCATCGCGATCGGCGTCCTGCAGGCCCTCGACGAGATGCACCTCCGCGTGCCCGACGACGTCGCCGTGGTGGCCTTCGACGACCTGCCGCCAGCCATGGTCACGTTCCCGTTCCTCACGGTGGCCGCTCAGCCGGCATACGAGATGGGACAGCGGAGTGTGGCTGTGCTGCTCGATCGGATGTCGGCCGGCGCGGCGGAGAAGTTCCACGAAGTCGTCCTTCCCACGCACCTGGTAGTCCGGCGCTCGAGCGGAGACGCGCTCCGGGAACATGACGTGGCCTCCTAGCGGGCAGTCGGCCCTCCGGGGCACGACGTCCGTCACCCAAGCGGCAACTCGAATGACTCGGCATGAAAGGTAAAGCGGAAATGACCAACGGAACCAACGGCCAGGTGCCTGGCAGCGACATCGAGCGGGACCTCAATCGCGACGATCTGATCGTCATCACAGGCGCTGGCGGGTTCATCGCGGGCTCGCTCGTGCGGTACTTCCACGACCTTGGCTACACGCGGATCCGGGCCGTCGATCGCAAGCCGCTGCCCGAGTGGTACCAGCGCGTGCCTGGCGTCGAGTGCCTGTCGATGGACCTGAGCCACGAGGCCAACGCGATCCGCGCGGCCGAGGGTGCCGTCGAGGTGTACAACCTCGCCGCCGACATGGGCGGCATGGGGTTCATCGAGAACTTCCGCGTGGAGTGCCTGCGCAGCGTCCTCGTCAACACGAACATGATCGAGGCTGCGTACCGGGCCGGCGCGCGGCGCTACTTCTTCTCGTCCTCCGCCTGCGCCTACAACACGGATCTCCAGAAGAGCCCGGATGCCCTGGCGCTGAAGGAGTCGGACGCCTATCCGGCCATGGCCGAGCGCGGCTACGGGTGGGAGAAGCTGATCTCGGAGATGTTCTGCCAGGAGTACTGGGCGGAGCGCGGTCTCGAGACGCACATCGCTCGCTTCCACAACATCTACGGCCCCAATGGCACCTGGTTCGGGGGTCGCGAGAAGGCGCCCGCCGCGATGTGCCGCAAGGTGATCGAGGCCCAGGACAGTGGCGACCTGCGCATCGAGATCTGGGGTGACGGGACGCAGGCGCGCAGCTTCTGCTACATCGCCGACTGCGTGGTCGGGATCGACAGGATCATGCACAGCGAGGCCCTGATCGCGATTCCCATCAACCTCGGCTCGAGCGAGCTCGTCTCCATAAACGACCTGGTGTCGATCGTCGAGGAGATCGGCGGCGTCAAGCTGGCGCGGTCGTATGACCTCGGCGCGCCCAAGGGCGTGGCCGGTCGGAACAGCGACAACACCTTCATCCAGAGCGTCCTCGGCTGGGAGCCACGAACCCCGCTGCGGGACGGCATGGCCGCCACCTACGCCTGGATCGGCGAACAGTACGCAGCGCGCAAGGCCGGCAAGGCAGTGGTGGAGGGCTGATCCGAGTGCCGCGTCCGTCCGACCGGCTTCTCGCAGATCTCGCCGGAGGCGCCGGTCGTCCCGGCGCAGCTCCCCCGGGGGAGGCGACGTCACACGCGCCCGATCTGGGCGACATCATCGGCAGGCTCCCGTACCGCCTCCAGCTGGCGGGAGGGTGGATCGATCAGCCCTTCATGTCCGCCCGGAACCCGGAACCGCCAGGTTCCATGGTGGTCGTGTCCCTGCAGCCGTCCGTCCGCTTCATGGACCGGAGTGGCATGGCGAGCGGGACGCGCGCGAGCGCGTCTGTGCTGTGGGGTGACCGGCTGCCGTCGAATCGGGAACCCATGACCCTTGTCCGCGAGCTGTACGCCGCCGAGAACGCGGGGCAGGTGGAGCCGTCCGGTTCACAGGACATGATCGGCGTCATCTTCCCGGGCGTGAGCCGCCTCGACTATGACGCCTCGGTCGACGGCGGCTGGTTCCCGAGCCACATCGAGTCCACCTGCGACCCGGCCATCGCGAGATGGCTGGAGCGCGGGCTTCACCTGCTCCCCGTCGCGCCTCGACCGCCGGGCTATGGTCCCCTGGGAGTGAAGCGCCTCGACGCGGACTGGGTTCGACGACTGGGCCAGAGCGGCAAGGACTGCTTCGACGCGATCGTCGGGCAGAACCTCGCGGCGTTGGGCGCCTCGCTCAACGAGTGCTCGGCGTGCTGGGATGCGCTCCTGCCTCATACGCTCGCACACCCCACGATCAACCTCGACCTCAAGGCGCTCCTCGCCTGGTACCAGGATCGGTACGAGGGCGCGATGTACTCGGGCTGCGGCGGCGGCTATCTCATCGTCGCGTCCGCGGAGGACGTGCCCGGATCGTTCCGTGTCTCGGTCAGGACGGAGTAGAGGGCCGCGTGACCGAGATGGGGCCGCCAACGCACGGGGACACAGACAGCGGGCGCAGAGTCGTCATCTCGACGAGCCTGGACAACCTGCAATCTCCGGACGTGCGGTTTCTCCAGGAGGCCGCGCGGCTCGGGAAGGTCCACCTCGATCTATGGTCCGACACCCTCGTCGAGGCCATGACGGGACGGCCACCCGTCTTCCCCCAGCAGGAGCGTCTCTTCCTGGCGCAGGCGCTGCGCGACGTCGAGAGCGCGAGCGTCGCGGACCGGCTGCCTGCTGCGGCGCTCGAGGATCATGCGGCCGGCCCCACGACGCTGGTGGTCTTACCGGCGATGGACGACCCGGACCTTCGTGCCACATGTCGGTCCCTCGGCGTCGAATACCAGGTAATCGGAGCCGACCGGCTCATCGGCTTTCCGTCGATCAGCGGGGCATCTGCAGTGCCGAGAAACGTGCGGCGGGTCGTGGTCACGGGGTGCTTCGACTGGCTCCACTCGGGCCACGTCCGGTTCTTCCTGGATGCGGCGGCGCTTGGCGAGCTCTACGTCATCGTCGGGAGTGACGAGAACGTCAGGCTGCTCAAGGGCCCGGGGCATCCGCTGCGGAGCCAGGACGAGCGACGGTACATGGTCCAGGCACTGCGTTGCGTGTATCGCGGACTCGTCTCGACCGGCAGCGGCTGGATGGACGCCGAGCCGGAGATCAACGCGATAGCCCCGCAGGTCTACGTCGTGAACGAGGACGGCGACCAACCGGAGAAGCGCGACTTCTGCCGGGCCCACGGCCTGGACTATGTCGTGCTGCAGCGCAGGCCACATCGGGATCTGCCGAAACGGACGAGCACGGAGTTGCGCGGCTTCTAGACACGGCGGTCCTGGCAGGCCAGAGGTGCGACCCGACGCCGGGCATGCTGGTCAGGGCGAGGCGGTCTCCGAGGTCAGGCTCGAACGGGTGGGGCTCGGAGGCAGGCCTGTCGCCGTGCCCAGCTGCGTTGTCGTGTCCGGAGCCTCCCCCGATCGGCTGCAGGGCGGGCCGCTGGACCGGCGAATGATCAGCTCGCTGGGCAGGACAACCTCGCGACCCGGGCCCGAGATCGTGCCGTCGAGTCGTGACAGCAGGAGCTCGGCTCCGCGCCGCCCGATCTCGTAGGCGGGCTGGTCGACGACCGTCATGAACGGATCGGACAACCAGGCGACGGGAAGGTCGTCGAAGGCAACGATCGAGATGTCCTCTGGCACCCGAAGGCCGGCGCCGTGGAGCCATCGCATGGCCCCGAACGCGATGAAGTTGTTCGCGGCGAAGATCGCGGTGGGCCGCGGGTCCCTGGCCACGACCTCCTGCGCCATTCGGTTCCCGTCGATCTGGTTGTACTCGCCGTAGTTGTACTCGCCGTAGCGAACGAGACCATCGTCCAGCTCGAGGCCGGCGTCGAGCATGGCGCGGCAGTAGCCTGCGACACGGTCGATCGAGGTCGAGACGCTCCGGCGACCGGTCAGCATGGCAATCCGGCGGTGTCCGAGCCCGATGAGGTGCTCGGTCAGCGTGTACGCGCCCGCTTCCGAATCGGATCGAACGCTGTCGACAAGGCGGGACTGGATGCGACGGTCGAGGACCACGACCGGCATGTGGTGCGACGAAAGCAGGCGCTGCGACTTGCCGCTCGTGCTCGCGGGGACCAGGAGCACGCCGTCAACCTGGCGCTGGACCAGCATCAGCAGGTACTGGGCCTCTTCCGCCTCGGACTCATCCGTGTTGCAGAACATGACGCTGAAACCCCGCGCCCTGGCAACGTCTTCGACGCCGCGCGCGATGGTCGTGAAGAACGGATTCATGATGTCGGAGAGGACCAGCGCCAGCATCTTGGTTCGCTTCGACCGTAGCTGTCGCCCGACCGCATTCGGGACATAGGCGAGCTCCGCGATCGCGGCTTCCACTCGCGACCGGGTCTCCCGGCCGATATACCCGGAGTTGTTGATGACGCGCGAGACCGTCATGGCGGAGACGCCCGCCAGCTTCGCGACATCGTTGATGGTGCTCATCCGGTGATCCCCGCGTGACTTCGGTCAGGGGTTCCCGTGAACGGCCCACGGTGCGATTGGGGGCTGCCCGCTCCGCGGACAGCCCCCAGTGGTTGCGGGCCAGGCGAGGGGCCTACTTGTAGAGGACGGCCTGGATCTCCGGGTTGTTGATGTTGGTCCTGTCGAACCAGGAGAAGCCGGTGTCGATCTTCTGCGGCAAGGCCTTGCCGTTGATCGCGTCGACCGCGGCGTCGACGCACTTGGAACCGATGCCGATCGGGTTCTGGGTGATGGCACCGGCCTCGACGCCGCTGGTGATCGCGTCGATCTGCTGCTGGCCGGAGTCGTAGCCGATGGCAACGATCTTGCCTTCGTTGCCGGTCTCCTTGAGTGCGTTGAGGACGCCCTTGATGGAGCCCTCGTTCGCTCCGAAGAAGCCCTTGAGGTCAGGGTTGGCCGTCATCATCGCCTTCGCGATGTCGGCGGACTTGACCGCGTCCCCCGCGCCGTACTGCGGCGGGAGGACCTTGATGTTCGGGTACTTCGCCGCCATCTGGGCGAGGAACCCGTCACGCCGGGTGATGCCGGTCTGGCTGGTCTGGTCGTGGACGATGACGCCGACCGTGCCCGCGTTGCCGATGAGGCTGGCCATGTGGTCGGCAGCCACGGCAGCAGCCGCGGTGTTGTCGGTGGCGACGGTCGTCACCGGGATGGTGCTGTCGACGCCGGAGTCGAAGCCGACGACGGGGATCTTGGAAGCCTGGGCCTGCGCCAGGAGGGCGCCGGCGGCCTTGCTGTCGAGGGCCGCGAAGCAGACGGCCGCCGGGTTGTTGCTGAGGGCGGTCTGCAGCATGGTGAGCTGCTTGTCCACCTCGGACTCCGTCGCCGGGCCCTGATACGTGGCAGTGACGCCGAGCTTGGCGGCCTCATCGAGGGCGCCCTTCTTGACGGCCTGCCAGAACTGGTGCTGCTCGCCCTTCGAGATGATGGCGATCGTCTTGCCCTTGGCCGCACCGGCGTCCGTGGGCGGGACGTACGCAGAGGCCGCTCCGCCGGCCGACGAGGCCTGCGCCGATGCCGCGGCGGCGCTCGCCGCCGGCGCTGTCGTGGCGCTGCCGGAGCAGGCGCTGACCACCAGGGCCAGGGTCATCGTGCCAGCCGCGAGGCTGGTGATGCGCGTGAGCTTCATGAACTCCTCCGTGTTCGTTGCTGAACCGCTATTCCCGATTCCGGCCGCAGCGCGGCCGTTGTTGGGCCCGAAGTGAGGCGAAGGGCAGGTGCCCCTCAGGCGCGACTGCGCCGGCGCAGGATGTCGAGCCAGACGGCGCCGATGACCACGAGGCCCGTGATCACCGACTTCCACTGGTCGGGGATACCGGCCACCGAGAGGCCGATGCGGAGCGTGCTGATGAGGAATGCACCGATGATCGTGCCGACGACGCTTCCCTCGCCCCCGGAGAGGGAGGTGCCGCCGATGACTGCAGCCGCGATCGCGTCGAGCTCGTAGCCCATGCCAAGTCCCGGCTGGGCCGAGTTCATGCGCGAGGCGATGACGATACCGGCCAGGCCGATGAACAGGCCGTCAACGGCGTAGATGATGATCTTCCAGCGGTCGACGTTGACGCCCGAGAGTCGCGTCGCCTCCTCGTTGGAGCCGAGGGCGAAGGTGTACCTGCCGAGGATCGTCTTGTTGAGGACGATCCAGGCGATGGCCGCGCCGCCCAGCATCACCCAGACGATGTTGGGGATGCCGACGATCGGCTTGGACATGAAGAAGCCCTGGAACGCGGGCTGCTGGTCGAAGTAGATCGGGTGGACGTCCGAGATCACCTGGGCCATGCCGAGCGTCACGTAGAGCATGCCCAGGGTGGCGATGAACGGCGGCAGCTTGGCTTTCGCGATGAGCGCGCCGTTGATGGACCCGACCAGGGCGCCCGCAGCCAGGGCGGCGAGCAGGCCGAGCGGGAGCGGCAGCCCGAGGTTGACGGCCACGATGCCCATCACGACCGACGTGAAGGTCATCCCGGTGCCGACCGAGAGATCGATGCCGCCGGTGATGATCACGAACGTCACGCCGGTTGCGAGCACGCCGTTGACCGCCGTCGCCGTCAGGATGTCGATGTAGTTGTTGGTGCTCGCGAAATGCGGGACGACGGCCGAGAAGAATGCGAGGAGGAGGAGGAGGGCGCCCAGGGCGAGCAGGCGCTGGATCGAGTCGCCCCGCAGGATCGACTGGACGCGCGAGCGGGCCAGAAGGGTGGTCGTCTGCATCGGTTCCCTACCTCGTGGCTGACCGGTTGGGGGGAGGGCGCTCACGCGGCTGCCACCGACTCGCGCTGGGTGGCGAGCGTCATGATCCGTTCCTGGGTCGCCTCGGCGGCCGAGAGCTCACCCGTGATGCGTCCCTCGCACATGACGAGGATGCGGTGGCTCATGCGGAGCACCTCGGGCAACTCGGACGAGATCATGATGATCGACTTGCCTTGCTTGGCGAGGTCGTTGAGAAGGCGATAGATCTCGCTCTTCGCGCCGACGTCGATCCCTCGCGTCGGCTCGTCGAAGATGAGGATGTCCGTGTCGGCGGTCAGCCACTTGGCGATGACCACCTTCTGCTGGTTGCCGCCGGAGAGGTTCTTCACCCGCTGACCGATCCCCGGCGTCTTGATCGCGAGGGCCTGGACGTGCTCCAGGGCCGTCTTCCGCGTGGCGCCGGTTCTGACCCAGCCGAACGAGCTCGCGAAGCGGCGGAGCGAGGCGAGGACGGTGTTGGTCTCGACGTCCATGCCGAGCGCGAGGCCGTATCGCTTGCGGTCCTCGGACAGGTACGCGATCCCATGCTGGACCGCGTCGCTCGGGGAGTGGATCGTGGCGGGCTTGCCCTTGATCGTGATCTCGCCGGACTCCGGTCGGTCGGCGGCGAAGATGGCGCGCATAACCTCCGTGCGGCCGGCGCCGACGAGGCCGGCAACCCCCAGGATCTCACCGCGATGAAGCTGGAAGCTGATGTCCTGGACCTGGCGACCGCGATTGAGCCCCTTGACCTCGAGCACGACGTTCGGATCGCGTTTCTCGGGAAGCTCGGGCGTCGCTTCGAAGACGGTCCGCCCGACCATCATGCTGATGATCTGCTGGATCTCGGCCTCGGCCGTGTTGACGGTCGCGATATAGCGCCCGTCGCGCATGACCGTGATCCGATTCGAGATCTGCTTGAGCTCTTCCAGTCGGTGGGAGATGTGGACGATGCCCTTCCCCTGGTCGCGCAGGTGGCGGATGATCCGGAAGAGCTCCTCGATCTCCGTGTCGGTCAGGGCGGCCGTCGGCTCGTCCATGATCAGCACGTCCGAGTTGTAGCTGAGCGCCTTCGCGATCTCGACCATCTGCTGCTGGGCGACTGCCAGGGTGCCAACCCGCGTGCGCGGGTCGAGCTTCAGGTGGAGATCGTCGAAGAGCCGCCGTGCCTTGGTATTCAGCGCCCCTTCGTCGAGGAGGAACCCGCGGCGTGGCTCACGGCCGATGAAGATGTTCTGGGCCACCGTGAGGTGGTACATGAGGTTGAGTTCCTGGTGGATGATGCTGATCCCCAGGGACTGGGCGGCGTGGGGGCTCGTGATCTCTTCCTCGCGCCCGTTGACGAGGATCGTGCCGGCATCGCGCCGGTAGATCCCCGCGAGGACCTTCATCAGCGTGGACTTCCCCGCGCCGTTCTCGCCGACCAGCGCGTGGACCTCTCCGGGCAGCAGGTCGAAACGTGCGTTCTCGAGGGCATTGACGCCCGGGAAGCTCTTGCTGATGCCGGTCATCTCGACCAGGAGCTCAACCATCGCGGATTCTCCATGCGGTCGCGTGGACGGGTTGGGCGGGTCCACGACCGGCCGTCGGACCCGCGGGGGACTCGCAGGTTGGCTCGACATCGCCGGGAGTCATCGACATCCGTTATCGATAACACATTGCAGACTAGCGCACGTGTCAATAGCCCCGCGGGGGCATTTCGACACCCCTGAAGGGGCCGTTTGGGACCGTTTTCAGACGACGGAGGTCTTGACGTGGAAGGCGGCGACCACCGCGCGCATCTCGTCCACGCTCAGGCCCTCCGCCCGCTGTCCGGCAAGCAGGTCCATGTACTCGTAGCGCGCGGCTGTCTCCGCGTACTCGATGCGGTCGGCGGCGCGCGTGATCGAGATGTCGGATCGGGCCATCACCCCGTGCTTGCCCCACAGGACGACCCGGTGCGTGCGCAGCCCGGCGACGTTCGCGGCCATGAGCTCGGCCGAGCCGGGCACCATGAAGGGGAGCACCCCGACTCCCTGTGGAAGGTTGACGATCGTCTCGGGCTCCCAGCGCAGGAGGCGCCGGTTGAAGTACGCCTCGTCCCGGTACTCGGGCACGTGGCTCAGGTAGACGAGGTGCGGCGGCTGGGCGTGCATGACGGCGTGGAAGTTCGTGTCTGCCCGCGCGATCGTGTCGTCGTGCACGCCCAAGTGCGAGTTCCACTCGCTGGTCAGGCCGTCGAAGAGGCAGCGGGGCGACGTGAAGAGCGTGCCGGTCGCGCCGTCCGCGTGGACCAGGACGACACCGAGGTTCGCGGCCGGGTCGCTCGCGATGTCACGCAGCCGCCGGCCGGAGCCGGTGACGACGATGCGCCAGCCGCCGAGGTGCGGCGTCGCCAGCGGAAGCTCGATCTCCGTGGCGATGGGGAACTGGCGACGGACCTCGATCGGCCATCCCACGCACACCGAGATGTTGCCGGCGCCACCCTCGCTCGCGCCGATCGCCGCGATCCGGCTGCCGGCCTCGCCGATGGAGACCAGGATCTCGCTGAGCTCGGGGAACGGCTCCCTGGCTGGCATGCGCCACCTCGGTTCTCGCGTGCTGCTTGAGGCTTCGTCTTTGGGCGTGTATTCTATGCCAAGTCGAAACCATTCGGAAACACCCGTATGGATTCGTTCGTCGGCTTCCCGGTCCTGCCGGGGCGCCGTCCTCAAAATGCGGCGGACGCTGCGCTGCGATCGGCGAGTGGGGCAACAGGCAGGACGGTCAATGAACGGAGACAGGAGCACGGACGCCATCCGGTCGCGCGAGACCGGACGACCGGCCGAGACCGGATGGCCGATCGTCAACACGCACGTGCACCTTCCCCCGAACTTCTCGGCATTCGAAACCGTCGAGGAAGCAGTCGAGACCGCGGCGGCGGAGGGAGTCCGGGTCCTTGGGGCCTCGAACTTTCACGACTGGCGCATCTACGGCCGGCTCGCGAACGCTGCTGCGGCAGCTGGCATCGTCCCGTTGTTCGGCATCGAGTCCATCAGCATCATCGACGCCGAGCGGGACGCCGGGACGAGGATCAACGACCCGGCCAACCCCGGCCGGATCTATCTCTGCGGGAAGGGTGTCGATGCGCTCGCGACCCCCACCCCGACTGCGGCGGCCCTCATGGCACGGGCGCGGGATGCGGATGAGGCTCGGATGGGCGCGCTGGTGTCGCTGCTTGCCGACCGCTTCGCGGCCGCAGGCCTGGGCACGGCGCTCACCGCCGAGAACATCGCGGAGGACGTCGCGGAGCGGGCAGGCTGTCCCCGCGAGTGGGTCGTGCTCCAGGAGCGCCATGTTGCGATGGCATTTCAGGAGGCGCTGTTCCTCGCCGTTGCACCTGAAGGGCGGCGGGATGTGCTTTCCCGCACCTTCGGTGGGCCCTCGGCCAGCTCCCCCTTGCATCCGATCGCGGTCCAGGACGAGATCCGCGCGCGCCTCATGAAGGCGGGCCGCCCGGCATTCGTCCCGGAGTCACCCGTCTCGTTCGGCGATGCGTATCTCGTGGTTCTCGGGTCGGGCGGGATTCCCTGCTACCCGACGCTCGCGGACGGCGCCTCGCCGATCTGCCCGTGGGAGGAGCCGCCCGACGCGCTCGCGCAGCGCTTGCTCGAGGTGGGGATTCACGTCGCCGAGCTGATCCCGAACCGGAATGCGCCGGCCGTCGTCGACGCGTACGTTTCGGCGTTCCGCCGGGCCGGCCTCCTCGTGATGGCCGGGACGGAGCACAACACGCGCCAACGGATTCCGCTCGAGCCCCGCTGCGCCGACGGGTCGCTGCCGTCCGCCGCCACGCGCGCCGCGTTCTGGGAGGCAACCTGCGTGGTCGCCGCGCACCAGCACCTCCGGGCCTCCGGCAAACCGGGGTTCGTGGATGGCCGCGGCAACCTGAACCCGGGCTTCCCGGATGCGTCCTCGCGGATTCGCTGGTTCGCCGAGCTCGGGGCCAACCTGATCGACGCAGCGGCTCGAGCGGTGGCCCGGTGAGCGAAGCCCGGTTCGGGCCGCGGGACCTGCCCGCGACGCCCGTGGTCGTGCTCGACGAGCTGATCGAGCTCGCGCAGCGGTTCGGTCGCGACCCGGACTTCTCGCGAGGTGGGG
>Ga0302322_100001484_pt1 | contig 19178 bp, 16 predicted proteins | sample Fen_T0_2_FD_203757 | JGI IMG/M metagenome (GOLD analysis project Ga0302322, IMG submission 203757) | Peat permafrost microbial communities from Stordalen Mire near Abisko, Sweden - Fen_T0_2 | ecosystem: Environmental > Terrestrial > Soil > Wetlands > Permafrost | place: Sweden: Abisko... | reverse complement strand
GTCGTCGGCATGTCGCGGCGGCAGGTGCGGCGCATGGTGCGGTGGGAAGCCGTCGTCATCGCGGTGCTCGGCGGGGTGATCGGTCTCGCGCTCGGGGTGCTGTGGGGCTGGGCGTTCTCGCGGTCGCTGCGCGGCCAGGGCATCACCGTGTTCTCGTTGCCGGTGTGGGAGCTGGCGATCTTCGTGGTCGGGTCGATGGTGGCGGGCGTGCTCGCCGCGGTCGGCCCCGCGTGGCGGGCGTCGCGCCTCGACGTGCTCGAGGCCATCGCGACGGAATAGGCGCGACGGAAGCGGCGCGACGCAAGCGGCGCGCCGTTGGTAGGGAGGCAGCCGGGCCCGGTTGCTATCCTGACCCGCTCACCGGGCGATTAGCTCAGGGGGAGAGCACTTCCCTGACACGGAAGGGGTCGGGAGTTCAAATCTCCCATCGCCCACCGGTGAAGACTTACCCAGCGATGCAGGTCAGCGGGGGCTGCGGCCCCCGCTGACTCGCGTCCGGGCCGGCTCGGGATCCAGGTTCCGGGCCAGCTCCGGACCCAGGTGGCGGGGCTCGCTACGCGAGCGACACCGGGCTGACGTGGTCATCGACTGCCAGGTCGCGGTCGCTCGATGCGAACACCTCGACCTCCATCAACTCGGCCCGGCCCTCGAGCACGGTGGCGAACGCGGTGTCGGCGGCGTCACGACCCGTGGCGATGCGCACGAGTTCGGGCCGAGGTGCGAGGCGCGTGCTGTCGAGGGCGAGCCACACGCCCGCGACGAGCACTTCGGTGACCGCGTGGAAGTCCATCGGGAACAAGCCGGGTGCGTACACCGACGCGAGCCGCGCCGGGATCCCGAGGGCGCGGCAGAGCGCGATCGTGAGGTGCGCGTAGTCGCGGCACACCCCCGCACCGGTGAGGAGGGTGTCCACCGCGGAGTCGAGGTGATCGCTCGCCCCCGATGCGTAGGCCAGACGTTCGAACACCCACGACGAGACGCGCACGGCGGTCGTGTAGGGATCGTCACCCTGCGCACCGGGGAACTCGGTGGCGGCGAAGCCCACCAGCCGGTCGGACTCGCAGTACCGGCTCTGGCGGAGCGCGACGAGCGCCTCCACCGTGTCATCGGGTTCGTCCCCTCCGTTCGAGGGCCCGATCGGCGTGGTGCCCAGGACGGTCGCGCAATCGACCGTGAGCTCGCCCGGACCGCAGGCGAACAGGTGGATGCGGGCGCCGTGAGCGCCGCGGTGTTCGGTCACGTCGCCGACCGGTGCGCCGTCGAGCGTGATCCCGAGCCGCTCGTCGCCCACGACGCCGGCGGTCGAGGCCGGGGCGATCTGGGTCGCGAACCGGGCCGGTTCGGTCACGGCGAAGGACAGCCGACAGCCCACCTGGTGCTGTCCCCGGGGGTCGGATACCTGTGCCACGGCTGCAGTGTCGCGCCGCGGGGGCCCGCAGCACCGCGGGAACCGGGGCTCGTCACCGAACGTTCACAACTCGACGCCGAGGTGACCTCCTACGACGTCAAAACTCTTGTACGCTCCCAAATCTCGGTTGCACCAAGGGGGGACCTCCGATGACAAAGCGTTCCGCGCGCATCCGCGCGCTCGTCCTGGCAATGATCGTCGCCGTGCTCGTGTCCGGCGTGGCCGTGGCCGGATCCGCCGGCGCCGCCCGCTCGGTCCGCGGTTTCGACGGCTCCACGATCACGGTGGCCGGCTTCGGCATCAAGTCGCAGCTGCCGACCGCGGAGTCGGGCGCGCAGGCCCGCATCAAGCGGTTCAACGACACCAACGAGATCAAGGGCATCAAGATCAACTACGCCGAATTCGCCGACGACAAGCAGGACACGGCGACGGCGTTGAGCGAGGCCCGGCGCCTCGTCACGCAGACGCAGGCGTTCGCCATCGTCGGTGACGTCTCGCAGTTCAACCCCAAGGACTACTTCACCCAGCAGCACATGCCCTACTTCGGCTGGGGCTTCGACGACACCTACTGCTCGCACAACCCGAGCACCAAGTTGTGGGGCTTCGCGTACTCGGGCTGTGGCGTGCCGTCGGATCCGTCGTTCGTCGGTCAGTCCGCGCGGGCGATCTACGAGTACGCCAAGAAGCAGACCGGCAAAGCCAACCCGACTGCGGCGCTCATCGGCAACGACACGACCTCGAGCAAGAACGCGGCGAAGTTCTCCGAGATCTCGTGGACCGGTATCGGCTTCAAGGTCGTCGGCAATTTCACGCAGATGCCCATCCCGCCGATCGCCGACTACACGCCGTACGCGCAGGCCGCACTGACGGCGGACAACGGCAAGGCGCCCGACGTGATCGCCTGCCTGCTCGCCACCGACTGCATCCCGCTGTACGCGCAGATCCAGGCGAACGGCTACTCGGGTATCTACATGAGCTCGCTCTACTCGAACCTGCTCGTGTCTCCGATGAAGGGCAGCACCGTCAACACCGCGTTCGTGAACCCGACCACCTCCACGCCGGGCATGGACGCGATGAAGAAGGACCTCAACGCCTGGAAGGCGGGCGAGGGTGACAAGGTCGACTCCGGCACCATCGCCGGCTACACCTCGACCGACATGTTCATCCAGGCCCTGAAGACGGTCGCCAAGGGTGGCAAGTCGAAGATCACGCCCGAGGCCGTGCAGGCGGCGGCAGCCAAGCAGACCTGGGAGATCAAGGGTGTCGCCGGCCCCACCAGCTACCCGAAGGCGACGGTCAACACCTACCCGAACTGCAACAGCCTCTTCATCAGCGACGGCACTGCGTGGAACACCGTGGTCGACTACGGCTGCTCCACCAAGACGTACCCGGTCAAGTAGTCAACCGACGCCCACGCGTCGAGCACGAGTGAGGGCGGGGCTGCGGCCCCGCCCTCATCGCGTCCGGTGCGCGTTCGGTGCGCGTTCGGTGCGCGTCGTGCCGGGCGGGGTCACGGCTGCGGGGTCAGGGACGTGAGCCGGAAGTTGCCGGTCTCGGTGTAGGTCGACGCGCCAACGGGCGTGTCGGTGCGCACGGTCTGGCTACGCACGTTGCGCAGCATGAGTCCGGTGTCGCGATCCAGCCACAGGTCGACGACCTGGTCGCCCTGCTGCACGCCACTGAGCTTCCGCACCTGCCGGAAGTGGTGCGCCGGCACCTTCGTGCCCCCGACGTCGACGGTCGTGTCGCCCACGAAGGTGTACGGACCCGCGGTCACCGTCTCGCCGGGCGAGTTCGACGACGTGCCCCGGCACTCCTGGGTCCACGAGTCGCCCGGCCGCATGCCGGCGCGGACGAGCACCGAAGGCGGGTCGCACGTCATCGTCGTGGCGCTGTCGTAGGTGGTGAACACGAAGTCCCACGTTTCGAAGGTCTGGTTGCCGACTTCCACCAGGCCGCCATCGGTGGGGCAGAACGTCCACTGCTGCCAGTGCGCGCTGCTGTAGTCGATGCGGAACGTCCAGCAGCCGTCGGCGCGGTGCACCACGGTCGCGGGCATGTCGGGACCCTGCGCATGGTCTTTCGGTGGCAGGGTCAACGACTCGTTCCCCGAGCCGCGGTACAGGTAGACGCCGGCGGCGGGGCGCAAGACCGCGGGTGCAACCGGTTGGGTCGAATTCGCGCTCTGGTCGTACCGGCGGCGGGCATCGTCCACCGACACCTCGTGCGCGGAGTTGCGCTGCCACAGGAACACGACGACGCCGAAGGCAGCCGCGACCAGCACCAGCACGAGGCCGCCTGCGATCAACCACCGTCGCCGTCGTCTGCTCATTGCCACGGCCCCAGCGTCGCGCCTGGAGCGCGGCAGAGGCAGGGCCCACGGTCCTTGCCGCGCCCGCCGACCCGAGCGGCCCGCCCGGCCGGTGCGAGACTCGGCCGGTGACGGGAACCGCGGCAGTGCTGCTCGGGGCGGCGCTGGTGCTCGCGGCCCTCGACTGGGTGGCGGTGGCACGACGGATCGCCCCGCTCGAGTACGTCTGCAAGCCGGCGGCCGCGCTGGCGTTCCTCGCGACTGCGCTCACGCTCGATCCGGCGAGCAGCGCGTCGCGCACGTGGTGCTGCGTCGCGCTGGGCTTCTGCGTGATCGGCGACGTGTTCCTCATGCTCCCGCGTGACGCTTTCCTGCCCGGCCTCGCCGCGTTCGCGGTCGCGCAGACGTGCCTCGCGGCGAGCTTCGCCCTGCAGGATCCGACCGCGCTCCGTCTCGTGATCGCGGTCGTGTTGGTCGTGCCCAGTGCGGTGATTCTCGCTCGTCGGTTCGTCGGCGCGGTGGCGCGCGGCGGCAACGGTTCGGGCGATGGGGTGGGCGATGGCTTGGGCGATGGGGTGCTGGTGCCCGCGCTGGTGCTCTACATCACGGTCATCGCGGCGATGGTCGTGAGCGCGCTCGCGGGCGGCACGGTCGTCGGCGTGGCCGGTGCGCTGCTGTTCCTCACGTCCGACTCGCTCATCGCCGAACATCGCTTCGTGGCGGCGCGCTCGTGGCAGCCGCTCGCCATCATCGTCACCTACCACCTCGCGCTCGCGGCCCTGGTCCTCGGCCAGCTCTGACGACGCGGGTGTCGGCTACTTGCCGGCTTCGACCTCGCGGATCAGGTCGCCGATCAACTCGGTCTCCGCGCCCACCGTGGTGGAGTCGCCGTGGCCGGTGTGCACGATCGTCTCCGCGGGCAGCGTGAGCAGGCGGGTGCGGATCGACTGCAGGATCAGCGGGTAGTCGCTGTGGCTGCGTCCGGTCGCGCCGGGGCCGCCGCAGAACAGCGTGTCGCCACTGAACACGTGACCGCCGGAACCGAGCACGAAGCAGCAGCCGCCAGGGGAGTGACCAGGCGTGTGCAACACGCCGAGCTCGTCGCCGCCGGTCACCAGCTCGAGGCCGTCGGCCAGCGCGGCGTCGGGCTCCCGGTCGGGGTACACGTCGTGCCAGAACATCGTGTCGTCGGGGTGCAGCAGGATCGGCGCGTCGACCGCGTCCTGCAACGCGACCGCGGCGTTGATGTGGTCGTTGTGACCGTGGGAGAGCGCGATGCCCACCACGCGCCGGCCGTTGACCGCCTCGACGATCGGCGCGGCGTCGTGCGCGGCGTCGATCACCAACACCTCGCGTTCGTCGCCGATCAGCCAGATGTTGTTGGTGACCGCCCATTCGCCGCCGTCGAGACGGAACACGCCGTCGGTGGTGACCAGTTCGATCATGCCGACTCCATCATGACTGCGCGTTCATGTGAGGCGCGCTCCAGAGCGGTGCGGGCACCTCGAAGCCGACCGGGCTGCCCCACTGGTTGCGGAACGCCACGGTCTCGACGGGGGCGCGCCCCGCGACGCCCCATTTGCCCGTGGGGTAGCCCATCGGGATGCAGCACGCCATGTTCCAGCCCTCGTCCTTCGGCACGCCGAGGATCTCGAGCACCTCGTCGTAGCGGAAGAACATCACCGACGTGAGCGACGAGCCCACGCCCTCGGCGCGGGCCGCGAGCATCGCGCTCCAGATCGCCGGGTAGATCGAGCCGCCCGACGTGTCGTGCTGCGCGAATCCGAACAGCAGCAGCGGCACCTCGGCGAAGTGGTCGGCGGTCCACTGCGCGGATGCGCGCATCACCACGAAGTCCTTGCTGTCCTGCGACTCCGGGTCGGCCTCCGCGGCGGCGACCCGGTCCGCGTAGATCGATCCCCACAACTGCGAGAGGCAGTCGGCGTAGATCGGGGCGAGCGCGTTGCGCACCGCCGGGTCGTCGACCAGCAGGAATCGCCAGTTCTGGGCGTTGCCGCCGGTCGGGGCCCGCACCGCGGCATCGAGGATGCGCGCCTGCACGTCCATCGGGATCGGATCGGGCTTCACCCGGCGCATCGCACGGGTGGTGTACAGGGCTTCGTAGACGTCCATGGCGCGCACCCTAGCGAGGTGCGAGGATCTCGGCGTGACCCACCCTTCGCTCTCTCCGGATTCCCGCCCGTCGCCCGCGCCGATCTCCGGCGTGTCGCACCTGCAGTTGGTCGTCACCGACGTTGCTGCGAGCCGCAGCTGGTACGAGACGGTGCTCGGCGCCCGGCGCTTTGCCGGCGGCGGCCCCGACGACGACTACGTCGCCCTGTTCCACAAGGGCGCCGACGTCGCGATCGTGTTGAGCCAGCGGGCGCGCGACGCGGCGGCGGTGCCACGCGTGCCGCTCGACCACCTCGCGTTCGCGGTGGCCGACGCCGCAACGCTGCAGACCTGGGCCGAGGAGCTCACCGCCCGCGGTGTCGCGCACGGGGGAGTGGTCGACGAGTTCGGTCGCCCGTCGCTGCAGCTCGTCGACCCCGACGGCATCTCGATCGAGTTCGCCGCCCCCCACGGATCCTGGTGACAGATTCCTGAGGGCTACCGGTCGGGCCAGCCGATGGCGCCCGCGGCGCGCAGCGCGTCGATGCGGTCGCGGGTGTAGCCGATCTCCTCGAGGATCTCGACGGTGTGCTCGCCGACGAGCGGCGGCGGGGCGTCGGGGGTGATCTCGTCGCGCGAGAACGCGACGAACCGACCCGGCTGGCGCAGCGTGCCCCACACCGCGTGCGGGTAGGCGACCACCCACGCGCGTGCCTGCGCCTCGGGGTCGTCGAACCACGTCAACCCGCGGTCCTCCCGTGACACCTCGCACGGCACGCCGCGCGCGTCGAGGCGCGCGAACCACTCGTCGGCGGCCGCGGTGAGGAACACGCGCTCGAGTTCGGCGACCGGCGCGTCGACCGGCACCGACAACACCGCGCACAGCGCGGCCCACAGTTCGTCGGTCGGTGCGACCACTGCGAGCCAGTCGCGCTCGGTCTCGTACAGCCGGTAGCGCGGTCCCAGGCCCGTCTGCAACGCGTCGGAGGAAGGTGGACGCGGCAGTGAGTCGGGCCCGTCGAACCCGTCGGACGCGAGCAGCACGCCGGCGTCGAGGATGCAGGACTCGACGTCCTGTCCGCGCCCCGTGCGCTCGCGGTCGAGCAACGCCTCGACGATGCCGATCACCGCGAGCATGCCGCTCGACGCGTCGCACATGCCGTAGCGGTACCAGTTCGGGTCACCGCCCTCACGTGCGCCGCCCAGTTCGTACTCGAGCCCGCTCAAGGCCTGACCCATCTGGTCGACGCCGGGCCACGCGCCGAGCGGCCCGCTGCTCCCGTACGACGTGAGGTGCGACGAGATCGCGCGCGGGTTCAGCGCGTGCACGTCGGCGGGCCCGAAGCCGAGCCGGTCCGACACCCCGGTGCGCATGTTGTTGTGCACCACGTCGGCGTGGCGGATGAGGTCCTGCGCGACCGCGCGCCCCTCGGGGTGCTTCATGTCGATGGCGATGCTGCGCTTGCCGCGGTGCCCTGCTGCGTAGGTGATGTCGACGGGGGAGCCGGGACCCCACGCGAGGTTGTGCACGCCGATCACGTCGGCGCCGAGGTCGGCGAGGATCATCGTGGCGAAGGGCCCCGCGAGGGCGAGGGGGAAGTCGAGCACGCGGACGCCGGCGAGCGGCCCGCGCTTCGGGGTGCCGTGGGCGACTGCGTGCTTGGCGTCGTCGGCCGGAGCCGCCGCCAATTCTCCGAGCACCTCGTCGGTGTCGTGACCGGCGGGGACGGGCGCGGCCGGCGGGCGCATGCGGTGCTCCGACAGGTGCACCACCTCGCCGACCTGGCGCACGGTGCCCACGCCGGGGTGCTCCACGTCGACCGCAGCGCGGTTGTGCACGACCTGGAAGTGGCGCAGGCCCTCCTCGACCGGCAGCACCGGCTGCGCGGGCTCCATCTGCGCCTGCATGAGGTCGACCCACTCCTGCATCGGCGCCTGGCGATACAGCTCCTGCAACGCCGCGTGCCGCTCGCGCTTCATCTCGGCGTCGCCGAACATCGCGGCGAATCCGTCGGGGCCGCCGAGCTCGAACCCGACGTGCTCGCACGCCATGGCGATGGCCATCGGCATCGGGTGGAACCACTTGCCGTCGCCAGCCTCGAAGTTGGGGGTGGGCCCGGGGGCGCGGTCACCCCACATCCGCTCGAGCTCGGGCGTGGGCCGGGACGCCTTGGTCCAGATCTGGGTCATCCAGAGGAGCGCGCCCTGCATGAGTGAGGTCTCGACGTGCTGCCCCGCCCCCGAGTGCGCCCGCTCCACGAGGGCCGCGGCGATGCCACTCACCGCGAGCAGGGCGGCGCCCATGCTCGGGAGCGGCGCGTGCAGGAAGATCGGGCCGGACCGGTTGCCGATCTGCTCCCATTGCATCCCGGAGCTCGCCTGCACGAGGAGGTCCCAGCCCGGGCGGTCACGCCACTCGCCGTCCGGGCCGTACCCGGTGATGGAGCAGGTGACGAGGCGCGGGTTCGCGGCCCGCAGCGCCGCGGGGTCGTACCCCAGCGCGACGGCGGTGGCAGGGGAGAAGCTGTCGATCACGACGTCGGCGGTCTCGGCGAGGGCGGCGAAGGTGGCCCGGTCGCCGTCATCGCGCAGGTCGAGGATCACGCTGCGCTTCGAGCGGTTCCACACCGTGTAGGCGGCGGTCTCCCGGAACGGGTCGCCACCGGGGCGCTCGACCTTCACGACGTCGGCCCCGTGGTCGGCGAGCAACATCGTGGCCACCGGCCCGGCGCTGCCCTCCGTGAGGTCGAGCACGGTGAATTCGTGGAGTACAGATGCGATCGTGACGTCCTCCTCGGGCGGTGGTGGGGCACCATACGTCTGATGGCAGGGACCCGCCCGTCTCATCGCGCTCTCACGAAGCGTCCCGTAGAAAGCACTGGATGACTCGCGCCGGGAAGTGGACCGCTTGCCTCGTCGCGGGTCTGGTCCTGCTGCGCATCTTCGTGGTCGTGATCGCGCTCGACTCCCGGGCGACCTCCGCCGGCCCGCGGCTGCAGCGAGGATCCGACCACACCCACGCGACCGTCCTCCCCGGCGACGTGCGCCGTTACCACCGCATCGCCACCCGCCCGGGCGTGCCGTACCGCGACTTCGAGGTGGAGTACCCGCCGCTCACCCTCGCCGCCATCGACGTGCTCAACGGCCACAACGTGCGCGAGTCGACGGTCAACCTGATGTGGAGCCAACTCGGGCTCGATGTCGCGATCGCTGCGGTCATCGCCTGGGCGTGGGGCCGCCGGGCGATGGTGGCCTATCTGGTCCTCGGGCTCGCCTTCCTCTGGTACCCGTTCCTCTACCTGCGCCTCGACCTCCTCTCGGTGCTGCTCGCCGTGCTCGCCCTCGCGCTCGTGAAGCGGCGCCATTCGCTCGCGGGCGGGGCCGGCCTTGCGGTCGCGTGTTTCGCCAAGCTCTGGCCTGCCGCGCTCGTGCCCCGGCTCCTGGCCAAGGGTCACCGGGTCGGCGTGGCCGCGTTCGCGGTGGTGGGCGCGGCCGGGCTCGCGCTCTGGGTCGCGCTCGCCGGCACCGGGGGGCCCGAACAGGTCCTCACGTTCCGCGGCGCCGACGGCTGGCAGATCGAGAGCACCGTCGGTTCCCTCGTGCACACGTTCGGGAGTGCCCCGGCCCACATCGAGCAGGGCGCGATGCGCGCCGGGTTCGTCCCGGAGTTCGCTCGCCTCGGCCTGCCGTTGCTCGGTTTCGCCCTCGTCGGGCTGGTCTGGTGGCTCACCGCCCGCAGCCGTTCCCAGGAGGATCGGGTCCTCGACGGCCTCGCTCCTCTCGGTGCGGTGACCGCGCTGCTCGTGACCGCCACCATCCTGTCGCCGCAGTACGTGTCGTGGCTGCTGCCGTTCGCCGCGGTGGCGTGGGCCGGGGGCGAGCGGACGGTTCCCGCGCTGACCGCGCTCGCCGCCTTTCTCAGCACCCTCGGCCTCGACCTGGTGAAGGAGCTCAACGCCGGACAGTCGTTCCCGGCGGCGGTGGTCCTGGCGCGCAATGTCGTCCTGGTGACGCTGCTCGTGGTCGTGATCGCGCGGATCGTGGGAATCGGGCGGGGAAGACCCGCTGCGCCGGTCGCGTTGCACCCTCCGGTGGACGAGTCGGAAACGGCCGGTGCGCTCCGGCGTGGCGAACCCGTCCCCGCTACGATCACGGCCAGTTCCCTCGGCTTCACCGGCGGTGTCCTTGCTGCTCGACCACATCGAAGGTCCTGAAGATCTCCGACGGCTGAACGCCGATCAGCTCGCCGCGCTTGCGGAAGAGATCCGTCAGTTCCTCATCGAGGCCGTCTCCGTTGCGGGCGGACACCTCGGGTCCAACCTCGGCGCGGTCGAGCTCACGCTCGCCCTCCACCGGGTGTTCGACTCGCCCCGCGACGCGATCGTGTGGGACACCGGCCATCAGGCCTACGTCCACAAGCTCGTCACCGGTCGGCGCGAGGGTTTCGCCCGGCTCCGCCAGGCGGGCGGCCTCTCCGGCTACCCGAACCGCGCCGAGTCGGACCACGATCTCGTCGAGAACAGCCACGCGTCCACCGCGATCAGTTACGCGTTCGGCCTCGCCGTGGCGCGCGACACGCAGCACGGCCGCGAGACGGTGGTCGCGGTCATCGGTGACGGCGCTCTCACCGGTGGCATGGCCTACGAGGGCCTCAACAACTTCGGCTTCACCAACCGGCGCGCCGTGATCGTGCTCAACGACAACGGCCGCACCTATGCGCCCACGGTGTCGCATCTGTCGGCCACCGGTCCCGGCCACGATCCGGGCCGCGACCTTTCGGGTTTCTTCCGGGCGCTCGGCCTCGCGTACGTGGGCCCGGTCGACGGCCACGACATCGCGGCACTCGAGCCGGTATTGCGCGACGCCGCCGCGGCCGACGGCCCGGTCGTCGTGCACGTGATCACCCGCAAGGGTGAGGGCTACGAGCCGGCGGAGACCGACGAGGAGAAGCGCCTCCACGACGTCGGCGCCTTCGACCCCGAGACGGGCGTGCCCCTCGGCGAGAAGAAGGTGTCGTACACCGGGGCGTTCGGCGACGCGCTCATCGATCTCGCGACCGCGAGGCCCGAGATCGTCGCGATCACCGCGGGGATGCCGGGCTCCACCGGTCTGCTCGCGTTCGCCGAGCGCTTCCCCGACCGCTGCCTCGATGTCGGCATCGCCGAACAGCACGCGGTCGCGTCGGCTGCCGGCATGGCGCTCAAGGGCCTGCGCCCGGTCGTGGCGCTGTACTCCACGTTCCTGTCACGCGCCTGGGACCAGGTCCTCTACGACGTCGGCCTGCACGGTGCGCCCGTGGTGTTCTGTCTCGACCGCGCCGGCATCACCGGCGACGACGGCCCGAGCCACCACGGCCTCTACGACATGGCGCTGCTCTCGAAGGTGCCGGGGATGACGATCTTCGCCCCGTCCTCCTATGAAGAGGTGCGGGTGATGCTCGACGAGGCGCTGCGCACCACCAACGGCCCGGTCGCGCTGCGCTGGTCGAAGACGCCGGCTCGCCACGTCGACGCCGGTGGCACCGGTCGCGGTCGGAATGCCCGCAAGATCCAAGAGGGCGAAGACGTCTGTTTCCTCGCGGTCGGCAAGATGGTCGGCGCCGCCGAGGAAGCCGCCGCGTTGTTGCTCGCCCGGGGTGTGCACGCCACCATCTACGACGTGCGGGTGATCCCGCCGGATCCGCGCATGATCGCCGATGCCCGCCGTCATCCGCTGGTGGTCACGGTCGAAGACGGCATCGCCGAGGGCGGCGCGGGCGCGCTGCTCGCCAACGCGATCGCCAACGAAGACGTCGGCAAGCCCGGCCCGCCGGTGGTGGTGCTGGGCACGCCCAACGCCTACCTCGCGCAGGGCAAGCCCGCCGACATCCTCGCCAACCTCGGCCTCGACGGGCCCGGCATCAGCGCGACGGTGCTGAAGGCCCTCGACCTCCCCGCCGCGGAGTAGTCGCCGAGGAACGACTCGCCGACGAACTACGCGCTGCCCCCGTAGCTGGGCGGCGCGTCGAACGCGGGGTCGAAGTAGTAGTCGAGTTCGATGAGCTGCCCGAACGTGAGCAGCCCCGCAGCGAACAGGTCGGTGCGCACGAAGCACTGCACGCCGTAGTCGGAGAACGCGCTGCGGTCGTCGTCGCCGAACACGGGTGACGCGTCCATGCGCGCGTCGATCTCGGGACGCTTGCCCTTGCGGGCGCGGAACCACGACACGCTCACCCGGCCCTCGAGCTCACCACCGGGTGCGCCCGCGGCCTGCACCGCCTCGACCGCGCGCTCGACGTCGTCGAGGCTGCGGAATCGGAGGCCCACGTGGGTCGCGGTCTCGGGCCACTCGCCGCGCAGATCCTCCCATGCGGTCAGCGCGGGATGTTGGTCGTCGCCACCCGCGCCGAGCGCGTCGGCCACCGCGTCGTCGAGTGCGAGTTGCTGCGACGACGCCTTCGCGAGGTAGAGCATGTCGTCGACGTAGTTCCAGTCGTCACCCGACACCACGATCGAGCAGAAGCCGTCGTGCCCCGGGTTCGGACCGTTGTCGACGAGCGTGCAGCCGAGCAACTCGAACAGCCGCCGCGCGCCCGCCTCGTCGCCCGGCCGGTAGTGCATGGCCACGTGCCCGATCGTCCCGTGCTGCTGCGTCGTCGACATGCGCGCAGTCTGCCGACCCCCACCCCACCGAGCAAGTGACAGTTGTGCCGGTCATGACCGGCACAACTCCCGGATGCCCTCCGGAACTAGAGGGTGACGCCGGCGAGGGGAGCCGGGGCGCCGGAGAGCACGTCGCCGGGGGACACACCGAGCCAGTTCGCCATGGTCGCCTGGTACTCGCCCATCATCACGGTGGCCTTGAGGTTCCCGTTGGTGTCGAGCGTCTTCCAGTTCGCGGCGGTGCCGAACACGCCGGGGTGCACCGCACCGCAGAACATGCCCATCGTCGCGGTGCCGTGGTCGAGGCCGGTCTCGTTCTGGTCGGCGCGGCGGCCGAACTCGCTCTGCGTCGCCACCAGCACGTTCTTCGCCAGGTCGAGACCCTCGAGCTCGGTGAGGAACGCGCTCAGCGCGCCGTCGAGCTCGGTCATGATCCCGTCGTGCGTCGAGCGGTGGTTCTCGTGGGTGTCGAAGCTCGCCCCGAACGGCACGTGCACGATGCGGATGCCCGCACCCGCGCGCAGCAGTCGTGCGGTCGCGGCGAGCTGCGCGCCGAGTCCGGTGTCGGGGTAGGTGACGGTCGACGGCGGGATCGCGGACACCAGGTCGCTGAAGTGCAACGCGGTGCGGATGCCCTGCCGGCCGGCGAACAACATCGTCGCCTCGGCGCGGTCTTCCTGGCTCATCGCCTGCTGCGCGGCCTTCCACGCGGCGTCCATGCCCGGGTCGCCGTACGACGGGTATTGGCCGTTGCTGTACGGGTCCTGCGACAACGTGATCGCACTCGCCGAGGACAGCGCGGGGGTGGGTCCCCAGCCGAGCGACACGCCGGTGGCGGCGTCGTCGGGCTGGGCGATGATGTCGCAGATGCGGCCGAGGAAGCCGTAGTGCGGGAAGACGGTGCCGGTCGTGTCACCGAACCACCAGCGTCGGATCATCTCGAAGTGTGAGAAGTCGGGGTTCGGGTGGCCGACGCCCTGCACGAGCGCGAGCGGGTGGTTCTTCACGTTCGCGAGGTTGGGGTGCAGGCCGATGCCCGAGCCGACCGGCAGCACCTGGTTCGCGGGCACCGACACGGTCGGGCGGCGCGCGTAGTACGACGAGTCGGTGTAGGGGATGGCCATGGAGTAGCCGTCGTGCCCACCCGCCATGTCGATCACCACGAGGAAGCGCCCGTTGGTCGGCGGCGGGGGCGGCGGCGGAGCGGTGGTCGTCGTCGTGGTGGTGCTGGTCGTCGTCGTGCTCGTGGTGGTCGACGACGGCGGCGGGGGCGGCGCTTTGGTGGTGGTCGTCGGGTCGGGGGTGGGTCCGGGCGGCGCGCAGGCGGCGAGCGCCCCGACACCGGCGGCCCCGAGGCCCCACTGCAACACTTTTCGGCGCGGGATCTCGTTCATGCGAGCGCGAACTCCGGTGAGGTGACGGCGGTGGCGAACAGGATCCGGGACCGTTGCCACTTCGGCAGTGTCGTGGTCGCCGCGATCGCGTCGAGGCCCGCCCTCGTCGCAGCCGAGCAGTCGTAGATGGAACAGCGCGTCAACGTGGTGCCCACCATGTCGGTCGCGTTGGTGATGTCCGCGAGCACGGGACCGTCGATCGCCAGCGCGGCGCGGGTGAAGGCGTCGCTTGCGGCGAGCCAGCGGGTCCCGCCGGGCCAGCCGGCCACCGACGGTGGGTCGAACGGCAGCTGCCCGAGGTTGTTCGACACGCTCGTCGCCCAGCCCGGATTGCTCGTGCCGGCCGCGGCGAACGCGTTGGTGACCCACTCGACCGGCACCTTCGCCCGGTTGTTGCGGATCGACGGGTCGAGGAACAGCGGGTCGCGCAGAATCGCGTCGACCAGCGGCTTGATCTCGAGGTTGTTGGTGCGGAACAGGTTGGCGAGGTCGGTGAGTCGCTGCGGCGACGGGCTGACCCCCATGAAGAACCGGTAGATCCGCCCGACGATCCAGGGTGCGCACGCCGGGTGGTCGACGACGGTGTCGATCACGTTGGCCGAGGTCTGCACGCTCTTGCCCAGGTACGTCACCGGGGTGGTGAGCGCGTCCTCCGGGTGGAAGGTGACGGTGCCGTCGGGCCAGTTGACGTCCCAGCCGGAGAGCGCCTTGGCGCCGTTCTTCACATCGGCCTCGGTGTAGTTGCCGATGCCGAGGGTGAACAGCTCCATCAGCTCACGGGAGTAGTTCTCGTTCGGGTTGGTGACCACCGACGGGTCGCCGTCGAGGTATACGAGCATGGCGGCGTCGATGGTGATCGCCTGCATGAGCGCCCGGAAGTTGCCGAGCGCATGGGTCCGCAGCAACTGGTGCTGGGTCCACATCCAGGGCCACTGGCCGACCTTGCTGATCGACGAGGTGAGGTGGCCGTGCCAGAACCACACCATCTTCTCGTGGAGGCCGACGGCCGGGTCGGCCATCCGCGCGATCCACCAATTGATCGGATCCCACCCCGTCATCGCGGGATCGGGAGGGAGCGGGGGCGGCGTCGCGGCGAGCACGCCGTCGAGCGCGGCCGCCACGCCACCTGCGTTGAGAGTCTCCACCTGCCCGGGGGTCGGACCGAAGGTGGTCCGGCGGAGGAGATGAGCGATTGCTGCACGGTCATCTGCCACGAAGGGCCTATCGGCATCGCGCCGCGAAAATCTGGAGTGATCCAAGGGAAAAGTTTTCGGGGCCCAACCGAAATCTGTTCGTCACCTTCTGGCTCCCGGGTGGTCGTAACCTGGACCGAGGCGCCGCCTCCCTCCACTGGCGCCCCCGAACCCAGCGAAAGAGGTGACGACGCGTGTTCATCGACGGCTTCGTCCACCAACTCCCCGACACCGATCCGCAGGAGACGGGGGAGTGGCTCGACTCGCTCGACGCGGTGATCGACGGTGGCGGCCGCGTGCGGGCGCGCTACCTCATCGCCCGGCTGATGGAGCGCGCGCGTGAGCAGGGTGTCGGCGTGCCCGCGATGGTCACGTCCGACTACATCAACACCATCCCGGCGGAGCAGGAGCCGTGGTTCCCCGGCGACGAGACGCTCGAGCGCCGCATCCGCGCGTACATCCGCTGGAACGCGATGGCGATGGTCGACCGGTCGAACCACCGCTTCGACGGACTCGGCGGTCACCTCTCCACCTTCGCGTCGGCGGCCGCGCTCTACGACGTGGGGTACAACCACTTCTTCCGCGGCAAGGGCAACGGTCTCGCCGGCGACCAGATCTACTTCCAGGGTCACGCCGCGCCGGGTGTGTACGCGCGTGCGTTCCTCGAGGGGCGCCTCACCGAGGATCACCTCGACCGCTTCCGTCGCGAGGTCGACGGCGACGGCCTCTCCTCGTATCCGCACCCGCGCCGCATGCCCACGTTCTGGGAGTTCCCGACGGTGTCGATGGGGCTCGGCCCGATCAACGCGGTCGCGCAGGCGCGCTTCAACCGCTATCTGCTGCACCGCGAGATGGCCGACACCAGCCAGTCGAAGGTGTGGGCGTTCCTCGGCGACGGCGAGATGGACGAGCCCGAGGCGATGGCCGGTCTGTCGGTTGCGGCGCGTGAGCAACTCGACAACCTGATCTTCGTCGTCAACTGCAACCTGCAGCGGCTCGACGGCCCGGTGCGCGGCAACGGCAAGATCATCCAGGAGCTCGAGGCCATGTTCCGCGGCGCGGGCTGGAACGTGATCAAGGTGATCTGGGGTCGCGGCTGGGACGAGCTGCTCATGCGCGACGTCGACGGCGTGCTGCTCAACAAGATGAACAGCACCGTCGACGGCGAGTTCCAGAAATACGCGGTGGAGAGCGGCGGCTACATCCGCGACCACTTCTTCGGTCCCGACCCGCGCCTGCAGCGCATGGTCGAGCACCTCACCGACGACGACCTGCGCAACCTGCCGCGTGGCGGTCACGACTACCGCAAGCTCTACGCCGCCTACAAAATGGCGACCGAGCACCAGGGCAGCCCGACCGTCATCCTCGCGAAGACGGTGAAGGGCTGGACGCTCGGTGAGGGCATCGAGTCGCGCAACTCCACGCACCAGATCAAGAAGCTCGGCACCGACGAGTTGCGCGTGTTCCGCGACCGGCTGAACATCCCGATCCCCGACTCCGAGATCACCGACGGCGACCCGCCGTTCTGGCACCCGGGGATGAACTCACCCGAGTTCGAGTACATGATGGAACGTCGGCGCGCGCTCAACGGCTCGGTGCCCGAGCGTGTCGTGCGGTCGCGCACGTTCGTGATGCCCGCGCGCGACGACACCAGCCCCTACAAGGACGTGTTCGGCGGCACCGGCGACAAGGTGCAGGCGAGCACCACCACTGCGTTCGCCCGCCTGTTGCGCAACCTGTTGCGCGACCCGGCGATCGGCAACCGCATCGTGCCGATCATTCCCGACGAGGCGCGCACGTTCGGTCTCGACGCGCTCTTCCGCGACTACAAGATCTACGCGCCGTTCGGTCAGCGTTACGAGCCGGTCGACGCGGCGCTGCTGTTGTCGTACCGCGAGGCCGCGAACGGTCGCATCCTCGAAGAGGGCATCAACGAAGCCGGCGCGATGGCCAGCTTCACCGCCGCGGGCACCGCGTACTCCACGTGGTCGCAGCCGATGATCCCGTTCTTCATCTTCTATTCGATGTTCGGCTTCCAGCGCGTCGGCGACCTCATCTGGGCGTTCGGCGACCAGCGCGGCAAGGGCTTCCTGCTCGGCGCCACCGCGGGCCGCACCACGCTCGCGGGCGAGGGCCTGCAGCACTGCGACGGTCACAGCCCGCTGCTCGCGTCCACGGTGCCGAACTGCAAGGTGTACGACCCCGCGTTCGCGTACGAGATGGCCGTGATCGTGCGTGACGGCATCGAGCGCATGTACGGGCCGGAGCCCGAAGACTGCTTCTACTACCTCACGCTCTACAACGAGAACTACTCGATGCCGGCCATGCCCGCCGATGGAGAGTCGGGGAGCGTGGAGGACGGCATCGTGCAGGGGCTCTACCGATACCAGCGCGGCGCGGACGATCGGCAGCACCGCGCGCAGATCCTCGCCAGCGGCACCGCGATGCTCGCCGCGCTCGACGCGCAGAAGCTCCTCGCCGAGGAGTACGACGTGTCGGCCGACGTGTGGAGCGCGACCTCGTACAAGGCGCTGCGTGAGGACGCATTGTCGACGGAGCGGTGGAACCGGCTGCATCCCACCGACCCGCAGCGCACCGCCTACGTGAGCGACCTGCTCGGTTCGGTGGAGGGCCCGATCGTCGCGGTGAGCGACTTCATGAAGGCGGTGCCGGATCAGATCGCGCCGTTCGTGCCGCGCCCGTTCACGTCGCTCGGCACCGATGGCTACGGCTACTCCGACACCCGCGTCGCGCTGCGTCGCCACTTCGAGGTCGACGCCCCGCAGATCGTGGTGACGGTGCTGCACAACCTCGCCGCGGTGGGGGCGATCAAGGCCGAGGTCGTCGCCGAGGCGATCTCCCGGTTCGACATCGCTGCCGATCGCGCCGACCCCCGCACCCTCTAGCCCCCTCTCGCCCTCCACCGAGGTTGCGTCACCAAACCTGGTCAGAGGGGGTTCTGGTGACGCAACCTGGGTCAGGAACGAGAAAAGCGGTCCCGCGGGACCGCTTTTCCACGCAGATCTGGGTGTGACTACGGAACGATGTGGTCGTCGGCCTTCAAGGGGTCGTCGTCCCAGTCGTCTTCGAAGTCGTCGTCTTCCTCGTCGAACTCGTCGTCGCTGTCGGCGTCGAGATCGACGTCGGCGAGCGTTCCGGAGCCCTCACTGAAGAGACCGTCGTCGAAGCCCTGCTTCATCTCCCGCGCCTCGCGGAAGCGGCGGGCTCGTCCTTTTCTGGCCAAGGTGCTCACCTGCCTCGGTGTGCGCGTGGTCTGGACCCGACATTCTACCGGAACGGACGATGTCCGTAGCGGTCCAGATGGACCACATCCCGGACCGGTCGACGGGTGGTGGGACCGTACCTGCCCTGAGGCCAGCCGAGGGGGATTGCCGCCACCGGGGTGATCTTCCCCGGGAGGCCCAGGGTGCGGCGGGCGAGGGTGACCGACCACAGCGGCAGCGTGGTGAGGGTGGCGCCGAGGCCGGCGGCCCGGGCAGCGAGGAGCAGGTTCTGGACGGCGGGGAAGATCGAGCCGTAGAAGCTGGCGCCCTGGAGGGGCGAGCCGAACAGGGGAGGGCGACCGTGGAGGCAGGCCACGATGACGACGGGGACCTCCTCGAAGTGGTCGGCCTGCCACTGGACGGCGGCGTGGATCCGCGCGGCGGAGGCGTCGCCGCGGGTCTTGCGTGCACGGGTGCGCTTGTAGACCGACCAGGCCTGGCGGTTGAGGCGGGCGAGCTGGTGCTTCACTTCCGGGTCGCGCACCACGACCCACTCCCACGTCTGCCCGTTGGAGCCGCTCGGCGCCTTCACCGCGAGCTCGAGGAGGCGCAGGACGAGCTCGTCGTCGACGGGTTCGCTGGTGAGCCGACGGATCGCCCGCTGCGTTTCCATCGCCTCGACGAGCGGCATGGTGAGTGCCGGCTCGGTTGCTGGGTTGTCCGCGCCCACGGGTGCTCCTCGGGTAGGCGGCGAGGTTACCGGGGAACGAGCGGTACGGGGCGGGTGGCGTTCGCTAACCTGCACCCCGCAAGGGCGATTGGCTCAGTTGGTTAGAGCGCTGCCTTCACACGGCAGAGGTCATGGGTTCGAGTCCCGTATCGCCCACCCGTTGTC